>Ga0209702_10000480_pt1 | contig 83132 bp, 78 predicted proteins | sample FRY01_FD_187210 | JGI IMG/M metagenome (GOLD analysis project Ga0209702, IMG submission 187210) | Freshwater microbial communities from Lake Fryxell liftoff mats and glacier meltwater in Antarctica - FRY-01 (SPAdes) (version 2) | ecosystem: Environmental > Aquatic > Freshwater > Ice > Glacier...
TTTGCCACGACCTCTTCAGGTCGGTGGCGCTTCCGTGTCATCAAACGCTTCATAAGAAACTCCTTCTGGCCCTTTGGCCTTGGTTAGTTTCCCATAAGCGGTGGTTCTGTATTGAGGTGCCCTGTCAAGCGTCGCGATCATCATGAAGCACATCGGCGGCAACTTGCGTTCGCGCTTCATTGCGTTTCTCACTGAAGATGGCGAGAAACTCAACCGCGACCGAGATGGAGAATTCGTCGATGATTTTCCGCCTGGCGATGCTGGTCGCGATGCTGCGCTGCACGCATGGGGCGAAGGTTGGACCGCGCTCGACGCCGCACTCGCATTGCTGACAGACGCGGACCTCACGCGCACTGTGCACATCCGCGGTGAGCCGCACACCATTGCACTCGCGCTCGCGCGTTCACTGGCGCACTTGGCATATCACCAAGGACAGATCACGCTGATTGCACGCATCATTGTCGGCCCTGAGCGTTGGAAAGTGATTTCCATTGCGCGCGGGGGAACGAAGGCGCACTTGGCGCGCATGGGCTATGAGCCGAGGCGTTAGTGTTGGAGCGCCCAGATTTTCGCGCAGCAACTTTGGATTCCGCCCGGGTTTGCAAATGGGTTTCTAGCCCTTTGTGATGAAATGGAAACCTTTACAAAGTCAATAAGTTTTATGATCCTTCTTCTGCTCGTTCACTTCTGTGGAATGATTCACAGATTGGCGTGGCGTGGCCGCTTCAAGGTGAGCCGGTGCTCGTGCAAAGGACGCGGCCTGTCAGTTCTTGAGTGAGGTTGTGCCGCTGGCCTGCTCAGATTCGCCGCGCACCGCCAACACCATCACAATTGCTCCCACAGTTAAAAATCCGCCAGACTGTTGATAGCCGTCGAATGCAGCGGCGGTGAACCAGACAACGGCGGCTCCGAAAGCACTTACCCGCACTGGGTTTTCGCGGACAGCTTGAAACGCTTGCGCAAAAAACAGTGTGATGAATTTTGCAAGCAGGCACAGTCCGATCAGGCCGGTCTCGGTGAGGGTTGAGATGTAAGTAGAGTGAATCATGGTGACGGTTTTCATGTCCAAGTCTGCGTGTTCGAATTTAAATTTAATCTTTACAAGCCCGCCCCAAAATAATTTGCACCGCATCTCCAACGCTGATTGGTTCATTTGTTGGTGTTTCCAAGCTTCGAGCATTCCATTGCAGCCAGATCTGGTTGAGTCCATTTGCAATTGCTTGGGTATCTGTGCTGGCTACCACCATGCCGCCATATTGTTTCACAAGTTGCTCAAACTGTGGATTGAGATGTGTGAGCGCGAAAATCGGTCTACGAGCCCATAGGTATTCGTAAAATTTTGAGGGGATGTATTCGCTGCATTGGGCACCTTCGCCATGTAATAATAAAAGTGCATCGCATTCAAACATTTTGCGAATTACTTGGTCGCGTCCTGATTCGCCGGTAGAAGGATCACGCTCAAGGCGACCATGACAGACAATCATCTGCCACACATCAAGTTGATCAGCAGTTTGTCTGGCATGGGTATCAACTTCGCAGCCATACACATGCAAGCGCACCTTTGATTTTGCTTGTGGATTCATCTGCGTCCAACGATGTAGACCCAAAAGAAAATCATGAAGCGAGCGCGTGCTGCTAAGGCTTCCAAAATGTGCAATGTTAAGAAACGCAGTGTATTGATGGTGAGATTGAATCGTTGGTGCAATGGCACCAGGCAACACGCAGAATCCCTTTGTGCCAAGTTGCGGATTGCGTTTTCGCGCCGAGGCAACTGCCGCTTCTGTAAACCACCACGCAGCGTGTGCATCGGTGCAAACTTTTTTCTCAAGCCAACATTGCAAGCGTTGCTCCCGATTTTGATGTCGATCATTCAAATTGAATTGTTCATCACGAGCAGGCACGATCGGATCATGAATTTCCGCAACCCACGCAACACCTGTAAGTCGATGTGCAATCCAGCCTGCAAGATGTGAAGAAACTGGGCCACCCGTGGAATAAATACGGTCGAAAGGTTGTGCACGATGCAAACGCCATGCCTTTAGCCCCGCAACGGGTGCCCATGACCACAGGCTTGATAATCCAGTGAGGATTCGTTCCAATAAAATAAATGGTGTTAATAAAATAGAGGCTGTAATGGTTTGCAACTTATAACGCTTGCCTCGACCGTACCGCTTGGCGACAAGATGGCGGTAGTCGTAGCGAATTCCAGAGGGCCCAAGTGAACCTACTTGATGATGCGGCAAATGCAGATCACGATCTCCGATTTTAGAACTGATCACCGTTACATCAATACCTGCATGAAGAAGGTAGGGAATTTTATCGGTGATTGTGTGGCTTGCCGCTTTGCCATCACAGTTAAAAAACTGCGACAGGATCAACCATCGTTGTTTATTAGAAGCTTCGTGTTTCATGCACCCCTAGAAATATTAAGTGTGTATGCAGCCTTGCATACATAGCGAAGTGTGTTGTGTGAAATCAGAAATTCAATTTTAATGGAATGCATGCATCAATCCGTGGAAGCCTTTGTGGGCAAAGACATGGAGGCGAGTGCAATCATAATCACGCCAATCACAAGGAAGTAAGTTCGTATGTGATACGTATCCACCGACGCTGCCACAAACCAGATCACAGCTCCGCCGAAAGCCCCGATTCGTATGGGATCTGATTGCACCCGCCGGAATGCGCGAAAAAAGAAAATTGCAGTCCAAGATAAAAAGAGAGCAAGCCCAACGATTCCATTCTCAAGCAAGATCATCAGATATGTAGAGTGGGGAGCGTCGTAGCTGTGGATATCGATGGCGTCGACAAAAGGTGCGTCGATAGGGGCGGTAGTAATTTTGTAGCCGCCATTTCCACAACCGATGATTTGGTTTTGCTTCCATGCAGTCAAGGTCATTCCCCACATGGCCATGCGTTCTTCAGCCACTCCTTCGCCGGTCAAGCTTTGCTTTGTTTGATCAGCAAGCCGTTCAAATTTTGAAGTGAGCGTATCCCCAAAAATGAGATAGACCCCAGTAATAATGATGCAACTTAATACCAAGCGAATCAGCATGCGCTTGATCCAACCACGCACCGCCATGACAAGCACAATGTTGGCGATAAGTATTTCGACGGCAAGTCCATAGATTGATACGCGTTGGTTTGCCCAAATCACTCCGATCGCTGCAAAGATTGAAAAGGGAATGCAAAGCAGCATCGAAGTCCAGCCAGCAGCGACTGCTAAAAAAATCCAGCAACTGAATGTGATCGCGTCCCAAATACCCGTACTACTTTCATGCAGAAAGCCGGTCTTGAGAGTTTTTCCGTTGTAGGTTGCGCCGCATGCCCCCGCAAATTGAATGGCTTGTAAAATAATTCCTGCAAGTAATACGCCAGCGAGTAGCCAACGCCAATGCCGAGAAAGTGGCCACAGGCACGGTAGAAATAAGAAAAACTTAAGTACAGTCCAGTGATGAAATCCCATTGCTCGGTCTGGCGACCAAGCGATAGAAATGCCAGTCCAAATGATCCACAAAAGTAGTAATTTTACCCATGTTTCTGCGAACATTTGTTTCCATGATGGAATCAGTGCAGGAGCACGCAATGCAGTTGCTACGACGAGGAGAATCAGGCCGATACTGTGTGGCGCTTCAGCAATCACTTGACAGACAATCGCCACGATCGCCACCACCAGATGCGCGGGTTCACCAATCAGATCACCACGAAGCCTTTTCACAGGAATATAAAAGGGAGTGAGATCTAAGCCTGCTCTCGCAAAGAGTCGGGTGATCCACGGAGAGTGGCTAGTTTGCATGTTGGATTGCAATGAGTTGGTCAATGCGTTTGGATCATTGGTGTAGATGTGGACAAATTAGTGATGTATTTATGATGGCTGGCAAACTTGAAGTGAATCCATCAAAATACCTATCTCAAGGTGCAAAGTGTAATCAACACGCATTTATTCTGAACGGTGGTTAGATGATTGATAAGTGAGCCGACATCGGCTTGTGGTTGAATCGCTGAAGTATTTTTAAGTTGCGTGCTAAGAGAAACAATACGGAAGGCTGGTGTAAGAAATTTTATGAATGAGAGCGGGTGCATCTTTGGTCAAACGCAAGAAAGTCTGCTAAATTCATTGAGATACTATTGCGTAGGCAAGAGTTACCTTTGCCGTATGGACTGTTGTATTCATCATTAAACCACGCTACTGCATCTGGTATTTACTTTCGCCCCGCTTTAGACCGCACTCAAAACATGCCCAAAACCATTCTCCTCACTGGCGGCGCAGGATTCATCGGCAGCCACATTTGCGTTGAATTAGCGCGCGCTGGGTTTACGCCGCTGCTGCTCGATAATTTTTCAAATAGCAAGCATGATGTTGTGCCACGCTTGGCTCGCATCGTTGGTGCGCCGGTTGAATGCGTGCAGGGCGATATTCGCGATGGCGCGTTGTTGAAGAAAATTTTTGCTGCGCAGCCAGTGCATGCGGTGATTCATCTTGCAGGTTTAAAAGCTGTTGGCGAGTCGGTTGCGAATCCGCTGATGTACTACGACAACAATGTTGTTGGCACGCTGCGATTGCTTGAAGCGATGCGTGAAGCGGATGTGCGCTCGCTGGTGTTTAGCAGTTCGTGCACCGTGTATGGCGAGCCACAGAAGTTGCCGATTGATGAATCGCATCCGTTGCGCACCGCGAGTCCCTATGGGCAAACCAAACTTGTGATTGAAGAGATGATGCGCGACCTACACCGCGCTGATCCGCGGTGGCACATTGCGCTGTTGCGATATTTTAATCCTGTCGGTGCGCACGAGAGTGCGCTGATCGGCGAGGATCCCAACGATATTCCCAACAATTTGATGCCGTTTGTGCTGAAAGTGGCTTCAGGTCAGTACAAAGAATTAAGTGTCTGGGGAAGCGACTACGCCACCGCCGATGGCACAGGTGTTCGCGATTACATTCATGTTGTTGATCTTGCCGAAGCGCATGTGAAGGCGATGGAGTGTTTGCACACATTTACCTGCGAGGCGGTAAATCTTGGCACCGGCGATGGAAGCAGCGTGCTTGATGTTGTAAAAACTTTCGAGCGCGTGAATGGCGTGAAGATTCCATATGTGTTGAAGGCGCGTCGCAGTGGCGATGTACCAGCTGCCTATGCCGACGCGTCATTCGCGCTGAAGCGCATTGGTTGGAAAGCCGAGCGCGGTCTTGATGCGATGTGCAGAGATGCGTGGAAGTGGAAAACAGAATCGAAGTGAGAAGTGGGGAAGGTGGCTGTGAAGTGTGGTTGAAAAATCTAGGCTATTTTAAAGTTAGACTTTGAAATAGCCTAGAATTACAAATCGGGGATGGAGGTGACTGATTTGTAAAATTCACTGTTTTTCTTCTGAAATATCAATAAAACCCATCGGCGCACACGCGTGGTGCAAATCCTGCTTTGCTCACGCCGCGACGGTAGACATGCCCAACGCCTTTGCCATGGTGCTGCCCAAATCCGCTGGGCTTTCGGCCACCATCACGCCGCATTCACGCAGCTTGCAGCTTATGGCTTGCAGCTTTGCGTATGCAACCAGCAATGTGCGTTGCGTAGATTGCCGCATCAAGCCCGAGTTTTTTTAAGTATTTTTATTTGGGCGCCGACTTTAAAAATACGGTCTGCGAATAATTTAAGATCACTCCATGAAACACCTTCTGCGCTATCACCGATCCACGGCGCATTGCCTCCATAGACCACCGCACGCCGCAGCGTAGATTGAGCTGGCTGTGCCGCTGCAAAACGATTCAGCCCACGCAACCATTCGCTATGAAAAGTCATTCCACTTTTCATTTCGATGGCCACCATCATGTCGCCGCGAGCAATCACAAGATCTACCTCAGCACCATTTTGATCGCGCCAATGAAAAAGTTGACCGCGCTCGCCAGTGCTTGCCTGTAATTTCATGATTTCGGAAACGGTCCATGATTCAAACAAAGCGCCGCGCAGTGGGTGCGTTTGTAATTGATCCGCGCTACGAATGCCAAGCAGATGACACGCCAAACCAGTGTCAATAAAATGAAGTTTTTGAGCTTTTACGATTCTTTTGCGGACATTTCCATGCCACGCAGGAAGAAGTTTTACGATGAATGTGGCTTCAAGAACTGACAGCCATGCTTTGGCAGTTGGCTGGGAAATACCTGCATCACCCGCAAGCGCGGAGGCATTGATCAGCTGAGAAGTTCGTCCCGCACATAAACCAAGAAAGCGCTGAAATGTGCTGAGATCACCCAAGCGCAGCACATTGCGTACATCGCGTTCCACATAGGTCGCCAAATATGCACTGATCCAAAGTGTTGGATCAATCTTTCTTGCAAATATTGCGGGATAGCCTCCCGCAAAAATCGCTGTGTTGAGTGATTTTTTTGCAGCACTTTTTTTCCCTGGAAATAAAGCGATTTCAGCGTGAGTCATTGGCAGAAGTTCCAGCATCGCTACACGACCTGCCAAGGACTGACTTACCTTTTCACTCAGTAGAAAACTCTCTGATCCTGTGAGTATCCACCGCCCAGGGACCGGATTGTCGTCGATGATTTCCAATAGATATGAAAGAAGTTCTGGAACTCGCTGTACCTCGTCAAGAATGGCACCAGTACCTGCTTTGAAAGATGCTAAGAAACCACGAGGATCGTTGCGCGCTGCTGCGGCTATATCTGGCGATTCAAGCACTACGATTTGGTGTTTAGGAAACGCCATCCGAACCAACGATGACTTACCGCTTTGGCGCGGACCAACAATAGCGATTGCAGGAAAACTTTTTGCGCACTGCATCAGATGCGAGTGCATGTGTCGGGGAACGAATGCTGGGGATGCCATTGATAAAAAACAGTCTATCAAAAATCTAGGCTATTTTAAAGTTAGACTTTGAAATAGCCTAGATTTTAAAATGGGGGATGGAGCAACGGATTTGTTAAATACGCAATTTTCTGCTGAAATATCAACAAAAACTCATCGGCGCATAAGCGTGGTGCAAATTTTGCTTTGCTCACGCCGCGACGGTAGCCATGCCCAACGCCTTTGCCATGGTGCTTCCCAAATCCGCTGGGCTTTCGGCCACCATTACGCCGCATGCACGCAATGCGTCCATCTTCGCTTGCGCGGTGTCGAGTGCGCCACCGATGATTGCGCCGGCGTGGCCCATGCGTTTGCCTTTTGGCGCGGTGCGGCCGGCGATAAATGCAGCGACCGGTTTTTTCATGTGCTTCTGAATCCACAGGCCCGCGTCACTTTCATCTTGACCACCAATTTCACCGATCATGATTACGCCTTCGGTTTCTTGATCCGCGTTGAACATGCTCAGCGCGTCGATAAAGTTCAGGCCCTTGATCGGATCGCCGCCGATGCCAACGCAAGTGCTTTGACCAATTCCAAGAATGCTTGTTTGCCAGACTGCTTCGTAGGTAAGCGTGCCGCTGCGACTGATGATTCCAACTGCGCGGCCGGTGCTTGCGTCACTTCGATGCGTGTGGATGTAGCCAGGCATGATTCCAATTTTGCATCCACCGATAAATCCTTTTCCATCAGGCAGGCGCTTGCCTGGCGTAATCACGCCGGGACAATTGGGGCCGATCAGCGTGACATGTGGAAAGTGATTATCCAGTTGCCCGCGCGTTCGCACCATGTCTTGCACAGGAATGCCTTCGGTGATGCAACAAATAATGCCAATACCCGCGTCGGCTGCCTCCAAAATTGAATCGGCTGCAAATGGTGGCGGAACAAAAATCATCGTCGCGGTTGCGTGGGTCGCGCGCACTGCTTCATGCACCGTGTTGAAAATCGGCAAGCCGTTCGCATCTTTCGTTCCACCTTTGCCTGGGGTCACACCGCCGACCATGTTCGTGCCGTACTCAAGACAACCTTTGGTGTGATAGGCGCCAGCAGAACCAGTGATGCCTTGGCAAATCACGCGCGTGGATCCGTCGATAAGAATGCTCATAGAACTGCGAAGATAGCGAAATTTACCTGCGATACCATCGAGCGCATGGCTGCAAAAAAGAGTGCGAGTGATGACAAGCCCACGGGGCTTACCTATGCGCAAGCTGGCGTGGATATGGATGCCGGCGATCGCGTTGTTGATTTAATCAAGCCCGCACTTCGACGCACGCACGGGCAGCGCGTGATGGGTGCGTATGGTGGATTCGGTGCGATGTTTCGCTTGGATTTTAAGGAGCGAATTTTTCGGCGCAACTATAAGGATCCGGTGTTAGTTGCTTGCACAGATGGAGTTGGTACCAAAGTTGTGCTTGCGATTCAGATGGGTCGGCTTGACACAATCGGCATCGATTGCGTTGCGATGAATGTGAATGATCTGATTGTGCAGGGTGCGGAGCCGCTTTTCTTTCTTGATTACTTGGGTCTGAGCAGCATCAAGCCTGAGCAAACTGCGCAGATTATTCAGGGTGTCGCGAAGGGTTGTGAGATTGCCGGTTGCGCGCTCATCGGCGGCGAATGCGCTGAGATGCCGGATATTTACAAGCAGGGCGATTTTGATATCGCCGGATTCGCCGTGGGTGTAGTTGAAGCCAAGCGCGCAGTTGATCCAGCGCGCGTGAAGAAGGGCGATGTGATTGTGGGGCTCCCATCAAGTGGTGTGCATTCGAATGGATATGCGTTGGTGCGGCGCATCGTGAAAGATGCGAAGTTAGATCTTGCCAAGAACTACGAAGAGGCGGGTGCGGCGACGCTTGGCGATTTGTTACTTGAGCCGACGCGCATTTACACCAGGGCGATTTTAAAAGTGCTGGGCGCGTACAAGCGCAAGCGCGCGGTGCGTGCGATGGCGCACATCACAGGCAGTGGATTGCCCGGAAATTTGCCCCGTGCATTCGGTGAACATTTGGATGCGGTAGTTGATTGCTCGTCGTGGCAAGTGCCGCCGCTTTTTCGCTTTCTGCAAAAACATGGCGGCGTAGCGGAGGATGAGATGTGGAATGTCTTCAACATGGGCGTCGGGTTTTGCTTAATCGTGCGACCGGGTTTTGTTGAAGGCGTGATGACCAAGCTTAAAAAAGCAGGGGAAAAGCCCTTCGTAATGGGCAAGATTGCCAAGGGAACTGGCATGGTGCGCGGGTTGGTTTGATCGCAATTGAGAAGTTGCTGATGGTGCGAGTGACGCGGATCACGCTGATGATGTAGATGTTGCACATCACGCGAATCACACGCATCACTCACTTAGTCAGAGGGCGAATTTCGCCGCCGCTTCTTATCGCTCTCTCGGCGTTTAGAATCCAAGCGTCGTTCGCGACTACCGCGCGTGGCCTTGGTTGCGCGACGGATTTTTGGTGTGACTTCGGCTTGCTTCACCGATGCAACAAGTTGCCCCACGCATGCCTCGCGATTTTGCAACTGACTGCGATGCTCTCCACACGCAAACGCCACCACGCCGCCCGCGAGACGATGCTGCATCAGCACCAGCCATCGCGCATGCGCCGCGGCATTCAAACCATGCACACTTGAAGGCTGCACCTGCAACATCGCGCGCGTCGCCACTTTATTTACATTTTGTCCGCCAGGTCCTCGACTGGTTGTGAACTGCCACTTCAGATCGCTCGGGTGAATCCACGCGCGTCGTCCCATCGCGATTGCGTTCGGCGAACGCATCGGTTGCATGCTGTGCATGCAGTGCATGTTGTGCGGGTTCACAGGTTCCACTGTCGCCACGATACGCTGCCTGCATATATGGATCCAACCGCCATCGCCCTTGTACTTGGATTGCAGCAGGCACAAACAAACAACGCATCCGCCGCGCCTGCAACGCCAACCTTCCAATCGCTTTTCGATCGCTGCGCAAATCAGCCACTTTTTCGCTTTGAAGGTGAACCTGTGCGCATAGATTTAACTGCCGGCGCGTGGCTTGCTCGACTTCGCGGTAACGCATCGTTTGGTCCAATCAGTACAACGCAGCAAGATGTCAATAGTTTTTACGGCCTGCAAGATCTTGAAGGTGCGTTTCAAGGTGACCTATCGTTGAATTGGAAAAACTGGAGGCTGCGATTTACAGGCTCTGAGTTCAGCACCAATGCAACGCAAGCCGCGCCGACCGCCGGCGCATTTGGCAACACCGTATTTGTCGCTGGTAATTCTTTAAATTCAACCTTCAACTTTTATTCATGGGGACTTGATGCACAGAGTTGGGTGTGGCGTCCGCTGAGTAAGCAAGCCTTTCCATGGGAAGCCGCAGTGCCCACGGAAAATCTCGGTGGCGATCTGCAAATTGTCGCCATCGTCGGCGGTCGCGGTTTCGGCGTGAATCAACAGGTAGAAAATCAAACGCTTGGAAGCAGTAGTACCTACAGCAACACATTCGGCACGGTGATCTTTGGAGGTGGCGTAGATGTGATGGTGGATCTACGCGACCGCATTGGATTTATAGATCACATTCAATTTAGTGCGACTGGTACATGGGGTCCGGCATGGCCAGGAAGTAGTTGCACCGAGACCGAAATTCGAACGCAGTTCACCGCGTGGATCACCGGAAATGTCGGTGTTTTGCTGGGTTATCGCTATACCTATCTCAATCTTTCGCAGGGTGGCTACACCTTCAGCGGTGATGTCGCCGGCCTCATAGTGGGCGCATCAGTTCGCTTCTAAGTATTTCGATGAGTCTGCACGCACCCAAGAAAACCGTCACCAAGCGCGGCGCGAAATTTTTGCGCGCCAAGTTGCGCAATCTTGTTCTTACACAAACAGTCGATCGAATTTTAAAGGGCAAGTTGCGTCAGCGTCACTTGCAACAGCCGATCGAGTTGCGTGAAATCGAATTGCCAGTTCCACATTGGCCTCGCGCCTTTGAAGGTCTGCGCGTTGGACATCTCAGCGATGTGCACCTTGGCCACCTCATGCCGATGGATCGCGCGCTGCAACTGGTCGAGCGTTTGGGGGCTGCGAAACCAGATCTTTTTGCATGCACCGGTGATGTAGTGGATTTGGAATGGTCGGGCTGCGAGCCGTTGCTTGAAGCGATGGGTGCCATGCGCGCACCACTCGGTCGCTATTTGGTTCTTGGAAATCACGATCATCTTGATGATCCCAATGCGCTGACCGCCGCTGCACACAACAGCGGATTATTTGTGCTTTCTGGCGGCGTGCGTGCGCGTCAACGCATGGGTCACGAATTTCGTGTCGCGGGTATTGATTGGAGCAGCGCGCCTCGCGAACTTTCGCGCAAGGTTCGTGAAGTCGCACAAAAAAAACCACACCTGCTGCTCGCGCACAATCCCAAGGCTTTTCCTGCAGCCGCGCGCCTTGGCATTCCACTCACGCTTGCAGGCCACACGCATGGTGGTCAAGTCGCGTTGCGCAATCGACCGCGCGCAAATCTTTCCATATTGCATCGACATTCAAGCGGCATCTACACACGCGGTGAAAGCAGATTATTTGTAAATGTCGGAGCAGGTGCGTGGTTTCCGCTGCGCCGCAATGTGCCACCAGAAATCGTAGTGCTCACGATTCGCCGCGCGTGATTTGTGTGCCACCAGAAATCGTAGTGCTCACGATTCGCCGCGCGTGCGGGGATTTTTTTTCAACTTCTCACGCATAGTGCTTGCCAAATCGATTGGCGATGAAGGCATCAAAGCCAACATCCTCGTTGCGAACTAATCCGCTTTGCGCCAACTTTTCTTCACGCAGCAAATCAAGCACGGCGGTAATACCCGCGGCGGTGGTGATCTGAATCGCCGTCCACGGCAAGCCGTCGATTTCCTTATGCAACACAACCTTGGCATAGGTGCGCTCTAAGAAGCGCCCATCTTTTTCACCGGTGCAACTGACAAAGATTGCCACCTGATCTTGATCGGTGGCAGGCAACGAACGCTCGAACACCTTGCTGAGGTCTTCGCGATGATTGATAAATCCAAGATCATGAAAGAGCAACTTTAAAATGTCGCGGTGCCCTGGAAAACGCATGGTTTTATAGTTCAAATTGCGAACTTTGCCCTTGAGCGTTTCACCTAAAGTTCCTAATCCGCCAGAGGTATTGAAGGCTTCAAGTTGCAAGCCATCGATGTGCATCTGCTCAAGTTGTTCAAGAGGCGGCACGGTAATAAACGCTCCGTTTTCAATCGCCTCGCAGGGCTGGCAATATTCGTTGATCAAACCAGCGGTGCTCCAAGTAAGGTTGTACTTCAGCGCATTGTTTGGAAATCGCGGCAACGCACCAACGCGCAATCGCAAATCATGGATGTGATCAAAGCCCTTGGCAAGATGCCACGCCGCGATGGTGATGAAACCTGGCGCCAAACCACATTGCGGTATGAAGGCGGTCTTGGCGCCCTTGGAAAGCGCGAGCACTTTCTTGGTAACCGCCACATCTTCGGTCAGATCCAAATAATGCGCGCCGGCGTTTTTCGCGCGCTCGGCGATCAGCAGGTTGCATTCAAATGGAGCGCAACTCAGCACCGCCCACTTGTCCATGAGCAGACGATTGATCGCTACCGCGTCGTCGAACTTGGCCTCCTCGCAGTGCACGCCAGGCACATTGCGCCGCACCCACTCAAGTCCACCGACATGTGCGTCGGCGCTCGTCACGGCGTAGTCGCCGCTTCGCTGCAAAAGATGTGCGCACATACGACCAATCTTGCCGGCTCCGAGAATGACGACCTTCTTCATGATGAATAATTCCGTGGATGAGGGGTTGGAGAAATTAAGAGCGGGGAGTCTAGTCAGGAAGCCGTTCAAGTTCAGCGGCCACAGCATCCATCAATGTTTTTACTGTATTTGCGCCGAAATCAAAGCGTAAACCAGCGGCGGCAAAAAGTTCTGGAAGCGGACGACTGCCACCAAGCGTCAGCGCACGCTTGTAGGCCGCCAACGCTTCTTTCTGATTGCTTCGACTCGCTAACCACAATTGCAAAGCACCTAATTGCGCGATGCCGTACTCGATGTAATAAAAAGGCATTCCAAAAAGATGTAACTGACGCTGCCACATATTGGCGCGCACCGATTCGATACCGCTCCAATCCAATGTGGCGCCGAAGCGATTGTCCAGATCAATCCACGCCGCAGTTCGTTGCTCGCGCGTGTGCGTGGGATGCAGATACACCCAGTGTTGGTATGCATCGATCTGCGCAATCCACGGCAGCATGCTGATCACACCTTCCAGCAACTCGCGTCGCGCGCGATCGGCGTCGGCGGTGTTAAAAAACTCGGCGAGATATGGAAGCGTGAGCAGCTCTTGACTCATGCTGGCAACCTCGGCGAATTCCATCGGACTTCCTCGATAGGCCAAGATCGGATCTTCTTTTGACAACAGACTGTGAAAGGCGTGGCCCGCTTCATGCACCATGGTGGTGAGATCGCGTTGCATGCCAGCGCTGTTCATAAAAATAAATGGCGTGCGCGAAAGTTGCCGTTGATATTGATAACCACCTGGCGCCTTGCCCTTGCGACTTTCAAGATCCAAGCAGCCGCCGCCGCGCATGCTGTCAAACATTTGCGCAAGTTCGCTGTCCATCGTGGCGTACATCTTGCTGGTGCGTTCCACCATTTGGTCAGCATTTTCAAAGGGTCGCAGCGGAGTGCGGCCCTTCACATCCACCTTTAAATCCCAGGGTCGCAGCGCATTCAGGCCAAGCGCCTGCGCACGCCGCTGATGCATGCGACGAACCACCGGCACACAAGTTGTCTCGACCGCATTGTGAAACACCTCGCAATCAGCAGGTGAATAATCAAAGCGCTGAAAGCGATCATGTTGAAAGTCGCGAAAATTTTTATAGCCGGCGTTGGTCGCCATGGTGGCGCGCACGGTGATCATCTGATCATAAATATCGTTGATCACATCCACATCCTTGAGGCGACGATCAGCGACCACGCGCCAACTCTCCTCGCGGCGAGGACGGGCGCTCTCCTCGAGGAAGCGCGCCATCTGTGGAAGCGTGCGCTCGCTGCCGTCAAACTGCACCATCATGCCGCCGTTGATCTCGCTATAGCGCTGATCCAGTTTGCTAATTTCAGTTTGCAGCGGCACATTCTCGTCGCGGAATAATTTCACTTCGCGTTCAAGTGAACGCAACAGCGTGCCGTAGCGTTGCGGATCAAGCAGCTTCACATGCGGGCTTTGCCCAATCTTGCGGTCAAGTTCAAAGCCAACGCGCTTGAGATGTGGATCCACCTGCTCAACGAAGGCTAGAAAGCGATTTTTAATTTCGGTGTCATCGGTGTGGCAAGTCATCGCGATGTACAGATTGGCTTCGGCCTCACCAGCGGCGGCGTCAAGTTCGCTGCGATCCAGGATCAAATTTTCCAAGCAATTTGCGCACTTCAGCCTGCGTTCGAGCAAGGCGGCGTACAGCGGCTGCAATTGCGACCACTGCGTGGCATCAAGCGTGGCGGGAATAAAACGAAAGACGCTGGGTGTTGGTGAATGTGCAATCGACATTTATAAATCTCCTAGGTTTGAAAGAGTAGCCGTCTACCCGCGATGCACGCTACCGTTGCAGTATGCGACCCATCGTGCATGCGCTGGCACCGGCGAAGGTGAATCTGGCTCTTTCGGTTGGTCCCCCAAACGCAAGTGGCATGCATCCCATCAGTAGTTGGATGGTGACAGTTGATTTGCATGATGAAATGACGGTACAGGCGCTCGACGCCAACGCTCGTTCGCTCTACGCCATCGTGTGGCACGCAGATGCAAAGCGACAAAGTAAGATCGATTGGTCGATCACCAAAGATCTTGCGGTGCGTGCGCATCAATTGCTTGAAGCACATGTGGGTCGCCAACTTCCGTTAAAAATGCATCTGCAAAAGCGAATTCCTGTTGGCGGAGGTTTGGGCGGTGGCAGTAGCAACGCCGCCGCGATGCTGCGCGCAGTGAATGAACTTTTTGAATTAAACCTTTGCGTGGAAGAACTCGTCGCTCTCGCGGTCAAGCTTGGAAGCGATGTTCCATTTCTTGTGCGCGGTGGAAGTGCAATCGTGGAGGGAATCGGCGAGCGCTTGCATGCGGCGCCGATGCCCGCCGATTTACACGCGGTGTTGGTGTTGCCTGATGCAGTGTGCGCGACAAACCGGGTGTACCAAGCCTTCGATGCGCTGCGACCCGATGCAGCGTTGCGCTCGGCGCAGGTGCATGCGTTGGCGCAGTCACTCTCGACGCTACAGTTTCATCAGCCCTTCAACGATCTCACCGAGGCGGCCTTTGCAGTGGCGCCGCGATTGCGTGGAGAATGCGAGGAGATTTCCGAATTGATCCAGCGCGAAGTGCATGTAAGCGGATCGGGCAGCACCCTCTATTTTCTCTGCGCAAGTGCAGTGGAAAGTGATCTGCTCGCCGATGCGGTAGCGCGCCACATGCATATTCCCTGCGTGCCTGTGCAGGCGGTGACCACAACCGCCGCCGTGAGGTTGGCGCACAAGAACGCCTAGACTTCCAGCGTGTTGTGGCAACCCGAACTTTCTGAGCATTATCACAATCTCTCCGAGCAGCAACTCGGTGAGCAGATTTCCGCCCGTCGCGCGATGCTGGGCAGCAAGTTGCTCATTCTTGGTCATCACTATCAACGCGATGAGGTGATTCGTCACGCTGATTTGATCGGCGACTCATTGAAACTAAGTCGCATGGCAGCCGCCGAGGCGCCCAAGCGCGGCGCGCGATTTATTATTTTTTGCGGCGTGCATTTCATGGCCGAGACCGCCGACATTCTTACACCCAACGATGTGCAGGTGATTCTTCCTGATCTTTCTGCGGGTTGCAGTATGGCGGACATGGCCGATTACGACGACGCCCTGACTGCGTGGGAACTGATCGCCGCGGCGCATGGCACCGACGCGGTGCGTGTGATTCCAATTACCTATGTCAATTCAAGTGCGGCGGTGAAAGCGTTTGTTGGTGAGCGCGGTGGCGCGTGTTGCACCAGTGGCAATGCGCGCGAAGTTTTTGAGTGGGCTGCGCAAGGCGGCAATGAACCCTTGCGCGAGCATGAGCGGGTGCAAGTATTGTTTATGCCCGATCAATATTTAGGCCGAAACACCGCGCGAATGCGTGGTTTGCGCAGCGAGTTGGATGCCGAGCGTGGTCGCGGCCGCGCCGACATGGCGTTGTGGAATCCCAAGAAACCTTTGGGCGGTTTAACTCGCGAGATGATTCGCGAAGTCTCCGTGCTGTTGTGGGCCGGTCATTGCAGCGTGCACAAATTATTTCGTGCCGAGCATGTTGCGCAGGCTCGCCATCGAGATCCAAACACCACCGTGATCGTGCATCCGGAGTGTTGCCAAGAAGTGGTCGAGCTTGCCGATGAAGTTGGCAGCACCGAGTTCATCATCGAGCGCGTACAGCAAGCGCCGACTGGCAGCAGTTGGACCATCGGTACCGAGGTGCATCTGGTCGACCGCGTGTGTCGAGCGGCCGCGGCCCGCGGAGTGAGCGCACGAATTTTAAGTGACTGCCAGTGTCTCTGCACCACGATGGTTCGTATTGATCAGCGTCATCTGTTGTGGGTGCTGGACAATCTTGCCGAAGGTCGCGTTGTGAATCGCATTCAAGTGCACGCTGAGGCGGCGGCCTTGGCGCGGCGGGGGCTTGAACGCATGCTGGCGCTTCGACCACCCGCGCCAGCTACCGCTATCTTGGATTGATGGACGAATTGCCTAAGAAAAAGTCGGGTCGAATCTTCAAGCTGGTGTTGATCGCAGTGGGGTCGCTGGTTGTTGTTGTGCTGGCATTGGTCGCACTCGCGCCCACACTGATCTCGGCGGGATTCGGCAAGTCGATTATCGAAAATCAAATCGCCAGCGCAGTGCGTGGTTCGGCCAGCGTGCAATCGCTCTCACTCAGTTGGTTTGGAAGTCAAAGCGTGCAGGGGCTTTCGATTCAAGATTCCAAAAAACAAAGAGACATTCGATTGGATGTCGGAGTGGGCAACGGTTTATACGACTTGCTCACCGGCAGGGTGGGCGAATTGCGTTTGCAACTTTCTGGTTCTGTACAGGCGCAGATGGAAAGCGACGGCAGTACCAGTTTGAACAATCTCGCGCCACCAGCTTCGCCAACTTCGCCAGCGACACTCGCGCCACAGCCAGCGACGCAGAAGAGTGGCGCGATTGATCTTCCATTTCCAATTCGTCTTTCAATCGCCACATTCGATGCCACACTGCTTGATGCGAAGGGCACAGTTTTCGCGGTGCGTGGTTTGAAAGGTTCGGCCAGCGCAGGGCGCGGGCAGCCGCTGGTGGTGGATCTTTCGGCGACCACGCAAGTTCATGATCGCGCGGGAAATCTCGCTATAAAAGGCTCGCTTGATCACTTTCTTTCACAGCAAGGCGATGTGGATCTCACCGCAGTGACTGGCGAAATGCAGGCGCAAGTTTCAGGTTGGTTGCTCGCTGCATTGGGCTTGAACGCCGAGGTGCAATCAGCGGCGTTGCAAGTTCGCGCGCCCGCTGGACAACCCATCGACATCACCGTAAACGCGAAGATGTTGATTGATGCAGGCGCCACACAGATGCAAGCACAAATGCAGGCGGCGCGACCAGCGGCAGGTCGAGCGTTAGCGGCGTGGGCGACTGATCCACGCACCTGGGTTGGCAACGCAAGTGTGGAGGGTTTGCCGACACAAAGTTTGCAAAGTTTCGTCGCGACTACGCCATTGTTACTTGCTCGCGATCTTGGTCTGACGATCTCATGCTCGTTGCAAACCGGGCAGGGTTCGGAATTCAATCTGAATGTTGATTCGCAGCAGGTGAAACTTTCGGCCCTTGCGACCATCGACATCGCTACCGGCGCGATGCAAGGCAAAGGCATCACGCTGCAAGCCACACTTGATCCAGCGTTACTGGCGGCGCTGGGCACCACGGTGGATGCGCCAGTGCAGATTTCAGCCAACATTGCCTCGCTGCGAACGCCAGCAATTATTGCGGGTGCCAGCTTTGACACTGCGGCGATCGCGTGTGATGGATCGATCACGGTGCAGCCTTTTAATGTGCTGGGTTTGGCAGCCGAGCCAGTGGCGGTAGGCGCGTTCTCGCTGAACGCCAAGGCCGCGCCAATTGGCAATCAAATTGATTGCTCGTTGCGCGGTGCGTTGCAGCAAGCACCGATCGAAGTGATCGCAAGCATCAAAAATCTTGGAGCGAAACTTTCCAAAGAGCAGGCGCAGTTGCAAGCCACCTTCGCGGCGGGACCACTTGATGCGGGTGTGATTCCTGGGCTGCCACCCGCGGCGCGTGAGTGGATCGCCCGTGTGAAGCCCGGCATGAGCACGCTTCGCGCGAGCGTGGGCGGTGGTTGGCAGCAAGGCGCGGCGCAAGCGCAAGTGGACATGGGACCGGGATCGATTGCGTTGAAAAGTTCGTGGGACGCGAACACCCTCAGCGTTCAACAAGTGCAGAGTGCGCTGACGCTGCAACCGGCGTTGATCGCCTTTCTAACCAATGATCAACTGCGAGTGACCGCGCCAATCGTTGCCAACCTGCGTGCTGGTCCGCTGCAATGTGAACGAAAAGCCATTGAAAATGGCTCGTTTGTGCTGCCTGTGATTCCATGCCAACTGCAGGTGCCGACGATTTCAATCAGCGCGGCGCCAGGCTTGGTGGGCAACACCGGTGTGCAGGCCAGTGTGCAGGATGTGCAACTGCGCGGCATGGTTGCGCCGAGTGGACCGATGTTGTTTGATGGTTCGATCGCCATCGCAAGTTTGAACGCAGACGATGTTGAAAGCGCGGGCGCGGTGCAATTGCAAACGCTCTCCGTGCAGGCGAAGGTGCCGCTTGATTTTACGAGCGCAGCCACGCTGCAGGTGACGGTTGCAAGTGTCAGCGCTCGAAATGTTCCAAGTGTCGGCGCGGTTCAATTGCAAACACTCGCTGTGCAAGCCAACGCGCCGCTCACTCTCGCAGGTGATGCGACTGTGCAAGCCACGATCGCAAGCATCGATTGCCCGAAGGTGCCAGGATTTTCATCCGCGATCGGCGCGCGCGGGGTGAAAGCATCGTTGCAAGGACCGCTGACATTCGGCGCCGGCACCAACGCCTCGTTCAGTGCCACACTGCACGACGCAACCGCAGCAATTGCCTCGGTGCAAGCAACATATGCACCCGAGGACAAGGGTTGGAAGTCCAGTGTGCAGTCGAGCGATGTAGATATGCGACGCGTGTTGTCATTGGTGGGGCAAGCCGCCGATCTTCCAGAATGGATTGGAAATGGGGCAAATCGCTCACTTTCCGCAGTGATCGCCGGCGGTCCTGGTGGCATTTCCTTCGGTGTGAATGCGGCGCTTGATCCCATTTCGATGCAAGTGCAGGGTTCGCGCGCAACAAGTGGTTCGATCACGATTTCCAAAGGTGTGTTGAAGGCGAAGTTGCCAGCATCGGTGGTGCTGGCGTTGGTGAACGACGCCAACAAAGCTGTGCAGGCGGTCAGTTGCGATCCATTGCAAATCTCCGCAACACTGAATGCCTGCACGCTGATTGCTGACGCGTCGGGTGCGTTAGATCCATGTGCAGTGGGCAGCGATGTAAATCTGACTGCGCGCCTTGAGCCATGGAAAATACAACCCAAGGGCGCGCCGATATTGGCATTCGGTGCGAACGATCTTGCGATCACCATGAAAGCCGGCATTGGTGCAAGCGCCACGCTCGCGGGATCGCTCGCAGCCGAGGGCATGCCCGCGTCGCCGCTGAAAGTTTCATTGCAGACCGCGCATGTGATTGATCAACAACGGCATCTCGCATTTGGCACAGGCAGTGTCTCCGCTGCGATCACGGTGACTGGATTTCCAACCGCGATGGCGGATCGACTCGCAGGTATGAATGGGTATCTGTTGGACATGCTTGGCCCAGTGTTCACAGTGAATATTACTGGGAAATCAGGCAAAAACGCAGAGGATTTCTTCAAGGGCACTTTTACCAGCCCCATGTTGACGGTGCACATACCGCGCGTGCGATTGTCCGACGGCGTGGTCAGTGTGGCCCCCGATGCGCCCATCACCGCTTCGCTGCGACCCGACGATAATTTTCGCAGGCGCATTCTGCGTCCAGTGAATCCGTTGCTCGCGGATATCCGCACACTAAACGATCGTCCTATCGAAGCCACGGTCTCCGCAGCGCGCATCACGATCCCTATGGATATGAAAGAACTCGACGCCAGCTTCAGCGTGAATGTTGGCGAAGTCGAGATGGAAAAATCATCACAGTTCATCGGACTTCTTGACATTGCCTCACAAAGTCAAAGCAAGACTATTCCGGGCTTGGTTTCACCGCTGAATGGTTCGATCGCGCAGGGCATACTGACCTACCGAGATTTTAAGGTACAGGTTGGAAAGCTTGGACCCAATGCTTGGCAGCAAACATTATTCAGCGACGCGCGCATCAATCTGGTCGCCGTGCCTGCGGTCGCCGATCCAATCACGATTCGATATCCACTGAGCAGTATCGCGAATTTTCTCGGCGGCATCGCGCCGATGCGCAGTGTGCTTTCCACTATCAACAAGGCGCTGGGCTCCGCGAATGGCTCGATTCAACAGGCGGTGCAGGTCAAGGTGCAGTTCACCGGTCCGCTCGATGGTTCGCCGCTCAAAATCGCGGTGAGTCCCGAGGTGGACTTGCCAAAGGGCATGGGCGGCAACATTCAAAATAACATCGGCAAAGCGCTCGGGGATCTTTTTGGCACAAAGAAATAAAGTTGTCGGCGCACCGCAGCGTTCACACGAAAAAATAAAGTACCCGGCCGCCGCGCATCACATCGGCTTGTCAATAATCGTTTCGTCATACACCTGCAGCAACTTTGCTTTGTCGAAGATCAACTCGCTGCGCGACAAGCCAGTCACCTCGTAGTGCGGAGTAAGTTCAATCGCATCGCAAGGGCACGCTTCTTCGCACATGCCGCAATAAATGCAGCGCAACTCATCGATGTCGAATTGCTTCGGGTATTTCTCGCGGTCTTCCCACGGACTCGCATCGGCGACGATGTGAATGCAATTCGCTGGACAGGCGGTGGCACACATGAAACACGCCACGCAGCGCACGCGGCCATCTTCATCCTTGTTCAGTCGATGCACGCCGCGAAAATACGGGCGATATTGTCCACCCTCTTCCACCGGCCGATCATCGCGCTTCTGCTCTGGATACTGCACCACCCAGATATTTTTCTTGTTGCTGCCGTTGCGTCCGAAATTTTCAAACGCATGACGCATCGTGGTGCCAAGGCCCTTGAAGATTTCAGGAATGAACAGTCGCTCCACTCGGGTGAGGGGCTTCAGCGAAACATCCACGATTTCATCATCTCGAATAGTCATGTGAGCGGCAGATACTAGCGGGCTCGGATACTTTGCAGCGATGGTAAGCAAAGGTCCTCCGCATCAAGGCTCAAGCGAACGCCAACAAATTCGCATCGGAATTCGCATGATGGGTATCGGCTTTGAGACCGTCAGCCAAGTTGTCGCAGGTTTATTGATCGGTTGGCTCTTTGATCATTTGCGCGGCCACGGCGACATTGGCATTCTGGTGGGTGGCGCCACGGGTTCATTGGTCGGTATTTTTAGTCTGGTTCGAAATGCATGGAAATTGAACGCAAGCATGGACGCGGCTTCGCGTCGAACACCACGCAAACCGCCTGCGGACACGCAACTTTGAAAGCACGCATACAGTTGAACACGACCACCATTGCAACGCAAAAATTGCCAGATGAGAAGCCGATTCAACTGCGCGCGAGACTTTTTTTTGTTGTGTGGTTTTTCACACTGCTTATTTCATTCGCCTGCTGTTTTGTGCCTGCATTGTTTGACCTATGGAAATTTGAAGTCTCTATTTCAGCGGCATTTGGGACAATACTTATCGCCATCATCATGTTGGCAGGCTTGTTCGCACTTGCCCCGTGGGCCACGCGAACGCCCTCTTCATGGGGCACGCGATGGCTGGCCTCCACGGTTCTTCGCTTCATATGCACGCCATTTTTAGCCTTATTGCTATACTCCCGCCCCCCTTCGGCGGAGGCGTTTTTGCTCTCCGTTGCGGCAACCTATTTGTTCATGCTTGCGGCTGAAACCGCGGTGTTGGCAAAGTCGGTGCTCGCGACGGTCGCTTCCTCCACCGCCCTAGGCGCATGCACTCGTTCGCCAACCGATTCACCTGATTTATCATGATCAATCTTCTCGCCAACCTTGACCCCTTACACCATGTTGTGGATCGCCCCATGTGGGGAAGTGAAAAGTTTTTTGGATTTCCAGTGCTTACCAGCGTGGGGGTGATCATCGTCAGCGGCATCGTGACCATCTATCTCATGATGCGCGCCGCGCGTGCCATCGCGACAGGTTCTGAAACAGAGGGCACGGAACGCTACATCGCTCGCACGCGCCTCAGTCAATTGGTGGAGACCATCGTGCTGGGTCTTCGCGATCAGATGTTGGTGCCGGTGATGGGACACAAGCAGGCGAATCGCTATCTTTCTTTTCTGCTCAGTCTGTTCTTCTTCTTGTTAGTGATAAATTTCTTTGGCTTGATTCCATTCGGCGATGCGCAGCGATTGCTGCAGACCACGATTGGTATTCCGTTAAGCGAGGACTTTATTCTTTTCGGCGGCGCGGCCACCGCAAATTTAATGGTGACAGGCGGACTCGCGGCGGTGTGCTTTGTAGTAATTCAAGTGCACTCGGTGCGCGAATTAGGCTTGTGGGGATGGATGGAACACTTGTGCGGCGGCAGGGATATCACGCGCGGTTCTAAGGGTTTGTATCTGGTGATTCCAATCATATTTATTGTTGAATTCTTCGGGCTTTTCATCAAACCCGCGGCGTTGGCGATTCGACTTTTCGCCAATATGGTTGGCGGTCACACACTGCTTGCAACATTGTTGATGTTCGGCGCGATGGGGATGCAAGCAGGTCTCTCCAGTTATGCCATCACTGGCATCTCGTTCGCGAGTGTGATTTTCGGGACACTCATTCTTCTGCTTGAGATTTTCGTCGCATTCCTGCAAGCTTTCATCTTCATGTTTCTCACCGCTGTCTTTATCAGTCAGATGAGTCACAGTGATGAACATGAGGATTCACTTGAAACCGTCGATACTGCGGAGGCACATCACTAAGAACCGAACAACGCCGCGCGTTGCGGCCAAGACATCATGCGGCATCGTGCCGTAGGAACAAACTGATTCGCACCCACTCTTTGGAGATCTGAAAAATGAAGTCTGTGAAACTCGCTCTCGTCGCCGCAACTGGCGCATTCCTTTTCGCCTCGAACCCCGCGATGGCCAGCGACACAGCTGTTGCCGTTGGTGCCATGAATATGACTGGCCTGGGCGCTGGTCTTGCGACGGGTCTCGCCGTGGTCGGCGCCGGCATCGGCATTGGTCGCATCGGTGGCAGCGCCGTGGAAAGCATCGCTCGTCAACCCGAGATGGCGGGTCGCATCTTTGTGAACATGATTCTCACCGCCGCTCTTGTGGAAGGTGTTGCGCTTTTTGCGGTTGTTATTGGTCTTATTGCATTCGCTAAGTGCTGATTCAAACACTGATCACGCCTTCTGGCAGCGATGCCAGAAGGCTATTCAAACTTTAACGCAAGGTCGAACATGTTCATCATCATGCAGCCACTTCTGATTGCCTCCCAAGAGAAGGCTCCAAATCTCTTCAATGCAGACACGCTGCCGGCATACACCGCGCTGATTGTCTTTGGCATTACCTTCGCCATGCTCGGCGTTTTTGTCTGGCCGAAAATTCTGAAGGGTCTTGATGACCGCAACAACAAGATTCTCAGCGAGATTCGCGCGGCCGAAGCGGCGCAGGTGAAAGCCAAAGCCGCGCAGAGCGAGTTTGAAAAGCGTCTTGATGAAGCCCGCGCCGAAGCCGATCGCACAATTCGTGCGGCCCGCGTCGAAGCCGAGCGTCAGGCCGATGAATTGCGGGCTCGCGCTGTATTGGATCTTGAAGAGATCAAATCGCGCGCCACGCAAGAACTTGAAGGCGCCAAGCGTGCGGCGCTTCGCGAGATTCACGCGGTGGCGGCAAGTCTTGCCACCACGGTTGCCGGCAAGATTCTCAAGCGCGAGATTCAGCCAGCCGATCAGAAGCGTCTTGTCGAAGAAAGTTTAAGCGAACTCAGCAGCCGCTGAGCAACCCGCGAGAAAATCATGTCCACGCAAGTCGATGTTGTCGCCAAGGTCTACGCCACAAGTTTGCTTGAGCTTGCGTTGCAGCAAGGCGAGGATGTGCCAGCGCAGATTGGCGAAGAACTCGACGCGCTCTGCGAAGTGGCGCGTGCCGACCCTAAGTTTCGTGAGTTTCTTGCAAGTCCAATGCTTGAGCGGGTTGAACGCGAGGCGAGTTTGCGTCGCATGCTCGACGGCAAGTTCAGCGATTTGCTGATGCGATTTGTGATGGTGCTTAGCCGCAAGGGTCGTCTTGGTCACCTGCTTGAGATCGGCGACGCCTTCGATCAAATGTTGCAGCAGCGCTTCGGCAAACTTGAAGTGGATGTGTTTACCGTGGCTGGCGGCGCGTTGCCAGAGGAAGTGGCGACCGCGGTGAAAATGCGCGTGCACAAAACCTTCGGCAAAGAAGCGGTGCTGCACAGTTACAGCGACGCGAACATGATCGGCGGCATCAAGCTTCGCATTGGGGATCAGTTGATCGACGGCAGCGTTGCGACTCGGCTTCGACGCATGCATGCGGCCATGCTGGACGCGGCGCGCACGGATCTTGCCGCCAATCCACAACGATTTATTGATGACGGTGGTATGCCGAATAAATCTTGATACAAGACTGATCTAAGACTGATCTAAGACTGACTTTTAAATCGATTCAACGAAAAATTTCCTTACCCATCAACACACAGGTGCAATTATGAAGATCAAAACCGACGAAATCACATCCGTAATTAAAAAAGAAATCGAACAATTCAGCCAAAAGCTAGAGGTTTCCGAGGTCGGCCAGGTGGTCGAAGTCGGCGACGGCATCGCGCGCGTCTATGGCCTCAGCAAGGCGATGAGCGGCGAGTTGCTTGAGTTTGATGCCGAAGGCGGCGTGATCATCGGTCAAGTGATGAACCTGGAGACCGACATGGTCGGCGCGGTTTTATTTGGCGAGGGCAACCGCGTGCGTGAAGGCGACACTGTTCGCAGCACCGGTCGTTTGCTTGAAGTTCCTGCGGGTCCAGAATTGCTTGGCCGTGTGGTGGATCCGCTTGGCAACGCAATCGATGGTGGGCCCGCGATCAAGGGCAGCGCTTCGATGAAGGTGGACATTGTTGCGCCCGGCATCAAAGAGCGTCAGCCAGTGACCGAGCCGTTGCAGTTTGGTATCAAGGCTGTCGACAGCATGATTCCTGTCGGTCGTGGTCAGCGCGAGTTGGTGATTGGCGATCGCAAGACCGGCAAGACTGCGGTGTGCATCGACGCGATCATCAATCAGAAAAAATATTGGGGCACACCCGAAGCGGTGGTGTGCGTGTATGTGGCGATCGGTCAGAAGGAATCGACCATCGCGAGTGTGGTGGACACGCTGAAGAAGAATGGCGCGATGGAGTACACCATCGTGGTTGCCGCGGGTGCAGGAACCAGCGCACCGATGCAGTACATCGCGCCTTATTCGGGTTGCGCGATGGCCGAGTATTTCATGTGGCAGGGCAAAGATGGCAAGACGCCTAAGCACGCTTTGTGCGTGTATGACGACTTGTCCAAGCAGGCGGTCGCGTACCGCGAATTGTCACTGCTGCTTCGTCGGCCACCAGGACGCGAGGCGTATCCCGGCGATGTTTTCTATCTGCATAGTCGCTTGCTTGAGCGTTCAACAAAGTTAAGCAAGGAGAATGGCGGCGGTTCGATCACGGCGTTGCCGATCATTGAGACGCAGGAGGGCGATGTCAGCGCCTACATTCCAACCAATGTGATCAGCATCACTGACGGTCAGATTTATCTGCAACCAGAATTGTTCAGCGCAGGTGTTCGTCCCGCGATCAATGTTGGTATTTCCGTCAGTCGCGTGGGTGGCAATGCGCAGATCAAGGCAATGAAAGAAGTTGCGGGTTCGCTGCGACTTGATCTTGCCTCGTATCGCGAATTGGAAGCCTTCGCGCAGTTGGGAACCGAACTTGATCCTTCAAGTCAGCGTCAGCTTGATCGCGGGGCGCGCATGGTGGAGTTGTTGAAGCAGGGTCAGTACAAGCCATTCGATGTGATCGATCAGTGCATCAGCATCTTCGCGGGAAGCAAGGGCATCTTGGATGATGTGCCGGTGCCGGCGGTGCCAAAGTTTGAGCGCGAATTGCTGGAGAATTTCCGCGGACCCAACAAGGTGTTGCGCGATCAGTTGGTCGAGAAGAAATCCTTTAAGGGCATCGACGCGCAATTCCTCGATGCAATCAAGGCCTTTAAAGCCGCATTTCGGCCAGACTAAATTACAGGTAAATAACAGGGACAGTCCCCGTTATATGGACCTTACAAATACATAACTACCTAAATAGATTATATTTATAAAAATTAGCATAGTCTGAATAACAGGGACAGTCCCTGTTATTCGCCTATGTCCTCCGCCCAGAGGTCGGGCTTTTCACGCTTCATGCGTTCCATCAATGCGATGCAGCGCGCATCTTGTAGTACCCGAATTTCCATACCTTTTTCTTTCATCCACTCTTCGCCACCCACGAAGGTTTTATTTTCGCCGATGATCACGCGCGGAATTTTAAATAGTACCGCCGTGCCAGTGCACATGGGGCAGGGCGAAAGTGTGCTGACCAGTGTGCAACGATTCCAATCGCGCCGCCGTCCAGCATTGCGAATGCAATCCATCTCGGCGTGCGCAGTGGGGTCCCCATGCTGCACGCGTCGGTTGTGACCCACGGACACGATCACGCCATGCTCATCAAGCAGTGAACTTCCAATCGGTATGCCACCTTCGCGCCAACCTTTTTCTGCCTGCGCGATGGCGGCGTCAAGTGCGGCGTGAAGTTGAGCGTCGGTGAGCGGTGGCAATGATGTATGCATGCTTGCATCATCGGCGTGTTCCAACATGCGGCGCAAAAAGTTAAAGCATGTATCGCACGGCGATAAAATAAAGACCCGCCCGCGGCTTTCAGCGCTCGCGGGCGGGCAGTTTCAGAAGGGCCGCACGGTTGGTGCGAAACCCGTCGGGCGCACTGGATTTACCGGTGCGAACCCTTCAAATAAGTTGCATGTAACACTGGAACACCTTCTTTCTGGAGAGCGCGTAAATCCCGACTGTCGCGAAGCACAACGGCTCGCCGCCAGGCTGCACATCACCGCAGCGACCTGCGGTGCACATCGCCCAATCGCGTTCCACGCGGTCGGTCGTCTGATCATCTGCCATCGCGGGGCCTTGCATTTAAGGCGCATCGACAGGGTTTGGTTCAGATGCCACATACTTCGCCCTAAAGTTGGAAATAGCAAACGCAATCTTTCAAAAGTGATGTAGATTTTCACTTTCATGAAACAAATTTTAGTTTTCGGATCCATCACCTACGACAGAACGCTGCATCTGCCGCGCTTGCCGCAGGCTGGTCAGGGTGTGATGGCCACCGCGGTTACGCATAGCGTTGGCGGCAAGGGCGCGAATGTTTCTGTCGCCGCCGCTCGCGCCGGTGCCCCCGTGCAACTGGTCTCTGCTGTTGGTGGAGACGGCGATCGCGCGCTCAAAGAAATTTCCGAAGCTGGCGTGGATATTTCCCGCGTTGCGCGTCGACCCGAACTTGCCACCGCCGAAGTGGTGATTCATCTCGCCGCCGATCAAAGCGAGTTTGGCATTACCGTGCCAGGCGCCGATCGTCATATCGAACTGCACGCCTTCGACGCGGCGATCGAGCAGTGTTGCGGCGGTCATATTGGCTATCTCGATGGCATGGTGAATAACGGCGAGTATGTGATTCGTGCCATGGCCAAGCATGGGGCACCATTGGTGGTGAATCCATCTCCGGTGCATCCGGATGTAGAGCAGTGGCCGATGCAACAGGCCGCGATCATTATGCTGAATCAAGGCGAGGCGCGCGCGCTGACTGGTCAGGAAGATGAACAGGCGCAATTGGATGCGTTGCGAAAAAAATATCCCGGTCCCAGCATTGTGCTGACGCTTGGTCCGCGTGGCGCATGGTGGTTGGGTCGCGGGCAGAATGAATTTATTTCAACAGTGCAAGTGAGTGCCATCGACTCGACCGCGGCGGGCGACACATTCGCCGGTTATTTTCTCGCCGGACTCGCCTCTGGCCAGCAACCACTTGCAGCATTGCAACTTGCCTCGCGCGCCGCGGCTCTGTGCGTTACCCGCCACGGCAGTATGCACAGCATTCCCACCTTGCAACAGGTTTTAAATTCAGGCTAACCCGTAGACAATCGGGGAAGTTATATCGCTGATGCGATGGCGACGACCCATGTAGGAATCGCGCTCTTCACGGTGCATTTGTATTTCTAAATTATTAAAATTTAAAATTCAAATTGCAACCGTTGATACATTTCAACATACACATTCGCCACCATCATTCATTCAATTCCACAGTTGGAACTCAGCATTTCTTCATTTCAAAGAAAGACCACGCCACATGCTTGTTATCCGCGACCTCTTGAAGATGTATCCCGGGCCCGTCACTGCGTTGCAGGGCGTTTCACTGCAAATTTCCAACGGCCTCTTTGGACTGCTTGGGCCCAATGGTGCTGGAAAAAGCACGCTGATGACCATCGTCGCCGGCTTGCTGCAACCCACCGCGGGCAGCGTCACGCTGGATGGCGTCGACATCGTCGCCGACCCCACCATCGTGCGCCGCGCGCTGGGTTATCTGCCGCAAGAGTTTGGTTTTTACCCTGAGCTCACTGGACTTAAAATGTTGACGCTGATGTTAAAGTTAAAGGGTGTGCATGCACCGCAAGGTCAGCGCAAACTCGCCGAGGAACTTTTGGAGCGGGTGAATCTTTCGCACGCGGCCAAGCGCAAAGTGGGTGGCTACTCTGGCGGTATGCGCCAGCGCCTTGGTCTGGCGCAGGCGGTCGCTGGTTCGCCTCGTCTGATCATCGTGGATGAACCGACCGCGGGCCTCGACCCCGAAGAGCGTCACCGCTTTTATCGATTGCTCGCAGAACTTGGCAAGGATCGCGTCGTGGTGCTGAGCACGCATATCGTTGAAGATGTCGCCACGCTGTGTCCGCGCATGGCGATCATTCGCGCAGGCAGAGTGATGGCGGATACCACGCCAACTCAGGCACGCGAAAGTGTGGATGGACATGTCTTTGAAGGCTTCGTGCGCGACGACGAATTGCATGAGTTCGCTCTGCGCCATCGAGTGCTGAGTGCGATCTTGGTGGAGGGTGTGACCAACCGCGTGCGAATGAGCGCGCAGCCAGAACTTCAAATTCCAGCGGGTTTTGCTTTGGTTTCCGCAACTCTTGAAGATGCCTACATGAATATCATTCGCGCACCGTTGGCCGTAAGCGGAGCCGTCGCGTGAATCTAACGCGCACTCTTGGCATTGCTATGGTCGATTTGCGAACGGCCTGGCGCCGCCCGCTATGGATCATGCTGCTTGTGCTATTTGGATTCTTCGCATTTGGATTCGCAGTGGGTGGTCTGCGAGTGCAAGCTGGCGATGTCACCGCGGGTGGCAAACAAGCCTGGATCAACTCACAGTTCAATATTGCGTTTTGTGATGGCGCCATACAAAGTTTGTTCATTCCATTCTTTGCCGCAATCGCCGTGGGCTTGCCACTGCTTCAGGACATCGATCGAAAGGTAGACCGCGTGCTGTTAGGAACGCGTCTGACACCACTTGAATATGTGACTGGTCGATTCATCGGCGCCATCGTGCCTCTGCTGGTGATCGTGGCCCTATGGGTAGTAATGCAAATGCTTTTCTTTGAATTGTGGCCACTGGATAATCCAGAAAAACAGCGCGGCCCATTCGCCTTGTGGAATTATCTATGGCCTGCGATTCTTTTTAGCATTCCTATTTTGCTCAGCACCGCGGGAGGCAGCATGCTGCTGGGATCGTGGTCACGCGCACCGATTCTTGTTTTTCTTTTGCCGCTTGTGGTGCTGATCGGTGGCGCGTTTTTCTTGTGGAGCTGGAGTCCGGAATGGTTGCCAATGTGGGCAAACAGGCTGATTATGTTGCTCGATCCCGCTGGGCAGCGATGGATGAGCGAGACCTATTTAAAGGCCGATCGCGGGGTGGATTTTTATAACACCCAACCACTCGCGATGGACACTGCCTTTGCACTGAGCCGAATCGCATGGTGCGCGTTGGGTCTGTTGGCGATTCCAATCACAGCTCGAACTTTATTTCATCGGCAGCGTTCCGCGCAGGAGCGTCGACTTACACCCGAAGCCGATCAGCACATGGCTGGTGTGATAGCAACCGCAACCACCGCAACCACCGCAACCCCAGTCACCACCGCACTACCCGCGTCGCCGCGTATTCGCCTTGCCGAGATGGTGATGAGCACGCGTACGCCAGGCATGTTCATCGGACTCTGGACCGTGCTTCGCAACGAACTTCGCATTTTACTTCGCAGCCCGGGCGTGTGGTTATTTGCGCCACTGATCATTCTGCAGGTTGTCGGCGGCAGTCTTGCAAGCACCGCGTGGCTTGGCACCGAACGCCTCGCCACCACCGGGTCGCTCGCCACCAGCGCCTTCAACACGCTGACACTGCTGCTGATTTTTCTCACCATGTTCTACACGGTTGAAAGTTTGGTACGCGAAGAGCGCCTGGGTTTCGCTGGTCTTCTGCGCGCGAGCGCCGTGAGCACTCCAAGTTTGTTGTTTGGAAAAATCTTGGCCAACGCGGCGCTGGCATTGGTGTTGATGATCGCCACAGTGATTGGTTGCACCATCGTGCTGGTGGTGCAAGTGAATCGCTGTGAAATTTGGCCACCCTTTGAAAGCATGAGATTTGTGCAGCTTTGGGGGCTTGTTCTCACACCAACACTGATCCTGTGGTGTTCGTTCATCGCCTTCGTGCATGGAATGGTTCGCAATCGCTACGCCACATACGCCATCGGTTTGGGCATGCTGGTGCTGACAGGATGGATGCAATTTCGTGGCTATCTGACATGGGTTGGCAACTGGCACATGTGGAGCGCAATGGTGTGGAGTGATTTAGATCGATTGGAATTTCTCCGCCCATCGATCATCGCCAATCGACTCTTCGTGCTATCACTCGCCGCACTCTTTCTGGTCGGAGCAATCGCCGTGCATCCCCGCCGCACGATGGATTGGCAACGCGTGATCGATCGCATTCGACCCAAGCCAATCTTCATGGCCGCGCTCAAAGTCTCTCCGCTGTTCGTGCTGTGCATTTTTCTCGGCGGCTATAACTGGATCAAAGCGCGCAACGGTTTTCAAGGCGCAATTGCTGAGCGTCAGGGCCGCGACTACTGGAAGCGCAACGACGCAACATTTCGCGACTCGCCATTGCCCGCGCTTGACAAGGTCACCGGCAGTGTGGACATCGATCCATTGAATCGCAGTCTGAAAGTGCAGGGCACCTATGTGATTCGTAATCCACACGACAATCCGCTTGAGCAAATTCCACTCACGCAGGGCGAGCACTACCGCAATCTAAAGTGGACCTTCAACGGCATGCCGATCGAGGCGATGAAAAAAGATTCACTCACGCCGCCACCATCCCTTGAGGAGCGCGCGGGCTTGTGGGTATTCACGCCGACCACGCCGCTGTTAAAAAATCAGACCGTGACCATCGGTTTCACATTTGAAGGTGTTTTTCCCAGCGGTTGGACACGCAATGGCGGCGGGGCGGGCGAGTTCATTCTGCCTTCGGGTGTGGTGCTTACAAATTTTTCTTCCAGTTTCATGCCGCTGATCGGCTATGAAGAAGGCGTTGGTGTGGATGAACGAAACGCCACCGATCCCAAGGAACCACTTCCAGATGCGTGGAAGAATCTGACCGATCCTGCATTTGGAAGCGCGTGGGGTTACGACATTTGCGTCGCGGTTACTGGTCCCGAAGACTGGACGCTGAACTGCGTGGGCATTCCCAGCGAGCCCGTTGTGAAAGATGGTCGCAAGACTGTCACATGGACCAGCGATCATCCAGTGCGTTTTTTCAACATCGCTGGCGGTCCACTAGAACGCGCCGACGGAACCGCGGTGAATATTTTTTACAGCGCACGGCATCCATGGAATGTGAAAACCATGGTGGAGGCGCTCGACGCCTCGCGTGAATTTTATAGCAGATGGTTCGCCCCCTATCCGCGTCGCGATTTGCGTCTGACAGAATTTCCTGGCCTCGCTAGTTACGCGCAAGGCTTTCCTGGCAACATCACCTTCAGCGAGTCGATTGGATTTTTAACCAAGCCCGGCGCCGCCGATGATGTGGACTTGGTGTTCTTTGTCACCGCGCATGAAGCCGCACATCAGTGGTGGGGAAACATGCTGATGCCAGGCAAAGGGCCGGGTGGCAATGTGCTTAGCGAGGGTATGGCGAACTTCAGCGCCTTGCTATTAACCATTGAAAAACGCGGCGAAATGCAGCGTCAGAAGATGTTGCGCCAATGGGAAGACGATTACAGTAATCAACGCAGCGCTGACAGCGAACGACCACTTGTGCGGCTGTCGGGCACGCGCCCAGGCGATAGCAGCGCTACCTACAACAAGGGTGGGTGGGTCTTCTGGATGTTGCTCGAGCAGATGGGGCGCGAAAAAATGCTTGCTGGTTTGCAAGATTTCATTCGCACCTATCACAACGGGCCCGACTTTCCATTGCTGCAAGATTTTATTCTAGTGATGCGGCAACACGCCACTGATCTGGCGGCTTTCGACGCATTCACTACGCAATGGTTTGAAAAAGTTGTGTTACCTGAATTTAAAATCTGGGATGCCAAGGTCACGCAACTTGATGCGAACACTTGGATCACCGACGCCACGCTTGAGAATGCAGGCACAGGCAGCGTTCAGGTGGAAGTCGCCGTGTTGGGTGTTGAACCCAAGTCAGATGCAAGTGCGAAAAAGGTCGCTGCACAAGAAGTCACTGCAAGCAGCGTCACCGCGAAGGATGTCACTTCAAACAATGTTGCTGCAAAAAATAAAACTGCAAGCAACACCGCTGCGCCAGCACCCACACCAGCCAAGGCTCCGCAATCAAGCACGCTGATTCAAATTGGCGCAGGCGAGCGCAAGGCTGTCCAGATCACCTCCGCATTCGAACCGATTCGCGCCAGCGTGGATCCCAATGTGCACATGTTGCAAGTGCGGCGAAAGTTGGCGGAGGTCTCGTTGCCAAAGTGCCCTCCAGCTTCCCCCGTTGCTGCGAATTCACCGCTCCAACCCGCTGATGTACCAGTCAATGCGGCGACACCCATCAGAACCCCGTAAGCGATGCGCTCGATGTGGCAGGAGGGTGTTTCGGTGGTTTCTTTCACTAGCGCCCGCCAGCCAAGGCGTAATGAAGGATGAATTTGCTGCAGAATCGCCATTTTTTACCATCTCGGCACCATTGCGCCGATCACCATCCTCATGGCAAGCAATGCGTCAAGGGCTGTACCACGCCCCTCAACTTTCGCTGAATTACCCGCCGCCTCGTTCGCTCGCAGGGCAGCATGGGTCGCCCTCGCGGGTCTCTGGACCTTTCTATTTTTAGCGTTGGCAACATTCAGTAGCACCGACTGGCCAAGCCACACCGTTGCAGTGCATGCGAACCCCGCCTCCAATGTGATGGGACGCATCGGAGCTGCGATCGCGTATTGGATCTATCTCAGCGTTGGATTTGGAATCTGGTTGCCGATGATCGCCGCGGCCTTCGCGTTGGCCACCACGGCGAGCGGTCGCTCCGTGTCGCATCCACTTGTGCGCGCGTTTGGCGCGGTTGTGATGATGCTTGCATTCAGTGCCTTACACGCAACATGGTTCCACGGCTGGGGCGTGCTTGCTGGTGCCGAGTCGGGATTGGTTCCGCAATGGATCTGCAACGAGTTGCTGTTGCACTTCAGTCCCATGCTCGCAAGTTTGGTGCTGATGATTTCATTCGCGCTTGGCAGCATCATCTGTATGGACGAAGTGGTCTTCGCCTTGCCTCGTCACATGTTGAAGGCCTGGCGCGCCACGCAATCCGTTCGCGACTACGACTGGCAGAGTTTGATCGCTCAGTTGCGTGTGCGTCCGCAACTCTTTCAACCCAAGCCCGCGCTTGTCGGCGCGCCCGCCAGTAAATCCAAGTCATTCATCACCGTACTTGAAGCCGACGAGCAAGACGAGCAAGCGGAACAAGAAGCCCAAGAACGAGCGGAAAACCCTGAAAAAGAGCCAGTTTCTCTAAAGCGCCGCCGCAAGGCCATCGTTAAAGATGACGCCGAATACGCCGACGCCGATGAAGAAACCGAAGAAGTAACCAGCGACGAAACCGAGGACGAATCTCTCAATGAAGTCACACAGTCGCGTCCGCAACTCTCCGAAGAGGAGCTGAAAGCCAAGATCGCCAAGCTTCCACTTCGTATGGCCACTATGCAGAAGACCATGGCGCGTGACGAGGATATTCCGCGCGAGGTGAATTACGACGGCTATCAATTTCCAAGTCTTGACATGCTGGAGGATCCGGAGAGCAATTGGTCGGAGCAGGTCGAAGGACTTGTGCGCGAGCAAGCGCAGATACTTGAGCAAACTTTGCGCACCTACGCCATCGATGGTGAAGTCACCGGCATTGAAAGCGGTCCAGTGGTCACGCTGTACTCGGTTGAATTAGCACCCGGCACACGCGTTGCGCGTTTGCAAACTATCGCCAGCGACATCGCACGAAGTTTGCAAGCCCCCAACATTCGCATTCTTCCAAACATGGTGGGTCGCACCGCGGTCGGCATCGAAGTACCCAATCGTCACAAAGAAAAAGTACGCCTGAAAGAATTAATGAGCGGCGGTCAAGCGCAAGGCATGACGCTTCCGATGTTCTTGGGAAAAGATTCTGCGGGCGAACCGATGGTGCTTGACTTGGTGAAGATGCCGCATATGTTGATCAGCGGCACCACTGGCAGCGGCAAAAGCGTGTGCATGAACACCATCATCATGGGCTGGCTGTACACCAAGCGTCCCGATGAATTAAAGTTATGCCTGGTCGATCCAAAGATGGTGGAAATGAGCCAATTCCGTGACATTCCGCACTTAATGTGTCCCGTGGTCACCGAGATGACCAAGGCCGCGGGCATTCTGGAATGGGCCGTGGACAAGATGGAAGAACGCTACGAGCAACTGAACAAAGCCGGCGTGCAAAATATCGCCAGCTATAACGCGCTTGGCGAAGAGGAACTTGTCGCGCGTCTGCAACCCGCGACCGATCTCGAGCGCGCGCGCATTCCAAAGAAGATTCCCTACATGGTTTTCGTGATCGACGAGTTGGCCGACTTGATGATGACGAACAAGGAGGTGGAGCAATCCATCGTTCGCATTGCGCAGAAGGCTCGCGCTGTCGGCATTCATCTTGTGCTGGCCACGCAGCGACCGCAGGCGAATGTGGTGACTGGTCTGATCAAAAGCAATATGCCATGTCGTTGCAGCTTCAAGGTGGCAAGCGGCATGGACAGTCGCATCGTGCTCGATCAAAAGGGCGCGGAACTTTTGCTGGGTCAAGGCGACATGCTGGTGCTTACGCCTTCAAGCAGCGAACTGCGCCGCGCGCAAGGCACGCTGGTGACCGACGGCGAAACTCGCAAGGTGGCGCGCTTCTTGAAGGAAGTGGCGGAACCCAGTTTCGAGCGGCAATTGATTGCAATTCGTGGCACCAAGGCCGCAGGCGGAAGCGAGCCCGACAATGGCGCCTCACTGACCGATGGCAGTGATCGCGATCCGCTTTTCGAGAAGGCCGTTGAAGTGATGATCGAATCCGGTCGCGGCAGCGTGAGTCTGTTGCAGCGTCGCATGGCGATCGGTTATGGCCGCGCAAGTCGCTTGGTGGATCAAATGGGTGCCGCAGGAATTCTGAGCGATCACAAGGGCAGCGTGGCGCGTGAAGTGTTGATCACGCTTGATGATTGGAAACGCATGCAGACCATGGTCGAGTCGGGCAGCAACGACACTCCACCAACAGGCGAAGTGTGTTCTGTGGAAGAAGAATCTGACACCGCCGTGCCCGACGAATTTGATGGTGAGTACCGCAACTAATCCAGTTGCGCCCGTGCACGCGAGTAGCGAAGTCGCGAATCCTGCTGCGCCATCAACAGGGGCGGCGCTCGTTACATCGCATGGGCGTGTAGATTCACACTTCATGTGGTTGCCCCGCACATTCTTTGCGCCTCGCCTTCCCCCGCATGGTGACGCACGATGAAATTTATCTTGATCGATCAGGTGCTTGAGCGCACGCCAACCTCATTGACGGCGATCAAAAATGTCACCGCCGCTGAGGAATATCTGGGCGATCACTTTCCGGGATTTCCCGTGCTTCCAGGGGTTTTTATGCTGGAAGCATTGGTGCAGGCCGCGCGTGAATTACTGAAAGATCGCGGCACGCATCTGGTGCTTGGTCAGGTGCGAGCATTGCGCTATGGAAGTTTCGTTCGCCCTGGCGAGTCGCTTCGAGTGCAGGTGACGCTTGACAAGGACAATGGCGATGGAAGTTTTACGCTGAAGGGCGTCGCCAGCGTTGCACGCATCGACGGTACCGGCGAGCAGGCAGTGTCGGGACGCTTTACACTACGACCCGCCCGCGTTGTGGACACGGCACCCGCCGCGTAACACGGGCCTCAACTTCAAGGAACGGAGTCGAGCATCACGCACACAGAATGGAGAACTCTCTTGGCATTTAATCGTCAGCAAATCGATGAAGGTATGACCGAAGTTTTGGAAGAAGCCCTCGGCGTGGATGCCGAGGAGGTGAAGCCCGGCGCCACACTCACTGGCGACCTTGGCGCGGAAAGTATTGACTTTCTTGACATTCAATTTCGCATGGAGAAAAAATTCTCCACGCCTGCGCACGCTTTCAAAATCGAGCCTGGCGAATTGTTCCCGGAAAATATGCTGCAAGATCCGACCATGGTGCACAACGGCAAAGTCACCGACGCTGGCATGGTGATATTGAAGCAAAAATTGCCGCATATTGATTTCACCGCCTTCGAAGCCGATCGCAATGTGAAAAGCCTCAGCGAGGTATTCACTGTAAAAAGCCTCTGCGATTTCCTTGAGCGCAAGTTGTCCAAGTGACGCCGCGAACAATCAGCGAGGTCGCCTGATGCGATGGATGTGGATCGACACCGTGGTCATCTACGAGCCTGGTCGTCGCATGGTCGCGGTGAAAAATGTAAGTCTCGCTGAGGAATATTTGCACGACCACTTTCCGAATCAACCGATCATGCCAGCAAGCTTGATGGTGGAGGGCATGGCGCAGACCGCCGGCATCTTGGTTGGCAGTTGTCGCGGCTTCAAGGAAAAAGTAATCTTGGCTAAGATCGGCAATGTCACCATTGAACAGGATGTGGTGCCCGGCCAATGCATTCGCTACGACGCGGTGATCGAACGCATGGACGATGCTGGTGCAAGCACGCGCGGAACCATCGAGCGCCTCGATCATCGGGTGGGAACATGGCAAACCATCGGCACCACTGAAATCGTGTTCAGCCACATCGATCACAATCGTGGTGGCCAGGCTTTTCCCGAGGAAAATTTTGTCTTTGGCGAAAATTTTCGCACCCTTTTGCGCGGTGCTGGCCTGGACAAAGTTATGGCTGCCGCTGCAGGAAATGGCTGAAATTCGTACAAACGAAAAAATAAAATGTCCCGCTTTAAGGAGGCACCTTCAAAGCGGGACTTCTGCAGGGGTTGCCGCGGTGTCGGCCGCGGACATGACCACTCTGCCTTCTATACGCGGTTGGTCAATAGGCATTCCGCGACTTCCGCTACCTTTCTTCAAGTTCAAGATGTCATAACCAATACCCATGTCCCACCTCGCCATCTATACCGGCAGTTTCGATCCGATCACCCTTGGGCACCTTGATGTGCTTGATCGCAGTCGCTCGCTTTTTGATCAGGTGATTCTGGCGATCGGTATCAATCCCAATAAGCCACCGCTTTTCTCGATTGAAGAACGCAAGGGTCACGCCGAAATATTGATCGCGCGATTGTTGAAGCAAAAACCAAACGGCGCGCCGGTTCATGTAGAGGCCTACCACGGACTCACCATCGATTTTGCGCGGCGGGTTGGTGCCAGCGCGATCGTGCGCGGCATTCGCAATGTCACCGATCTCGCCACTGAGTGTCAGCAGGCGATCACCAATCGTCAAGTGGCCGGAGTGGAGACGGTGTTCATTGTCACTGGTGAAAATTTCGCCTATGTCTCCAGCAGTTTGATCAAGCAGATCGCCGCGTTCGGAGGCGACCTGAGTCGCTTGCACACACTGGTGCCCGCAGAAGTGATCGAGGCGCTGGAGGAAAAGCGCCGCGACCCAAACAATCCTCTGGGCATGCTCGCCTCGGAAGCACCGCTGGACTAACCGATGGGTGTGCGTCTACGAGTCATTTCTATCGGCGCGATCTCTTCGCATCCTTCATGGGGCGAGAAGGGCGAAGTGCGTCCGGCGCATGCGACCACCACGCTTCTTGAAGCAGGCACGGCGATGATTCTGATTGATCCATCGCTTCCCGCGCAGGCGTTGGTGCCGCGACTCGCCGAACGCAGCGGTAAAAAGCCAGCGGATATTACCCACATCTTTCTCACCAACTTTCATCCAATGCGTCGACGCGGTCTCGCGGCGTTTGAGAACGCGACCATCTATCTGCCCGCCGCCGAAATCGAAGGTGTGAAAGCGCAGTTGCGTGCGCGCATGCAGCAAGCCGAGCAGCACAAAGATGAAGAGGTGCAACATCTTCTGCGCGAGGAACTCTCCGCGTTGAACATCTGCGAGCCGGCGCCAGATTCACTTGCGCAAGGGGTGGATTTATTTCCGTTACCAGGTGTCTCGCCAGGAAGCGCAGGTCTGTTGGTTCCCGCGCTTGGGGCCACGCTGATGGTCGCCGGTGACGCGGTCGCAACTGTCGAGCATCTTGAAGAAGGAAAAGTTATCTCACCATGTTTTGATATTCAGCAGGCGCTTGCAAGTCTTGCTGAAGTGATTGAGATCGCCGATCTCATCGTGCCTGGCCGCGACAATCTGTGCGCGAATCCGGTGCGTCGCTTCTAAAATTTCCACGCGTGGCGGCGACGCCATGTGTCGCTCGCTCGCTTGACAGCAACTTCGAAAGAGAACCGCACTTTCCCACGCCGCTCGGCTAGACTTTGCCACGCATGAACCAGCCGACAAATACCGCTGAAACCATCACGATTCGCAGCCTGTCAAAAATCTGCCGCGAAGGCGCGCGCTTTGCCTGCCTTACCTGTTACGACGCCACTACCGCGCAGTGGTTGGCCCGCGCGGGCGTTGAAGTGTTGCTGGTCGGCGACACCGCCGCCGAGGTGATTCTTGGTTTGCCCGGCACCATTCATGCGCCGCTTGATTTCATGGTCACCATTACTGCCGCCGTAAAACGCGGCGCGCCAACACGCATGGTGATGGCCGACATGCCCTTCATGAGTTATCAAGACAATGAAGACCAGGCGCTGCGAAACGCCGCACGCTTTCTTACCCAAGGCACAGCCGACTGCGTGAAGTTGGAGGTGGATCGAAGTTGGGCTCCGTTGGTGGAGCGCATGTCGCGCGCGGGCATTCCGGTGGTGGCGCACATCGGCAGTCGTCCGCAACAAGCCAAGATGCATGGAGGAAATTTTGCAGTGGGGCGCACCGCCGAGCAAGCCCTCGGGCTTCTGCACGATGCCGCTGCGCTTGAAGCCGCTGGCGCCACCATGCTGCTCATCGAAGCCTGTCCCGGCGAAGTCACGCAACGCATTGTTGACCGCGCCACAGTGCCGGTGATCGGATGCGGCGCCGGTCCAGCCTGCCACGGGCAAGTTGTGGTTTTGCAGGATTTACTAGGCCTTTCTGCATGGCAGCCGGCTTTCGCGCAACCTCTCGCGCAGATTGGAAACGCCCTGCAGCACGCCGCCGCAGCGTGGCGCGAGCGCATTCGAACAGGCGCAATTGAAAATCATTATCACATGACCGACGCCGAACATCAGCGTTTGCAATTGTTGTTGCCGGTCGGAGCGGACTCGCATGCGAAAGCTTGAGCATCTTGGACCAGCGTTGGTCACACTCGCAGCCGCCGGTGCGTTGTTGCTTGCGGCGCCCGCCGCCGTGCGTCAACTTTCCCGCGAAGGCACCGCCGTCGAAATGATCGCCGCCGATTCGCGGTTGCAAAAAGGCACGCTACTCGACGCGATCTCGCAAAGCACACGCGACATTGCCACGCTTGTGGAGCCCAGCGTGGTGCATGTCACCACCAGCGGTTCGATGCGTGGACGCAATGGCATGCGCGCCTCTCTCAGTTCGGGCAGCGGATGGATTTACGATGGGCAGGGTCACATCGTTACCAACGCGCATGTGGTTGAAAGCGCGCAACGCATCGAAGTGCAGATGCACGACGGTGAGCGCCGCGATGCGCGTTTGATCGGCCAAGATTTGCGCACCGACATCGCCGTGTTGCAGGTGGAATCCTCGGGCCTAGTCGCTGCACGCCGTGCCAATCAAGATCCGCATCAAGGCGAAATGGTCTTCGCCTTCGGTAGTCCCTTTGATTTTCGCTTCAGCATGTCCAGCGGCATCGTCTCGGGCACCGAACGCACGGCTGGTTTGCAGGACATTGACTACGAAAATTTCATCCAGACTGATGCGGCGATTAATCCCGGAAATTCTGGCGGACCGCTTACCGACACGCGTGGTTATGTGGTTGGCATGACTACCGCCATCGCCACTGGCAAGGGCAACTCGCTTGGTCAAGGTCAGTTCGCGGGCATCGGTCTAGCGATTCCTGTTTCCATGATCGACAATGTGGTCGAGCAATTGATCACGCGCGGTGAAGTTGAAAAAGGTTTTATGGGTGTCAGCAGCGTGGATGTTGATGAAGTGCGTCAAGGTCGTTTCAAAGATGCGCTGATGCAACAGGTCGCCAACGGGTGTCCCAACGAAGGCGCGGTGATCGCCGTGGTCACGCCCGTGAGTCCGGCGGAGAAGGCCGGCATTCATGTCGGTGATGTGGTCACCGCGATCGGCGGACAGCATGTCGGCGGTTCATCGCAGATGCGCACGCTGATCGCAGGCAAGCGTCCAGGTGAAAGTGTTGCGGTGGAAGTGTGGCGTCCGTTGCTCGACAAGGAAACTGCCGGCGAAACGCTTTCATTGCAGGTGGTGATGGGTCGACTTGATCCTGAGACCAACGCCGAAGGCTTGGCCAACGCGCTGCGACTGCTTGGCTTCAGCAAACTTGTCACCTTCACGCAAGCCGAGGCGAAAATATTGGGCGTTCCATTTCGCCGCGGCGTGTTGGTGCAAGAGGTGACGGATCGTTCGCCGGTTGCCACGCAAATTCCCGCTGGCTCATTGATTATTGAGGCATTTAACGCACCGGTGAACAATCTCGATGATCTCTACGCTCGCATTGTCCGCGGTCTTCCGCGCACCATGGGTTCGCTTGATGTTCCGATTCAAGTGCAGCTGCCTGATGGCGCAAAACTTTCAGTGATCTTGCCGCTGCGACCCGAGCAGCGTTAGCGATCACTTCATTTCGTTCGCTAGGATTCAACCATGGCTTCACCAGTTCTTCTTAAAGTGCGCGACCTTCGCACTTGGTTTCCAGTGCGCCGAGGATTGTTGCAGCGCATCACGGGGCATGTGAAGGCGGTGGATGACATCAGTTTCATATTACAGAAGGGCGAGACGCTGGGCTTGGTTGGAGAATCCGGCTGCGGCAAGACCACCGTTGGTCGCACGCTGCTTCGATTGATCGAGCCCAACAGCGGGCAGGTGCTTTTTGAGGGGCGCGATGTTCTGAAGATGAAGGGCGAGCAGTTGCGTCAATTGCGTCGCCGCATGCAGATTATTTTTCAGGATCCCGGCGGCAGTTTGAATCCGCGCATGCGCGTGGGTCGCATCGTGGGTGAGCCGCTTGAAGTGCACGGCGTGGCCAAGGGGGAGCAACTTCGTGTGATGGTGGAAAAATTGCTTACGCGCTGCGGTCTGTGGCCAGCCGCCGCCGATCGTTATCCCCACGAATTTAGTGGTGGCCAGCGGCAACGCATCGGCATCGCCCGCGCGCTCGCGCTAAATCCATCCTTGATCGTCTGCGACGAGCCCACCAGCGCGCTTGATGTCAGCATTCAAAGTCAGATTCTGAATTTACTCAAGGATTTGCAGGATGAATTTGGCCTCAGCTATCTTTTTATCAGCCACGACATGGCGGTCATTCATCACATCTGCGACCGCGTGGCGGTGATGTACGACGGCAAGATTGTGGAATCCGGCACGCGCGATCAGATCATCAATCATCCGCAACACGCCTACACGCGGCGGTTGCTTGCCGCGGTGCCAGAAGCCGATCCGCATCGCAAGCGTGATCAGATGCAGGTGGAAGGCGCGAAGATGTGATGATTGTCACAGGACGCTCCATCGTGGTCGTGGTCGCACTTGTCGCAGTCATGTCCTTTGGCTTTGGTTGGTGGATCACTTCTGGTGTTCGCGAAACCGCTGCGCGCACCGACACGCAGTTGCGGCTGGTGGCCGCAGCGGTGAAAGCATTCGCTTCGCATCACAACGGTGACATGCCAACTTCGCAGCAGGCGTTGCTTGCAGATGGGTCATCGGCGCTTGATGCGCAGGCACTCAATCAGCAGGCCGCTCTCGCACTGGCCTTGCAAGTGATTCAGGTTTCTTGGCCGCCCTCGCCAAATCTAGCGCCGCGACTGGAAGCCAACGGGTTGCCTTCCGGCATCGGCACGCTGATCAAGGTCAACGAAGAACTTCGAAGTGTGGCCCGCGGTTCGCTGCAGAATTTCAAGGCAAATTCGCTTGTGCCCGCCGCCGCAAACACGCCATAATGCAAAAATGCAAGAGAGTGTTCTTTCCAAGAAAGTATCTGTGAACAATCAAGCACATCAAGGCGGCGACATGCCGATTGAACGGGTGAAACCAGAAGCGCCGCTGGTTGATTTGATGGGCGGTGATGCGCGTTGGAACATTCCAGTGCATCAGCATGGATTCATCGCCTTGGTCGATGTGATGCCGCGCATGGCGTGCGAAGGTCAGACCGCAGACGCGGCCATCGTGCAAGCCGCGCGGGTGAGTTACGGCGCTGGCACTAAGCAGGTGAGCGAGGATCGCACGCTGGTGCGTTACTTGCTTCGTCATCGTCACACCACGCCGCTGGAGATGGTGGAATTTAAATTTCATGTAGCCATGCCCATGTTCGTTGCGCGGCAGTGGATTCGACATCGCACCGCCAATGTAAATGAGTACAGCGCGCGCTATTCGATCGTGCCAGATCGTTTCTATCGACCGACCGCCGACAGCGTGCGCAAGCAAAGCACCGCGAACCGCCAAGGTGGCGACGAGACGATCGATTCCACCACCGCCGAGGATTTCCTGCATTTGCTCGACAAAGCTGAGGCAAATTACCGCGAATATCTCTCGCTGACCGAGCGCGGCGTGGCCCGCGAGTTGGCGCGCGCAGCGTTGCCAGTCAGCGTGTACACCGAGTGGTACTGGAAGTGCGACCTGCACAACACGCTGCGCTTTCTTTCGCTGCGCATGGATTCTCATGCGCAGCAGGAGATTCAGGATTTTGCGCGGGCCATGTTTCGATTGATCCAGCCGCTTGCACCGCACACTTGCGAGGCTTTCATGGATTACGAGTTGCAGGCGATGCATCTCACGCGTCTAGAGATTGAGGCGATCCGCTCGGGGCAATCGCTTGCCACGCAGAACAAGCGCGAGACCGCGGAGTTTGCTGAGAAAAAAACCAGACTGGGTTTGTAGGTTGCCGTGTGTGGATATGCGAGTGCTGCGTGAATGTGCGCATACCTGTGCGCATACCTGTGCGCATACCTGTGCGTTGATACCGCAAGTGGCAGATGGAAGCGCAGCAGCAAACCCCGCTGATGCAGCAAAGACGCCTCTGGTTTGTTTCCGTTTGTCACACGCAGCGCTTGGTAATGTCTAGCGCAAGCCCTTGCGCAGTGGTCTTCAAATGCTGCGCAAAAGCCTTCGGAAAGTTTCACGCAGTGTCACCCATGCCAATCACGCAACAAGAATTTCAATGCATCAAAGCCGCCAATGGCGTGCAATGGCGCCGCTCGCAGTTGCTGCATAACGCAGGCATTTTGCATGGATTTAGCACGCGCATTGGTGGCGTAAGTGCAGCGCCATTTCATTCTCTCAATCTTGGTTTGGCCGATGCACTTGGCGCGCAGGATGCGTGGCAGCATGTGCAACAGAATTGGCGACTGTTCATGCAGGCGGTCAACATGCACGAGCGCACGCTGGTGCGAGTGCGGCAAGTGCATGGCACAACGATTGTGCAGCCGGATCGCGATGCAGCGGCGGTGCGAATGCAGCCACCCTTCGCGGATGGTGATGCGATTGTCACAGGCGATCGATCGCACGCGCTTTCTGTTCGCGTCGCGGATTGCGCTCCAGTGTTGCTGGCTGATGCGCATGCGGGAGTTGTCGCGGCGGTGCACGCTGGTTGGCGCGGCGTGGCGCGGGGCATCGTGCCTGCGGCGGTGCGCATGATGATGCAGCGGGGGGCACGAGCAGATCAAATACTTGTCGCGGTTGGTCCCTGTATCGGTGCAGATTCATTTCAAGTTGGCGACGAAGTTGCGCAGGCGATGCGCCAGGCCAAACTTTTTACATGTTTGCGTGTGGACGAACGCAATTCCGAGCGTTGGTTGATGGACATGCCTCGAGCGATTCTCGAGCAGCTTGCGCAAGTTGGGATTGAATCAAGCAAAATTCAACTTGATGACTGGTGCACGCTGAAGCAGACCGACGCATTTAGTTTTAGGCGTGAAGGTGCTCGTAGCGGAAGAGCGGCATGTATTATAGGACTTTAAGTAAAAGCAAGCATCTGTATTCCGAAGATCAAGCAAATTTTATGCCTGCAAAAATATAACAATAGTGGAAATACGATTCCATTTTACTTGCCCTGTTCGTGTTTTTGGTGTCTATTTAGACAGATCTGGGTGGCAGAGGTTTGTGTTTACCACAAGTATTCAAAATTTGGATGGATCAGGGCTGCCACCGTCTTCTTTCAGACGGTGGCGGTTGTTTTTAGAGTGCATTTTTATCCGTCTCTAAAAACGCTTTGCATCTGCATGCATCAGTTTGGTTATCTTTCATCACTTCTCACTTCGTAACACAAACCCCAAGGCATGCCTGAACATGACAACCACCGCTGCATCCATTCATAAAGAACTTCTCACTCGCATCGAGCAAAACCAAGCTTGCATCGGGGTGATTGGCTTGGGGTATGTGGGTCTGCCACTTGCGCATGCCCTGCATAATGGCGGACTTCCAGTGATCGGCTTTGATATCGATCCCGGCAAGCCTAAGGCGATCAAAGAGGGTCGCAATTATCTCTTGCATCTTGGCGATGACATGGTCACTTCACTTCGTGATAGCAAGCGCTTTGAGGCCACAACCGATTTCTCACGGCTGGGTGAATGCGATGTGATCATCGTCGCCGTGCCCACGCCGCTTGGTCGCCATCAAGAACCGGACATCAGCTACATACTTGCCACCGCTGATGCGATCGGAAAAACTTTGCGCGCCGGTCAATTGATCGTGCTCGAAAGCACCACATATCCAGGGACTACGCGCGACGACATGATGCCCGCGGTCTTCAAGGCAGCAGGCGAGCGCGCAAAAAACTTAAAACTTGGACGCGATGTCTTTGGCGCATTCAGTCCCGAGCGCGAAGATCCAGGACGCAAGAGCCACAACACGAGCACGATTCCAAAGTTGGTTGGTGGCTTGGATCCTGCAAGCACCGAACTCGCCGCGGCTGTCTATCGCAAGGGCATCAGCGAAGTGGTTCCAGTCAGCACAGCCGAGGTCGCCGAGGCCGCGAAGATTCTTGAGAACACATTTCGCGCAGTAAACATCGCGTTGGTGAACGAATTAAAGTTGATTCTGGAGCCGTTGCACATCGATGTCTGGGAGGTTGTGCGCGCCGCTGCCACCAAGCCCTTCGGATTTATGCCGTTCTTTCCAGGCCCAGGTCTTGGCGGCCACTGCATTCCGATTGATCCTTTCTATCTGACATGGAAGGCCAAGGAGCATGGACGCGGCACTCGATTTATCGAACTCGCCGGCGAGATCAACACCAGCATGCCGCATCATGTGATCGACCGCGTGGCCGAACATCTGAACAATCACGGCAAGCCAGTGAAGGACAGCAAGGTGCTTGTGCTGGGTCTTGCCTACAAGGCCGACATCGATGATGTGCGTGAAAGCCCAAGTTTTGAATTGATCTATCTGTTGCTTGATCGCGGCGCGAAAGTTGATTACAGCGATCCACATTGCGCGCAGACCAAGGCCGGCCGAGCATTCGATCTGCATATGAAGTCGGTGGCACTGACACCCGAAGTGTTGCAGCAATACGATGTGGTGCTGGTGTCGACGGCGCACACCGCCTTCGATTGGCAGATGATCGCCAAGCATTCAAAGTTGATCGTGGACACCCGCGACGCGATGCGCAAGCATCACGGCGAGCTTGGAACCAGACTGAAAATGGCATGATGCATCGAGTTTCTTGTGCAGCCTGATTCGCGGCCCACAAGCGATGTACAACGCAATGGCTGGCTCGCCGCCTTTGGCGAGCGCAACTATCGCCTGTACGCGGTGGGCATGTTGGTGGCTGGATTTGGCTTACAAATGTTGAACACCGCGGTGTTGTGGGATGTGTGGCAGCGCTCGCAAAGCGCGATCGATTTGGGTTTGGTTGGATTCGCGCGGGCCTTGCCGGTGGTGGTGCTGGCATTACCAGCCGGAAGTTTGGTCGACCGCGTGAGTCGAGTGCGCATTCTTGCGGTGACGCAAGTTGGATTCGCGTTGGTCGCGGCAATGTTGGCGACGGCAAGTTATATGGAAGCGCCGATGTGGGTCACTTACATCGCGTTGGTGTTGAGTGGTTGCGTGCGCGCCTTCAACATGCCCACTCGGCAAAGCCTGATGCCCTCGTTGGTCGCGCCGAATCGATTTCAAAATGCGATCACATGGAACAGTGCCATCTTTCAAACTTGCGCGATCGGTGGACCGGTACTGGCAGGAACCGTGCTGGCATTCACCAGTCGAACATGGACGGTGTACGCCTGCGCCACAATTGGCTGCCTTCTTTTTGCGGCCACCGCGTGGCGTCTTCAACCGCGCATGCAAACACAGATGCCCGCAGGCACCTCCACTGGCGGCATGTTCGCTGGGCTGCGTCATATTGTGCAGGAACGCACGATTCTCGGCGCAATTTCGCTGGATTTGCTCGCGGTTCTATTTGGCGGCGCCACCGCGATACTGCCCATCTATGCCACCACTATTTTGGGAACCGACGCCTTCGGTCTAGGCATCTTAAAAAGCGCGCCCTACGCCGGCGCATTGTTGATGGCCGGACTGATGGCGATGCGACCCGAGTTTCGGCGCGCGGGTCCAGCCTTGCTTTGCAGCGTCGCCGCGTACGGCGCGAGCATGATTGTGTTTGGACTTAGTCATTCCTTCTGGCTAAGCGTGATCGCGTTGGCATTTGGCGGCGCGGTGGACAACATCAGCGTGGTGATTCGTCATGTGCTAGTGCAGACGCGCACCCCCGATCACATGCGTGGTCGCGTGACCGCAGTGAACAGCGTCTTCATCGAATGCAGTAATGAACTTGGCGGATTTGAAAGCGGCTTGGTCGCCGCGTGGCTTGGACCAGTGTTCAGCGTTGTCAGCGGGGGCGTTGGCACACTGGCCATCACCGGACTGGTTGCGTGGCGATTGCCAGAGTTGCGCCGCTTGAAGCGTCTGGTGGAACGACCCAGCGATGTGATGCACTCGGCGGCAGAAGAAAAATCTGCCGAGTGAGTCAGTGCAGCAAGCCCCGCGTGCGTGCGATGGATTGCACCTGACTATGCCGAAAGCAGCTGGCGAGGTGCTCGTTTAAACAACCCACCGCCTGCATATAAGCGTGGCAAATCACCGGTCCGCAGAAGGAAAAACCCTCACTGCAAAGACGCTTCGAGAGCATCCGACTTTCGCGGCTTTCGGCCGGCACCTCGCAGCGCGAACGCGGCCGCCGCACTTTCATCTGATGATTGGTGGGCTGCCACACCATGTCGCGAAAGGCGTGCTTGCCATCTCGTTGCATCAGGTCGCACCACACCTGCGCGTTGCGAACCGCGCTCATTACCTTCGCGCGACTACGAATGATGCGCGGGTCGGTAAGCAACTGATGCACGCGCTTGCTGTTCAAGCGGGCGACGCGTTCGGGATGCAATCCGTCGAAGGCTGCCAAAATTCCAGCGCGTCGTTTCAAGATGGTGATCCATGAAAGACCTGCTTGAAAACCATCAAGCACAAGTTTTACAAACAGCTCTTCATCATCGCGCACTGGCACGCCCCATTCATGATCGTGATAGCCCACATAGATTGGATCGCTGCCGCACCACCAACATCGATTCAACTGTTTGCTCGACGCCGCCATGCTTTAATTTTTACTCCACTGCATCGCTAGCACGCTTACAAAAAATCCTAACACTCCGACCACCACGAGAATGAGCAGAGGCAACGCCATCTCGGCGAGCGAAAATCCACGCCACACCGCACCCTCGATCGAAATGATCGCCCAATGAAAGGGGCTTATACCACTGGCGGTGCGCAAAAAAGGCGGCATAAATGCAAGCGGAATCGTTCCCCCGCCCACCATCGCCAAGATCAACATCACCGCGCTGCCCGCACTGCGTGCCGAACCCTCGCTGCGGAAGATGCCCGCCATGCCCATCGCGAGTCCGCTGAATGCGAAGGCGCAAGTGACCGATCCCAACGCGAGCAGCGGCCAACTTTGCACCTGCACATGCAACAGGGTGACCGCGACCAGTGTGAGCAATAAAATCACCACCATGCAACTTGTAAAGCAGCCGATCCACTTGCCAAGCAATACCTGCATGCGCTGGATGGGCGCTGTCGCAAGTCGCACCATGGTGCCGCGGCTGCGCTCTTCGGCAAGACTTGCCGCGAAGGCGACCACGCAACCCATCAATCCCCATGCGATACCTTGCGGAAAAGTGATTGCGAAGGGGTTGCTGGGTTGGTTGGTGGCCTGGGCAAGTTCACGCATGTTCACCCGCACCATCTCGGGCATGTTGCTCAGCATCTGTGCGCGCTTTGAATTGTCAATCGAACTTGTATTGGTATCGCCATTCGCATCGTCACCCACAGCGCCCGATACTTCACGATTTTCCCCGTGTTTTCCGATGTTTTTTGCCTTTGCGTTCTCTTGCACACTCGCTTCAGGATCACCAGTCACAGTTTGCGCCGCATCCAATAATGCAGCAATATCTTTGCGTCGTTGCGGCTGCATGTCAGGTGCAACCATCAACGCAAGCCGGCTTTGCGACAGCAGCGAGCGCGCGAGCGTTGGCGACTCGAAGGCATGCAGCATGGTTTGAAATCCCATCTGTGTCAGCAGGCCTTGAAGCAATCCGCGTTCAGCGGAGCGCGAAGGATCACTGAGAAATTCAATTTCAATCTGGCCGCCACTGAGCATGCGCGAAGCTTTGGCATCAAAGTCTGCGGGAAGCACGATCATTGCCGATGCCGTGCCTCGGCGAACCAAGGTCTCGCCCTGCTCACGCGATGGCACCGGCACAATCTTCAGCGTGGCCGCGCTGGCAAGATCGCGCACATACGCCTGGGCAAGCGCTCCATTGCATTCATTCAGCACGGCCAAGGAAATCGAACCTGCGCCCGTGCCGATTCCAAAGACACTGCCGAAAAAAATCGCGATCGCCAAGGGGAAAACCAGCACAAAGAAGGCGTTGGTGCGGTCGCGCGCCAACAAGCGCAGATCTTTCAACGCGATGGCGACTTCGGCGCGCATCAGTCGCGCAGGCTCCGGCCTGTTAATGCAAGAAAGACAGTTTCAAGATCCGGCCGTTCCACGCGCAGCCCGATCACATCATCGGCGGTTAGCGCCTTCGCCACTTCGCGCATCGGATCCAGCGTGGCGATGCGCGACACTCGTTCGCCCGTGCGTTCCACAATCACTTGTGTCTCGCGGCCATGACGCGCCAACAATTCCGAAACCCCACCCACATCAAGCAAGCGTCCGCTCTCCATGATGCCCACGCGGTCGCAGAGTCGCTCGGCTTCTTCTATGTAATGCGTGGTGTACAAAACCGCGGCACCTTCGTTGGCAAGTGAACGCACAAGTTCAAGAAGACTCGCGCGGCTTTGCGGATCAACACCGGCGGTCGGTTCATCCAGAAGCAGCAGCGCGGGCGAATGCAGAATCGCGGCGGCGAGATTGAGTCGTCGTCGCATGCCGCCGGAATATGTTCGCGCGCGATCCTTGGCGCGCGGCAGCAATCCAACGCGATCGAGCGCAGCATGCGCGGCACGAAGCGGATCGGCGACACCCAGCAAACGCCCGAAGAAAACCAAATTTTCTTCGCCCGAAAGTTGGTCGTAGATCGCCTCGCTTTGCGGCGCCACACCAACACTGCGCCGCGCCAATGCCAGCGCGGGCGATCCATAGCCGGTGTAGTTCACGCTGCCCGCATCGGGCCGCAATAATCCAAGCGCCATCGCAATCGTGGTACTTTTTCCAGCTCCATTTGGCCCTAAAAGTCCGAACACTTCGCCGCGATGCACCTGCAACGAAAGGCCATCCACCGCCTTGATGTGGCCAAAGGATTTCATAAGTCCATCCAGTTGCAGCATGCGAAGAAGGTACAACGAATCTTCGCGATCTAGGGGGCGAAGATGCACAATCATGATCCAAATTGCGCTCGCCATGCTGACACACGACCAGCACAATACATCACGCCTGTGGTCAGCATCACCTTCGCAAGTCTTGTATCAGTCAGTAGTCGGTGATCTTCTCTTCTACCAAGTCGCCAACACCAACGGCCCCGTGTGTGTTGGGCAACAAGTGGATGTGTGCATGGATGGCGCGCAACCAAGTTTGGTGGAAGCATTGGTTCCCGCGCACTCTGGGCATTCGGCGCACTGACGCGGATGATTCAGAGTTCCAATACTTGCTCCAGCGTGCTTGCTACCGCGTCCGCACGCGCGACTACCGCATCGCGGCGCACCACCTCGGTAAAGCAGATAAATTTTTCGCAGGCTCCATGTTCGCGCACTCGCCAATCCGTCATGCCATCACCAATCATCATGCGTGGCCGCGGCAAATTGCACCGCTCGATCACCAGCGCCTTGCCCGCATCCACAGCGCATGTGGAAGTCGGGTCCATCTCCATCACACCATCCTCACGACTGCGCAATCGATTGGCAAGTACATGATCCGCGCGCAGCCCTAGCGTTTCGATGGTTGGTTCGATCCACTCGTGAAATCCGCTGCTGACCACCCACACATGATCGCGCATCGTCGCAAGTCGCTCACGACCACGCCACACACTTGCGGTGAAACTTTGCCGTAACCGCGCCACCAGCGGCGGCAGCATCTCTTGTCGAATCGCAAGCAATTGCAGCCGCATTCGCAGACTTTCTTCAATCGACATGCTGCCCTCCATGCCCAGTTGCGTGATCTCTCGAATGCGTTGCAGTTTCTGTGCATGATCGGCATCACCCACAAGCGCTATGTCTGCCAACTCATCCAGCGCCTCGACGCGCACCAGCGTGCTGTCGAAATCAAAGATGTAGGTTGGCTGTGAACTCACGCGGGCGCCTTCAGGTTTTCAGGTGGCCGTACCAGGCATAGGTCATGCATTGGTTCGAACCGATTAGAAGCCGAGGGCCGATGAAACGAGGCATGTTGAAATGTTAGAGACAACTGCGTGAGTCAGAAACTAAATAAACAATATTTTAATGTGGTTTATTCCGCAATTTTTAGGGAACCACTGATTGATGTTTATACATAATAACTGCTCATACCTAGAAATTTGCATCTGACATCTCTCGCAATGCCTAAAAACGACAAGGCCTTCCATGAACGGAAGGCCTTGTACATGAAATCAATTGTGCTCAGTGAATTAGTGCGCGCGATCCTTCTGGAACACCCACACGATCACGAATAGGGCGATCAGACCAACCAGGCCATTGCTGCCTAGTTGCGTGATGAAGGCCATCAGATTGGCAGTGACATTGTTGAAGAAGGGCACACTGTTACCAAACAGAATCTGCACCATCACACCAACGGCCACGAACAAAATGGCGACATCCACAAACTCACGAATCCAACCCTTGACTACTTTGAAGCTTTCCATTCGCTGATCTCCGTTGCGGGCTCGGCCCGCCTTGTTTTAAGTAACTCGGCTCCGCCGAGTGGCGGGGCTCGCAAGCCACCATGGCTTACTGCACATCTATTTGTCGGTCCAACAAGGTGTTCTATAACAATAAATACGATTCTAAAAAAATTGAAAACAATCGAATCAGCGGTAAAAACGCGACTTCATACAAAGTCTTCTAAAAAAACACTATTTTTTTAGTGGTTTCCTGAGTTTGCATCACTTAAAGCAGCGCGAACCGCAGGAATACCGTTGGCTTGCGCAAGCAATCGCTGAGGCAGTTGGCGCGTGGGTTCGCGAGCGCAAGCTTCGCCAAGCAATCGCAGCGATTCAGCGCGGTCGCCGCGTTGCATTGCGGCCACGCCCAACAACAACCAACCCTCGGCGCTGGCGGGTTTGGCCTGGGTCAGTACATGTCCGGCTTCGGTCATTCGATTGGTGTCACCGATGCGCATCGCGGCAAGTCCCATGATGGCGGCGTTGCGACCGGCACCATCTGTTTGCGAGTTCAGCGTCAACATTAAGTCACGCGCCTCGCGGGCTCGATCAAGCATCAGCAAGCATCGGGCGCGAAGCCGAACAATATCTGGTCGCTGTGTGGCATCTTTCATCCCTTCATCTTCAAGTGCACCGATGCAACCTGACCAGTCGGCTTGCTCAAATCGAACAGCTGCGATTTCCTCCATCAATTGCTGGCTCGTGGCTGGATCGGTTCGAAGCCGCGCGACGCACAGCCATTTTTCACGGGACTTTAAATCACCATGCTGCTCGGCCAAGTCGGCGCGCACACGATCAAGCACAGGACTAAATTCAAAAGTATTACTGACAGCATCCAGACGCGCTTCGGCATCATCCAATTTTCCAGCCGCCACAAGCGTTTCGCATTCAGCTGCCACATATTGAAGTTGCGATGGCGCAAGTTCGGAAGCCTTGGCGTATTCGGCAGCAGCCTTGTCCAACTCATTCCAGCGTTGCAGCACGATGCCTTGGTAGTAGTGGGCCTCAGCCGATGTGGGCGAAAGTTCCACAGCCTTTACAAAGGCAACTTGTGCAAGATCAGTGCGTTTCATCTCGATCAAAATACGGCCGCGCAGCAGCTGATATCCGCCATCTTTTGGGTATCTGTCAATCGCTTTATCGATGTGACCAAGCGCCACCTCAAATTGTCCAGAGTGAAAGGCTTGAAGTGCCTGATCGTAGACCACCTGCGTGTTGGCGCGGTCGTAGCGATCATGAGCATCAAGACGCACTTGCTTTGAGTGCGGCGTGCTGCAGGCGGCGAGACCGCACAACACAAGGGCGAATGCAAATGTTGGTTTCATGGCAACTCCAGATTGGATGGCGCGGGTTGGCTTGCGGGCGAATCGGTCGCGGGTGGCATGTCGGGCGCCGCGTTGCCTTCATTGGTGCTACTGGTCGCATCATTTTCTTTTGGAACTCCCTGCGGGAATGCCAGCAGTGTTCCATTCTTGCGGATGTATTCAGGAAGTAAATCCAGCGAGTCCAATTTATTTTTCCACGGTTCAGAATTGTCAGCGCGAATATCCTCGCGCAACTGAATCATGCTTGGAGAATTGGGCGAGACGCGCAAAGCCTGATCCGCATACAACGCCGCGGTGGCACGATCACCTTCACGCCACGCATCCAACGCGCGCATTTGATAGTTACCACCGATTTGCGCATGCGAGAAGGGCAGCAATCCAGCGCGCGCGCCAGTTTGTACAGCGTCAATTACCTTCAAAGCTTGATCGCCATCCACAGAACTTTTTGGATCTTCAACCACGGTCGGCGTGACGAGAAAGATCACTTCTTGCCGCACGGTATTGTCGCTTTGACCGCTCAAAGCACCGGGAAGCAGATCGCCCAACATGGGCACCTGTCGATTGGTATTCAGTGTGTTGGTTCGAAAGAGTCCGCCAAGCACAATGGTCTCACCACTCTTTACTCGCACATTGGTTCGTAATTCTGTCACGGTCTGATCGGGCACGGTTGCTTTGCCGCCACCGGCCGCATCAATTGTCTTTTCCTTTGCATCCGTAATCTGCGGCGCCAATTCCATGCGCACCATTCCATCTGGGCTTATGAAGGCACGAAAGGTGAGCTTTACTCCGGTGTCAACATACATCACTTCTTGGGTGGTGCTGGTTTGAGTTTGCGTCGTTGAAAGGTAGGCAATCTTGGCGCCGATATTCACCATCGCCTTCTGTCGATTCAGTACCGTCACCGTTGGCCGCGCAAGCACCGTAGTATTTTTTACTTGATCAAGCATCTGTAGAAAGATGGCGACATCATTTGTAAGAATGCCGACCTTCAGTGTGGGGTCCACTGAGTTCACGGGATACAGCGACGCACCGTTGGCGGTTGCGTTGCCATTGGGTTTGATCGAGCCATCTTTTAAACCAGTAAATGCACCGAGCGGGCCACCGGCAACGGTGTTGAAATTAATATTGCCCACCGCCGAAATATCCAGACCAAAAGCATCGTCCTCAGTCACATCGGTCACCAAAATCGTTGCTTCCACCCGCACCTGCTGCGGCTGAATATCCGCATCTTTAAGCACTTTCGCAGCTTTTTCAACCACATCTGGATAGTCGTTCACCAACACGCGCGTGGCGAAGGCATAGGTGTCGCTGCCGCCGTCGGCAACTGTGGGTTCATAGCCCTCCTTCACTTTGCCAAGCGATACTGCGGTGCCACCTTCACTGAGCAGCGGCTTGACCAACGCAAGCGCATCATCAGGCGAGAGAAATTGAAGGGTGAACACTTTTGGATCGCGCTTTAACTTTGCTTTATCTTGCAGTTCTTTTTCCGCGCGCGTGTACACCATCACGAATGGACCCTGGCGCTCCCACACAAATCCATTCACAGTTAACAACGCGTCGAGTGCTTGATCGATCGGAACATCGTAAAGACTGACGCTGACAAGCGCCTTTACTTTTTCGCTGGCCACAATGTTTAAGTGACTTTTAATGCTGAGCAGCTCGAGCAGTTTGGTGATCTCAATGCCTTGCGCTGCAAGCGTAACGGTGCCGTGTTCCGACACCGAAACATCTGCGGCACCAGTCGTCACAGGCGTGGGTTGGCTTTGCTCAATCGCCGGCGCAGGAAGCAGAGGTGGCATGGTGGGTGAAGCAGATGGAACTGGTGCGCTTGGAACGGAGCCCATCGGAAATGCCGGGGCAACAACTGGCGCGACCGCTGGCGTGGTGGGCGCGACCACCGTGGAGGTTGACTGCGGACCCGGAACGGTGGTGGACGCGGCGGGTTCTCCACCCATTTTTTTACCAGGACTGCTCACGGTTTGCGCAAGTGTGTTGGCCGACAGCGCCGTGCGAATGCAGCACAGTCCAACCAACAGACAACAGCAAACTTGTGGGAGTCTAAATTTCACCGCCCCATGTTTTCGACCGAATCAACCCACAACCTTATGAACTTATAGATAGTTAAGGATTTGACCACGCCAAGCGCATTGCGCCAGTACCCCGATCAAAAGTTATAAGACATTTCCTACCAGAGTCTGATAAATATGCTGAAATCGAAGTCGGGGACTCCCGAACGCCGCCGAATGGTTCAAATTCAATTTTTTGTTGCAAGGCATTGCTTGAAACGATCAGCACGCCAGTCGCCGCCTCGGACATGCCGACACCCATGGTGCGTGTCATGGAGGACCCATCGCTGCCGATCATGGCAACAGTGGGGGTGGAGTTGCGACTGATAAACCAACCTGTTCCATTTTGAACAAGTCGAATGCTTGCCGGGTCGTCTGGATTTGTAAGCGTGGCACTGCGCGCCCATTCAACATCGCGTGTGAAGAGACGCACCGCGCTTTCGATGCGCTCCTCATCGCAGGGACGAAATAAATCCATGCTCAGTGATGAGAGCGTGGCGATGATCAGAACCACAATCAAAATTTCGATCAGCGTAAATCCGCGCCGCATATTCATGGCCCCATGCCTTTGTCAGCGCCCCAACGCAGCGGCCGAATTGGAAACACCTCGTCGGGATCTCCACCACGATTTGGCGCGCGGCCTTCGGTCAAGCCAACGATGTCGTCAAGTTGATGGTCATAGCGAAAGCGGCTGGTACCGTCGATGAACACACTGTCCGCCGCGACGCGTCCATACATTTGACTTCGCCCATTAAAACGCACGCTGCTCGTTGGCAAAAACACACTGCCGATCAAACTTGTGTCGGTGATATTCCAGATATACAGCGGCGAGAGAACGCTTCGAATCGGGTAGATGCGAATTTTCCAGGGTTCGAAGTAGCGCGGTTCGTCAGGGGAGACCGAGTCGCAAACAGTGCTTTGAAATCCTCGGCCCATCCACGCTTTCATATGCGGATCGCCATCCTTTTTAAGTGCATCGGGCTCATTCACGCATTGGTAGTAACTACCGATCCAGCAACCTTGCATGCTCAGTGTGTAGCCGTTGTTAATTTCAAGATCTGCATCGGCGAGCAACTCCACCGTTGTGTTGGTCCATTGAATTCCAGTCGGAAATAAATTGGTGAACGACCACTTCGGCAGCACCACAATCTTCACCGCACCTTGAATGCGAATGGTGGCGCCGGTGGCTTTCCAGGGCCCATAGATTTCATAGGTACCAGTGGTCAGCGTCAGTGTGCAGTTGTTGGTGGTAAGTGTTGTGTTGGTGCCTGATGTGCCAACACGAAACGGTGTCATGCTGCGGGTACCACTGCTGATGGTGTTGCCGCCAACAATGATGGGCAACGCAGGCGTGGTGACCGTGGGCTGCGGCGCGGTCGCCATGCGGATGGATTCATCCGAACTCATACGCACAGTGGCGACTTTATCGCGGCCTGGTCCGTTGATTGGAAAGGTGCTGCTTGAACTATTCGAGCCACCGTTATAGGGGTAGTACACCCAAGTGCTTTTCAGCGTGCGCGCATCGGCTGGATCGACCGGGAGAGCCTCGGACTCAAATTGCGTATCGCTATCGATCCATACGCCGCTAAAATTTGCAAAGGCGAAATCAGCTTGCGTGCCCATGTTTACCCTGCGTTTTTCACTGGCTTTTGGCGAGCGATCCCAACGGCCAATTTCATTATTAGCGCCGTACACCCACAACAATTTGTTGGCGAAGATGGCGTACTGGCCCTTCACCACCTCGGGAATGCTCATGTTGGAGAGCGAAGTCCAGGTGGCAGCATACAGCGTGGCTGTGACCGCGATTTCAACTTCGGTGGTGGAAGAATCTGGAATGCTCGCTGCGGCGGAGGCACCAGCCTCGCGTTTTCGAATATCGATCAGCGACACGGTGACAGCACCGCCATCAAGCGCGTAATTGTTCAACAACTTTCCGTTGCTGTGATTGGTGCGCCAACTTGTGGTGTCGCTGTGCAAGATGGCCTTGGCGACTTCCAAGCCGCTGGTCGCCACTTCGCGAACGCGCAGTGAATTGGTCACATTGCGCGAGACTAAAAAACCAGTCTGCCGACTCGCCGTGAACGCAAGCGTGGCGGTGCCAACCACCAGCATGGCGAAAATGGCAAGCAACATCGCTGCGCCTCGACGCGCCGTGTAGCGGTGGCGAGAATGATTGCGTGTGGTGCAGATGCGATGGGTGTTCATGGGCAGTCGGGGTGCCTCTGCCCGTTTGCGAGTGGTCCACCAAGTTGCACATCAAGACCACCACAGTCTTCGCGCAACTCTCCGTCAAATGTGAAGCGACGCACGCTGCAAGCATCGTTGGATTCCACGCGAAATGTTCCGGTGGCCAGTCCTTCAAGCGCGATCACGGTGGTGAGTTTGCCTTGCGTTTCAAGTGTCGTTCGCAAACCACTCCAGTCGCTGCCAAGTCCGTAGGTGGTGCGATCGTTGCGATTGGTGGTGTATTTCAGCAGCAGCGTTCCATTCACGCTGTCCATCACATACCAGGCTAATTCGTTGGCGTTGATCGCGTCATAGTCGGAGGTATTGGTCGCGCTTGAAGTGAAGGGCTCGGTTGGAAGCCACAGCGCAACCTCGTCGGAATCTTGCGTCAAAATCAAACGCGCGCGATTCACATGATCACTCACCCGCGCTTCCACACGCGCCAGCCGCGCCATCGCATCGGCTGCAACATCTTGTTCTTGCATGCTGTCGGTGACTGCGCGAATGGTTCCCACCACCGCACTTGCAACCATGCTGGTGATCAAACTTGCGATCAACATTTCAATCAAGGTAAATCCGCTCCGTTTCATAGGGGGGATTCCTTGGTTCGATGGCGGCGTATCGACGCGTACACGGTGTTGTCTGGTCCAAAAATCTCGACATCAATGCGCGTGCCCTCCACAACAAAGCCATTGAATTGCGTAAAGGTGAAAGGCTCGCTGGTCAGTGTGGTGCGACGACCAAGTTTGGAGAATGAACCGGAAAGTAAAAGCGTTCGCGTGACACCACCACCTGCAGGTGGTGCCAACATCGTTCCAACTTCTTCGGTGCCGGCGAAGTTTCTCATGTTGTCGTAGGGGGTCTCGATAAGAAACGCCACCTGTTGTCCAGCCGCTTGCGCAGCGATTTGCATCAAGCGTGATTCTTCTTGTGTTGCCGATGACAAGCCCATCGCCAAGGCGGCGGCGCTGGCAATCATGGCCACTACCACGATGGCCACCAAGGCCTCTAGGAGCGTGAAGCCTTTGTTGCGCAGCAAAATATGTGAAGAAATATGTTGTTGCATGTCAAGTACCACAATCGACCATCCGATACCACCTCTGAATGGCAATTTGTGAAGGGACAAAAATCACCAAGAAACTTGAAAATTTCATTACAAGAACTTGCGTATCGACAACTCAAATCAGATTGTGATCTCGTACGGTTTGAAACTCACTGACACACCTCTTATTGAAAGGGAACTCGCATGAAGAACTTAAACAACACATCGAATAACGGAAATACAACACGCGGCACAAAGCGCGGCGGACGACGCGGATTCACCCTGATCGAAATTCTGATCGTGGTTGTGATTCTTGGCGTGCTGGCGGCTCTGGTTATTCCAGGCGTGACCGGTGCCTTGACTGATGCCAACAGCAATGCAGCCACAGCGCGTGCATCGCAGATCACCACCATGGTGACTCGCTTGAATCAATTTAAGCCAGGTGGCGCAACGATCACGCTGACGGATGCCGCTACATATTCAGCAACTGAATTGGCTCCACTTGTGACTGCGAAGTACTGCAGCGCTGGCGATCTTGCCAATCAGGTCGACAGTACGAAGGGTTGGGTTTGGAGCACTGCAAATAGTAAGTTCACGCCTGCACCTTAATTGGGCGGCGGTTCGTGGCTCGAAACGAGCCTTGTGAAGAGATGAGGGACTCCGGAAACGGGGTCCCTCTTCGTGTATTCGGGCCGATATGAAATGCGTCAAGTGGTGAGACGCAAGAATGAAATCGTGAGGAGGTAGGAAAATGCAGCGATTCAAAAACATCTTGGGAAGTCGACAGACCATCGTCTCAGTTGACTTTGGAACTGATGCGGTGAGAGTGATCGCGCTTCATCAAGATGCCGATGGCGCCTGGAGGCACCAGGCTGCGTTCACACTTCCGGCGATCGCGCTGGATCGACCGATCGCCGATCACCTGGCGCTGGGATTTCGCGAAAAGATTCGTGAGCACGGCTTGGACGGCGCGCGATGCCGCGTCACACTCTCTGCGAACAACTTTCATTCTGATCTGGCGCAGTTGCCAGTGATGAACGATGCCGAACTCGCCGCCGCCGCGCGCTTCGAGGCGCTGGATCGATTTGGCGTGGATGAAGCTGATGTAGTGATTCAACATGTCACGCTTGTGCAGCAGTCCACCGATCATCGCGATGTGATGTTGCTCGCCGTGCCACAGAAAATAGTGCGCAACGCCGCGCAGGCGGTCAGCGCGGCATCGCTCTCCGTAGAAAGCGTGGAACACGCTGCATTTACCGCACTTCGCGGCATATCTCGATGGCAGAATCAGACTCAAATTGGATTGGTCGCCGCATTGCATCTTGAATCCACCGTGGCCACGCTGATGTTGATGCGTGATGGTGTGCTCGCTCATGCGCGTTGCATCAAAGGTGATTGGAGCGCCGCGCTCGCGCAAGCACCGACACCGTACGGAGCTCACGACGCCGATTCCATTCCGCTTGATCCGATTGACAGCAGCAAGAGTTGGCGTTGGAGTTGCCTCGCCGAAGAAACCCTACGCTGCTTGCGTCACGCATGCGGCGAGACCATGTGGCCGACACACTTAATCGTCAGCGGTCCTGCGGCCGGCGACGACTCGATGCTGAAGGCCTTGCAAGGTGTCTGTGGATTGCCCGCGTGCTGTGCCGATAGCGATCGATGGATGCAGGGCAGCAACAATCTTCAAGGTGAAGCATGGGCAAGTGCGTTGGGCGCCGCCAGCCTGGATATAAAATATATGGAAGTTCGGAGGGCCGCATGAATTTTCCAGTGCTTGATTTCTTGCCGACAGATATTCAGCGCGCGGTCCGCACGCAGCGCTGCAAGCGTCGCAGCGGATTACTCGCCGGCCTCTTGCTGGTGCTCAGCGCTGGTGTCGGCATGCATAGTTGGAACAGCGCGCGCTTGGCCGATGCCGCACGCGTGGTCGGTGCCCAGTTGGTGGCCAATGTGCCGAGCGAAAACGAAGTAATGGATCGCATGGCGTTTGAGCAATCCCAACTTCAGCAGGCCCTGCAAATCACAGATGGACTGGTGCCGCCGATCTTGGCATCGGCGGTTGTCGCAACGATCACCCACATGCTTCCTGAACACATCACGCTCTCTGGCCTGCGCCTTGAGACCGAGGATTCGCCTCGACAAATGTTGGTTGTATTGAAGGGCGTCGCTGCGAGCAATGCCGATGTGGCGGAGCTGGAACGCACACTCGCCGCTGCACCAGCCTTTCGTGGCGTGACGGTGTCGGAGAACAAGGCGACAGAATTCATGGGCAAGCGTGTGGAGGATTTCACCATTTCGTTTCAAGTGCCACTGTGTGTGCAGATGCAATCGCCTCATGCGTTGCGCGTGGCGATGGGAGGTGGCTTATGAAATCCACGCCAACACTCGCGCGATTCAACCGCGAAGTGATGCTGAACGGTATTCCGCTTGTGATCGCGGTGACGCTGCTTGGAATGTTCACGATTCCAAATTATCTTCGTGCCAAAGAGTGGCGTCGCGAAGCGAGTTCTTTGCGCGCGGTCGCCAACGAGGCGGCAGCTCGTCAAGACAGTCTTCTGGAGGTGCAGCGCGATGTAGAGCGCTTGCGAAATGAACTTTCGCAGCGCGGCCGCACACTTCCAAATTCGCCGGATCAAGGCGCGGTGCTTGGCAGCATCTCGCGTGCCGCCGACAACAAGGGGGTGCTTGCAAGCCAATCAAAATCCAGCAAGATTGCACCGATGAATGTGCCAGGTTTGCCTGGAGGAAAGGCTATGCGTCGCAGCGTGGATGTTGAAATGAGCGGCACCTTCGAGGCGTTGTTCAACGCGGTAAGCACCACCGAGTCGCTGCGATCACTGGTCGCTGTTCGTGCGATCGAGTTCAGCCGCAACCCTTCCCTTGATGTGGGTACCAACGCGTTGCAGGCGAAATTTAGTTTCGATGAATACTTCAGCGAGCGCGCAGCCGATGCGCGAACCGTCGCCGCAAGCACTAGAAAGGCTGGTAGCTAATGTCGCGGATGCAAGCGCAATGGAACATGCTGTGTCAACGCTTGAATGTGCAGCCCAAGCAATTCGCGGCGTTGTTGGCACTGCTTGTGTTTGGCGTGGGCGGTCTTGCGTTGAAGTCCGCGTTCGGTCCGCGAGCCGCAAGCGCAACCGCGAGCGCGGAACGGGCCAAGCCAGCGACAAGTTCGATTGAAAATAACGCTGCGACATTCAGCGCCAACATCGCGGCCAATGGTGAAGTCACTCTGCCACGCACCGTGGTGCAGATGGTCTTCGACACCACGCCAGCGCGGGATCCGTTCAAGCCTTGGGGTGTCACCGCATCTCCCCCCGAGACCGCGCTTGCTCTTGCGCGCATCAGTACCGACGCCATCCCTGGCGTGCTGCCTGGTCTTGCGCTGAAAGCTGTTATGCAACGGGAACTTGCGGTATTTGGCGATCAAACCGTGCGCGCTGGCGATGCGTTGACCCTACCCGATGGCAGTTTCGCGCGAGTACAAAATATTTTCGATCGCAGTGTTTTAGTGGAATTCAATGGCCGCATAATCGATGTTCACTTCGGTGCAGCGACCAAGACCCCAGCGGCAGGAGGCTTTCAATGAATCAACCACGCACACACAACGAATCCTCACTTTCCAGTACCGAGCTCCGCAGTCTTCCGCGCGTTGGTCAGGCGTTGATCGAAGAAGGCGCCATCACCGTCTCGCAACTTCGCGAAGCGCTTCGTCATCAGACCGCTAGCAGTGAACGCTTGTTGCTTGGCGAAGTGCTGCTGCGAATGGAGTTGGTCGATCGCCTTACGCTGCTGAAGGCGGTGGCGCGCAGTTTGGAAATCGAATTTGTCGCCGAGCCTGCGCTTGAAGCCGACGCCGCGATGATGAAGGTGCTTCCTGAATCGATGCGTCGCGAACATCGCGTGGTGCCACTGCGCCGCGAAAATGATGTGCTGGTGGTGGCGACCAGCGATCCGCAAAATGATCATGTGCGGGAATTGGCGCAGCGCGAGTGCGGCATGCGCGTGCGCTTTGTGGTCAGTCCTGAAGACCGTCTTGACGCCATCTTGAACGAAGTGACCAACGACGGCGCCGTGCATGAAAAAGCTGAAGAAATCGTCGCTGAACTGCTCGACACCAACGGCGAAACAGGCTTTACGCTGCAGGAAAAACAGGTCGACGAGATGGTTGGCAATGACGGCACCGACGACATGGGTCCGGTGGTGAAGCTTGTCAATTTCATAATCTGCTCCGCGGTGGAGGAGCTGGCAAGCGATATCCATATCGAGCCCGACGACAACGCTATGCGCGTGCGCTTTCGCATCGACGGCGTACTGAGTAATCGCATGGCTCCACCGTGGCGCATGCATGCTGCAATTTCAAGTCGCATCAAGATCATGGCGCATATGGACATTAGCGAGCGCCGTATGCCGCAGGATGGCGAGATAAGCGTGCGCGTGAATGGACGCGCGATCGATCTTCGCGTAAGCACGCTGCCCGGAAAGTTTGGCGAGAAGGTTGTGATGCGTGTGGTCGACAGCAGCGGTTCGCGCATCAGTCTTGAGCAACTCGGCTTTCAGCCAAAGATGCTCGAGCGCTTTCAAGCGGTGCTCGATCAGCCCTACGGCATTGTGTTGGTGACTGGTCCAACCGGCAGCGGTAAAAGCACAACGCTGTACAGTGCACTGAGCACCTTCGACCGCGCGAGCATTAATGTGAGCACGGTCGAAGATCCAGTGGAGTCAAATCTGGAGGGTGTGCATCAAGCGCAAATCAATACCAAGGCGGGATTCACCTTCGCTTCGGCGCTGCGTTCGTTGCTGCGACAAGACCCCGATGTGATCATGGTGGGCGAAATTCGCGACACCGAAACTGCTCAAATTGCCGTGCAAGCTGCGTTAACCGGCCATGTGGTGCTCAGCACGCTGCACACCAACGACGCGCCCAGCGCCATCACGCGCTTAGGCAATCTTGGTGTGGAAAATTTCTTAATTGCGGCAAGTCTGCGCGGTGTATTGGCGCAACGCTTGGTGCGTCGTATCTGCCGGCATTGCGCTGCGCCCTGCGAATTGGATGAAGCACAAAAAACGGCGATGGGCATCTATGGATTTCAAGAGGGCAGACCGATGCGCGGCGCGGGTTGCCGCAAGTGCCGCGAGACCGGTCTGAGCGGCCGCGTGGGCATCTACGAATTAATGGTGCCTGATGAAAAATTAAACGACTTGCTCTGCGGTACATGCGACCCGGCTTCCATTCGAAATCTTCTGCGCGAGCAGGGGTTTGAAACACTCTGGGACGATGGCATGCAGAAAGTGCTGGCCGGTCTCACAACTCCCGAGGAGGTGCACGGTGCCTGTCGCCATTGAATCCACCCTCGGACCGCTGAAGTGGTGCTACAAAGCCCGCAAATCTGGCGGCGAACTTGTGCGTGGCATCGTGCAAGCCGCCACCCACGCCGAAGCCCTGCGCGAAATGCGTCGCGTAGGTCTTGCCATCCTCGAAGTGCAACTTGCGGACCGCAACGCCACCGTGGGCGAAGTGGTCAACACCAACACGCAGCGCCGCCGACTTGCGCGCGCGTTTCGCCGTGATGACACCGTGGCATTCTGCTCGCAGGTCGCCGTGATGTTGCGTACCGGCGTTCCATTAAAAGAAGCGCTTGAAACATTTGCCGATCAAGCTGCGCGCCCTGAAGTGGGGGAACTTGTGCGCTTGATTCGCGACGATGTCTGCGAAGGCGAAGATTTTTCCAGCGCTCTCGCGCACTGGCCAAAAATATTTCCACCGCTGATGATGAGCCTCATGCGTGCCGCAGAAGCCAGCGGCATGCTTGATGAAATGATGTCACGCGTAGCCAAGGATCTGGCCAAGCAACGCAAGACCAGTCGCCAAGTAAAAGGAGCGATGACCTATCCCGCCGTCATGCTTGCAGTGGCGGTGATCGCAGTCACGGTGATCATGACCACGGTGATGCCGCGCTTTCAACCACTCTTTGCGATGCAAGGCGATCGGCTTCCGATGCCGACCAAAATTCTGCTGGCGCTCTCCGAGTTCATTCGCAATGATTGGATGGTGTGGATGCCAGGGTTGATCGGTCTGGTTGTGGGCGGCGTCTTGTGGTCGCGCAGCGCGATGGGTCGTTCCATATTGGATCGCGGCAAAGTGAGTTGGCCAATCATCGGTCCAATGTTTCGTCATCTGTATGTCTCGCGCTTCGCCGGCACCATGGCCACACTGCTCGCCGCTGGCGTGCCGCTGCTTGAGGTGGTGCGCATCTTGAAAGATGTCACCAGCAATGTGTGCTACAGCGCGATGTGGAAATTATTAGAGGAGCGCGTCAGTCACGGACAAGAATTGGCGCCAACCTTCCGCGAATTTAAGTTTGTGCCGCGCAATGTCGCTGCCATCATCGCGGCTGGCGAGAAATCTGGTCGCCTGCCGGAAGTGCTGGAAAGCACCGCCCTCGTAGCCGAGGAAGATCTTGAAGTGGCTCTTAAAAGCGCAACCAGCATGGTGGAACCAATTTTAATCGTGGGCATGGGCGTGATCGTTGGCGGCATCGCCAGCGCTATGTTGTTGCCCATCTTCAACATGTCGCAGATGATGCGACCGCATTAAGTGGTTCGCTGCCAGCTGCTCACCACACGCCTATGCATGCAAGCTTCCATTGATTTGAAGGGATTATGTCCCACATAACTTTCACTTTATGTGGATCTGAATTGGGACAAGACCACTCAAACCCCTGCATATGTGCTGGATTTAAGTGGTGAAATATCTATGAAAGCATGGGGTTGATGTCCCACATCAGTCGTGAGCGGCCAATATCAATATCGTTGCCCTACACAAGTTGCCTCATAAATCCACAATGTATTTCATGTTTCTAAATCGATTCTTATGTTTGTCACGCCACGCCTGCGCGGTGATGGTGATGCTTGTTGTCATCGTGCTTATCAGTGGTCGGCATGCGTTGGCATGCGAGGGTGATCTTGATGGGGATACACAAGTGGATGGCAACGATGTCGCGTTGCTGTTGCTTGATTTCGGTGAGTGCCCCGCCTGTCCTGGTGATTTGGATAATGATGGCACCGTTGGTTTCTCCGATCTTGCATTGCAACTTCTCAACTGGGGCGAATGTCCTGTTGACATTGAATGGACGCTGCTCACCTATTTAAATAACAACACAACCACCGCAGTTGACAGCAGTGGTGCTGTAGTGAAGACATGGATGGGCAGCGGATTTGGTTCAAGCATTGGTTATCTGAAACCCGACGGAACGCTGGTTCGGCCTTGCGTGTACGCCGCGGGTGTATTTCACGCCGGTGGTCGTGGTGGCCGTGTACAGATTTTTTCAACCGAAGGCGTGATTACCAACGATCTGATTCTTGCAACAAGTTTGTATCAACAGCATCACGACATCAGCCTGATGCCCAACGGCGACATCCTGTGCATTGTCTGGGAATCGCACACACTTGCCGAGGCGATCGCGGCGGGACGAACTTCGACATCGATCACTGGTGCAATCTGGTCCGAGTCCATCATGCAGATTCATCCGACGGGTTACAGCACATTTCAAATAGTCTGGACTTGGCGTTTGTGGGATCACTTGGTCCAAGATGCAAACGCGTCGTCGGCGAATTATGCCTCGGTGTCGGCCAATCCAGAGCGTGTGGATATCAACTACGGCATGGTGACTTCCAGCGGCGATTGGATTCATATGAACTCGATTGATTTCAATCCGACACTTGATCAGATTGTGGTGAGTTCGCGCTCTTTGAATGAAGTGTGGGTGCTGGATCATTCGACAACGACCGCGCAAGCGGCCACGCATACAGGTGGTGCGCGCGGCAAGGGCGGTGATCTTTTGTATCGCTGGGGCAATCCGATTGTTTCAAAGCGCGGAACAATTACCAACCAGTATTTCAGCGTGGTGCATAGTGCGACATGGATTGATGAAGGCATGACTGGTGCAGGCGACATCATGGCGTTTGATAATGGCGATCGCGCTGGTTCGGTCAATGACTGGTCAAGCGTGGTGCAGATCACGCCGCCGCGGGATGTGGCTGGTGGATATGAGGTGCCAGCTGCCGATGCGTTTGGACCCACCTCGCCTTCGTGGCTCTATGGTGCGCCGAATGCTTTTTATGGAGGCAACACGCAGTGCGGAGCGTTTCGCACCCTGGGCAACACCACGCTGATCACGCTTACAAACTCTGGCACCATTTTTGAGGTGAACGAATTGGGGCAAACGATCTTCACAACCAGCGTGACTGGACAACTTGCGCGCGCCGCCAGATACCGCATGGTGCTTGGCGCATGGGTGGGTCCGTAACGGAGAATGTCTTGCGCATCGGCGGCTTTAGCCACCACTCGTGCGCGATGCACCATCACGCATCAGTTGCGCGAAGGCCTTCACATCTTTGCTTTCGACGGCATGCATCAGGCGATCGAGTGCATCGCGTAATCGCCTAATAGCCGCCGCAGAATGCGGATTTTTCGCTTGAATTTCGTAATACACCTCGGGGCTTTCGCGTACCACTGCGCTCGCGAGTCGCTCCAGCGCAAGAAATGTTGTGCTGCGTACAGGCTGCGTGGTCTGTGGAAGCGCAACCGCAAAGGCGATCGCAGTGGCATGCGCAAGACTGAGAAGATCAGCCATCAACTTGTCATGCTGATCAAGAGGAAGATGCACAATCCGCGCGGTGGTTGGTTGAAACAAACGCGTCACTTCCTGCATCGCCTCGGCATCGCCAGTGTCGCAGATCACCACATCCGCATCGCGCAACAAAGTGATGCTTGGTCCGAACATGGGATGCATAGAAGCCACGCGCGCGCCAGCTTTTTGCAAGGCGCGAATCGATGCCAGCAGCGGGGCTTTGATGCTGGCGATATCCACCACCACTCCGACTGGCGGCTTGGACATCCATGTGTCGTACAACTGCGCAGTGGCCGCTGGCGGCGTGCAACACATCACCAAATCGGCGGTGTGCAAAGCCTGCGTGGCCCATACATTTTCATCGGCCGAACCTGTTGGATCCAGAGAACCCACTCGAAATCCTTGCGCCGAAAGAAACTGACGCATCCATCGACCCATGCGACCTTGGCCACCCACGATCACCGCAACCTTGCCAGCACCGGTGGCAGAGAATCGAATGCTCTCCTGATCTTGCGCGCCCACTGATGCTCGAATTAAACGCGCCAATAAATCTTCGGCGATGCCAGGATCAAGTCCATGCTGCTCGGCGGCGGCGCGGGCTCGATCAAGCACCGCGCGCTCTTGCGCGTAGTCCACGGTGGCGATGTGTTGACGACGCTTGATCTCGCCCACTTGCTTGGCCAACGCTAAACGCTCGGCGGCATGCTGAATAATTTGCAGATCAATCTGTCGAATGCGCGTGCGGACAGCGTCAAGATCGGGGTCGGTCATAAGACTCCTAATATGGGGAAGCGTTGAGCCAAGTCCGCCAAGAGTAGATGCAATGAAAGTGGGTTGGTTGCAAGCGCAAGGTGTGATCTAAATAAAATTTTTCCTGGGGATGATTCGTCAGAGGTAACGGGCTATCCTTCGCCGCAACTTGCGGACTGTTTCCGCTGCTACAAAGTCTTCACACCCATTAGAAAGTATGCACCGTGCCCTTCGAAGTTGTTGATAAACGACTGATCCAGAACCGCCTCTTCTCTGAATTGTCGCAGATGTTTGGCCAGGAAGTGCCGCTGTATGACCGCAGTCTGGCGGTGAATCGGCTCTGCAACAATGCGGCGTGCGCGCTTCTGTCGAAGTTGCATGTGGGACTTCACATCACTGATGCGCAACGCGCGCAGAGCAGCGCTGAGCGTCATGGAGCCATCCGCATCGGTCGCCCCGACGAGTTTCGTTGGATCACTCGCTTCTTCGCGGCCTTCGACATGGTGCCGCACAACTTTTATGACATGACCGATGTGGGTGTGAAAAGTCAGCCGATCATCGCGACCGCGTTTCGCTCGGTGCATCAGCCTGAGCATCGAGTCTTTACATCGCTGTTGATGACCGATTATTTTGATGCGCACACACGCCAGCGCATCGAAAATGTGCTGAGTACGCGCGAGATTTTTTCAGCGCAGGCCAAGCAGTTGATTCAACTTGGCGAGCAGCAGGGCGGGCTTTCCAGTTCCGATGCCGACACACTGATTCACCAAGGCGTTGAGAGCATCTTTCGATGGCGCGGCGCCGCGCGTGATTATGAGTTGTATACATTTCTGTGCGACAGTGGCTTCAAGATTGCCGCTGATATCGCTTGCTTTTCAAGCCATCACCTGAATCATCTCACCCCCAACACGCTGTGCATGGATCTCTACACCACGGCGATGAAGTTGTGCTTGGGCGAAATTTCACAGCCACAGTTTCACAGCCGCGCCAAGTTGGCGTTCACGCAACTTGCGCAGGACGCAGATCGAGATTGGCTGCGACTTTCTTTCAAGCATCTTTCGCAGGTCGATGTCGAGGGACTGCAAGCGGGGGTAGTGCACAGCGCCGATTGCGACGCGCTTGTCCGTGAGATGGCGCAGGCGTTTGATACCTCCGAGTATCAGTTGTCGCAATTCCACCACAATGGATTTCAAGAATTCACAGAGGGTCCGCCACCACACACGCCAATCTTTCTGCGGCAGGATGCCTATCGCGCATTGACCGAGCCTGTGCATTTTCAGCAATCGAACGGGGCGAGTATTCAGTCCACGCACACCGCACGCTTTGGCGAGGTGGAGCAGCGCGGCTACGCCTGCACACCCAAGGGTCGCGTTCAATACGACGAATGTCTACAACGCGCCGACACCGCTCGCGAGCAGCATTCACAGCGTGCGAGCGACGATTTCGCTGGTTCGTGCGCCGCATACGCGCAGCCATTTGAAATCTTTCCGCGCACCCTCGCGCAATTACTCGAGCAACAACTTGTCTACGGCCTGTATCAACCGACTGAGAAAGGATTGGCTCTCATCGGTTCGCTTGCAACAAGCAACATGCACGAACTTGTCGCGCAAGGTTGTGTGGAGGTGCTCGGAATTCGCTACGAAGATTTTCTGCCGGTCAGCGCCGCTGGCATTCTGGCGAGCAATCTGAATCAATATGGAACGCAATCCACCGCGCCGCGCAAGCCAACCTATTCCCAAGGCATGCTCGAGGCGATCATGGATCGACGCATCGTGGACGCCACGGTGGTGTATGCGGGTCTTGAAGCGCGGTCGCTTCTGCAAACATGCGAGCAACTGGCGCTGATGGATCGCATTCCGCAGGCGCAGCGTGTTGCATGGGAAGCTGCGCAGAACGCGTATCACCAGATGATTTCTGAAAGTTAAAGCGGAGTTCAGTTGGCCAGTGCGTGATGTGCCAGCTGTGAGATGCGAGATGTGCGATCTGCAAAGTGCAATCCCTAACCCCCGTATCTTGTGACCGCAGCGATTCCCTTTCCTATGTGCTGCGTGCCGCAGTTTTCTCGTAACTATGGCAACTTGTGCGATTACCGCGATTCTGTTTCTGCATTAGAATTGTCGCATGTCCGAGCTGAATCATCTTTTAGCCAACAACAAAGCATGGGCTCAAAGCGTTGAGCGCGAGCATCCAGGCTTTTTTCGTTCACTCGCTTCGCAGCAGACTCCAAAGTATTTGTGGATAGGTTGTTCGGACAGCCGCGTGCCTGCCAACGAAATCATCGGTCTTCCACCTGGCGAAGTTTTTGTGCATCGCAATGTTGCGAATCTGGTGGTGCACAGCGATCTGAATTGCCTCGCGGTGATCGACTTTGCGGTGAATGTGCTTGGCGTGAAGCACATCATCGTTTGCGGCCATTATGGTTGTGGTGGTATCGCCGCGGCGCTCGCCCCTAATGAAGGCCGCATTGTGGATCACTGGATTCGCCATGTCCGCGACATCGCCAAGTTCTATCGAGACGAGATCGAGCGCGAGCCAGACGCCCACGCGCAAGCTCGCAGGTTGTGTGAATTAAATGTTGCTGTGCAAGTGGTGCATGTCTGTGAATCGCCCATCCTGCAAGCCGCGCGCGATCGCACCGTGAAGGTGCATGGTTGGATTTACGATGTCGGTGATGGATTGCTGCGCGACTTAACGCCCATGGTTGAGCAAGTGCGTGCACTTGAACCATCCTGCCGTTTGCCGCTGTAGCGTCGCCGCGCCGCGCCGAGCACTCGCGCAACTCGCGCATCCCACACATCCCGCGCAACTTCGCGCATGAGGCTGCTCAACATCGTGCATCGTGCATCGTGCATGGTGCATGGTGCATGGTGCATGGTGTATGCACAATCTTCAGTGCGTGGCTGTCGGTGCCACACCGCACAGCTTCAGAAAGCGACGCAGATCCGAGATCTCGTGATTGCTTCCAAGTGTGTGGCCACCCTGCTTTGGAATCGGGAAGGTCATCTCGTGGCCATTCAAGATCACCTTCAAGTGATCCTTCTTGGTTTCTTCGCACAAGGCGCCAAGTCCCTCGAACATGTGCACGATCTCACGCCAGTGAATGTTGTGAGAGGTGGGATGGGCGAAAAGTTGCTTCAATGTTTCTTGGGTGCGGTGGCTCATAGTGTGACTCCTTGCCAGCATTGTGACCGATTTTCGTCGCGCAAGATGGATGCAACCAAAGTTCTCTTTCAATGCATCGCAACTTCGGCACGGTTGTTGGCGAATGCGCCGGAGTTACCGCATCACCAACAGCGTGGCAAGCCCTAGGAAAATGCCCATGCTCGCCACATCAGTCGCGGTGGTAAGAAAGATGCTTGAAGCGGTCGCGGGGTCCGCGCCAAGCCGCTTCAGAGCAAGTGGAATAAACGCGCCGGAAATTCCGCTGATCACGCAACTGCAGATCATCGCGATAAAGGTGACCATGGCGAGCAGCGTGGCGCGGTCCGCTGCCCAGATCATCGTCGGATCTTCAGGCTTGGTTTGTATGCGCGCGAAGATATACATGCCAACACCCGCGGAGATTCCAACCAACGCGCCATTCAGCAGGCCAAGCAACGCTTCTTTCAACACCAACGCGCGTTCGCGGCCAGACTTCAATTCACCCAGCGTCATCCCGCGCAGCGCTACCGCCAACGCTTGGCAACCAGTGTTGCCGGATTGTCCAGCCAGCACCGGAAGAAAAACCGCAAGAATCACAAGGCGATCCAGTGTGTGCTGAAATATCGCAACCACCGCCGCGGCGATGAAGGCGGTAAGCAAATTCAATTGCAACCATGGGTGTCGATACAGCAGACTTTTCCACCACGGTGTTGAAAGACCTTCTTCCTTAGTCAGGCCCACCATTGCTCCAACTTGCGCGCTGATTTCAATCGCTTGTTTCTGGAACATCGTGGCGCCACGAATTAAGCCGACCAGAATCCCGGTCGAATTGCAGACCGGATAAATCGGATAGTGCTTGTTCAGCGTCTCGCGCATCGCTTCAATCAGCCGCGCATGTTGTTGCAATGAAAATGGATCGCGAATCATCACTTCATCTATGTGTTGATCCCCGCGGGCAAGTAGCAGGTCACGCATGGCCAGCACGCCGATCAAACGCCCGGTGCCATCGACCACAAACGCATAGGTGACGAAGGTGCTCTTCACAATCTCGCGAATGCTCTCCACCGTTTCGCGTACGGTTAAATCTGGAGCGAACACAGCGTGCACGCTCTCCATCATCGCACCGATCGTCAGATCTTGATAATCGATTTTGTCAGATGCACTGCGAGTGTCGGTCATGGCAGCAAGCATAAACAAGGCTTTCGTTACTGCACAGAACGCAGTCATGCTCGCTGGCATCGGCGCACCACCATCGCTCACGCTACATTCGTATTCCAACACCACACTCCCATGCTTCGATTGAATGAAATCTCGTTGCCGCTGAATCATCCTCCCGAAGCGCTGCGTGAGGCGTTGCTTTCGCGGTTGGGCATCGCATCGAATGAACTGCTTGACTTTCAGATATTCAGGCGCGGCGTGGATGCTCGCAAGTCCCACGCGATGTTGTTTATCTATTCGGTCAATGCGAAGGTGCGCGACGAAGCGCAGGTGTTGCAACGACTGCGCAGTGATCGCCGCGTCACGATCGCTCCCGACACCAGTTACGCATTCGTCGCCCAGGCAAGCCCCGCACATGCTTCACGACCGATCGTGATCGGCATGGGTCCCGCGGGATTGTTCGCCGCACTGATTCTTGCGCAGTCGGGCTTTCGACCAATCATTCTTGAGCGTGGCAAATCTGTGCGTGAGCGAACCAAGGACACCTTTCGCATGTGGCGAGAAGGTAATTTGCAGAGCGAATCCAACACGCAATTCGGCGAGGGCGGCGCCGGTACTTTTTCTGATGGAAAACTTTACAGTCAAGTAAAGGATCCCAATCACTACGGTCGCAAAGTGCTGGAAGAGTTTTTCAAAGCAGGGGCACCCGAAGAAATCCTCTACGCAAGCAAGCCTCACATCGGCACCTTTCGACTGGTTGGCATGATCGAGAGGATGCGCGAAAATATTCTGGCGCTTGGCGGAGAGATTCATTTTGAAAGCCGCGTGGATGACATCGAACTTTCACATGATTCTGCCGACGCTGCCACGCCTTGCCACAGACGCATTCGCGCCGTGATGCTTGCCAACGGTCAACGCATCGAATGCAAGCATGTGGTACTGGCGGTGGGTCACAGTGCGCGCGACACCTTCGAAATGCTGCACCGACGCGAAGTGTTCATGGAAGCCAAGCCATTCTCAATCGGCTTTCGCATTGAGCATCCGCAATCGATGATTGATCAAGCGCGCCATGGAAAAAATGCAGGCAACGCTTTGCTTGGCGCCGCCGATTACAAACTGGTGCATCACGCGAAGAATGGTCGCTCGGTCTACAGTTTTTGCATGTGTCCCGGCGGCACAGTTGTTGCCGCCACAAGTGAGATTGGCTGCGTGGTCACCAATGGCATGAGTCAATATTCGCGCAACGAGCGCAACGCCAACGCCGGCATTGTGGTGGGCATTTCACCACACTCGGATTTTCCCGGTGATGTCTTGGCGGGTATGCGCTTGCAGCGCGAATTGGAGTCACGCGCCTTCGTGCTTGGTGGCAGTAATTACCAAGCTCCCGGCCAACTTGTCGGCGACTTTCTCGCTGGTCGACCCTCCACTGCGCTTGGCGATGTGCTTCCTTCTTACACGCCTGGTGTACATCTTTGCGATCTCTCCACAGCGTTGCCCGAGTACGCCATCACCGCGATTCGCGAGGCGTTGCCGGTGTTCGCGCGACAAATAAAAGGTTTCACTCGCGCTGATGCCGTGCTTACAGGAGTGGAGACCCGCACTTCATCGCCCATTCGCATCACTCGCGACGACGATGATTTTCAAAGCGTGAATACAAGCGGGTTGTATCCAACAGGTGAAGGTGCGGGGTACGCGGGGGGCATTCTTTCGGCGTCGATCGATGGCATCAAAGTTGCTCAAGCCATCGCTCGCAGCATCACGAAGTAACGCGCACTTAAAAATCAAGGCGATTAGAAACTGCTGGTCCTTGACGACGGCAAGCACATGTTGTTTGATCTGAAGCAGAATCCCCGCGAACGCAACGATCTCGGCGCGACACAAATCTCTCACGAAACTGAAACTATATTGAGTATGAAAATGTAGTTTGTCATGCAGCTTACATTTTCAATGGCATTGCGAAAACCCAAAACCAACTTGGTTCGTCAGCCTTCATATCATTGTCGCTCGAAATCACCAAGGTGCGCCTGCCATCGGAGAGCGTGGGGCCAAAGCACAATCCCTCGATTTTTTCCGGGGTCGAAGTAATGCCATTCGCGGGGTCGGCAAGGTCAAGCAGCATTGATTTGGTGACCGGCACTACGCCTTCAGGCAACGCCAGAGAGGCAAGTGCCGCAACCTTGCTCACATCGCTCGCCTTGGAAACATCAATCTGATACACGCGCCGAAATTTCTTCTTCGCACCGTCGCGCTCGAGTACAAGGAATCTATTTTCATCGATCGCTAAAAGTTCAGACACGCCATTGGCGGGTGACTCAAGTTGATAGACAACCTGCCGCATATCGGGCTTCGCCGGATCGCTACCAACACACAGCATGCGAATATTTTTGCCCACGGGTTTGTTCTTCGCGTTCAACGCGCCATCTTGTATCAGCGGGTTTTGTAGAAGCGCCCACACAACGCCCTTGGGAGTGATCGCAAGTCCTTCCAATCCTTTGTTGGGTTGGCGTCCGGACATGTTCGCCGGCGGAAATTCAACTAGCTCACTGGCACCAGGATGCGCGCAGCGAAACGATTCGGGTACTGGCCATGCCCGCACAAACGCACCCTGCATGGTGAACTCCAAAATACCCGGCATGTATTCTTCAGAAATCAGCAGATTTCCGCTGGGTAAATGCCGAATTGCCTCGGGATCAAATCGATTGCTTAGAACGCAGCCAGTCGAATCTTTCCACACGCCAAGTTCAGATGCGAGACCGATGAAAGGTTTTCCATCCGCTCGACGAAGCAACACGGTGCCATCCAGGGCCACACTGACCGGCGGCGACGCGGCAGCATCCACACGAAGAGTTATTTTTTGAAAGCGGCAATCAAACGGCGCAATACCGTTGGCGGGTCCGCGATCATTGATCGCCACCACATGCGCTCCGCCAGGAAAGGTGTCCAGAGCATCAATGCCGCTGCCCATGCTTCCCAAGCGTGCGTGCGGAAAGCCCGCGATCACTTCTCCAGGCAGACCACTTGCGTCAAGAGCGTCGCCAGCAAACTGCGCACTGCCGATCAGCGTCAAGCGTTGCGTTGCGGCAGCATCAAGCGGTGGCGTATCACCAACACATACGAAAGCAGAGAGCGTGAAGATACATGTGAGAATTGTCATCGTGGTTCCTATGTTAGCCGAGAAAATAAAGGTGTCAGGAACCTTTAATTTTTCAAATAAAAGGTTCCTGACACCTTTAATCTCAGGTTCCACTTGGCATGAGGCTGTACCGGCCGCACTAAAAAATTTGGTGCCAAGCGCATAGGAATGATCACGCCCTTTGATTCCAACGGGAATGCAAATGCAAAAAGGTCTTTGAATCATTGGGTTTTGAAGTCTCCGCGCAATACGGTTTCGCCTGTGCCAATGCCGTCGACATCGCGCATGTTCCCAATTGGGCTAAGGAGCGCGCCATTATCAGCATGCTTCAGAACAAGAGCAACCCACTCGATGTCATCATTCAGTGCGGCACCAACATGAGTTTGAATCGCGTCATCGAAACGATGCAACCCATCACAGGTATTCCGATTCTTGGAATCAACTCCACGCTTTTGTGGCATGCTCTGCGCGAGAATGGTTTGAATAGCCCGCTCGTTGGCGCCGGTAGATTGCTGCGCGAATTTTGATCGCGTGTCATTGCGCACTTTCGCACATTTTGTTGAACTACGATGCAGCACCCATGTCTGGTCCACACGAAGAATCTTCATTGAATCCATTACCCGCGCAACCGCACAACCCGCTGCACGGCGTCACGCTTGAAGCGATGCTCACCGTGCTTGTTCAGCGTCACGGTTGGCAGGTGCTTGCCGAGCGCATTCGTATTCGTTGCTTCACACACGATCCAAGCATCGGTTCAAGCTTGGCATTTCTGCGTAAAACTCCTTGGGCGCGACAGAAAGTAGAGGCGTGGTTTCTTTACGATCATCGTCGCGGTCTACAGGGATAAATATTTCGTTTTCGTCGCTGCAAGAGAAACTGAAGGGCGAGAAGAAGACCAACGATGTTGCGGCGGGTAGTTGCTTTGAAAGAATCCATGTGCGCGTGTCGCCCTGAAGCCTCCACGACTTCCGCTTAAGTGGGCGATAAGGGACTCGTAAAACTACAAGATTTGCCGAGCAACAGTGGCTATATGAAAGATGCCATCAAAAAACCACCACGCAATTGAAAGTTTAAATACAAATCTTAAATTCAAGATGGCAGATACTTCCAGATGTCATATAGAAAGAAATTTTATTTTGATTGTAGGAATAGAAATTTGAATTTGTGTTCGGTTGTCTTCGTGGACGGCCAAGCGGTGGCTTCCAAATTTTTGATAGACCTATAGACCATGAGGCACCTTTCACCGCGCCGAACACTCCAATGGCGGTCTGTGAAGCGATTTGCAATCGTGATGATTCCGACTTTTTGTATTGTCGGAGTACCATTTTTGGATACTCGGTGGTATGTATGGTTCACAATTGCGGAGATTGCTGTAGGCGTCGCAATAGTGTTATTTATTGTGTTGTCTCAGCGACGATTGCTATGCAAGTTGAGCGACTCAAATGGGAAAGTCTGCGTCTATTGTGAGTATTCGCTAGTTGATCTGCCCGCATCCGGGAAGTGCCCCGAGTGTGGGCGGCCATTCCCCGAAGATGGATATGCATCGCTTTGGTCCAAATATATTCGTTACCCCCGGGAGGAGTAGTAGTTCTCATGTTCCCAACCTGGCCGCAACGATTCTCCCAACCTAATTAAATTAGAAATTTCGGCTAACTAGTTTTTAAAATTGTCAGATTTTTACAATTTTAAACCAGAAAAAATTTAATTTGGAGTACTATTGAGTTAACAAGGAGGTTATGTCCATGTTTGGTGTGTTAAACAATTCCACTCTGCAGAAGATATGTCTCGGCGCAATTTTTGTGATGTGTTTGGTGTTGTTATTTATTGGCTGGGAACAGGTTCTTGGATAGAATCAGATCTCACCGATTTTTCGGTTTATTATCTGCTTGTGGCTTTCGTTTTATGCAGTCTCAATCGCCCAACCCGCGGTTGGTTCCAGAAGCGTTCCCGAACAACGGTAGGTTGCATGGATGATTGTTTGATTTTGTGCCAAAAGAGATTCTGTATCAAGCCTCACTTCCAGTGGCGTGCAAAAGTTTAGATATGCGCTCAAATCTACAAGCATCATCCCAACTGCGCCGCTGGTGTTGGTCGCGCCTAGTCCATCAGACATAAAAACTCTGCTGTCAAGCCAGCCTTTTGACCATTTTTGCTCTCGCGCTGGCGTTTCGATCACCAGTGGATCTTTACCCGCATCTTCGCCACAGAAAATGTTCGCCACAGAAAATGGATTGCGAACAATGTATTGCGCGAGGCGCTGCAGGTCCTGACACTCATTTGGCGCGATGCGGCGGCTCAGGTGTATGTTGAATCCAGAATGCACCCAACCAGACAACATGCACGCTCGATCCACCAGCAGGAATCAAGCTTCGGCCAAGAACGCGATCACGCGTGCGCGAAACAACTGCTCCAAAGCCGCGTGAGTGCCGGCAAGATACGCGCCTGTCGTGCTCTGCATCGTCAAACGCATCGCGTAGAAATTCACTCGCACACTGATGCCGATGCGGCAGAATTGTTTCAACTGCAGGCAATGAAATTGAAAGTACGGTCGCAGCATCTATGATTGAGTAAAAATCAGGCAAAATCAGCCGCGGCGGTGCGCGCTGTCTCTTGGCTTGACCGCGCCGGAAACCGCCAGCAGCGCTGGCAAAACCAGCAGGACCAGAGGCAGTTGGATAACAAGACCGGCCACGATGGCGGCGGCGAGCGGCCGAAGCATGGCGGCGCCCTCGCCGATTCCGATGACCAGCGGCAGCATCGCCAGCGCTGCCGCAAGTGTGGTCATGGTGATCGGTCGAATTCGTCGAAGTGTGGCGGCGGTGATAAGTTCAACTGGCATCTGCGCCCCGGACTCCGACTCGTTCATTTCGATCGGATGCAGAACCTCCGAGCAGAGAAACACTCCCGCTTCAGTCACAGAGCCAGCAATCATCGCCAATCCCATCATCGATGAAATGTTCAGTTCGATTCCGGTCAGCCAAAGTCCCACGGCGACACATGGCAGCGCCAGCAGGCTTGTGAAGATCAGGCACAACGCGACGCGCAGACTCTCATACCAGTAGACCAGCAGCACCAGCAGCAGAACCACCGCCGCAGCAAAGACCCGCATGAGTCCCACGAACGCGGTGCGCTGCTCCTGATAGAGCCCGCCCAGCGCGTACAAAACTGGTGCGCGGCCGGCGCTCCCCAATGCCTGGGGAACGAGCAGCGCAGGGTCGGCAAGAACTTCCTTGACTCGTGCGATGGCGGTGCCAAGATCCGTACCGCTGGTTCGCGCCGTCACGGCGACCATGCGACGAAGGTTCTCGCGCTGGATCTGAGGCTGTCCAGTGATGCGGCGCACTTCGGCGACACGGCTCAGCGGAAGCGTGTGACCATCCGGTGCCGTGAGGCGAATGCGTTCAAGGTCATCTTCAATGCGGCGTTTGTGCTCGGGTGACCAAAGACGCACGCCGACAAGTTTGGGCATCTCACCAAAAACCTGGAACTGCGTCACGACTGACCCGGAAAGAACTTGCTGCACTGTCGTCCCGACTGTTGCGGCGTCGAGCCCTTCCGCCGCGGCCCGAATCCGGTCGACATGAATTTCCAGAGCATCGCCCGCGATGTTGCGGCCGTCGTTGATGTCCACAATCCCCGACGACGCCCCCAACTTTCTCAGGGCTTCCGCCACGCGCGGTGCAATCTCGTTGAGCACCGCCTGATTTTCGCTGTACAGTTTGATCTCGATCGGTTGCGCAACGGCGGTGAGGTCGCCGATGAGATCTTCCATGAGCTGGGCCATCTCAACTTGTATTCCCGGCACTTGGGCCTCAATGCGGGAGCGCACATCGGCCATGACTTCTTCGATCTCGCGCCTGGGACCGTGATTGAGGCGGATAAAGAAGTCGCCTTCATTGGCTTCGGTGATGCCGCCGCCAAGTTGCAGGCCCGTCCGCCTCGAGTAAGTCTGCACTTCGGGCGTGGCGCGAATGATTGCTTCCATCTGGCGGAGCAGCCGATCAGTTTCCGAGAGCGATGTGCCCGGCGGGGATTTGTAGTCAAGAACAAAACCGCCTTCATCAATCGCCGGCATGAAACCGGTCTTCAGTTTGGGATACGCCCACCAGCCTGCAGCCAGGACAACCGCGATCGGTAGGACAATCAGCCAGGGAAGCCGAAGCACGGGGCGCAGCAACGCCGTGTAGATCCGGGTGAGCGTGCGAAAGATCGGGCCGTCATCGCGGACACGCATGTCCCGCTGAGAAAGCAGCGCTCCGGCCATGATGGGAACCACCGCCCACGCGACGGCGAACGAGACCACCAGGCTGACGGCGATCGTCAGCGAAAGCGCCTTGAAGAACTCGCCCGTCACACCCGAGAGAAATGCCGGCGGCACATGGATCACAATGGTCGCCAGCGATGCGCCGATCAATGGGCGGGTGAATTCTCCCGCGGCGGATAAAGCCAGAGTCCGGGGTCGCAGCGCAGCCGCGTCGGTCCTGACTCCCGCAGCACGGACGCGGGCGACAATGTGCTCGATCATGACGATGGAGTCGTCAATGATCAATCCCACTGCGGCGGCCATTCCGCCGAGTGTCATGATGTTGAGCGATTGTTTAAGGACCAGCAGAATGAGGCAGGCCGAGGCGAGCACGCCCGGAACAGTGACCAGCGCGATGAGCGTGATGCGAATGTTGCGGAGAAAAAGCAACAGGACCAGTCCGGCCAGTCCCGCCCCAATGGCAACTGCATCCCGCAGCCCCGTGGCGGATGACTCGACCAACTGGCTCTGGTCGTACCAGCACGCAATCTGAATGTCCGACGGAAGTGTGTCCTTGAGTTTGGTTAGGGCCAGTGTTGCGGCGGCGGCAATCTGGACAGTGTTCCCGTCGGGCTGTTGGTACACCTGCACCTGCACGGCGTCGCGGCCATCCGCAGTGACGCGCGTCCATTGCGGAGTCTCGCTTCGGACCACGCGGGCCACATCGCCAAGATGGAGCAGGCCGTTGGCGCCCGCCCGCACAACAATATTCTCAATGTCCTGTGTGCCCGTCACCGGCGTGGCCACCATGACCAGATACAACTTGAGTCGATCTTCGATCCGCCCGTTCGCCTGAACGATATTCCACCCGGCCAGCGCCGTCGCAATGTCCTGCGCAGTCAGGCCGTGAGAAGAAAGCGAAGCCGTGTCGATCTCAACACGGATTTCCTCCCGCGCTCCGCCGGCAACATTTGTCTTGGCCACACCGGCGATCGCCGAAAGCGCGGGGCGGATCCGGTGTTCCGCCAGATCGCGAAGTTCCACCGGAGTGTGTTTGTCGGAGATCACGGAGTACCCGAGCACGGGAAATACGGTCGGATCCATGCGCCGGGCAACGACCTCGGAGCCGGGCGGCAATGTGCCGGCCAGTCCGGAGAGCGATGCCTGCACCTGTAACAGGGCCGCAACCATGTCGTGATCCCAGTCAAATGTCACCGAGAGTTCCGCGCTTCCACGGGTCGTCTTGGATCGCAGCGAGCGCACGCCGGGCACCGTGCGGACCGCCTCCTCCATCGGAATTGAAACCTCGGTGAGCATGCGCTCTGCGGAGCGATCCGGGGCGTCGATGTTTACTGCAATGCGGGGGAAATCGATCGCGGGAAAGAGAGCCACCGGAAGCCGGAGTGCAGCGAAGACGCCGGCGATCGACAGAATGACGACCGCCAGCACCACCGAGCGAGCATGTCTGGAAAGCCAGTCAGCGGTTCGCACCAGAGGCGTCCTTCTGCTGGTCAGACTTGCTTTCGTGTTCTTCGCGGACAGACGCCCCGTCGGTCAATTGTCCCTGACCCATGACCACCACCTGATCGCCGACTGAACATCCTGTGGAAAGTGCAACGCGATCCTTGAACGAGAACACCACGGTCACAGGAGTGCGTTTGACTTTGCCATCATGGACGATGAACACCACCATCTCGTCGCCGTCGGGAATGAGCGCGGTTCGTGGAATCAGAATTGCCTGCTGCTCGGACAGTGCCGCCGAACCCCGCAGCGGCGCCCCCGGGCGCGGCAGTTCCGGTCCCGAAAGTGCAATCGTCACATCCAAAGTCTTGGACACCGGGTTGACCGCCGGCCCGATGATTGCAAGCTCTCCCTGATACTTGATCGTGTCGCGCTCATCAAGCGGGCGCAATTCAAAATGCTGGCCGATGGCCAAATTGTGCGCATCGGGAAGTTCCACCGCCAGTTGTGCAACGATCGTTCCTGGAGTTGTGATTTCAACAATCGCAGCCCCGGCCGTGACGGTGGCGCCGACTTGGGCGCGGATCGCCCCGATGACACCCGCAACCGGCGCATGCAGAATGCCGTCAGCAGGCGGCAGGCCTTTTTGGAGCCGTTCGAAGCGCTGACGAGCTTCATCATTGGCCGATTGTGCTGTGACCATTTCAGGACGCGTGGCCAATCCGCGGTCAAGACGCTGCTTGGCAATGTCCAGCGTCCGCGTGGTTGCGACCACCGCCTGTTCGGCCAGCACAATTTGAGTCTCGGCGTCACGCGTGAGGGTGATCTGCGCCAGTGGCGCATTTTTTTCTACTGTCTGTCCTGGCTGCACCGTGATGCGGGCAACCACCGTGTCGGCGGGCCAGGCGACCACCACCGTTGCCGTGGATGGAATCACGGCAATTCCCATTGCTTCGATGGTGCGATGGACTGTGCTCTGCACGACATCGGCCGTTCGCACCAGAGCCGTCGGCTCGGGCGCCTTGTCTGGGTTTCCCTCGGCATAATCACTTTCAGATTTCTCGGCTTCGGGCGAAGACTTGCTTAGCCACCATTTGAAACCGCCCACACCGGCGGCGGCGCCTATGACGAAGCACGCACCAACGAGCAGAACTGTGCGAATTCGCGGATTCATGATTTGAAACCTCCAAGCAGTTGTCCGGTGGCGAGTTCAATGGCGATCCGCAGTTCGGCTTCCTGCTGCCGCAGATGCAAAGTTTCAATGCGGGCATCGGCAAGATCATTGCGGACCTGATTTAGTTGAACGATGTCCGCGTCGCCGCCGCCACGATCTTTTGCCAGGTCGCGTTCGAGTTCTTTCAAGCGTAAGACCAAGCGCAGTGACTCGGCGATCTGCGGCCGCACCGAATCCAGATCAGTCCACGCCCTTGACGCGTCCGCCCGCGCATCAAATGTCCGCGAAGCCAGCTCGTTAAAGAGTTGCTGACGGGTTGCGGTTTCAATGGCGATGTGGCCCTGGGAATCGTCAAAGATTGGCAGTTCAATCGTGACGCCAAACCCCAGCGTTCCGACATCGGAAGTGTCGCGAGTTCGAAGGATTCCCAGTGCTATGTGTACCGTCCCGTATGATTGCATAGACTCAAGACGGTACCCGTTGTTCATGGCACGAAGTGTCATGCGAGGGTTGATCCAACAGATCGAAGATCAGACCAAAGGAGCAAAACGA
>Ga0209702_10000481_pt1 | contig 83046 bp, 63 predicted proteins | sample FRY01_FD_187210 | JGI IMG/M metagenome (GOLD analysis project Ga0209702, IMG submission 187210) | Freshwater microbial communities from Lake Fryxell liftoff mats and glacier meltwater in Antarctica - FRY-01 (SPAdes) (version 2) | ecosystem: Environmental > Aquatic > Freshwater > Ice > Glacier...
GCAGGACCCCCGGACGTGCATGACCCCCGGACGTGCAGGACCCCCGGACGTGCATGACCCCCGAACATACCTCCGGCCGGACATGCCTTCGGCCACGTCCCTCTAGCCGAATTAACTACCCGAGGTGCTTGAGCGCTTCACGCCGAGACAGAGGCGACAAACGCGGGCCTAGAGCCCCGACCGTCGACCGCACCCAGGCCGGCTCGACACGCGCATATTGCCTAAGCGCCCAGCCGATCGACTTGCGCAGCCAGAACTCGGGCGCGTCGAGAGCTGGCTCAATCGTTTGGATCAGCAACTTTCTATCCGTGGCGTCCCCCAGCTTCAGCTGCGAGATGATCGCCGCGCGCCGCAACCAGATGTCCGAATCCCGGCTCCAGACCAGCATCACCTCTGTCGTCAATACATTGTGTTCCAATAAAAGTGCGCCCAGCCGCCGCGACGCGAGAGGGTCGACTAGGTCCCACCAAGCCCCCGTCGTGATCAACTCCCCGCAGAGCTCCAACATCTCCGTCGCCAGCGCCTCCGACCCCTCCGGCACCGCTCCGCGAGCCGTCCGCCGCAGCCCCTGGTAGAACCGTGCCTCTTTGTGCTCCAACAGGGCCAACGCCGCGTGGCGCAGCTCCCTGTGCGTCGCGCGGTGCCACAACTCCAGCACCGCCTCGCGCCAATCCGCTATGGAATCAAAAGGCCACGGCTCAAGCACATCGCGACAGATCCGCGCGACCTCCGGAGCCCCGACCCCAAAGAGCGGCATGGCCGACTTCATATAGGCCTGTTGTTGTAGCGCCCTTTCCGGATCACCGACGGCCTGAAAACGGCCGACGAACGTCGCAAATACTGACGATGGCGTGTGGGTACTAGCTAGCATCACTGCTCCTTTTGCGACACTTATAGGCCCGACGCCTCATCCGCGCCAAGCGCCGCGCGGCCCCGCCCGAAACACCGCTGAAACATCCTTCGGACACAATCCCGCCTCGGGTAGAGCACCCGCATCCCGCCCTCGGAGCTGCCATGTCGAATACCGATACCGTCTGGGTCCTCATCTGCGCGTGCCTCGTCTTCTGGATGCACGCCGGCTTCGCGATGCTCGAGGTCGGCTTCGCCCGCCGCAAGAACACCGTCAACATCCTCACGAAGAACTTCCTCGTCGTGGCGCTGTCGTCGATCTCGTTCTTCCTGATCGGGTTCGGGCTCATGTTCGGCGACGGCGACAGCTTCATCGGCGCCACCGGCTTCTTGCCGTCCTTCGATGGCACCGACATCGTCTCACTCGCACCGCCCAACATCCCCCTGTCGGCCTTCTTCTTCTTTCAGCTGGTCTTCGCCGCGACCGCCGCCTCTATCGTGTCAGGGGCCGTCGCCGAGCGCATCCGTATCGAGGCCTTTCTCGTTTTTTCGTTTCTTCTCGTACTATTTATCTACCCCCTCGTGGGCCACTGGATCTGGGGCGGCGGCTTCCTCGCCGAGGCCGGCTTCCAGGACTTCGCCGGCTCCACGGTCGTGCACTCGGTCGGCGGCTGGGCCGCCCTCACCGGCGCGTATTTCCTAGGCCCGCGTCTCGGAAAATACACAAAGGCCGGCAAAGTCCGCCCAATCCTCGGCCACTCCATGCCGCTGGCGACCATCGGCGCCTTCATTCTCTGGCTCGGCTGGTTCGGCTTCAACGCCGGCTCGTCGCTAAAGGCCGACCCCGAGGTTATCGGCCACGTCGCCCTCAGCACCAACATGGCCGCCGCGGCAGGCGCCGTCATTGCCGGCCTCACCGCCATGCGCGTCATGGGCTCCCTTGACCTGTCGATGGTCCTCAACGGCGCCCTCGCCGGCCTCGTGGCGATCACCGCCGGCTGCAACGTCATCAGCCCCGCCGAGGCCCTCATCGTCGGGGCGATCGCGGGCACCCTCGTCGTCTTCGCGGTCATGTTCTTCGACCGCATCCGCATTGATGACCCAGTCGGCGCGACCTCGGTCCACCTCGTCTGCGGCGTCTTTGGCACCCTCGCGGTCGGCCTCTTCTCCAAGAGCGGCGGCCTCTTCCACGGCGGGGGCTTTGATCTGCTCGGCGCGCAGCTCCTCGGCGTCGGCACCGTCGCCGTCTTCGTGCTCGGGTCCTCGTCGGTCCTCTGGCTCGGTATCCGCAAGACCATCGGCCTTCGCGTCTCGGTCGAGGACGAGCTCATCGGCCTCGACATCAGCGAGATGAAGATGGAGGCCTACCCCGCCGACACGGTCGGTCCGGGCTCAGCCGCGGCCGACGAGATCCATGGCGACCCCGACGAGGACGAGGTTCAGCCGGCCACCGCTTAGTTCGTGTTCAAACGTCCCAAATCGACGACGCGCCACCCTGCATCCAGGCCGCGGTCAACGCGAGGCCGCGTTCGGAAGGCATCGTCGCTTTGAACCCGAGGCGCTTATGGACGCGGTGGACCGCCGCATAGGAGTGGACGATATCGCCCACTCGAGGCGGCCCATGCTCAATGGTGCTCACGCTGGAGGTCGCCCGGACAATAGTCTCAGCGAGCTGATTGAGGGTGATCGCCGCACCGGTCCCGACATTAAGCGCCTCGCCTTTCGTTGGACCTGCAAATAACGACAGACCTATCGCCCTGACGATGTCGCCGACCCAAATGAAGTCACGGGTCTGCGCACCATCACCGAAGATGACAAGAGGCGCACCGCTAACGGCCCCGGCGATGAAGATCGAGATGACCCCCGCGTAGCCGCTTGTGGGGCTCTGGCGAGGTCCGTAGACGTTGAAGAAGCGCAGATTGACGCTTGGTACACCATGGACTTTGGCGAAGAAGCGGGCGTAGTGTTCGGCCCCGATCTTGTGGACCCCATAGGGGCTCTCGGGATCCGGCAGCGCGGCCTCGTCGGCCGGCAGGGCGCCGTCACCGTAGATCGCGGCTGAGGACGCGAGCACGACCTTGGCCACACCCTGATCACGCGCAAAATCAAGCACATGAAAGGCGCCATCGAGGTTGGTCGCGCGGTCGGCCAGCGGCGCCGCGATCGACGCAGGCACCGAGACCTGGGCCGCGAGGTGCACGATCCGCGCGACGGGCCCGAAGGCGTCGTCGCCCGGCAACTGAGGCGCGAGCGCCAAGCGGACATCGCCGATCACGAGACGCACGCGGTCCGGCGCGAACGCGAAGGCGTCGGCGAGGTTCTCGCGCGTCCCGGCCGAGAGATCATCAAGGACGGTGACGTGATGGCCCTCGCGCAGGAGGGCCTCGACGAGGTGCGAGCCGATAAAGCCAGCCCCGCCTGTCACGAGCACGTGCGAGGGGGGCGCGATCACGGCTTCGCGGGCGGCTTCGCGGGCGACACCCGGGGCCGCAGCGGCAGGTTCGTCTGACGCGGCGCGGGGGTCGCCTCGGTCGGGGGGAGGCGCTCGCGCAGGCGGGCGATCCAGCCATCGCTGGCGGACGTCTCAGTAGCAACTCGGTTGCGACGCTGCTCAACTTGGGTGGTGTTCATCGGATACTCCTCGCCGCGCGGTTTGACGCAGCGCTCTGAGCATGGGGTCGACGCGCCTCACCGTCGAGAAAATCGTCATGTTCCGGCGAGCACCGACCGGATGCGGTCCATCATCACCGGCGGTAGCTCGGGGGCGTCGCTGGCCTCAAGCTCGGCGCGCGCGGCAGCCGCACGGCCACTACCGACGAGGGCCAAGATCCGGGCCATGAAGACGTCTGGGGTGCGCGGAGCGCGGCGAGACCAATCGAGAGCCTCGGACCAGTCCTCTAGCTCAGCCGAGGCCACCGTAATAATCCGGACCGCTTGATCGAGCTGGTCCTGCTCGATCCCCTTTTCGGCGCGGGCCTGAAAGGCGATACGCCGCGCCTCGTGATAGTCGAGCTGACGAAAAGCGGCCAATGCCTGGCGCAGCATTCCGTCAGCGACCACGCTACGCTTGGGTTTCACCGGCTTGACGACATTCTGCTGTTGCAAGTATCGCTGGTTCTCAAGGGCCCACAGCACACCGAAGATGCCCAACATCGGGGAGTTGATCAGCAAGAAGCCCACGAGCGCGACAGCCGCGGACAGGCCTATCCCGACGATGTGGACCATGCGATTGGCCTCAGACTCGTGCTTCATGAACCGGATGAGGAGCAACCGAAAGAGCTGCCCGCCGTCGAGGGGAAAGATCGGGATAAGGTTGAGCAAGGCCCAAAAGACCGAGAACAGAATGAACATCTCCGTGAAGAAATGGAGCATCGGGTTCGCGATCGGACCCAAGAAGGTCACGGCCGCGTAGGCGACGCCGGCCGCGACAAGCTGAGCCAAGGGCCCCCCCGCGATGATCAACGCCGTCTGCCCGTTTCGGCGCGCTGGGCGGTGCTCGCAATAACCACCCCACCCGTGCAGCACGATATGAGGGTCTAGCCGATAATGGCGAGCGACGAACGCGTGACCGAACTCGTGAATCAGGAGGGTCACGATCACGGCCGCGACGACGAGCAGCGCCCCCACGGTCCCGACTTGGCCATAATAAATATAGCCAAAGTACGCGAGAAGAAAAAGGAAACCGAATTTAGCGCGGACGCTGATCCCGGCGAGGCTGAATAGATTGATAAGGCCCATAGCCCGCAGATGGTGCACACCGATTCCGTTGGCGCAAGTGATTGTCATCGCGGGTGTACTAGACGCCACCGTGAAGTGGCCCGCCAGACGGTCAACACGAGTTCTCCGACATAACGTCAGCTAAAGCCGATTCGCTTCTCGCGAGTTCGCCCGCAACGGGCTAACTCGCCCACGCCGATTCCGCTCGCCAACGCCCGCAAACGGCGCTAGCTGGCGCCTCATGTCACCCGCTCGGCGCGCGCCACGACCTCTGATGTTTATCCTCGCTGCGACCCTGCTCTGGTCGACAGCGGGGGTCTTGATCAAGGCCACGACTGTCTCGGCCTGGACCGTCAGCTGCACCCGCTCGGCGATCGCCTGCCTCGTCGTTATCGCGCTCTCAATGCGAGACGGCTTCAAGATGACGCGCACGAGCCACCTCGCGGCCGTGCTCTACGCGACGCTCCTCATCGCGTTCGTCCTGGCCGCCAAGTACACGACCGCGGCCAACGCCATCTTCTTGCAGTACACGGCGCCCCTGCATGTACTGTTGCTCGGTCCATTCGTGCTGAAAGAGACCTTCCGACCACGCGACCTCGGTGTCGTGATCGTCTGCACTTTCGGAATGTTGCTGCTCTTCGTGGACTCTGACCCGGTCAGCGCCGCCGAGCTCCCCCACAAGACCTTCGGCAACATCTGCGCCCTCGTGTCTGGGCTCTGCCTTGGGCTCTACTTTTTGCTACTCAAACATCCGAAGGCCCAGACCCCGAACCCCTCCGCGACGGTCGTCTATGGCAACCTCTACGTGGTCCTCATCGCGGCCCCCTTCGTGGCCCTGAACCCGCCGACGGCCATCACCGACGCCGACATCTGGGCGCTCTTGGCCCTAGGCGCCTTACAGATTGGCCTCGCCTACTGGCTCTTTACGCGCGGCATCCGCAAAGGCGCGCGGCCCGTGGACGCGGCGATCCTCGGCTACATCGAGCCCGTGCTAAACCCCATCTGGGTCTTCATCTTCATTGGCGAGGCCCCGACGACCTACGCCCTCATCGGTGGAGGCATCTTGCTGACAGCCGTCGGGACACAGACCGCGCTGGCTTGGCGTCGCCCGCGCGTCCTCGCCAGACAACAGAGGGCCACGGTCACCCCGTAGCCTTCCATTCGTGCGCCAACAACCCATAGAGAGCGCAGTCGAGGAAGACCCCACCGACAAGTTCAGCCTCGCGCGCGACTCCCTCGAGCTTAAAGCCTAAACGTTCGGCGACCTTACGGCTGCGGGTATTGTCGACCCCGGTACGCAAGCGTACGCGGTGCATCTTCATGCGAGTAAAGGCGTCCTCGCATAGGTAGCGGCAAGTCGCGAGGACGCCTTTACTCCCCTGGCTCGCGGTCTCAAGCCAATAGCCGAGCTCGGTGCTGCGGTTGGCCGTGCTGATGCTGTGATGCTCGGCGACACCGACAACCCGCCCCTGATGACGGATCGCGACGTGGTAGCCCCGATCTTCCAGCCAATCTTCTTGGCACCCGCGAATAAAGGCGTGGGTCGCGGCTACCGACGTCGACTTTTCGACCCAAGCAAGCCAACGGCCCAAGGAATCACGGTTCGCCTCGGTGAGCGCAAAGATCGCGTCGGCGTGATCCGGTGTCAGCAGCTCCAGCGACAGCGATTGACTGAGTTGAATCGCAAACATATCTCTTCCTTCTCTTGGGTTTCAGTGACTCCCCACCAATGTCACTCACCCTTCGTTTTTGCGCGAGCGCGGTTTGACGGGCCCGCCCAAGGTGCCCACTGTGCCCAGCTCGAACCGCCGCACATTCGCGCCACACAAGCGAGGCCGCTTGGACGACACACCCGAACGCACACCCGCAACCCGAGACAGCGACCTGCACCCGATTGAAGCCTCGCAGCTCCACGCCCGGCGCGAGCGCGTCTTCCTCGTCCTCGCGGGGCTCTTCCTCGGATCGCTGACGATGCTCAATATCTTGGGCATCACGCGCTTTATCGACCTGTCCTTCACGGTCTTTGGGACGGACATCCCGTTCGTCGTCGCGATCGGCGTCCTGCCCTACCCGATCACCTTTTTGTGTACCGACTTTATCAGCGAGCTCTACGGCCGCCGCCGCGCCAACGCCGTCGTCTGGATGGGCCTCGTCCTAAACCTCTGGGTGCTCTTTATCCTGTGGATTGGCGGCGAGCTGCCCGGCTGGGGGGACAAAGAGTACGTCTTTATGGAGGTCCGTACCCTCGCGATGGGCGCGGTCTTGGCCTCGATGATCGCCTATCTCGCCGCGCAGTTCATCGACGTCTACCTCTTTCATTTCTGGAAGAAGCTGACGCGTGGGCGCCATCTGTGGCTACGCAACAACGGCTCGACGGTGGTCAGCCAGCTGGTCGACTCTATCGCGGTTATTTTGATCACCTACTATGTCGCCCATGGCTTCGACCTCGACCCGACGAAGCCTGAGGGTGGCCAGCTCTTCGCGCTCATCTTCTCGAGCTATCTCTTTAAGCTCGTGGCGGCGCTACTCGACACCCTGCCCTTCTATCTCGGCGTGCGCTGGCTAAGCCGCTACCTTGAGATCGACCCCAACGCAGAGCACGACGTCGATCGTGAGAGCGTCGTCACCACCACGGACAAATAAAGGAAAAATAGGCGCTCTCAGTCGACCTTCGGGGCCCGGAAGCGCTTCTTGCGACGCGCCTGGAAGCGGGCGTGGGCCTCAGCCTGGGCCACCAGCTCGTCGACGACTAGGGGCGGACGCATGGGGATCTGCTCGGCGTGGTGCTCGACCAGATCGTCGGGATGAAGGCCCAAATCAAAGAGGGTAATCTCACGTTGCCCGCGCTCGCCCACGCGGAGCGGCATGATCGCCGCGCCAATCCCGGCGCCCACATAGACAGCGCCCTCGTCGGCAGGATCCCCTGTGCGCTTGCGGCTGCCGTAGAGCCCATGAATATAACGATGGCCGGCGAGTTTGCCGATAGTGAGCTCGTGTAGGCGCGCGACCGTCAGCTGCCCAGCGTGCGTGTGGCCGGATAGGACAAGGGGCACGCCCTCTTGCCAGAGGCTGTCGGCCTCCTCGGCGATATGTGATAGTCCAAGGGTTGGAAGCTTTGGGTTCCAACCTTTTAGCGCGGCACGCCGATCGGCATGACCCGTATAGGCATCATCGAGGCCGACTAGCTGAAAGCGCTGGCCGCGCAGCGTGATGACGGTGTTCGCATTTGAGAGGAGCTCGGCCCCACCCTGCCGCAATGCGCGCCGCACGCCGGGCGCCCCAGACCAGTAGTCGTGGTTGCCAAGGACCGCGAAGACGGGCGCATCAAAGCCGCGGATAGTCTCGGCCAGGTCTTCGAGAAAGGCGTGGCTGTGACAGACGAAATCACCTGTAATCACAACGATATCGGGTTTGCTCGCGTTGGTAATCGCGACGGCGGCGCGCTGCACCTTCATTGGGGTCACGAACCCGACGTGTATGTCGGTCAGGTGCGCGACCCGCAGCGGGGTATCGAGCATCGCGTGGTAGAGCGAGTTGCCGGCGAAGCGGCGAACCCAGATCCGTTGGTCGTTTTTGGTCGCGCCGTATTCGACGAGCTGAGGGTCGTTTAACACAGATCCACCATAACCCCGCGGCGGCGGCGGCGCGACCCCCAAGTTAAGAAATTCCATCGACCGGAGACATCGAAGGTCACGGCGATGCTTGAAGAGGGCTCGCTAAATTATCGGCGGCGGACCCTCGTCGTCATCGAGGTCATCTTCATCACCCTCATCGAGATCTACCGGCAGCTCCAGCATCGCCGCCAGATCCGGCGGTTGAAAGGTCTTACCAAGCTTGGCTGCCCTCTCGCGCATCTCCGCCTGGTAGGTCTCCCACTTGGAAAGTGGCTCGGGTGGCTGCGGGAGGTATTCCACCTCGAGGATCTCGACCTCGATCCCCCCCTGCGGCAGCTTCATATAGACCAAATCTCCCTCGCGGCGCCGCATCAGCGCCTGCCCCATCGGCGAACGCCACGAGATGCGACGACCGTCGCCGTCAATCTCGTCCTCACCGACCAGCTCGAAGCGGCGCTCGACACCGTCGGGATAGGCGACAGCGATGGTCGCCCCGAAGTAGACCACGTCGCCGCGGTCGATCCCGGGCTCGACGATCTCGCATGCCCCCATCCGCCGCGAAAGAAAACGCAGCCGCCCGTCGACCTCGCGGAGCTTCTTTTTGCCGTAGATATACTCGGCGTTCTCCGAGCGATCACCGAGAGCCGCGGCGGCGGCGACCTCTTCGACGAGGTTCGGCCTTATGACCCCGCGAAGCCACTGGTACTCATCGCGGTGACGTTTATAACCCCTCGGGGTAATATAGTTTTTTGGCTGGGCCATGATGCTCGGGTGGGTTGCGATCGGTGTGAAGGGCTCCGGCGACCCTCGGCCGGATCCGCCGAGGGCGTCAAGGCCTCTCTTGTCCGCGGGCGACGCGTGCTATGGAGCAAAGAGGAGGCGACATGGTGATATTCGATTGGCGCGTGATGGTGTGGGTGGCCCTCATGGCGGGTTGTAGCCCGCAAAAGACGGAGGTGCCCTGTCCGATCGACAGCGGCGACTTCGCGTTTCGATCGATCGCCGGCGGCCCCATCCGAAAGCCTCGTGAGGCGCGGGTGGGCGCTGACGAACCGGCCCCGGGCGACGACCACGGCGACGCGCACGAGCCCACCGAAGGGCCATGGCTACCGGGAGAGCCGGAGTTCGGGGCCGTGACTGTGCGCGACCGAACAGACCCCGAGAGGGCGGTCGTCCATCGCGACGCGTGGCGGCCGGCGCGAACGCCTACTCTTGATGCATGGACCTCAACAATGCGGCCCCCGATGGACGACGCGGTGGCTCGTCAATGGCTGAATAGCGCCACCTGCGCCGAGCTGGCGCCCAAAGACGACCCTATCCTCTGGTGGCGCGTGAGGTCGGGTGAATGGCTGGACGACAGAGCCTGGATGACCCGCTGCCGGGAGACAGGACTGGCTGATATGGCGGTCGACCGCTGCGTGGATGAGACCTGCGTCCTCAGCGACAAGACCGGCGGGCTGGTGGTGCTGCGCCAGGGTGAGGGTGACAACCGCTTCGCGCTGGTCGGCGTCGCGGAGGGGTGGCGGGGCGATGGCGCGGCCATCAAAGCCTTTAGCCGCGCCCTCGGTGCCGCGCGGGTGGCCCCCTATGAGAGCGAGCTCGGCGAGGTGCTGTCCATCGAAGAGGCCGGTCGCCTGAGCGATGTTGAGACGCGCCTCTTGGCCCTCGCCAAGGCGCACCCCGACCATTATTTCCTGACCTACTTCGTCGCCAGAAACCGTGCAGGTCAAATGAACTACGCGGGCGCGATGGCGCTGCTCGAAGCCCTAGCCGCGGACCCGGCGCCGGAGGCCATCGCCGCGCGGGCCATGACCGGCCTGCATGAGGAGTGGACGCATCTGCGCGCGAATCCCCGCTACCAGACGGTCCAAGCCGAGCTGCACCGCCGCATCCCAGATGACGCGCAGCAGGCGCTCGCGTGGCTGCTCCGCTTTCGACGGTCCATCCCGCACATGAACGCCGCTAGTCTGAACGGCGGGCCAGGCTGGATGGAGCTGCGCGAGGTCGTCCGGATCGCCGCCCTCTATCCCGTCCGCTGGAGCGGCTTGGTCGCCGAGATCTCGACCCCTGCCGGGACCCACCTCATCGAATTTGACCACGATTCTCATGGCATAGCTGGTGTTCGTCGGGTCGTCCTCGCCGAACCCAAGGGCACACCGTAAGAGCTCTGCCAGCGTCTGGTGGCCCGCAGAAGTGCACCCGTGGCGTGGCGCACATCGTGGCCCTTGCGCCACCGGGCGCGGTTCGCCATCATGACGGCATGAAGACGCTCAAACATCTCGCAATCCTCGCCGTCGTCCTGCTGTGGACGGCCCTCGGGTCAATACACAGCCGCGCCGCGACCGTGCGCGGCTTCTCGCTGGCCGACCTCACCTCCTCGGCTGACGAGGTGGTGCGCGGCGCGATACTTGGTTCTCATAGCATATGGCACCGCTCTGGTGACATGCCGGCCGCCCTCTATACGATCACTGAGGTCCGCGTAGACCGCAGCTTTAAGGGGGCGACCCTATCCGGAGAGACCCTCTTCGTGATGCAACGTGGCGGTCAGGACGCCGGCATCGCGCAGACGGTCGCCGGCACGGTGCGCTTTGAGGACGGCGACGAAGTGCTCCTCTTCGCTCGCACCGACGGCGCGATAAGCTACCTCGTAGGCATGGCCCAGGGCGCATACTTCCTGAGGCGCCCAAGCGGACCTACCGGTATCGACCGTCTCGACCTCACGTGGACACGCGGACCGCAGCCGACTATCGCCAATGCCAACCCGCATGCGCCCTTGCGGCCCCACGCCGCGGACGCCTGGCAGACCTCGGCGCTGGAGACGGCGATCGTCGATCTAATCGCAGCTCAAAGGAGTGCGCAATGAACGCCCGCCGCCTCCTGACCCTCATCGCGGCGACCGTCGGGCTCACCATCGCCTCTAGCGCGTCGGCCTTCGTCCTCCTCTTCAACTGGGCGGACAACCCCGAGAAGTGGGACGTCAACAATGTCCGGTGGACTTGGTCCGGACAGGCCCCGACCGGCGTCACGACCCAAGAGGTCGCGACCGCGATCACCAACTCCTTTGGCGCTTGGCAGGCCGTCGGCTGCGCGACCATCACCTTCACAGCCGGCGGCGTGCGCGCGACCGACCCGGGCAGCGGCATCCACATCGCCTTTCAAAAGACCAACTGGGACCCCACGGTGGCCGACGCCCTGGCCTTTTCAAGCAGCGAGACCTACGAGAACGGCACCATCGCGTCCAACGACATCATGTTCAACGCGGTTGACGTCACGTGGACCAGCAGCTTTCCAACCGCCAATGGCAAAAACGACATTCAGAGCGTCGCCATCCACGAGATCGGCCACTCGCTTGGGCTCGACCACACGCGCGAGTTCACGGCGATTATGTTTTTTACTGAGACAAATGCGCACGGCCGCCAGCTCCACGCCGATGATCAGCGAGGCCTCTGCATGATCTACCCCCGCAGCGCCTTCACGAGCGGGCAGGTCTGCGATTCCTGTGTCGAGAACAACAACTGCGCCAGCAAGGCCTGCTTCGATTTTGGCGGCAGCCGGGCCTTTTGCGGTGCCAACTGCGGGGCTGGGAACGCGTGCGCGGAAGGTTTCACCTGCTACCAAATCCAGGGCGTCACGGCACCTCAGTGCCTGCCCAACAGTGACCACTGCGACGTGTCGGGTCGGAACCTCCCATTGGGTTCGCCGTGTTATGGCCATGATGTGTGCACCTCGGGCGTCTGCCTCGTGACCGATGACGATGCCTACTGTAGCAAGCAATGCCAGCGCGACAGCGACTGTGGTGGCGAGTTCGCGTGCCTCCAGAATCTCTGTTTCGCGACAGGCGGCGGCAGCTACGGGGATCTCTGCGAGTCCTCGGTTGATTGCTCGAGCCTCGTGTGCGCCTCCTTCACCCCGCTCCGCGCACGCTGCACAGTGGCCTGTGGCGCAGGCCAGCCCGCATGTCCGAGCGGGGACCGATGCTTGCCAAGTGGCGTCTGCGCCCCCGCCGGCAACGGGGTCCTGGGGGCCCTCTGCGCGGGGACGGACGACTGCACCAAAGGCTACTGCGAGAGCGGTGCATGCACTCAACCCTGTGGCACCGGCTGCCCTCGCGGGAGCACCTGCGAGGGCGGCTTTTGCAGGGGTGCCGCCATCGGCACATCTTGCGGGGGCTTGGCCGGCTGTCCCGGGGACCTGACGTGCGTGGCGAGCGGGACCTGCCAACGGATCTGTAACCCGCTCACCGAGACGGGATGCGCCACAGACGAGCGATGCGTGTGGCGGGCAGGCGCAGGCGCCACGGTCGAGGGCCGCTGCGAGCCGTCGAACGGTGGTGGAGACCTCTACGCTAGTTGCGGCGCCGCGAAGCCATGCGATGTCCAGCTGCTCTGCGACGACACCCCGACGACCGCGCTGGCGTGCCGCCGCGACTGCCGCCTATCAGACGGCTTTGGCTGCGAGTTCTTCGAGGACTGCGTCGCCATTGACGATCCTCACAGCATCCCCGCCGGTGACATCGACGCGCGGCGTGGGATCTGCCTTCAGCCGCCCGACGAGATCCCGGATGCCGGGCCGACTGACACGAACGTCGGCACTCCCGACCAAGGCCCGGGCGTGGACGCGGGGACGCCCCCTGACAGCGGAGGTGGCACGCCACCAGCCGGTGACGGCGGGTGCGGCGGCGGCCGGCACGAGACCGCGCTCTCGCTCTCGATGGGACTGGCGTTGCTCGGTTGGCGAAGGCGCGTCAGGCGTGGCGTCGCCGGCGCTTGAAGGCGCCGAAGACGATGAACAACACGAGGGCCCCGCCGGCTGTATGACCGACGTCTGTGGCATCCACGGAGGCCGTCACGACGAGCTCGGGTTCGACCTCGGGCGCGTTTGGCGCGTGCGTGATGACGAGGTCCTCCATCGCGGACAGGGGCGTGTCGCCAAAGAGGCGCGTCACGTAACCACGGTCGGCGGTGATAAGCGCGGCAAGGGACGGCGGGAGGGACGCGGCGCTGGCGCCTAGATCCTTGGCGAACTCCGTGACGACTAGGCGCCCGTCCGCGCGATCGGTGAGCCAACGAAACGCGTCGTTATAGGACAGCCCCTCGGCGGCCATGACGTCGCCGATCCGTGCGAGCTCGACGGAGCCGTAGTTGACGATGCGGTGGCGACGGTCGGCGATGGTCCAGATCACGAAGGGCGCCCGCGCCGGCGAGGACAGGCGCGAGAGCGCAAAGGGATAGGAGACGGTCGCCCCAAGGGGCCTATCGAATGTGATGACGAGCGGCTCAATCGCGGCCGCTTGCCCGGCGGCGACGCGCTGCTTGATCGCCACGAAGCGCGACCCCGCAACGTAGGGCGCGAGGGCCGGGCCGAGGTCGTCGGGCACGCGATAGCCATTTGTCGTGAGCCACTCGGCGATGGCGTCGGCGTCAGTCCCCGCAATAATATCATATGAATAAGGGCCAAGGGTCCCGCCCGTGAACCGCGTGACGGCGCGGTCGCCACCTCGACCGTTACCCGCGTCAACACCCGCATCACCGCAACCAATGCCACCCGACGGCGCATCGCGGACGATTGTAATCGTCGGCGTCGTGAGGGTCTCGAGCGCGTCGAAGAGGTCCGCTTCCCCAAGCGATAGGGTCGGCAGGCCATCGGCAGCGCCGGCCGCACCCCCGGCCGCGGGGATCGGAACGACCCAGGCGAAGTCCGTCGCGGCGTCGGCCGTCGGAGACATTTGCAGATGCAAGGATATGACATCTCGACCCAGGACGAAGATGGCCCGCTGAGCCCCGATCACCGCATTCGTGCCGGACTCGGTCGGGAAGAACGCGCCGCAGGGTCGGGCGCCTCCAACGGGGACCGCGATGAGGGCGACGGCGACGAGGCTCGCGGCAAAGAGACGCGAGGGACTAAAGCGAAACAAAGGTGCTGTAACCATGGCCCATCCCATGACATAATGCCCCGGTATGAGCAATTCCCATCCATCGACCAAGTCCCCCGGCACCGGGGCCCCTGACCACACCCGTGCCGCCTCTGGCGCGCCGGTCCTGATGTATACGACGCGGATCTGCCCTTACTGCGTGGCCGCCAAACGCATGCTCCAGCGCATCGGCGTCGCGTACGAAGAGGTCGATCTCTCAAGCAACTCCGACCTCCGGATGGAGCTGTCCGATGCGACCGGGTGGCGCACCGTGCCCATGATGTTCGTCGAGGGGCGCTTCGTCGGCGGCTACGATGACCTCTACGCGGCCTGGAAGCGGGGTGAGCTGAAGCACCTCGAGACCTCGGGCGGCTGAACCGTATTTCGCCGATTGGGCCGTCGGGACGCTTAGAGATGCTCGACACGCGGCCTTGACGTGTGGCAGCCTATTTTTATGACGCTGAAACCACAAAACGACCTCAACAACGCATCCATGTCGACTCGATGTGCGAGTTTCGGCGCCCACATCGCGCGTCTCGGTGCCGGCGTCGCCACATGCGTCGGTGGCGCGACCCTCCTTGGCTGCGCAGGGGGTGCCGGCGTCGGCATTGGCGCTGCGCTGCTTTTGGCGTGGCCCATGGCGCGGGTCGCCTTCGGTCGTCCAAAGGCGCGATGCCCCAATCCTGGCCAAGAGGTGTGCAACGGCGGTCGCCTGCAGACGCGTTGCTGCGACGTCACGCCCGACGCGCCTGGGTGTAAAGAAGGCGAGACGGTCGAGCCGTTTGTCGCGTGCGGCAACAGCACCTGTGTGCCTGGCTCCGACCTCGGCCGCTGCACGGCCCCGCCCAACCGCCTCTATCTCGACTTCGTGCCGACCCCTGAAGCCTGCGTCGCGCAAAACGGCAGCTGGCAGCCCGCGTGCTTCGAGAATAAGGCGCAGGAGGTCTGTGTGCCGCCGATGCCGACGAACTTCAGCGGATCGAGCTACACGCCGGCCTTTAAGTTGTGCGGGCCGAAGCGCTGCACGACGCATGTCTTGATTGAAGACTGCTACCCGACCCCAGAGGAAGCCACGACGCTGTGGCCAGGCACCTCGGACGAGGGCCTCTGCATTGGCGGGATGGGCATCGGCAGCTGGCAAAAGGTGTGTCTGCAGGGCGCCGTGGACATGCGCTGCGTGCCTCTCGCTCCGACCGGACAAGCGCCGGCCGTGTCGGCATATATCCCGTGCCCCGACGGTTCTTGCGCGGTCGGCCAAGATACGTCTCACTGTCCCAAGTGACGACGGCTGCCTTGACGAAATCCCGGAGCGAGACGCGAGATGAGTGAGCGAACAGACGAGACGGCGCCAGACCAAGCTGCGCAGATGCCGTTGACCCATGCGGGTGAGCCCTTTACGAAGACCCACGCTAAGCTCGTGGGTGAGCACGGCATCGAGTGGTACCTCCTCGACCCCGCGACCATCCCGGAGCCGATGCTGTCCGACGTCCGAATGACCTGGTCATGGCGGGTGCAGACGGAATACCGCTCGGTCCAGACCATGGCGCGGTTTCTGACTGAGGTCGGGGGCGCCGGCGACCCTATCGAGATTCAGTCCTGCGTGGCTGACGCCATCCAGGACGAGATCCGCCATACCGCGCTGTGTGCCGGGGTCGTTGAGAGACTGGGCGTTCAGGCCCTCTTGCCGGACCCCGTGGCCGAGTTCGTCGAGCCAGGCTTTTTGGCGATGCCGATGGCGCAGCGCGCGCTCGTGACGGCCATCTCGATGTTGCTTATCAACGAGACGATCTCGGTCGCGCTGATCGCCGATCTCGCGGCCCGCGCGACCCACCCGACGATCAAGGCCGTACTGAAGGCGACGATCGCTGACGAGACCGAACACCAACACTTCGGGTGGGCCTACGTCGCGGCCTCCCTCCAACGATTTGATGCAGCGGGGCGGCTATACGCCGCGCGCGTCACCGAGTTCGCCCTTGAAGAACACCTCGCTCCGGCGAGACAAGTCGTTGAAAATATCCCTCCGGCGCAGCAAAACCTCGCCGCGTGGGCAGAGCCAGACTTCGCACAATATGGCCTCATGTGCGCCGAGCGAGAGGCGATCATCAAGTTGCAGCTACACCAGCGCTTCCTCGCGCCCCGGCTCAAGGCGCTAGGACTCCTCTCCTGAGGACCTGACACTATGTCGATTATTGCGTCATTCGCTTAGGGCCCAGCCAAGAGACAAGGTCACTCGGTCGCCGCTTCATAATCGGCCCCGTGCGAGGATGGCTCGCCACGCAGCATCCGGTTATGATAGAGGCGCTGAATCGGTTCGACGTGCGATGCGCCGGCCCTGACACCTGACACGACGATGGCCATACACAGTGGCGCACGCTTGGAAGCGCGCCATAGTATCGGCGAAAAACTAGGAGCCCACCTATGGGTCGCGCATTTGAGAACCGAAAAGCTAGTATGTTCGCGCGGTCTGACCGGATGGCGAAGGCCTTCAGCCGGGTGTCAAAAGACATCACGATCGCCGTCAAGGCCTCCGGTCCTAGCCCCGAGAACAACCAGGCTTTGCGCCGCGCGATTGCAAACGGTCGAGCCGCGAACATGCCGCGCGATAGGATCGAATACGCGATCAAAAAGGCGCTGGGCGCGGACACCGCCGACTATCACGAGGTCATCTACGAAGGCTACGGCCTGCACGGCGCGGCCCTCATGGTCGTCACGGCGACCGATAACCAGACGCGCACGGTCGCCAACGTCCGCATGCACTTCAATAAGGGCGGCGGCAACCTCGGGGCGTCCGGCAGCGTGAGCTTCATGTTCAGCCGCCGTGGCGTATTCACGCTGAAGCCCGACGGACTCGATCTGGAAGAGCTCGAGCTTGAGCTCATCGATCATGGCCTTGAGGACCTCGAACAGACCACCGACGAGAACGATGAGGCCATCATCGTCGCCCGCTGCGCGTTCAACGATTTTGGGTCATTGCAGGCCCACCTAGAGGAGCGCGGGCTGGCGATCATCTCGGCCGAGAGCGCCTTCGTTCCGGAGACCGAGGTCGAGCTCTCGGACGACCAAGCCAACGAGGTCCTAGCCCTCATCGACCGCCTCGAGCAGGACGACGACGTCCAGAACGTGTACCACAATATATCGTAATTATTGTATGTTCGGTCATCCGCACGGTGGCCGAGGCGGCATGTTAGATAGATTGAATTGCAAAGCGCCGCGTGGTGACCCACGCGGCGCTTTTGCGTCAGTTTAGCGATAGATCACTTCTTAGGACGGGGCGGCGCCTTCGGTCGCGCAGAATCCGCGGGCGTCGCCGCTGCGGCGGCGGCGGCGGCGGTGGCGGCCTTGGTCGTCCCCGCCTTCTTGGTGCGCTTGACGGTCGTCGACTTAGTCGCCGGCTTGTCTTCAGCCTTGGCAGCGTCCTTGGTAGATTTTTTCGTAGCGGCCTTGGCAGGCGTCTTCGCTTCAGCCTTCGGCTCGGGCTTGGCAGCGGCCTTCGGCTCAGGCTTCACTTCGGCCTTCGGCTCAGGCTTCACTTCGGCCTTCGGCTCGGGCTTCGCTTCGGCCTTCGGCTCGGGCTTCGCTTCGGCCTTTGGCTCAGGCTTCACTTCGGCCTTCGGCTCAGGCTTCACTTCGGCCTTCGGCTCGGGTTTCGCTTCGGCCTTGGACTCAGGTTTCGCTTCTGCCTTCGGCTCAGGTTTCGCGGCAGCCTTCGGGTCAGCCTTCACTTCGGCCTTCGGCTCGGGCTTCGCTTCTGGCTTCGGCTCAGGTTTCGGGTCAGCCTTTGCCTCGGTTTTCGACTCGGCTTTGGCGGCGGCCTTCGGCGCGGCCTCTTCCGGCGCGCTTGGGGTTTCGGTGACGTTAGAGGTCAAATCAACGACCGGACCAGCCTTGATCTCTACCGCGGCCTCTTTCGGCTTCAGCGCGGCGCGCTTGCGGGCCTTGTCGGCGCGCGGAACCTCGGGCTCGGACCCGTTCTTCATCTCGTGGATCTCGTCGAGGGCGAGGTCCAGGTTGTTCTGGGTGATATTTAGCACGCTCTGCGTGTCGGCGTACTTCTTCTGGAGACGCCGAAGGCCACTCTCAGACTCGAGCGCCTTAACCTTCCACTGTCCAACGCCGCTCTCTGCGCGGTCCACGGCCTTCTTGAGCCCCTCAACATCGCGCGTCAGCTTGACCACCAAGCGCTCCTCGCGTTCGGGATCTTCCGGATCGGCTGGCGGCGGGACGGACGCTTTGGCTTCTGCCGCCGCGGCCTTGGCCTGCTTGGCGTCGTTCTCGGCCGATTTTAGCTTGGACTCCAAGGACTCCACCTGGCGCGCGGCGTCACCAAGGGACTCGAGACGCTCACGCAATTTCTCAAGCTCCTGGCGCTGCTGCTCTTTTTCTTGGCGGACGCGGTTGAGGTCGACGGTGAGCTGGCGCGTGGACTCGTTCGCAGCTTTGAGCTCAGTCTCAAGTTTACGGCGCGCGGTCTCGGCCTCTTTTTTTGCGTCAGCAGACTCGGAGGCCTTGCGCTGCGCGTCCTTGGCGCCGCCCGCCTCTTGCGAACGCTGAGCGAGCTTGGACTTGGATTCCAATTCCTTGTCCTTTTCCCGGTCGGTCAAGCCGCGAGCCTTCCGCGTGGCGTCGTTTAGCTGCTCGCGCAGCTCGTTGAATTTGGCCTTGTCGGCGACGAGCTTGAAGCCCAGATAGGCCACAAGCAGGACGAGCAGGACGATAATAATTGGGGCGGCTGCAGACATGTGCACCTCGAAGAAAGTGGGGTAATCGGTAGTCCCGAGGGACTGACAGGGGGACCTTCACATGAAGGTCGGAAGGGGTTTGCCAAAGAATACAGTTGTTTGATGTGTTTGGAGACTATCCCGAAACTGAGATCGCGTAAACCTGCCACATGCAACTTGCGCCCTGCCATAACCCGCTTTGCCTCTTCCGGCCAGCCTATGGTGTGCCCTAGAGCCTCTTTCCGCGACCGACAGCCCGTTTCAAGTCGCCGTCGATTTCGCGCGGCCGCCTTTTTTCGGGGGCGCCGCCTTCTTCGCATTTTTTGGGGCACCTACAACTGGCGCAGCGACGCCGAGCCACTGCCCCGTGCGCGACTCAGGGATCGCCGCGAGCCCCTCGACCGACCCCGCGAAGACCACGCGCCCCCCCTTGGCACCTGGGCCTGGACCCATATCGATCACCCAGTCAGCCTCACGAATGATGTCAGCGTTGTGTTCGACCACGATGACGGTCGCGCCCTTGTCTACGAGGCGATGCAGGACCTCGAGGAGACGCGGCAGGTCAGCCATGTGGAGCCCGATCGACGGCTCGTCCAAGATAATCACCGTCTTGGCCTGACCCCGACCCGCCAGATGCGTCACGAGCTTAATTCGCTGCGCCTCTCCGCCAGAGAGCGTGGGCGACGGCTGACCGAGCGTGAGGTAGCCGAGACCCACATCATCGAGGAGCTGCAACTTCTGCGCGATGCTCGGGATCCGCTCGAAGACCTTCAGCGCGTCCCGCACGGGCATGTTCAACACGTCGTGGATCGAAAAGCCCTCCCATAGGATTTGTAGGGTCTGATCGGAAAAACGCCGCCCTCGACACACGTTGCAGGGCACCCATGCCTCAGGCAAAAAACTCATCTCAAGGGTCATGAGGCCATTGCCAGAGCAGGCCTCACAGCGGCCACCCGCGACGTTGAACGAGAAGCGTCCGGGCTTGTAGCCGCGGACCTTGGCCTCGGGCAGGGCCGAATACATGTTCCGGATCCCGTCCCACACACCGACATAGGTCGCCGGGGTCGAGCGCGGGTTTTTACCGATGGGCTGGTCGTCGATCGCGACCAGAGACGTGAGCCCCTCGACACCGCTCACCTCTTTCCACTGACCGGCGCCTCGATTTTCTATCACCGCGTGAGTGACGACATCGACGAGACTCGACTTTCCTGAGCCTGAAACGCCCGTGACGACGACCAATCGCCCCCGCGGGATGCGCACATCGATCTTGTGCAGAGTGTGGTGTTCAATCTGTTTGAACTCAATCCACTCGACATCACCTAGTTCCCGCGGCTCAGGCCTCACCTTTGGACGTGGCTCTCGCAAGCAGCGGCCGGTGAGCGAATCCTTTGAACGCAATACATCTTCGACGGTACCCGCGGCCAGCACCTGCCCACCCTCGACCCCGGCCCCTGGGCCGATATCGATCAGCATATCGGCTGTCCGGATCGTGGTCTCGTCGTGCTCGACCATCAAGATCCCGTTGCCGCGCGCCTCCAGCCGGTCGAGGGTCGCGAGGAGCTTGTGCGTGTCGGTGGGGTGCAGGCCAATAGTTGGTTCATCAAGTACATACAAGACACCCGACAGGTGCGCGCCCAGCTGCGCCGAGAGCCGGATCCGCTGAGCCTCTCCGCCAGAGAGGCTGCGAACCGAGCGGTCAAGCCCGAGGTAGCCAAGGCCCACCTCGACCAGGAAGGCCACGCGCTCTCCGATAGCCCGAATAGGCCCCTCGGCGATGGCCTTGGCCCGCTTGCCAAGAGGAAGGCCCTCGAGCCAGGCGAGCAGCTCTTCAGGGTTCTGACGCAAGAGAGCAGGAAAGGTCAGCCCCCCAAAGAGCACCGAGCGCCCAATTGGCCCAAGGCGGTCGCCCCCGCACTCGACGCACTCGACCGAGTCATCGTCCACGCCCCAGCCGGAGCAGACCTCGCAGCGACCTAGACCGGTTCGGTACGAAAAATACCTTGGATCGAAACCATTTTCGGACCGCGCGACCTCGTCATCGGCGGTCTCGCCCGCCACCTGAAAGAGACGCGAGCCCCCAGCCTCATCGATAAGGCGGACCTGACCCTTCCCGAGCGCTGCGGCCTCGGCGACGAGGTCCGTGAAGTCGCGGGCTTTGAGGTTGGCCCGCCCGATGACGAAGTCGATGTCATGGTGAAGGCGCGTGCGAAGGCGTGGCACCCGCCCCAGCGCCTGCAACACACCATCGACGATGGTCTCACGCCCCTCGGACGCCGCACGGGCGAAGACGGGCTGGTGCATACCTTGGCGGGCCTGCACGATGGGCGCAGCGATCGTATAAGTGGCTGTTTTATCATGTGTTTTAAGGTGTGCGGTCAGCGCCGTGGGGGTCAAGCCGCCGGCAACCCCCGAGCCCGGAAGAGACCCAAGACGCGCAAAGAGGATTCGCAAGAAGGGGTCGATCTCTGTGACGTTGGCCACGTTCGACCGCGAACCGCCGCGCGTCGTGCGCTGCTCGATCGCGACCGTCGGCGGGATGCCCTCGATGCGATCGGCGTCAGGCTTGGCGAGCTGTGCGATGTACTGCCGCGCGTAAGCGGAGAGGCAATCGAGGAAGCGGCGCTGACCTTCGGCGAAGATGATGTCGAAGACGAGCGTCGATTTGCCCGAGCCCGACACGCCGGACACGACCGTCCGCCCACTTCTTGGGATGCGGACATTCACGCCGCGCAGGTTGTGCGTCCTGGCGCCTTCGACGGTAATCCAGCCCTCGGCCTCACCGCCGGCGCCATAGGCGGGGCCCTTTTCGCGCAGCGACGAGAGGTCCGGGGCACGCGAGAGGGGATCTAGCCCCGAGAGCCAACGCGCGAGGTGACGCCCGGTCGCCGTGTCGGCGCGAACGAGCTCAACCGGGGGGCCCTGAAACACCACGCTACCGCCCGCCTCACCGCCACCGGGACCGAGGTCAATCACGTGGTCCGCGGCCGCGACGACGTCGAGGTGATGTTCGATGCAGATGACCGTGTGACCGCGTTCTTTGGAGCACAACGAACGAAGCACCTCAATCAGGCGATCCACGTCCTTGAGGTGAAGGCCCGTCGTCGGCTCGTCGAGCAAGAAGAGGACCTTTTGCTTGTTGCTCATCAGATGCTCGGCCAGCTTGAGCCGCTGGGCCTCGCCGCCCGAGAGCGTCGACAGCGGCTGGCCAAGGCGCAGGTAGCCGAGCCCGACCGCGGCCAAGCCAGCCAGCTGGCGGGCCGCCTTGGTCTTTAGCGTCATCAGGGTCGTCGCCTCGTCCACCGTGAGATTTAGGACCTCGGCGACGGACAGGCCCTGCCAGGTCACGTCGAGCACCTCACGCCGAAAGCGGGTGCCCTCACAGGCCTCGCAGACGAGCTTCACGTCAGCGAGAAACTGCATCTCCACGGTCTCCTGGCCAGCCCCTTCGCAAGCTGGACAGCGGCCATTGCCGGTATTGAACGAGAAGGTCGATGACGTATAGCCGCGCTCTCTCGCGATGGGGGTGCGCGCGAAGGCGTTCCGAAACCAGTCCCACGCGCCAACGTAAGTCACTGGAATCGCGCGCGAGCTCGCCTGTGGGGAGCTCTGATCGACCCAGACGACCTCGCTAAAATGCTCGAGGCCCGTGATGGCCCTCACGGGGCCGGGGGTATCCGTCGCGAGCCCTTGGCTACGCACGATGTGGCGGTGAAGGACGTCCTCGATGAGGGTCGATTTGCCGCTGCCGGACACCCCCGTCACGACGGACAGGGCCCCGACCGGGAAGTGGACATCAATATTTTTTAGATTCCAGGCACTTGCGCCGATAATCTCGAGACGTGGCCCGTTCGCGCGGGATGACTTCGGCCCGGCTTTGAGCGTCCTCGGCGCCGCCCGGTCCCTCAGCGCAGCCAGGGTCGGCGAGTCCTTGACGCCGTCGAAGGCCGCCGGCGGCCCGCTATAGAGCACGCGGCCCCCGGCCACACCCGGCCCCGGACCCATCTCGATGATGTGGTCAGCCACCCGCAGCATGTCCGGGTCGTGTTCGACGACGACCACGGTGTTGTCGCGCGCGACGAGATCGGCCAAGGCCGACGCCAACCGCGCGGCGTCATCGGCGTGAAGGCCGACCGTCGGCTCGTCGAGCACAAAGAGCGTATTGACGAGCCCACTGCCAAGAGTCGTCGTGAGGTTCGAGCGCTGGACCTCGCCCCCCGAGAGGGTCCGCGCCTGCCGATCGAGGGTCAGGTAGCCAAGGCCGACGCGGTCGAGATATTCAAGGCGCCTGGACAGCTGCGCCACGATCGGCTCCAGGGCACGCGTCCGTGGCGTCTGGGGCAACCCGGCCAGCCAGGTCCGCGCGTCCAGGACGTTCATCGCTAAGACGGCTGGTAAGGTCTGCCGGTGTAGGACGTAGCGTTTGACGTCGCGCTTGAAGCGGCTCCCCTCGCACTCGGGGCAGAGGACGTAGGCGCGATAGCGGGACAGGAAGATGCGCACGTGCATCTTATATGTTTTCTGTTCCATCATCTGGAACCAGCCACGAAAACCCTTGAACTTATGACCTTTTAGGGTGCCACCTTCGAGGATGTAGGCCTTCTCCTTGGTACTCAAAACAGAAAATGGCGCCGTCATGTCGATGCCAGTGGCGTCGCAAGCTGCCTTGAGCGCCTTCCTCTCGGACGCGGCGATGGGGGTCGTCCAGGGGTCGATCGCTCCGCGAGCGAGGGAGCGGCTGTGGTCGGGCACGACCCTCTCGAAGTCGATATCGAGGACGCGGCCGAACCCCTTGCAGGGCTGGCAGGCGCCAATCGGCGAGTTGAACGAGAAGAGCCCCTCGCTGGGGTCGTCGTGCGTCACGCCGCAGTGGGTGAGGTCCCGATGAAAGGTGACCCGCGTGGATGTATCGGGGCCTTGCAAGACATCGCAGTGCGCCTGACCCGACCCGAGGCGGTAGGCGGTCTCGATGGCCTCGATGAGGCGAGGGCGATCTTCAGGTTTGAATACAAATCGATCGACGACTAGGACCTCGACGCCAGCGAGGGGTTTCACGCCGGGCTGGTCCAAAGACTCGATCTTGCCTTTACGTAGGACCCGCCGCCAGCCCTGCTGGATAAGAAAGCGCTGGGCCAGCTCGCGGGCGTCGCCCTTGCCGGCATCGAACGGGAAGGAGATCATGGCGCGGGCATTCGGGTAGTCCGCGAGCAGCTGGTCCGCGGCCTCATCGGGGTGGTCGACGGTGATGGCCTCGCCGCAGGTCGGGCAATGGAGCGCCGCGAGCCGCGCGAAGAGCACCTTATAGTAGTCGGTGAGCTCGGTCAGGGTGCCGAGGGTCGAGCGCGAACTACGAATGGTATTGCGCTGTTCAAGCGCGACCGCTGGCAAGAGGCCGTCGATTCGGTCGACGAGGGGCCGATCTTTGCGCTCTAGGAACTGCCGCGCGTAGGTCGAAAAGCTCTCGACATAGCGCCGCTGTCCTTCGGCGTAGAGCGTGTCAAAGGCGAGCGAGCTCTTGCCGGAGCCGGACACACCCGTCACGACCGTGAGTTTGCCGCGGGGCAAAGACACATCGATGTTGGCCAAGTTATTCTGTCGCGCCCCAACGATGCGGATCGTCATCGAGTCCCCCTGTGACGTCGGCGTCCGAGAAAGGGCCGGCGGGGCGCCATACTAAGGCCCCCAACCCGAAAAGCAAGCACCTACTGAACATATATTCAGCAAACATCACGCGTGATTCGTCGGTGCTCGGGCTGTCGCGTCGAAATTATTGCGATTGAAACTGAATCTGAGGCCCCCAGCGCTCGATCGCTTTCAACAAGACCGCCTGGCTGACCGGTTTGGAGATGTAATCGTCCATCCCAGACCCTCGGCAGGATTCGACGATTCCCGGCATCACGTTGGCGGTCATGGCGACAATGGGGAGGCGACGCTCGGGGTTCGGACCTTCATAGGCGCGGATACGGCGAGTGGCCTCGAATCCATCGAGCTCGGGCATCTGACAGTCCATAAAGACGAGATCGAAGTTGAACAGCTTGACCGTGTCGAGCGCCTCACGTCCGTTTGCCGCGATGTGGACCTCGCAGCCGATGCGCTCCAGCAGCTTGCGGGCGACCATCTGGTTGACGGGGTTATCCTCGGCGACCAGCACCCGCGGCCGATGCGCGTCCAACGTCACGGCCTTGATTTGGACTGTCGATTGCGCCGTCAGCGCCACACCTGGGCGCAATCGCGGACGCTCTGTGACGTCCATGATCGAGGCCAGACGGCGGCGCAGGCTGTCCTCGCGCACCGGCTTGACGAGGTAGCCGGCGGTACCCAGAGCCCGCGCGACCGCGTCCCCCGTTCGCTGGTGCGCGTGGCCAACGAGCAACATCGGGACACCCGGGTAGTTGCGACACCAATGACCGGCTCTCTCCGCCTCTCCGGCCTCGAGGTATCCCATATTGCAGACCATCAGGTCGGGCGGGCCAGTGTCCGGGGCCAGGGGGACCTTTGAGCTCATGACGACGGCCTGTAGTCCGTGCGCGCGCAAGCGTGACGCGATGAGGTGCCCCCCGACGGGATGGTCATCGATGACCCACGCGAGCCGCTGCGCGTATGGCAATGGCGCGACACTCGCGGGCCTCTGCACGCCAACAGGGACCTCGAACCAGAAGCGCGCCCCCGCGGAATAGCGCATGTCGACGCCGATCTTGCCGCCGAGCTGCTCGATAATCCGCTTTGAGATTGCGAGGCCAAGCCCCGTCCCACCGAAGCGGCGTCGCACCGAGCTGTCACCTTGAGAGAAGGGCTTAAAGAGCCGGGGCAGGACCTCATGACGGACGCCGTCGCCGCTGTCGGTCACCTCGACCCGCAGGATCGTCCGGGGCGGCTCGCCCGGGTCTTGTGGGCGTTCGTCAGCCGGAGGCCGCACGAACAGGCGGACAATGACGCTGCCCTGAGCCGTGAATTTGACCGCATTATCTACAAGGTTCAGCAAGACCTGACGCAGCCGGCCCGCGTCGCCGCTCAACTCTTCGGGGAGGTCCGGCGCGACCTCGTAGCCCACCTCAAGCTGCTTTTCAGACGCTCGGGCTGAGACCAGATCGAGCACGTCCTCTGTCATCTGGCGTGGCCCAAAGGCGACCGTCTCCACCACGCCCAAATCGACGCTGTCCCTAGAGAAACCGAGAATATCATTTACAATTCTTAAAAGAGCTTCGGCTGATTTGCGGATCGTCTGGACCGCGTCGCGCTGCTCCGGATCGATCTCAGTGCCGGCCAGCATCTCACTCATCCCGATGACGCCGTTGAGCGGCGTACGAATCTCGTGGCTGATGGTCGCCAAGAACTCGTTCTTCGCCTGCTCGGAGGCCTCCGTTCGGGCAAGGATCCCCTCGACGAGCAGGGTCTCTCGCCCGAGCGCGAGGACAAAATGACCATCGCCGCCCCGGTTGGGCCGCACTATCCAGAGCCCGATCTGCGCCTCAGATTCCCCATCCAGCGCGACGACGCGACCGGTCTCGGCCGCGCGTGCCAAGGACAGAGTCAAGCGAGACCCCTCCTCGGGCGTCACGACGGTCGCGAGATCCCGTCCGACAGCGAAGGACGCCTGCAGGTCCTTGGGGACATGCCCTACCTCGGTGATCTGGCCGCCCGCCGTAACCTTGAGCGAGATGGCCGAGACGACGGTGGGATCGTAGATCGCTGCGACCCCAATGAGCGAAGCGCCGGCCGGGCGAGGAGAGGAGTCTGATGGCAAGGTCTGTGCGGGGGGGCGGCGCAAAACGATACGATAACCACCTGATATTACTCGCGAAAACTCGGCCTCTAGGAAGACCGTCTCGCCGTCCCGACGACGAAAGAAGCGCCGCACCCGTCGAGGCCGGTCGGCCAATTGTGCGATGAGTCGCTTGGCGTCGGTGGCGTCGTCGGGCAAAAAGATCTGCGCAAAGACGTCCTGGCCCTTGGCTTCTGCCTGGGTCCAACCGAGCGCGAAGGTCGCCGCCTCATTCCAGCCCAAGATGCGGCCGTGGTCGTCACACCACAGCGCGCCATCATACATCGTAGTCCCGTCCGCGGCGCGCTCTTTGCGGCGGGGACAGGCCGCGGCGGCGATCCCCGTCGCGACGCCGACGACAACCATCGCGACGACTGGAGAGGCGCCTAAGACCTCACAAACAACCATAAGCGATACCGCGACGACCGCGACAAAGATGGGCAGTGCGAGACGCCCACGTTGGCTTGCATGGCTGTTGTTCATCATGAATCCGACGCCCCTCCGAGCGCGCCTCGCGTAAGCCTCGTTGGACGGCGACCCGGCTTGCACCATATCATCACACCCAAGGGCTCTCCGTCGAGGGCCTCAGCTCTAGACGACGGATGGCCAGATGAATAAGCACTCGCTCTCTCCCAGCGGCGCGGCCGCGCTCTCTTTGGTCTTTGGCCTACTTAGTGCCTGTGCGAGCGCTCCGCCTCCGTGCCCGAAGACGGACTGCCCTGTGTGCGAAGAGGCAGGCCCAGACACGCCCCAAAGCGCCTCACGCGCGCCAGAACGGACGGATCTTCGCGCCCGGACGCCGCAGCTCGATCGCGGGGTCCAGATGACCCTTGAGGCCTTTTCGCAGGATGGCGCGTTGGCGCTGCTCGAGGTCAATGATTCCGCCAGAGGTCGATCCTACCGGGTGGTCGAGCTGGCGACCGAAAAGACGAAACAAAACCTAGATTTTTTAGCTCTCGGCGAGCAGGCGGCGCTCAAACAGGGGATGAAGGCCCTTGGTAAGAACTCGATCACGCGGTGGTCGCAGACGAGCCCCTCGGGGGATTCTCAAGCCTTCGTGACGGAGGCTCGTGGCGAGCTGGTCTTGTTCCTCCAGACCGACACCCAAGTCTTTGAATTAGCGTTTCTTCCGCGCCATCTTTCGGGGGAGGATGACTCGAAACCCGCCGAACCGGCCTCGGTGTCGGGGATCACTGTGGCCTGGGCCCCAGACAACGCGCACATCGTCGTGATCTATCGCCAGACCACAATCGGGATGCCGACAATGAAGGCCGACCGCTGGTTCTCGGTGCCGGTGCAGTACCCCGCCCGATAGCTGCGGCCCTCTAGCCCGCGCCGAACGAACCCAAATGCAAAAAAAAAGCCGGCTCCATCAACGGGCCGGCCTCTTTCGTGTCTCGTCAGCACAGGGCGATCAAACCGCCGCCGCGATGATCATGCGTCTGCGTCTGCCTCTTCTTCTTCCTCTTCGAAGTCGTCGTCGTCGAAGTCGTCGTCGAAGTCGTCCTCTTCATCTTCGTCTTCGTCGTCGTCCTCCCACTCGTCGTCATCATCCTCGTCTTCGGGATCTTCGTCGTCGTCCTCCCACTCTTCGTCCTCTTCCTCTTCCTCTTCTTCTTCTTCGTCGTCCTCTTCGTCGTCTTCCTCGTCTTCCCACTCATCCTCTTCTTCGTCGTCATCGCGACCGAGGGTGAAAACGTTGAGGTGATCCCAGGGTGTTTCTTGGAGCAGCATGGTTGTCTCGCTTTCTTCGGGTACTTAGGAAACGGTGCGAAGTCCGGCGGAGTAGGATCTTACCACCGCGCCACTTTGGTCAAGGGCTGAGGCCTTGGAGGACGCGGCGACAAGGACGTCTCCACCGAGAGGGGACGCAAGGCGTTCCTGCCCTCAGGTTCGTAACGTGTCAAGAGTTGGCGGCACCTAAGACGCAGACGCGCAAATGGCACCAAAGCGATTGACCCGCGTCAACGCTTACTGGAGCATGACCACTTGGAGGCACCATGGAACTCGAATCGCTGCTCGAAGGTTTTCCCGTTGTGATCACGCTGCCCGTGTCGTGGGGAGACATGGATGCGTTCCAACACGTTAATAATATTACGTTTTTTCGGTATTTTGAGGACGCGCGCATCGCGTACTTCGAGCGCACCGGGCTGATCGACTTTTCCGCGGCCCCGACCGGGGTCGGTCCGATCGTGGCCCACACGGCCTGCCGTTTTCGGGCGCCGCTGCGCTATCCGGACGATCTCCAGGTCGGCGCCCGGGTGACCGAGGTCGGGGTTCACTCGTTCAAGATGGAGTACCGCGTTGTGTCGGTGGCTCTGCATGCCGTCGCCGCGCAAGGCTCGGCCGCGATCGTGGCCTACGACTTCCAAAACGAATGCAAGGCGGTCCTTCCCGAATCGTGGCGCCGCGCCCTGTCACACGTCGAGAACTGCGATTTCCCGACCAAGCAAGACGCTGCCGCAGACGAGGACCGCGCGCCTTGAGCCTGACTGGGCCGCACGCGTCTCCGCGCTTCCAGAACTAACCACTGGAAATGAAACGCGTAAGACCATCGTGATCGAGGATGGTGCCGTGGCCGCCGGGGGCTAGATCCAGCCAGCGGTCTAAGTTGTGTGCGGGCGCGTTCGGCGGATCCCAGGCCGGAATCGGGGCCAGCCACTCGCCGCTGGCCCCACGCATGTGTGACCGATCGGACGCAAAGTGCGCGAGGAAGAGGTGCTCTTCGACAACGCGGAAGGCCGGTTGGTAGTCCGAGCGGACGAGGGACCTCTTTGGAAAGGTCGCAGCGAGCCAATCCGCGGCGGCGAGGGGAGAACCGGCCAGGCAGTCTGGGTCGTGGATCTCCGCGAGATTTTCCTGCCGCTGCAAGAGCACAACGTGATAGTCCCACACGACTGGAATATCAGGCTCTTGGCACGCGCGCTGTGCCCAACAGGCCACGGTGCGGTTGGTATTGGTGACAAAGAGCGCGTACCGCGAGAAACCCTCGCGAGCACCGGTCCCCTCGACGCACATGCGCCAGACGTTCTCTTCACAAAAGTATGGTTGATAGGGATATCCGATCGTCTCTTCCCCTCTCGCCATCGCTCCGCCCTCCCTGACGCCCGACTGAGTCTGCCCATGTCCACGCAATCTGTCGCCCTCTCCGGCTGCCTCCTCGCTCTTCAGCTCGCCCTCGCCGCCTGCGGCTCGGACGACGGCCCCACCCAACCCGGGTCGGATTCCGCCGACGTCTCTGGCGTCGCGGACTCGACCGTCGCCTCGGACACAGGCGGCGGCCTGCTCGACATCCCTCGACTGGATGGCGTCGCGGACACCAGCGCGCCTCCTTTTGTCGACGACGACAGCGACAACGTCGGGGACGACAAAGACAACTGCCTCGGTCTGTTCAATCCGGGCCAAGAAGACAGCGATCTCGACGGGATCGGTGATCTCTGCGACCCGGTCAACGACGATCCCGATCTCGACCACATCCCCAACAGCGCCGACCCCTTCCCCAATGATAACGCCCGCCCTGGTGTAGCGCCGCCCGGCACCGTCTTCGCGCACACCTCGACCGAGCTCTTTCGTATGGACGTCAAATCATTGACCTTGGTCTCGGTCGCGCGCTTCAAGTGGCCATCGGGCACCAGCAGCCGGCTCATGACCGACATCGCGATCGACCGCTATGGCGTCATCTGGGGGGTCAGCTACGACGACGCCTTCGTCATCAACCCCGTCACGGCCGAATGCTGGCGCATGGGGGCCCTACCCCGCAGCTTTAATGGCCTCACCTATATCCCGTCGCAGGCGATCGGTGGTGGCGATGACAGGCTCGTCGGCATCTCCATCGAGGGCGAGTGGTGGCGCCTCACGCTCAACACCGGCGCGACTAACCCCACCGTCACTGTGTCCTCGCTGGGCTCCTACGGCGGCGGCTGGGCCTCAAGCGGCGACGTCTTCTCGATCGTCGGCGTCGGCACCTTCGCGTCCGTCGACAAAGGGGGCGGGACCGCCGACCAGCTCGCAGAGGTCGACCCCAGCACGGGCGCTATTACCCGCCTTATCGGCCCGATCGGCGGTACAGAGAAGGTCTGGGGGATCGCGGGTTGGTCGGGACGGGTCTTCGCCTTCGACGAATCCGGGGACCTCCTCGTGCTCGACGTCGCGACCGGGAATGTAAATTCCCGCACGCGCACGCCCCACGCGTGGTGGGGCGCGGGCGTGCGGACCGTCATCGTCGAGTGACCGGCTGCCCCGGCTCAAACGCTATGAAATAATTCAATTATTATCACCACTAGTCACGCTTGCGCTGACGGCCTGTCCTAGCGCCAGCACCTAATCGTGACGCGCGAGACCCGTTGTCGCCGCCCGCCGGATCCGGCGGCCAACAAAACCCGCGAAGCACCCCTGATTTCGAAGGCGTAGGGCCCAGCGCACCGGTGCCTTATATGCGCAATGACCGCGACCACGACCACAGCTTCTCGACGATGCCAAACAGCTTTGAGGAGGCCGCGCGCTGGTCTGCGCGTTTCGAGGCGCCCGAGCGCGACGCTTGGCAGCTTCCAGAGCTGGTCGTCGCGACCACGCTCGGCGCCGCGTCCCACGACGGGCTGATCCTCGTCGATCTCGGTGCCGGGACAGGTTACTTCGCGATCCGCTTCGCGAAAGCGCTCCCCGCGGGCACGGTGGTGGCCGCGGACATCGAGTCGTCGTTGCTCCAGTGGACGGATCGCCGGGCCGCCCAAGAGGGCCTGACAAATCTCGTGACCCACCAATCGACGATCTTGGGCCCGGCCTGGCCGGATTCAAAACCGAAAGCCGATATCGTCTCTTTATGCAATACTTACCACCACATCGGAACGCGACCCGCGTGGTTTTCGGCCGTGCGCGAGATGGCCAAGCCCGATGCGCGCCTCGTCATCATCGACTTCACACCGGCGAGCACACGGGGTCCGCCGCCTAATCACAAACTGCCCGCCGAGACAGTCATCAGCGAGCTGCATGAGGCCGGATGGCGCCTCGACGCGTCGCATGACTTCCTGCCAGATCAGTACTTTTTGGTCTTCCGCAAGGCACCTTAGCCAGCCCTGGGTCCGGCGGTCGAGGTCGGTCAAAGGCTGGCGCGAACGGCCCAACCTATTGTGCTGGCTAGCGTCGCGGCCTCGTGTGTGTTCTACTTTGCCGAAAGAGCCGCGCGGCACAAGGCGCGTCTACGCGCGTGTCGCCCACGCCGGTTAGCTCCGAGGTACCCTATGACCGCGACCCCCTCCGCCCTCGCTCTTGGCACCGTCATCGCTAGCCAGTTCCGTATTGAACGGATGCTGGGCCAAGGCGGTATGGGGTCCGTGTTCCTCGCAGAGCAGCTCGATATGGGGCGGAACGTGGTCATCAAGGTGCTCAACCCGGAGCTCACCAGCGGCAACCACGTCGCGGTCGAGAGGTTCCGCCGCGAGGCCCAGGCCGTCGCGCGCCTTAACCACCCGAATATCGTCCAGATTTTTGTCTTCGGCCACACCGAGGAGCAACAACTCTATATCGCGATGGAGTACGTCGAGGGGCGAGACCTCGGGGCCGACATCGAGACGGGGGCCATGCCGCAACAGCGGGCGCTGCGCATCCTTGACCAGGTCTGCTCCGCACTCATCGAGGCACACAGCGCGGGCATCGTCCACCGCGACCTGAAGCCCGAAAACATTATGATTACCAACCGTCATGGCAACCCGGACTATGTTAAAGTCCTGGACTTTGGCATCGCAAAACTACACGACTCGGGCGATCAGCCTAGCTTAACGCAAGCTGGCACGATCTTTGGTACACCACGTTATATGGCCCCCGAACAGGCGCGAGGTCAGAACGCCGACGCCCGCGCCGACGTCTACGCTTTGGGGGTCATCATCCACGAGATGCTGACCGGTCACCACCCGTTTCAGGCCACGACCGCGCTCGATTACTTGCTAAACCATGTGAATGAGCCCGTCCCGCTGATCCACGAGTCGCACCCCGAGCTAACCCTGACCCCGCGCGTCGAGGCGATCATCTATCGCTGCCTCGAGAAGGCGCCGGACGACCGCTACCAGAGCGTCGCGGAGCTCCAACGTGAAACGCGCCTGGCGCTACGCGACTTCTCCGAGTCCTCACGGGGCTATCCAAGCTCGTCGAGCGGCGCGGTGAGCGGGCCAGCGAACCCGAAAGCCGCGCGCGGGTTGACGCCGACGTCGACCGCGCCAGGCCGCAATGACACCCAGGGTGCGCGCAGAGGTATGCCTGTGTGGGGCTGGGTCACGATCGGGCTGGGCCTGTCCGCGGGGCTCGTCGCGGCGGTTATCGCTGGGTCGGGAAGCGGGGGCAGCGCCGAGACGGGCACTCCCCTCGCGGTCGTGACCGAGACGCCAAAGGAAGGCGAGGGCTCCCGGGGGCCGGTCCGACCACGCCAGAGGATCCGCCAATCGACCCCGAGGTCGTGGTGGCTGGGACGGACGACGATGATGACGACGACCCAGAGGTCATCGTCGTGGTTGAATCCCCAGAGAGACCGACAACAGACCACAAAACACCCACCGTCGTGACGACACCCGGGCCCCAAAAGGCCAACATCAACGCCGTCGCAAAGCGCCTCGCGAAGATGACCGACGACGGAGCTCCCGCCGACGAATTGATCGCGGCGCTGTCTGAGGCCGAGCTCACCGCCATCAACGAGTTCGTCGAGGGCGGCGGCGACCTCGACGCGTTAGTCGCCAAGCAGGCGAGCGCTGGACACCTCGAGGTCGTGGACGACGGCGGCACTAGCGGGCTCAAGGCAGGCAAGGCGGTCGACGGATTTCCCGTCCCCGCGGGCGCCCGCTCGACATTTTCCACGTCTCAGGCCGAGCTCTTCGAGATCTCAGCGCCAGCGAGAGAGATCATCGCGTTCTACAAGGCCAAGCTGAGGGGTCGCTATGCGCTCGAGGACATCCCGAACGGCATCTCCATCAAAGACCCGGAGAGCCCATTTTCGTTCGTGGTCCTGACGCCAAATGGCGACACCTTAATGCTGAGCCTGACCCGCAACGTGCTAGCGGCCTCGACGGTCAAGGCCAATACGCACAACGCCAGCAACGCGATCTTTGGCGTCATCGTCCCTGGCAAGACCAGCATCATCGTGAAGTCCGAGACCGCGGTTGTCCTGAGGAGTCGCATGGGCATGGCCGAGCTTTGCGACTATTTCCGAAATAAATACGGAAACCTACCGAAGGTCGTCTCGGTCGGCGACCCCGAGGGCGCCACGCCAAGCTGCGTGATCGCCAACTCCGGCGGAAACTACGAGTGGCAGGCGATCACCGCGGTCAACGACCCCCAGTCGGCGGGCGCGCTGATGATCTCTATCTCGAAGGCCCAATAGGGAGGCTACCGACATGGAGCCCCGCAGTCTCGACGCCGTCAGCGCGCTCATCGCCCGCTGGGTCTACGGCACCGGCGTGCGCCGTCTCAAGGGCCCACCCCGCATCTTCCTCTTGACCGGGCCCGTGGTGGCGACCGCGGAGGTCACCGCGACGGAGATCCTGCGCGCGGTCGCGTCCCCCGACGACGATGGGGTCGCAGAAGAGGACCTCACTCAGAGCGACATCGTCCCCATCCCGACCGCGGCGCGCTCGGCCTTCTTTCGCAAACGCACGGCTATGGCCCAGGCCGCGGCCGACCGCAAACTCGTGGCGCGCCAGGCGGAGATCGACGCCAAACGGCCGCAGGCCGACGCCCCGCCGCCCAAGACGCCGGAACCTGCGCCAACGCACGATTTGCGGCGCGCGACGGTACTAGAACCTTGGCAAGCCGACCCCGACCTGACCATCCGACGAACCGTGAGGGCGCCGGATCCGTGGTCGATCATGCCTAGTCGCACCCTGCGCGGGGCCGGGCTGCGCCACCTCCAGCACCGCGGCGACCCCTTGGAGACCCCGGAGACCCTGGAAGAGAGAGTCGCGCGCGAGGGTCCAGACGACGCCGCGCCGACGACGACTGTGGCGCTCTGGAACCTCCTCATCGTACCGACCCAGCCAGCCTTTCGCGCATCGGATCAGGGCGTCAAGGCCCTCGTCCTGTATCTCGATCGCAGCCAGTTACTTCGTAGTCCAACTGTCTCTACCCTCGAAGAGTTCGTGGGGCATCCGCTTCATTCGTCCGAGGAACACTGGAAACGCCGGCTCCATGGTGGCGATGAGGACGCGGCCGCGCAGCTCATCTCACTGAATCCGGGGGTCTTTTCACACCAAATTTTCTATGAGGGCGCTGCCCCGACTGGAGGCCCCCTCATTATGGAGGCCCACATTGGCCACGGCACCAAGAGCAAGGTTGTCCCCTTCGGCCCATCAGACCGCGCGGCCGCGTTCTGGCTGGCTCTCATCGGGTGTCGTTATGATCACGTCTCCCGAGGCTTCCTTGAGCGCATGCACAGCATCCTCTATCTGCGCCCCGTCGTGTTCGCCGTGCCGTACACACCGGACACGCCGACCCTCGGGCCCTAGTGGCGAGCGAATGGTCGGCTCATATGCGCGTCAGGATTGACAGCGAGGCGCGAGAGCCTTAACAGGCACTCAGAATACTCGGAGAGCAGACCGGCTGCCCGAGAACGCCGCGACGCGACGAAGTCTCGTGCCCTCTTTGGGCTGCGCACCCCGGGGTCCGCGGCCACGCTTATGGGGTAGAGATGCGTTTGGGGTCTTCTCTTGCGGCTGGCGATTCTCTCGCCCGTTGGAGGAGGCCGCCATGCGTCATTTCATCACCACACAGGACTGGAGCCAAGAGGAGCTGCAAAGCATCTTGGACCTCGCGACGACCCTCAAAGGGGACCGCGTCCAGCCTCTCTTAAAGAACAAGAGCATCGCGCTTCTGTTCTTCAACCCGTCGATGCGGACGCGGACCAGCTTTGACTTGGGCATGCACGAGCTCGGTGGCCACGCGGTGATCCTCGAACCCGGCAAGAGCGCCTGGCCCATCGAGTTTGAAGACGGCGTGACGATGAACGGCGACGCGGAAGAGCACATCGCCGAGGTCGCGCGCGTCCTGTCGCGCTATTGCGATCTCATCGCGGTCCGCGCCTTCCCGAAATTCGTCGACTGGTCCATCGACCGCGAGGATCGGGTCATCAAGCAGGTCGCGCGCTACGCGACCGTGCCGGTGATCAACCTCGAGACCATCACGCACCCCTGCCAAGAGCTCGCCCACATGCTGGCGCTCCAAGAGCGCCTCGGCGACGTGCGAAACAAGAAATACCTGCTGACCTGGACCTACCACCCGAAGCCGCTGAACACCGCCGTCGCCAACTCGGCCCTTCAGATCGCGACGAAGTTCGGCATGGACGTCACGCTGCTGTGCCCCGAGCCCGCGTGGCACCTCGACCAGCAATACCTCGACGCGGCCCACAAGAACGTCGCCGAGAACGGCGGCTCGTTCAACATTAGCTATGACGTCGAAGCATCCTACAAGGACGCCGAGGTGGTCTACTGCAAGAGCTGGGGCGCCCTGCCCTACTTCGGCCGCTGGGAAGAAGAGAGGCCGATTCGCGAAAAATATCGGCACTTTATGGTCGACGAACCGAAGATGGCGCTGACGAAGAATGGTGAGGGCCTCTTCGGGCACTGTCTGCCGATCCGCCGCAACGTGAAGGCGAGCGATGGCGTCGTCGACTCGGCCGGCTCGATCGTGATTGACGAGGCCGAGAACCGGTTGCACGTGCAAAAAGCCCTGATGGTCCAGCTGCTGGGACGGTACCTCGCATGACAATTGACACGCGCACCCTCATCACGCAGCTCCTGAAGAACCTCGGGTCACAGCGCGAAGTCGAGCAATACCTACGTCAATACGCCGACTTAGAGTCGACTAAATTCGCGGTCATCAAGGTCGGCGGGGGCATCATCCGCGAGCACCTCGACGATCTCTGCACGGCGTTGAGTTTCCTGTCGCGCGTCGCCCTCTATCCGATCGTGATCCACGGCGCGGGCGAGCAGCTCTCAGATGCCTTGCGCGAGGCCGGGCACGAGCCGAAATTTGTCGAGGGCAAGCGCGTCACGGACGCGAAGACCTTGGAGATGGCCCGTAAGGTGTTCACGAAGGTGAATCACCAGATCTGCGACACCCTTGAGGCCATGGGTACGCGCGCTCGGCCGATCCCCTTCGGCGTCTTTGAGGCCAGCCAGACCACCGACACCAGCCTCGGGTTGGTCGGCGAGGTCAATGGGCTCGACCTCGACCCGATCCGGTCGGCGATTCGCTCGGGTGCCATCCCGATCTTGTCGAGCCTCGCGGTCAGCGAGACAGGACAACTCCTTAATATTAATGCCGATACGGCCACACGCTGCCTGGCCCAACGGATAGAGCCACACAAGATCATCTTCCTGACACCGACGGGTGGTCTCTTGGACGAGAGCGGCGACCTCATCAACACCATTAACCTCGCGGAAGAGTTCGATGTCCTGATGGATGCCCCTTGGGTGACGGGCGGGATGCGGCTCAAGCTCCAAGAGGTCAAGATGCTCCTCGATGGGCTCCCCGTGCAGAGCTCGGTCGCGCTGACCTCGCCTGTGGAGCTGCCGAAGGAGCTCTTCACCCACCGCGGGTCGGGCACGCTGATTCGCAAGGGCGAGAGGGTCATGCTGTTCGAGAACACCCTCGATGGGGTGGATCTGCCGCGTCTGAAGGCCCTCCTTGAGACCTGTTTTCAACGCGAGCTCGTCGAAGATTACTTTGAAAAGAAAGAATTTCTCCGCATCTACGTGACCGAGAGCTATCGAGCGACGGCCGTCATCACGCGCGAGGGTGATATCCCGTACCTGGACAAATTTGCCGTGACGCTCAAAGCGCAGGGCGAAGGCGTAGGCGGCACCCTCTGGGAGCGCGTCCATCGCGAAAACCCAAAGATGTTCTGGCGTTCGCGGGTCAATAACCGCCAGATCAACCCGTGGTATTTCAGCAAGAGCGACGGCAGCCTGCGCGACCAGAGCTGGGTCGTCTTTTGGTACGGTCTCGACGGCTTTGAAGAGGTCCAGACCTGCATCCGCCGCGCCTTCGAGATGCCCCCGTCCCTTCGCAGCCACACGATCAGCGGCGAGGCCTCGTGATGGGCGCCGAGGGTCGATTCACCGTCGGGCTCATCGGCGCGCGTGGCTACGTCGGAGCCGAGCTGATTGCGCTCCTCAGCCAGCACCCGTCCTTTGACATCCACGTAGTCAGCTCGCGCGAGCTCGCCGGCAAGGCCGTCGTGGACACCGTCGTGGGCGCCCCCGCGGGCCTCAAGTACACGCGGCTCGAGCCAACGGATGTAGCCGACAACCCATGCGATCTTTGGGTCTTGGCCCTGCCGAACGGCCTGTCGCGCCTCTGGGTCGAGGCGATCGATGCGGCGATCGCGGCCGGCCAGGCTGGACAAGACACGGCGATCGTCGATCTGTCGACGGACCACCGCTTCGACAACACATGGAGCTACGGCCTGCCTGAGATCCGGCGCAAACATATCCTGAACGCGCGCCGCATCGCGAACCCGGGCTGCTACGCGACGGGGGCCCAGCTCGGCCTCTATCCGGTCCTGGATCTCCTCGCGGGACCCGCACATGTCTTTGGTATCTCAGGATATTCCGGCGCTGGCACGGCGCCCTCGCCGAAGAACGACCCCGCGGTGCTCAAGGACAACCTGATCCCTTACGCCCTCACGGGGCACGCGCATGAGCGCGAGATCCGCTGGCAGCTTGGCCACCAAGTCCATTTCATGCCACACGTCGCGCCGTTCTTCCGCGGGATCACCCTCACGATCTCGTTTGTACTGAAAGAACCTGTCTCCCTTGAGCTTCTCGAGGCGCGCTACCGTAATGCCTATCGACACGAGCCCCTCGTGCGGTTCGGCCAAGAGATCCCGCTCGTCCGGGACGCCGGCGGCAAGCACGGGGTCCAGATCGGCGGGCTAGCCGTAGAGGCGACCGCCGGCCACGCGGTCATCGTCGTGACCCTCGATAACCTCCTCAAGGGCGCGGCAACCCAGGGCTTGCAGAACATGAACCTCGTGTGTGGCCTCGACGAGCTGGCCGGTCTTCGTGCCATGTTATGATGGGGCGGCCGCACGACAGATCGACTGACGGCGCGAGCGGACTCGTCTGACCGGAGGACAAGAGATGCACTCATTTCAACATGGCCGCGTGGTCATTTCGCCATCGGAGCTCGACGAGCTCTCCGTCGACGCGCTGATCGTTCCGCGGCTCACGGGCGCGCCTCGCGGAGACCGATTCTACGACGCCATCGTCGCCCAGGGGGGCGAGGCCCTCGCCGAGGCGATCGCGCTTGAAGCGACCGCTGGCGACAGCGCGTTGATGTCCGTCGCCGCTGAGGGGCTGCGTGCCGATCGCGTCGTCATCGTCGCTATCGACCGAGCAGCCCAGCAGGGCGGGAGCGCGCTGGAGTCAGCCTACGAGATGGCGCTGCGCAAAGCCTTTGAGACGGGCGCCCTGTCCATCGGCCTCCCCCTCTTTCTCGCCGCGAAAGATGACGACGCGGCCAGCGCCATCGCCGTCATCGCGGCTTTTATCGAAGCGCATCCGTCGCTTGAGCGGGTGACCCTGTGCGTGAACGACGAGAGGGCCACGTATCGCGTCCTGGCGGCCGCGGGAGAGTACCTCTGATGGAGCTTTCTCCGATTGAAACCAAACGGTTGGATGGATGCGCCTCACGGCGACGACGACGCGATCTGGCCCGATCTGGGTCACGATCGTCATTATTTCAACATGTTTACAGATGGGATACGCGTCGTGGACCCGTGGATCCGACTGAACCATCGGTTTCAGGATCGGGGTGTGTGAAAACACCCGATCGAGAGATCCGAACGGCAATAGGCCCCGGCCGCACCTTTTGGATCCGCGGTCAAATCACGATCATGGACACCCCGTTTCCGGCATGTTCGATTCATGACGTTCTCTCTCTGAGTGAGATGACGTCCGCGCGTGAGTTGGAGGTGTGCTCCGCCACGCGACGGACGATTTTTCCATCAACGCTGCGCGGCGTGACTCGAGAGGACGGCCGTTGACTGACAATCGCCCCGACGCGACCTGCGACGAGCCAACGTCGACCGCCAGAACCCGCGAACCAGACTATCACGCGATGGTGCCGCTCAGCGTCGCCCCGATGATGGACTATACGGACCGGCATTTCCGGCGGATCTTGCGTCCGCTGACGCGCCACACGCTCTTCTATACAGAGATGATCAACGCCAACGCGATCGTGCGCGGGGGACGCCTAGAACAGCTCGCGTTCGACGCCGAGGAGCACCCCGTCGCCCTCCAGCTTGGCGGCGACGACCCCAACACCCTCGCTGAGGCCTCCCGCATCGCTGAGGACTTGGGCTACCGCGAGATCAACCTCAACATCGGCTGTCCGTCAGATCGCGTCCTCAAGGGGCGTTTCGGTGCGTGTCTGATGGCAGAACCCGAGCACGTCGGGGTGATGGTGCAGGCGATCCAGGCGCGCGTTCAGATCCCGGTCACCGTGAAACACCGCATCGGCATCGACGACATCGATCAGTACGAACACATGAAGAACTTCGTGGACGTGGTCAGCGCCGCCGGCTGTAGATCCTTTATCGTCCACGCCCGAAAAGCGTGGCTAAAGGGCCTGTCCCCCAAGCAAAATCGCATGGTCCCGCCGCTCCGCCACGACGAGGTCCATCGCCTGAAGGCCGAGAGGCCCGACCTCTATGTCGCGACCAACGGCGGGATCCGGACCTTGGACGAGGCAAGAGCGCACCTCGATCACGTGGACTCTGTGATGATCGGACGCGCGGCTTACGATACGCCATGGATCTTCGCGTCCGCCGACAGCGCTATCTTCGGGGCCGAACAAGATCCCTATGAGACGCGGCGCGATTTCCTAGAGGACACCTTCGCGATCTTTGCCGATCACCTGTCTAGGGGGCAGCGCTTTCACACGCTCGGCAGGCATCTCCTCGGCCTCTACCACGGCTGCGCCAACTCGCGCCGTTGGAAGCAGGGCCTGGCGAGCCTCGGGCAGTCATCCGATCCGGCAGTCCTCGCCGATTTCCGGGCGCTCGTCGCCTCGATGCGGGAAGAGCTGGCGCGGCACGACGCGGCCTAGCGGGCACGCCGGAGCTTGCCGGCTTGGCGATAGAACCTACGGAATCTATGCGGCTCTTCGCTATGCCGCGGCGGCGTGGCCAGCCACGCTCGGCTTGGCGGCGCTGAAACGACGAAAACCCCGATTCGTGCGACCATGACGGCCGAACAAACAAGGGTCCTCTGCGCTGGCTGAACCGGCCCCGCCCCCGTCGTATGATCGCGCCTTGCGCGAGCATACGAGCGGACGAGCCCGAGACGGATCAGAGACGTTTGGCGTAGAACTCGACGACGAGCTGCAGATCCACCGGGAAGGGGACTGAGTCGCGCGTCGGGAACTCACGGACCTTAGCCTTAAGCTGGTCCTTGGTGAGCTCAAGCCAGTCGGGACGCGCGATCGACGCGCTCTCGAGGGACTCGTGAATGACCTTCACCTGCTTGCTCTTCTCGCGAATGACGATCTCGTCACCCACGCGAACTTTGAAGCTGGGGATGTCCACTCGGCGACCATTGACGAGCATGTGACCGTGGGCCACGAGCTGACGGGCGGCCGGGATCGTCGGCGCGAAGCCGGCGCGGAACACCACGTTGTCCAAGCGGCGCTCGAGAAGCTCAACCAGCTTATCGCCGCTGGCCATCTTCGAGGCGCGCGCTTGCACCATGTAGCTACGCATCTGGCGCTCGCCGATGCCGTAGTTGAGGCGAAGCTTCTGTTTTTCGCCGAGCTGCTTGGCGAAGTCAGACATCTTGCGACGCATCTTCGGGCCATGCTGACCGGGTGGGTACGGGCGGCGTTCGATAGATTTGCGTGACAGGCCCGGGAGATCGAGGCCAAGAGCACGCATTTTTTTGAGGCGGGGTCCGGTATAACGCGACATGGTTTCTTATCTTCCTGAGGCTATCGGATTGGATTGGGCGGGGTCGCCGGCAGGCTCTCGACCGTCCGGGAGGGCTTCGGTTACTTCCGGCCTCCTCCATATGACCCTGCGGGAATCGGGTTCAACGCAGCGGCCGGGGCTCGTACCATGCCGAAAAAGTGAAGTCCACACTGTTTTTCTACTCACTGAAGTCGACGAAGACCTTTGCTTCTTTGCCGGCTTCCACCGTCACCGAGCGTGTCTCCACGCGGGATCCTTTGGACAAGACCACGCGATAGACCCCGGGTGCAAGCCCCGTCGCCTTCACGGGTGTCGATCCTCGCGGGAGGCCGTTGATCGTGACCTGCGCCAAAGGCGTCGCGGTCACTGAAATTCCACCCTTTTGTGCCGATACGGAGGTGGTCTTGGTGTCCGCACCTCGGTCGCTCGGGCCGGGAGCGACTGGGGTCCCGTCGCGCGGGGTCGGCGGGCGAGTGGCTGGGCTGCCCTCACTCCGCGGGGTCGGCGCCTCTTTGACGCGCTCAAGGGCTAGACTTAGGGCATCGTTGGCGCCACCGATGATCACCGTCTTCTCAAGGTCCGTGTGCCCGGGCGCGCTGGCTTTGAGCGTGATCGTCTGTCCGATCGGGACGCCGGTGATCATCACGAGCCCCCGCGTCGACGCGTCGACGGTCCCGAGATCACTGCGCAGCTCGGCCTCTGGCGGGTCCAACGACACGAAGATCTTGCCAGGGGTCGCGATCGCGACGATCGCCTCGCCGGGCGTCAACACGATCTCGCGCTCGATGGGCGGGCCACCGCTGGCGGGGTTGACCCGCACCCGGACTTTCTGACCCACGTGCCCCTCGAACATACGCGCGCCGAGTCCCAGCCGAACATCGTCGACGAAGACCTCATCGTGCTCGTCTCCCGGCCGAAACACGACGGAATGCGGCGTCTTCGACTTTTCTAGGGCCACCTCGACGCGCGTCGCCGTCTCCGCGATCTTTACAAGGGACTCGTGACGCTGGAAGTTCGGTGCCTCCGCTACGACCCGCACCACATCGCCAATTTTGAGCCCCGAGAGCGTCCCGTCACTGGGCTGGCCATCGATGGTCACCGTGGCCTCAGCAGGCGTAAAAACGACCTTCAGGGTGGCCTCAGCGACGGGCTCAATGGGCGGGGCGGTGGCGATCCGATCTGGCTGCGCCTGAGACTCCGGCGTCTTCATCGGCCAGAGGACGAAGGCGAGGCCGACACCAAGAGCGCCGCACAGCAAGATCACCACCACAGGCAGGACCCAACCACGGCGCCGCCGCGGTGCCTCTGGGCCGTCTTTGGCCGCCAACGGCCCGCGCGGGGCCAGGGCGACGTCGGGGCGACGAGGAAAGATCCCCTCAACCCGCGTCGAATCCGGGGCCGGAATGGTGCTGACCGTGCGCGTCCGCGCGTCGTCGGGCCCGAGCGCGGAGGCGACGTACAGACCGGTGCCAGGCCTCGCCGAGGCGTCATGACGTGTCGTCTCGAACGAGCTCGCAGGCTGCACGGATAGTCCAAGAAAATCAGTTCGTTCTTGCTCTGACAGCTGCTCGTTGGCGTCGATATCCGGCTTGAACAGCCGCACGATCAGCGGCCTCAACTTCTCCCGCTCGATGTCGGGGATATTCGCGTAGTACCAGCGCGTGAGCTCGCGCGCCAAGACGTCCATATTCTGCCAGCGCTTCGTTTGGTCCTTTTCAAGACACTTGAGCACGATAGCGTCGAGCTCCTTCGGCACGCGATCGTCGATCTCAGATGGCGGCTTCGGTTCGACGCGGACGATATTCGTGAGCGTCTCGAAATCGCTCTCCGCCAAAAAGAGGCGGGTACCCGTCAGAGTCTCCCAGAGCACGACACCCAGCGCGAAGATATCGGTCCTCGGATCGACGGGCTTGCCATGGGCCTGCTCAGGGCTCATGTAGGCGATCTTGCCCTTCACGGCGCCGGCCTGGGTCTTCGTGGTGCGCTGCGCCGCGGTCGCGATCCCGAAGTCCATCAGCTTCACGTCACCGCGAAATGAGATCATGATGTTCGACGGGGTCACGTCGCGGTGGACGATGCCGAGGTGACGGCCACCGTCCTCGCGGGTGTGGGCGTAATGAAGGCCGCGGGCGACCTCCATCGTGATGAAGACGCACTGAGCGACCGTCAGGCGCTCGTCGAGGGACTCGGCGCGCTCGATCACCTCTTTGAGGTCGCGGCCCTCAATGTACTCCATGGCGATGAAGTAGCGGCCGTCGATGACGTCAAAGTCGAAAATCTGAACGATATTCTGGTGTTGAAGCTTCGCCGTGAGGCGCGCTTCGTCGATGAACATCCGCGTAAACGCCTCGTCCTCGCTGAAGTGAGGCAGGATGCGCTTAATCACGACGTCTTTTTCAAAACCCCCGATACCGCCGACCTTCGCTTTGAAGATCTCGGCCATACCGCCAAGCGCGATGCGCCGTAGCAGCACGTACTTGCCGAAACGCTGGGGCTGAAACTTGGCCATGAGACACCTAGTGAGAGTTCTGATCGGGCGGCCAGCCGGACCGGCGTGCCTAAACTAGCGCGGAAATGAGCTCAGGATCTATCACGGACACGGCACGAGCGCCTATTTGTCGTGGGTCTTCAGATGCCCTGCGGCCCGTCGTATAAAACCAAGAGGTCGGTATCCGCGTCGAGGGTCGCCGCCAGCGTCCCGAAGATCGCGGGTACGACCACGGTGCCACCCCTCTCGACCCGGCGCGCGGCGCCAAACGTGAGGCCCCCCGCCAGCACATAGATGACGGTCAAGGTCGATTTTGTTTTGATGTCAAAAGATCCACGACCGGATAGACGCTCGACCGAGACCGGACCAAGGTCCAGCACGAGTTGATGGAGGAGCTCGGCGCGCTCCTCGATGACGACAGGGTGATAGCGACGCGATTCGACGAAGGCTTGGCCCCGGAGGCCGTCCCACCCCGTGACGGCGAGCGCGTGCTCGCGGTGAAGGGCCCGTGGGGTGCCGGCCACATCGAGCACGCCGCTTGGGCCGTAGCGGCGACCCCAGTCCCAAAAGCGATAGGTCACGCCGGATCGATCGGGGTGCACTAGCTGCGGCTCGACGACCGTGACCCCAGCGCCGATGGCGTGGACGGTCCCCGGCGCGATCACGAAGGCGTCACCCACCGCGACCGGCACGAAATTCAGACACGGGGCGAGGTCGGCGCCAGCATCGAGCGCCGCCTCGACGTCTTCGCGCGAGATATCGTCGGCCAAACCGAGCCAGATCCCGGCGCCCGGCTCGTGTGCGACGACTAACCAAGCCTCCGGCTTGCCACAGGTTCCTGGTTCTAGCGCCGCGTAGCTGTCGCTGGGATGGACCTGCACCGAGAGTTGATCGCCGGCGTCGATTAGCTTCAACAACAACGAAATATGCCCGTCATCGCGGCCGATCCACGACCGCGGCTCGGCCGCGATGACGTCGGCCAGCCGGGCGTCGCGGTGCCAATCGGGGGAAGCGACGCGCGAAGGAAAGGCGGCGTCCAGCGAGAACTCCCAGGCTTCACCCACGACCCCAAAACGCGCCGGATCAATGCCCGCCTTGTGATGGGAGACGATACGCCTGCCCCCCCACGGGGTGCGGGCGGGAGGCGTGAAGTTATCCGCGCGCAAAATCACGGGTTCAAGATGGTCGGACATGTCCCTCTAGCGAAAATCTGACTACGCGGCCGGGTCCGTCACTGCTCGGTCGGACGCCCGGACTGCACGTATACCTGGGACAGACGGAGCTCGAACTGCAACGGGAAAAGCGAGAAGACGTAGTTTGAACGCGTATTGGTCTCGAAGAGGCTCAAGATCTCGGTCAGCCCCAGGAAGTCGACCATGCTGTCGAAGCCGACCGCAAAATCACCATCCAAGAGCAACGTGCTTGGCGCGTCATCATAATAATTTATGTTACTCTGAGGGTCATAGGGGGGCTCCATCACGCTCCACGGCTCGAGCTGTGTAGGAAGCTCAAGAATCGCGATGATCTTGTGCTCGCCGGGCTCTTGTACAAGCATCCACTCACGGAGGGATCGAACTTGCATTTCACCAGTATAATCATATAGCTCAAGGCGCATATGGGTCACCATCAGGTCACTCGCCGCCACATCGCGACGGTCGACGTGGTAGCCGACGCTTGGGCGCCCCGTGCTGAGACCTTCGTCGAGGAAATCCAGGGTCATCGGGCGAAGGCCGTCGCTCAGCTTGACGCTGACTTCGCTTGGAGGCGACCCCGAACGGCGTGCAAACGTGTAGGTGTAGGCGAAGGCCCCCTGATTGAGAGCGGCCGTGGCATAGCTTCCGACCTGAAAACCCCAATCGAGACCAAACCCCGGAAAGTAAACCATCGAGACGACGGAGGTCTGGCCTGCACCTAGATCAAAGTCATCGCTGCTGCCGTAGACGTCGCCATAGTCCTTGTGGGTCGTGTCAATCGTACCGCCTGAACCATAAACGACAGGGCGGGCAAAGATTCGACGCGACGCCCCAAGGTCGTTTTCAACCGCGAGGGACCAGCGCTGGATGTCGCTCTTGAACGCGAATGTGAGAGGCCCCTGTTGGCCGCTGAGGTACTGGAACGCCACGGGAGAGGCGTAGCCCAAGATGAAGCCGCTCGCGTCGAAGACGATGGCATAGAGCTGACGCTCGTAGCTCCACGCGAGGCACGCGTCTGGCGTTCCGGAGACGCACGCGACCTGCTCGTCGGCCTGCGGGTAGAGGTAGAGGGTGCCTGAGCTGTCGTCGGCCTGGAACTGGGTCTCATACGAGTTGCTATAAATGACAACTTGCGACCCCGCGGGGGCCCCGGTCATGCTGACGGTCAGGATCGCTGGATCGCTGGATATGTTGGAATTGCAATCTCGACATGGTTCTACGATGGGGGAGCCGACGACGCGGTTGACGCCTGGTTTGACCTCCACAGAATCGAGACGCCGCCGGTCGCCGTAGCCGCCAAGCTCCGGCCGCCAGGCGATCGTACCGACGCACCCGCGAAAGACGAGCTGGGAAAAGGACGGGGTGAGGCTCCCGGTTGAAGGTTGCCAGTCGATTAGGTCTCCGTTCGGCGTATGGAAGAGGATCGCAGGCGCGGTCTCGGGGGCCTGTTCAGGATCCACAGACATCATTGCTAGACCAACGATGTCTCGGGGCACGGCGCAGAGGCTAGAGTTTCCGGCGGCATCGGTGATGATCGCCGTGAAGGTCGTCGCGACGTTGCGCGGCACGTCGCGCGCGACCGCGAAGGTGCCCATCGCGTCGATGGTCCCGGAGGCGATCTCGATGCCGGTGCAAGGCGCGGTCGTTGACAGGGCCACACCCGGAGGGACGCGGAGGATTCGGTAGGCCGCGCCGGGTTCGCCTTGACCCGTCAGCGACATGACGACGTCCGCCGCGTCCCACGAGATGATGACCTCCTCGTTGAGGATCGGCGTCGCGGGTGGGGTGCCGTCATGAAGATAAGATCCCAAACGGAAACAGTCACTCGCGTTGCCAGCGGCGTCGGTCAGGCGGGTGTAGACGATGGTCTCTTGCTCGAGCGGGGCGCCTGTTTGGGTATCGAAACGGCCTAGGCCGGCGGCACAAGGGGCCACCGCCGCGCCAACCGAGGCTGTCGCGACGGTACCGACGCAACCCTCAGTCAAGTAGAAAGCCATCTGCGCCCCGGGCTCAGCGCAGCCACGAAGAGGGATGACCGGTTCAGCGGTGGGGCGCGGCCAAGGCGCCGCGAGGGTTGGAGCGCTAGGCGCTGTGGAGTCATGGCGGTAGGTCCCGAGCTGCAGACAGGCCGTGCTGTTGCCAAGGCTGTCAGTGGCTCTCACGTGCACAGACGAGGTCGCGTTCGCGGCCACTTGAACCACGGCCATCAAGCTCCCTTGGGCGTTCGCCACGAAGGTCGGTGGGTTCGCCGCGCTGCAAGCGGACGTGCTGTAAAACGAGACGATGGCGCCTGGGTCGGTCCCCGAGACCGCCAAGAGCGGCGTGCGGTCCGGTGAAGGCGAGACCGGGAAGAAAGTGATTGATGTCGGAGATTTGGGCGCGACGTTGTCATGCTCAAAGGCGCCCACAAAGTTGCAGGTCGAGCGCCAGCCGTCCGCCATGACCGTCTGCGCATAAAAGTCGGTGCGGCCATTCGCCGTGGCCGTGACGGCGCCGCTGCGGACGACACCGCCGCCGCAAGCCGGATCGGAGGCGGTCCCGGTAAGTGTCGCGGTCGCCACCCCGGTGCACGTCGCCGTGGTGAAGACCTCGACCGTCTCCGCCGTGGGGCCACAGGCCTTCAAACTTGGGGTCGTGGTCGTGTTGCTTGGTGAGGCGCCGCCAAAGGGCCCCGGCGTGTAGTAGCTCGGAGCAGAGGGGCGCGCGAGCACGCCGGGCAAGACCTCGTAGTTAAAGAGGGGCGTACACGCCGAGCGGTTCGAGGCAGGGTCTGTGACCTGCGCGGCGACCGCATAAGTACCGGACCCGTTGAGAGGCACGCGGATACTGACCGCGCCATCACCGCCGACCACAGCGCAGACAGAGAGGTTGGTACAGCTATTATCGCTATAGAAACAGATGGTCGCCCCAGCCTCGGCGCTACCAGTGACGCGCGGGCTGTCTGTAAACGATGGAGAAGGCGGAGACACCGCGAAATCTCCGACGACGGGCGCTGCCGGTGGCACGATGTCGAGGGTATAGGTCAGCCCCGACGGTGTGCACGCCGAGCGCAGTCCAGCCGCGTTCTCTGCTAACAGGGCGAAGCGATTGAGACCCTCGGTGGCGGTGACGTTCGCGTTGAACGCGACCTCGGCGCCAGCCTCGATGGTGGCGATGGGCGGGTTGAGACAGCCGGAGCCCGCGTGAACCTGAACGCGCGTGCCGACCTCGCGTTTGCCAGCGAGCACGATCGCGGTCGTGGACCCAGTAACGCCGGGCGAGACGCCGACAAGGATGGCCGCGACTGGAACGTCGCACGCGTCCCCAACGCCGTCACCGTCGGTATCTGCTTGGTCCTGATTGCGCACGGCCGGGCAGTTGTCGGCGCCGTTGTCCGTGCCGTCGCCGTCCAAATCGCCGTCCACGCAATCGGCGACGCCATCTTTGTCCAAGTCGACCTGCCCGTCGTCGGTGACCCCATCGCAGTCATTGTCGAGCCCATCGCAGGACTCCTCGACGGCCTCGTAGGAAGGCACGCCGGCGTAGTCACAGGTCGCGGAGGTTACGCCCGCGTCGCACGTCACCGAGAGGGACGCGAGATCGCTGCAGACCCCGACCGTTCGGCAGACGATGGGCTTCAACCCTGTAAGGTCGTCGTTTTTCACGTCATTTTGCGCGTCAAACTGGTCGGGGAGACAGTCCCCGTCCGCGTCGGCGGTGGCGCTCTCGAGGATATCGGCGATGCCGTCCCCGTCGGTGTCGAGGAGCCCAAGCCCCGAGTCGACCTCGGCGCGGTCGGGGATCCCGTCATAGTCCGAGTCCGCGCTGCGGGGATTCGTCTTGATGCTGATCTCGAAGCTATTCGAGAGGCCATCGCCGTCCTCGTCGCCCTCGGGGTCCACGCACTGCCCTGCCCCGCATAAGCCCGACGCGCACTCGGAGTCCGACCCGCAGCTATCGCCGATGATGCCGCGCTTGGGTGAGTCGTCGCACCCGGATGCCGCCAAGGCACCCGAGAGCAGACATGCGCCCGAGAGCACGTAGGCGAATTGAACGAACGATGTTTTTATCAAAAACATTGGGAGACTCCTTGGCCACAACAGGCTGGCATAACTTCAAGACTTGGAAGGTTCCACCGTATCCGCCTCTTGGGTTGGGCACAAGTTGCCCGCGGGCGCGCCAACCGACCGAGCGGCGCAAACGCAAGGTGTGAGACCACTTGCGGGCTTCGATGCTTGACCCTCACGACACTCTGGCCTCTATAATCTCTCTATGACGTCAGCGCTCCGATCGTTTTCCTCGACATTCATCAGGCCGACCGACCGCGACGCACGCTGGCTCTTGGCCGCCGCGCTGCTGACTTGCGTCACTGCGGCGACCGGCGTCGTGCGTTTCTCCTTGGTTGGGACGCACACGTGGACATTCTTGCTAAAGAATATGTTTTTGGCTTGGATCCCTGGCTTGGTCGCTTTTGGCCTCATCCGCAGCAGGCGCCTGCCGACGGCGGCCTTTGTGACGCTGTGCCTCCTCTGGCTCACGTTCTTGCCAAACGCGCCCTACATCGTGACGGACGTCATTCACCTGTCGACCCCGCGGCGGACGGTCTTGTGGCTCGACGTGCTTGTCGTCGGTAGCGCGTCCCTTGCGGGGCTGCTCCTGACCTTCGCGTCGACAGAGTGGACCCTCCGCGCCGTCGCGATGCGCCTCAACCGCCGCACAATGCCGCTCACGGCCTACATGTGCGTGATCGCCCTCGCGGCCTTCGGCGTCTACTTCGGGCGCTTCGCGCGTTGGAACTCTTGGGAGATCGTCACCCGGCCCGGCGACCTCGTGACGGACTTCGCCCAGCGAATCGTCGCGTCCGATCCGTGGATCTTCGCAGCAATATTCGGCGGATGCCTCGCGATCGGGCAATACGTCTTCCACCTCATGGCCGCGGGCCCGGAGGATCAACGCCCGCGGGTGGCGCCCGTGCACGTCGACCCGAAGACCAGCGAGTAGACCGCGTCCTTTGGGGGCTGGTCTTGCCGGTAGGCGTCGATCTTCAGCGTGACCTCGGTGTCGGCCGTCGCTTGCAACACCAATCGTTTTTGGCCACGCTTGGCGCGCCCTGGCTTCTTCTTGATGTGCGCCCCTGAGTACGAAACCGCCGGTTTCCATTTGCCCTTCGAGTGCGAGAGCGCGAGATCGAGCTTTTCGCCCTTGTCCAGCTTCACGACGATGGCGTGCGAGTCGTAGCGACCGCTGGCGAAATCCTCGGTCCAGCGACGCCCTTGGCAGTCGTAGTCAACGCGTTGAACCCAGACCTTGCCGACCTCCTCGGCGTCGGCATCCTCGGCCTCGGCCTCTCTGGAGCGCCGGCTCGCCTCGCGGGCGGGTTTGGCCACAGTCGGAACGCGCGAATACTTGCGGAGCTTCGCGTTCGCGACGTCCCCTTCGGTCGCATCACTGATCTCGCTCGGGACATCTTCGCAGCTGGCCGTCTTTGCGAGCCCGAGCACGGGCGCGACGTCGACGCGGTGTCCGTCGGGGGTCTCGATGTCGAGGTGAAGATGGGGCGCGGACTCCTGCACGCCAGTACCACCCATCAACGCGATCTCTTGGCCCATCTCGACGATCGTGCCGACCTTGGCCGCCGGGTGGACGGCCGCGACATGCAAGTAGCGGACGATATGTCCGGCGAGGGGCCCAGCAACCACGCGTGTGACGATGAGGCTGCCCGAACGCCAGCGGCCCTTGGTCCTTGTGAAGAAATATACGTCGCCGTACGGGGCGATCTCCGCGTGACGAGGCAGCTCGCGGCGCCCGCGAAAGATATGTCCCTTGCGAGTATCGGGCTGTCCGAAGAGCTCGGGGTTATCAGAACCTAGACCGATGAACACGATCTCAGCCCGGCCCATCGAACGGATGGGCGTCCCGACCCCCCAATCAGGCCCGACTCCGCCTAAGTCGATGGCCTCGTGGGCATGGCCATTGCCGCGCACGCAGCGGCCAAAACCGCGGAAGAACTTATCGGTGGGGTAGGGAAATCCGATACCGTCGGCCGTGACGCGAGGCGCATAGGCACCGTCCACGCGCGCGCCGACATCCGACTCGGGCTGGTCGTGTCGTGGCCCACCGTGGTCATGATCGCCATCGTGGTCGTCGCGCGCTTGACTCGGCATATACGTCCCAAGCGTCGACATCGGCTGATAGCGCACGCTCTCAGAGCCCCGCGTCGTCGGCGTGTGGCGAGCGACGCGTGAATCCGCCGCGGCGGCCCCCCCCCGAAGAATAGGCCTGTGAGCAGGCGGTGCCGAGGGGCGATCGACGATCTCGATGGTGGACCCCGCGTTCGACGTGGCCGCATAGCGGGTCGTCGAGCCGCCATGCCACGTCCCACCGCAGGCCATGCCGGACAAGGCGAAGACCGCGGCGAAGATTGCGAGATAACGTCGGTGTTGGTTCTGACAAGCGCTCATAGGCCGAGGATCCTACAGGGGTCGGGGCCCAAGGTCGAGAAACGCGACCGACAACAGGACCGGCGATCCCTAGGCAGGTCAGGCCTCGGCCGTAATCTCTAAACGCCTTAATTTTATTAAGACATTTACTGTTCGATGTGTCCGAACGTCGCCCCTGTCAGGCGCTCGCGGAGGCAGCGCGACACAATAATCACAACTCGCGCAGGTTTTTTTCAGACCGCCTCAAGGAGCTGGCCGTGCTCGCGCGCCAAGGTCTCCAACGCGACGCGCTCGCGGACCCAGATCGCCTTGAGTCCCGCGCGGTAATCCGGAAACTGTAGTTTGACCTGCAGTCTTGTTAAAGTCTCGGTCGGGTCGAGGCGCTTGGATTGAACGGACATCGCGAAGGCGTCCTTATCCATCCGCACGCGTGCCTCATCGAGAGACATCTGGGTGGGCGGGCGAAACGGGAAGTTGGCGCCGATCCAATCCGCGACCTCGCGCTGCGTGCACGCCGCGCCGTCCGTCCCGAGCCATATCGCGCCTGGAACGGGGCTTTTAAGCGCTGCAGCGGCGATCGACGCCAGATCGGCCACGTGGATCCGATTCGTCAGGGCCTCGCCATCGCCGATGAGGCGGGAGCGACCCGCGGCGACGCGGTGCAGCAATGAACGCAGGGGCCCATAGATCCCAGAGGGCCTAAGGACCGCGGCAGGCAGCGGCGAGTCGAGCCAGATCTTCTCAGCCTCAAGCCTCATGCGTCCCTTGGGGCTATCGGGGGTGCAAGCGGACGTCTCGGTGACCTGCGCACCGGCGTGATCGCCGTAGACGCTCGTGCTCGATATATAGAGGGCCTGCTCGGCGCCCCACCCATGCAGGCGCTCGACCAAGACACGTTCGGCCTCGAGATCGGTCGGTGGGATGCTCTGCACGACCGCGCCGATCCGACCGCGATAGCGCTCCAGCTCGGTGTAGTCCTCGCCGTCAAAGATGAGGGGCTCAGCGCCTCGCGTGCGGACGACGCTCAGCTCGACGTCGCGGCGGACGGTGCCGGCCACAAAGCGTCCTGAAAACGCGAGCTTCTGTGCCAGCATCTTGCCGAAATAGCCGCACCCAAGGATGAGGATGGCCTTCTGCCCTGGGTTGCTCACTTGGGTAACCACCCCTCGACCAGCCCCTTGATGTCGGTCGGGAGGGCGCCCAGCTTCTTATAACGGATGACCCCGTCCTTGGTCGCGATGAGGTGCAGCGGTAGCGTCGCGACGGCACCCCCGAAGAACTTCGGGAGATGGGCCTGTTGCACATCGGCTAGCACGGTGTAGCGCGCCTCGAGATCGGTCGTCCAGTCGGCGCAGAGGGCCTGAGTCGGCGGCTGACCTGGATGATTTTCAATGAGAATTTGCACTACCCCGACGTTCCTGCCGGCGAGCCCGTCCACGAGCTCGGTGTTGATAATCGGAGCCTCCTCCTGGCACGCCGAACACCATAGAGCACCAAAGGTCACGTAGGTCGCGTCATGCGCACCGATAAAGGCGGCCATGTCGACGGCCTGGCCGGTGCAGTCGGTCACGGTCAGCGCGGGCCAGAGGTCCCCTTCGCGCACGAGCTCGGAGGGGTTGTCGCCACCGCCACCGTCACACGCTGAGAGGCCGCCGACCGCGACAAGCGCGGCGCAGATAAACATTCTATTGAAGCTAATATTATTCATTTGTTCTCCACACGAACTACATCGATCCCCGGGTACAGTCGCTTCATGTCTTCGATGAGGGGTTCCAAGACCGCGGCGCCTTCGGTGCCGGCCGCGATAAACCGGACCTCGTCGCGACGATACTCGCCCTCGCGGCGCGGAGCATAAACGAAATCAAGAACTTGATAAATAGATCCGCCCTTCTCGACGAGCACGTGTGCGCTCTCGTTGCGGTCGCGGAGGCCGACGACCGCGTCGCGCATCGAGGGGAAGCCAACCTCGACGCGGAGAGTCTTGATCGCGACGCTCGCTCGTTTCGCGCGCTCGACGCACAGAGGCTGAGGCTCTTTGCCCGCGGCGACCTCGTCGTCGCGCCGGGTGAGGCACTGGTTTAGAAGATCCATCTTTCCTTGATGGCCGACAAAAGGCGTCACCTTGAGCCACACGTCATTGAAGCGAACGGCACCATCCAGGCGCGTAGGCGCGGCGGCCGCCGCGACGTCCAGATGCGTAGGCGCGGCGGCCGCCGCGACGTCGGCAGACGGTTCTCCGGACGGTCCGCACGCCGAAAACCACGCGCAGGCACCGAAAACCATCCAAATCCGAGGTCCGCGCATCTCGCTCTCCAATCAAATCCGCCCGCGCTTCGGGCTATGGGGCCGGCAGTCACGACGAATAAGTTCATGAAATTAATATTGTTTCCGGGCGCTGTGCGCGACCGATGGCGGAGGCTACCGAACTGGACGCGAAAGGCCAACCGCCAAACGCACGCGGAAGCGCGTGAGGAGGTTCGCTTTCGCGGACCGTGACGCAGACGCGACGTGAAGACCCTGTGGAAAACCCTGACATGCGCTGACGCCCCTGTTATGAAGTGCCCAGCGCAACTTCGGCGCCCTCAATCCCATCGGGAGTCCTGAAATGCCCCCTCTGTTCCCCGAGTCCACGACCGCCGAGCTCGCCGCACGCGCTGCCGCGGTGATGACCCCGAACTATCGACCCCTGCCCCTCATCTTAACGGGTGGTAGCGGCGCCAGGGTTCACGACCGCGACGGGCGCACTTTCTTGGATATGGTCGCTGGCATCGCCGTGAACTGTCTCGGACACGGACACCCACGCCTCGCGACCGCGATCGCCGCACAGGCGGCCGAGCTTGTGCACATCTCGAACCTCTACCTCAACGAGCCGGCCATCGCCCTCGCTGAGACGATGATCGCGCGGACCTTCGGCGACCGCATCTTCTTCGCGAACTCGGGCGCCGAGGCCAACGAGGCCGCGCTGAAGTTGGCGCGTCGCTACCAGACGACCGCGCTCGGATCACCCGAAAAGACCGGCATCCTCGCCTATCACCATAGCTTCCATGGGCGGACCCTCGGCGCGCTATCGGTGACCGGACAACCCAAATATCACAAAGGCTTCGAGCCCCTCGTGCCCGGCGTCGTCTTCGCCACGTTCGGCGATCTCGCCGACACCGCGCGCGTCATCGACGCGGCCACGACGCCCGTCGGGACGATCATCGTCGAACCGATTCAATGCGAGGGTGGCATCAATGTGCCCGACCAGGGCTTCTTTACGGGGCTCCGCGAGCTCTGCGACGCCCGGGGGATCATCCTCATCTTTGACGAGGTCCAGACAGGGATCGGCCGCACGGGGACCCTCTTCTGCTACGAACAATTCGGTATGACGCCCGACATCTTGACGACCGCCAAGGGCATCGCCGGCGGGGTCCCCCTCGGCGCGATGATTTGTACAGAAAAAGTATCCGTCGGCTTCGAGCCGGGCAGCCACGCGACCACGTTTGGTGGCAACGCGCTGGCGACACGGGCCGGCCTCGAGGTGCTCCGCGTCATCCAGGACGACGGGCTGCTCGACAACGCCAAGGCGATGGGCGCTTACCTCGCCTCGGGCCTACAGGCGCTGGTGGCGAAGTATCCAGACATCTGTGCGACCGAGCGCGGCATGGGCCTCGTCCGCGGCCTTGAGCTCAAAGACGGCGTCCAGACGGCGGCCGAGAGGGCGACCTTTATCACGGCGCTCGCCCGTGAAGAGGGGATGCTCATCAACGTCGTACAAGGGACGACCCTACGCTTCGTCCCGCCGCTCGTGGTCACCACCGCCGAGCTCGACGAGTGCTTCGCAATTCTTGATAGTGTCTTCAGCGCGACAATTTGATCTTCAATAGAGTCGCGGGTCCGGGCCGGGGCGAAGGGTGCCGGGCCCGCTGAACCCTTCCGGGTTTCAGGCACCGTGGGACCCAGTTGCCGTGCGCGCCGAAGCGAGCTAGATTTTCGCCCCGTCCCAATTTGGAGAACCCCGGATGTCAGGTCCCGGGCCGGAAACGGCCACATCCAGCATACCCGCTGAACGTCTCGCCTCGATGCTCGACGCGTTGCTGCGTGACCGGACGGCCGCGAAGCGACGATCTGACGTGCTCGCGACGACGCCTGAGCTGAGCCCGGACGAGAGGGCTGTGTTAGCCGCGCTAGACACGCTCATCGATGGCCTCGTGAGCCGCAGTCGGCCCCGGACGGGCGCGAAGGCCCGTCCGAACACGGACACGGAGATCGCGGCCCCCCCGCCAGTACCGCCGCCACCCCGACCACCCACCATCCCCGGCATGCCAAGCGTGCAGGGGGACGACGCGTCGATGCCGCCCCTGGCGATCGACGACGACGTCTTCTCTAGCCAGGCGCCGCCGCGGCCGCCTCACCGCGACACCACGACCCGACCGGTTGACCGGGTTCCAGAAGGGGACAGCCCCAATTTCGAGCCCGTGCCCGCGAAGCACCCGGCGACCCAATTGCTCTACGATGACATCCTAAATCTCAGTCATATCAACGACTGGGACGCGGCCTTCATCTCGATCGAGCGCATGTTGGTCATGACCACAGTCGAAGGGCACATCAAAGAGTTCGTCAAGAACAACGAGGCGCACCTCTTGGGCCTCTATGAACCGGCGCTCAAGAGCTTTGCCCGGGTCCCGAAACGCCGAGAGCTTCGTGTCGAGAACACGATGCATCGGGCTTTTCTTGGCAATCGCAAGATCCAAGACGTCCTCGCGCTCGTCGACAAGAAGCTCTCGATCAAAAAGATGTTCGACGCCGCGAAGCTGTCCAAGCTGGAAGTGTGCGCCGTCTTGATCGTGCTACAGCGCTCTGGAGTTATTGAAATCTAACGGCTATAGGTGAACCGCCGCGCCGGGGATCGGGCAGGTCATGGTGCCGGGGGGACCGCGCCCCAGCGCCCCGATAGCTCCTCAAAGAGGGCGTCGGCGCGCGCATTGAGATGGTCGAGATCGGTCGTGTTCTCGATCAAGAAATCGGCCGCGGCACGACGCGTCGCGTTGTCGGTCTGGGCCTCAATGCGCCGCGTCGCCTCATCGGCGGTGACCCCATTTCGCGCCATGAGGCGCGCGTGCTGCAGCTCGGGGGGGCAGATGACGACCGCAAGAGCCGTAAATCCGGCCTGTCCGCGGGTCTCCAAGATGAGCGCGGCCTCGTAGACGACCCAGGCCCAACCGGCGCGCTGGGCTTCGGCGAGGTGGCGACCGGTGCGCGCCATGATCGCCGGATGCGTAATCATCTCCAGCTGTCTTCGTTTGTTCGGATCGCTAAAGACGATGGCCCCGAGGGCCTCGCGATTCAGGGTCCCGTCGGCGTGCAACACCCCGTCGCCGAAGGATCGCGCGATCGCGCCAAGGGCCGGTTCGTTCGGCGCGGTCACCTCGCGGGAGACGACGTCGGCGTCGACTACGAGGGCGCCCCGCGCGCGGAGGCGGGCCGCGACGGTCGATTTGCCGGAGGCGATCCCCCCGGTGAGGGCGATAATGGCGGTTGAACGCCTAGGATGTGGTGCCGTGGAGTCAGTCATCGCCTCCGTCTACCAGCCCTCGACGCGCGGTGTCGAGCGCTGTGTCAGGGCGACTCGTCGCGCCCGCTTGTGAGAATCGTGCGAGGCGCGGGCGGCCGCGCCGAAGCATATTGTGGCCCCTTGCCCACGGTGCTAAGGGGGTTGTCGATGGATGAAAGAGGGCCCAAAGAACCAGCGGTGACGCGACCTCCGACGACTGATGCTGCAGCAACGAACAGCTCCGGCTCAGCGAAGGCGCCAGTTTCGCTGCTAGGCACCGCGTGGAGGCTGATGAGCGCGCCGACCACCCTCTTGGTGCTCGGGCTGCTGATGGGCCTCTATCTGACCTGGGCCGCCTTCATCCCGGGTGCGCTCTCGCCCACCGAGGTGGCGACGGCGCTGGGCTTCGGTGCGGCCGAGATCACCATCGGGCTCGGCGCCAGCGATCCAATCGCGGCCTGGCCGTTTTGGCTCCTGTGCCTCTTCACGGCTATTCACCTCGTCGCGCGCCTCTTGTCTCCGCGCGATCCGCACCCACGCCTCGCGACGACGGTGACCGTCCGGGCGACCGCGACCCCCGACGCGCTCGTGCCGCGACTCGCAAAACTCGCACCACGCCAAGCCTTCTTCCGTTCCGATGACGGCCAGACCCTCGTCTTGCGGCGCGGCGCCGCAGCCGAAGGCGCTATCGCGATCGCCCTCGGGCTAGTAGCGCTCGTTTTATCATTTGTACTCAATAAGGATCGGGCCCTCGACGCGCAGCTCTCGGTTACGACCGATGACGTGTCCGGCGCGACGACCCGCTCGACGGTCAACATCGAGGGCAACACGATCGAACGCGCCTTGCCCTTTCGCTTGGTGTGCAGCCCCCCAGATCCATTGGACTCAAACTACACCTTCTCGTGTCTCTTTGCAGGGCCCGAGGCCCTCGATACGCCCGGCGCCGAGGTCACCCTGCGTCCCGGCGTGACGAGCGAGATCGACGGCTACCGGCTGACTCCACTGCGGGCCACGCCGATCCCACGCGCCTCAGAGAGCAAGCTCAGCCTCCTTTGGCGACCGGGCGACGAGGCTTCTCCAGCTGTCCGCGTGTCTCTTGAGGCAGGTCAGACTATCGCCATTGACGATGCCGCCAAGACTTCGTTTCGAGGCGGTGTGCTCGGGGGCTTGCCGTGGCTCGTCATGGGCGCTCCGACCGCAAACTCAAAGACCACGCCCACGCTCTTGCTGCCCAGCGGCGTCGGCGACTCGCCAGCCATGGTCGCGCTCCTAAACGCCGAGCGTCTCGACGTCCGCGTCCAAGACGCGCCACCCCGCTGGCTCTTCTGGCTCGGCCTCGCCCTCATCCTCGTCGGGCTCGTCGTCTGGATCGCGGTCCCAGATCTGACCTTTACGGCCAGCATCTTGACGGCCAGCAACGGCACCTCCACGACGCGCGTCACCATCTCTTCGATCAACCGGCCCTCGCGGCTCGCCGCCTGGATCGCCGCGGTCGCCGATGGACCTCCGGGGAGGGCGCCATGACGCGCGCGTTCGTCCGAGACCTCTCCGCTCTGCTCCTCGTCTGCCTTGGACTTGGCGCGACTATCGCCATGGGAGGCCTCGATCCCCGGACATTGGCATTTGCAGTTGCAACTATTTTCGCCTGGGGCACAAGCGGCTCTTGGGGACCAGGCTTCATGGCGCTGCTCGCCGGCGTCGGCGCACATCCGCTTGAGCTGCAACCAATATTTCCGACGACCCCCGTGGTCACCGCGGTCTTTATTGGCGCCGGCTTGGGCCTCCTGATCCGCTACCTCGCGTTGCAGGGTTGGCACGGCCCCGTGAATCGCGAAGCCACACTCTCCCTCGTGCTCTTGGCCCTCGCGATATTGTTTTTATTCCAACCATCACTGACGCACCTCGCTGATAGCGCTGGCGCGCCCGCGTTCTTCCGCATGGAGGTCATGGATCCGACGACGCTGTTGCCCACGGTCGTCTCCCGCCACATCGCCATCCACCTCCCGCATCCCCTCGCGCCTTTTGCGCCCATCCTCGCCGCCCTCCTCATCGTCGCGAGCTGGGTCGGTCTGGCGCGCGTCGGCTCGGTCCAGAGGCGCTATCGCTTCGTCATCTTCGTCAACGTCGCCACTATCATCGCGCTCATGGCGGCCATCGTGCTCCCGCTCCTTGGCGGCGTCGAGCTCGACGCCGAGCTTGTGCGCCAGGATCTAAACCTTCGCGCCGGAGGCCGTGGCGCCATCACGGCTCTGACGATGCCGGGCCTTAGCCTAGCGCCTTGGTCGCGGGTCCCGATGGACGCCTTCAGGCTCCTGCTGGCCCTCGGGGCGCTCACGTTGACCCTCTCGCGAGGCCGCCCGATCCGCGGCAGCGCCGCCCAACCGAACCCGAACCTCGTCCTCTTGGCTATCGGCGCCTTTATCGTCGCCTTTGGCCTACACGCGATGATTCCCGAAGCAATCGCTGGTGTCGGTCTCATCCTATTGACCGCCGTGATCGCGGGCCGCGCTGGCAGCACCGAGGCCGCAGCCGCGACCGGGCATGGCGTGGCCAAGGCCCCACAGGTCGCGTTCCTCGCGGCCCTCTTCTTGCTCCTCGTTACGATCTCCTTCGCACCGCTCAACCCATGAATCTAATAGGGTTACCTCCCTCGTCACGGCGCCATCGACGCATGTCGCCCGCCGTCTTGGCTTCGTTGGTGCTTGGCATCGTGGGGGCCATCGCCCTTCTGTGGTACTGGGTCTTTTTGCCGATCTTTATCCCGCCCCAGGAGTTCTTCGGCCGCCAGAAACGCTTTGATCGCGCCATCCGCGAGGTCATCGCCGTGAAGAGCGACGACCCGACGGACCGCCTGCCAGCGTGGCCGCCTCATCTGTCCACGGACCGGCTGGCCGTCATCACCTGCGCTGAGCGCGCCGTCATCGGTGGCGTCCAGTACGCCCCACAATCTCGGAAGATCTCCTTTCCATTCGGAGATGTACCGGTGCACCTCGGGACCGCTGCGGATCTCGTCGTGCGTTGCCTCAGGACGATCTCCTTGGACCTGCAACAGATGGTGCACCACGACCGCACCGCGGAACCAAAGCGATACCCGCTTGGCCTGCTGCGCAGCAAGAAGGTCGACCGGTCGATGGACCACCGGCGGGTAGCCTTCTTGTTCACCTTCGTCCGGGTCTTTTTGCCATCGGGCCCCGTCGAGACAGATACCACCGAAGCCGCGGCCGCGTTTATCCCCGGTGATCTCGTGTTCTGGGCCGTCGGTGGACGCGATGGTCACCCAGGCGTCGTCGGCATCGTCTCCGACCGCCGTGACGAGACCGGCATGCCGCTGGTCTTCACTTTGGTGCCGGAAGAGGGCCACGCCACCGCGCACCATCGCCTCGATGAGTGGCCCATCCTCGGGCACTTCGAGCTGAACATCGAGGCGCTAATGGAGCGCTTTCTCGAGACCTACCCGGGCACCACGTTGGAACCGACGCCCTGATCTGCTCCGCGCTCGCGCGACGACAAATCAGAGCCCCATCACGTCATCTCCTAGTTCAGCTTGCGAGCGCAGCGGAAGCCAACGTCACCCTCGCGGGCGGAGGTTCCGTCCAAGAGGCGACTGCGGAAGGACACGCCCATCTGGCACGACGAGGACTCCGACGTGGAGATGCTGCCGCCACGGACAATTCGATGGCCGGTACCGGACGCGAGCTCGCTCTCGGCGACGGGCTGGGCGCTAGCGGCATAGGGGGTGCAGACGATCGTCTCGCGCGGCTCGCCAAGGCACATGAAGTTGCAGGTGTCGCTCTGAATGTTGCGCGACGGGTTCCCCCCGTCTTTCGGACACGCGGCGCAGTTCTTGCTTTGCTCGCGACAGACGTCGCCGCTGGCCCCACTCGGGCACTCATCAACTCGCGCGCAGAGGCCTGGCCCGGCGCACGTCAAGTCATCGCGGCGGGCGTTCGCCGTCCACTCGGCCGCGTTGCCGAACATTTGGTAGATCTTCGTCCCGTTTGACTCGGTGACGACGTCGACCTCGCTGTTCATGACCCTATCTAAGCGCCTGTTATTCCGACAGAAGAGGGTCGCATAGTTCTGATTGCCTACGCATTCCGATAGAGACGCCAGGTCATCGGTGGGATAGGGACGGTTGACGCTGTCGGGCCCTCGCGCCACGCGCTCCCATTCGACCTCAGTCGGCAGTCGCTTGCCCACGAACGTGCAATACTCTTGGGCTTGGGCCCAGGTGGCCCGGACGATGGGGAAGTCATCAAAGGTCGGGTTGTCGTAATAGTTGGTCTGCTCGAGCTCGATGGCGTTATTCGGATGGCCGCTGTCATCCCCGCCCTGGCAAACGCCCATCGCCACGCAGTAGCGGTATTGGACGTTTGTGACCTCGTGGATGTCGATCGCGAAAGGCTGCAGGCGCACCTTGACGGTCGGCCAGATGATCGGGAACTGCACACCCGAATCCCCATCGCACGTGGCGCGTTGGGCCACGCTCACGTTTTCATTGAAGCACCAAGCATCGGACCCAAAGGTGAAGTCGAGCCCCGAACGGATCTCGGCCATGGCGGTCGTCGCCGGCGGCTCAAGGCCCTCTGCGCAGCTTCCGGCGAACCCGGCGAACCCAAGGCCCATCGCCACCATCAGACTACTCGCTGTCAATAACTTGCGCATGACCTGCTCCTCACTGTGACACCACGCTCTCAGGCGCGTGCGTCCTATCGTTTCACATCAAAACATCGTGGAGAATTCGTTTCAGAAACGAACATCTGCTCCGAGCAACCCGCCGCGGCTATCGACGGCGAAGATCGGCGTGATCAGGGGCGCGGGGCTCTGGAGGTCGGCGTAGGGGTCGAGCTTGTCCTCGGACCGCACGATCGACGTATCGGTCGCCTCCCAAATCAGCAGCAGGACGCCCACGCCCAAGAGGCCACCGCCGGCGCCGTAGCCGATCTTCTGCAGCGAGGCCCACTTATCGAAGTCGCCCGTGCCCTTGAAAAAGAGGTTCGCCTGCATACCCGCGCCGACGCCGCCGCCAACGAGCAGAGCCCCGGCCACGATGGACGTCCAGCCTACATAGCCCTTCCATGTCATCGGCGCGTCCTGAAGGAAGATCTCAGAGATCACCTCGTGCTCCTCATTGACGACGACCGTCACCTCGTCCGCAAACGAGGTGTAGGAGTCCTTCTTGAGGGCAACCTGGTGTGGGCCCTCGTCGAGGGTGATGAAGTCGCGATACGGGGTCAGGCCGATGTTGCGCCCGTCGATAAAGAGGGACGCGTCGCGGACGTTGGACTTCACGCGCAGCTTTCCAACACGCTGAAATTTCTCAAGTTTGAACACGAGCCGCAGCGGCTCACCGGCGCGGACCTCGAAGTTCTCTTCAAAGGGCACGTGCCCGTCGAGGACGAGATGGAGCGTGTAGCGCCCCGGCTCCATCGTGGTCTGAAAAGGGGTCTGACCGAGGAGGTTATCCTTGTCGTCGATATAGACCTTGGCGCCGGCGGGGTCGGAGCTCACGCTGACCTCGGACCGAAGGAGCAGCTTGCACTTCGTGACTGATGCGCGAATATTTTTGATATCGCCGGGATCTGAACCTTCGCGCTTTTTGTAGAGCGACACGTAGTCGTCGTAGAACTTGATGCAGTTCTGACCATCGCCAAGGTTCTCGTAGCTGCGCGCGATGTTGTAGAGATTAACCGGGTGCGGCAGAATCTCGTTGGCCTTCGTGAAGTTCTCGATGGCGGCCGCAAAGAGGCTGCCGTCGAACAGGCGCTGACCTTCCGTATAGAACTCAAAAGCTCGCTGCTTGTCCTCAGCGCTCTGAGCGCGTGCGGGGCCAGAGCCAAAAGCCAAGAAGACGGCGCAGAGAAGAAACAGGATTGTGGAACGACTTGGCATGACTACTCCCGGCCTACGCGGCAACAGCCGCGACCTTAGTCTGGGCCCCTCTACGTGTCAAACCATCTGAACCCTGCCCGGCGCCGAGGCGGGAGCCGGCCAGATGCCACGAGGCGGTCGGCACGTCCGCGTGACCAGCGGTCAGCAGGACGGGCGATCGCGGGGCGGCGCCCCAGGGCGGACGCAAAAAAACGACGTCAACGCGCAACTTCGAATGCCAGCACTAAGACGCCGCCGTCAAAGGCTCGACCTGCCTGGAAAAAGGTCGCGCCCGGATGCACCTGGACGGTGGTCTTGAGCCCACCAACCGCGAGAGCCAGCTGGTAGTAGCCATCCCTTTTGCCGTCGTGGCGAAGGGTGAGCTCGGTCCCATTTGGGAGCTGCACCGCCGGACTCTGCTGCGCGGTCACATGTAAGGGGTGGCGGCTGTGGAACTCGAAGTGACGATAGTCTCCGAAAGAACGCGTGAATTGTGGGATGAGGTGCGCGATCTCTTTCGAGGCGGTGACCGGCCCTTCGCCCTTTTTAGCGAGCACGACCGTGACGACCACGTCGACAGCGCCGTCTTTGGCCGCCTGGATCTCTTGCGGTTCTGCGCGGGCCGGAGCTGCCGCCACCAGGCCGACGCAGAGCGCCGCCGCGATGGAGACCCGAGCCGTCCACGCAAAAAGCCGGCGCCCCATTGAGAGGCTCCGGCTTTCGGTCATGTGATTTGATGTCGGCATGCATTCCCCAGTCTCGCCAAAGGCTCAGAGGCCGGTCTCCTCGGGAATGGACACGCCCTCGCCATCGATAACGTGCCACAGGACCAAGGGCTTGTCGCCCTCTTTGCCCGCGTCGTCGATCTTGACGAAGCCACCCGGCTCGACCTCGACGTAGCGCACGAGCACGTCGCGCTGCCCGTCGGGCTTCATCTCAGGCTCGGCGCCGCGTCGCATGTTCCCGGGCGTTCCCTGATCCGCTACGTTCTGGGGGAGGGTCGTCTGCTGTGATCCCCCACCGCTGAGCGCGACGTAACCCACGACGGCGACGACCGCGGCGGCGAAACCAGCCAGGGCCATCGGGCGCTCGAAGGCGAAGAATCCCTGGAGCCAGGTGCCGACGCGAGCCCCCATCCCGGGCTGCTTCACAGCGCCGGGGGCCTCGTCACCGAGGCGGGCCATGACACCAGCGAAGACACCATCAAGGTTCACGTCCGCGACAGGCGCCTCGAAACCGATGCGGGCGAAGACCCCAAGGTCCCGGAGCGCGGTGAGCTCACCCTGCAGCTCGGGGTGAGCCACGAGGCTAGCTTCCACCGTCTGGGTGGTCGCGGCGTCGAGCTCGCCATCGGCGTAGGGCATCAGCAGCATTTGGAGTTCTTCGCGGTTCATGGGGACCTCGCTTTTTAGCGCTTTTTTTAGCTCTTCAGGTAACGCGTCAAGGACTTCTGGAAGTTCTTTCGTGCGTGGAAGAGGCGGCTCATCACCGTGAAAGAAGGCACGTCGATCGCCTCGGCGATTTCTTCGTAACTCATCCCATCGACCTCACGCATGAGGAGGATGGTCTTGTGTTCGTCGGACAGGGTCGCGAGGGCCTCGTCCATATGTTCGACTAGTTCTTTTCGCTGGGCGGCGGCGGCGGGGCTCTCGATGCCGACCGACGCGAGGGTCGGTCCGTTGCTGAATCCCTCGCCATGTTTCATCGCATCATCAAACTCGACCTCACGGGCCCTCGCAGCGCGTCGTTTCCGATCGATGCAGAGGTTGACCGTGATGCGGTAAATCCATGTGTAGAAACTTGAATCCCCTTTGAACTTGTCGAGATTGCGGTGCACTTTGACGAAGACGTCTTGTGTGACGTCCATCGCAGCATCCGGGTTTCTGACGACTCCAAAGGCAATCATGTAGATTTTCCGCTGGTAACGCTCGACCAAGATCCTGAAGGCTTTTGCATCACCTGCAAGGATCCGGGCGACGAGCTCGGTGTCATCGTTCTGTTTTGGTTCCTGGTCGGCCAACTGGCTCTCCACGGCAAGGGTAGACGCGGCGTTTCAACGCCTATTCACTGGCGCTGCGATCTTTTTCGCACAAAGACGATTCGAACCCGAATCCGGCTTCACAACGATCGGCATGGCATCCCACAGTCACAGCGCGAGAGCAAGGCTACACGCCCGCGGACCGCGCCGCGCCGGACGACCCGAGGCCCGAGCAGGCCAAACACGATTGACGGGCCCCCCGAGCGTGCGCAAAGTCCGTGGCCGCGCCGGGGAATCGCTCGCCAACCCATGGCGTTGGGGTTAGGGTTCGGCCCCAAACTGAACGTTCTCGCTGTTGGCTGCCCGGAATCGCATGCAACCTATTGATAAAGTAGAAAGATTCATCAAGCGCGTGCGGCGCTCCGAGCAGCTAGGCGCTTGGGGTGTTGCGGTGATGGCGGCGCTGGCCAGCATCGGAACGGGCCTTCTATTCGGGCTGGGTTTCGCGGCGGCGACCACCCCGGACTCGCCGCCCCTTGGCTGGGTCTTTATGGGCGCTGGTGTGCTTGGCGCGCTTTGGATCCTGTGGCGGGTCGGCCTCAGGCGCCATCGGGCCTTAACCAACGACGCCGAGCTCGCGCGGTGGGTCGAGGCCCAGCGCCCACGCCTCAACTCCTCTCTTGTCACGGCCGTCGAGCTCGCGCGTGTCCCGCGGGAGGCCGTCGCCGGGTCTGGTGCGCTCGTCGGCGAGACCACGCGCCTCGCGGCGGCGGCCATCGCGGGCATCGACGTCAAAGCCCTTGGCGACCGCGCTGGGCGAAGCCGCCGGCACATACAGGCGGGGCTCATCATTACCATCGTGGCCGTAGGATTCGTGCTCGCGCCCGCCCTCTGGGAGCGCGGCTGGGAGCACCTTAGCTACGTGGCTCCGGTCGTAGAAGATGATGGAAGTCAATGGGTTGATGTCGCGGTCGGCCAGATTGAGCTCGAGATTCGACCGCCCGCGTACACAAAGCTCGGACCCCGGCGTTTGCCCCGCGGGCTCGGCGAGGTCACCGCCCTCGTCGGCTCTGAGGTCGCGATCAAGACCAGCACTCTCATGGGCTCCGTGGCTGAGGCGGGGCTTGTCCTCGAGTCGAACCCCGACGCGCGCTGGGCCTTAGACTTGAAAGCCGAGGGGCGCGTCTTTGGCGTCGAGGGGACCTTCCAGGTGGGCGCGGACGACCGCTATCGTTTCAGCCTGCGTCTTGAAGACGGGACGATCGTGGAGGAGCGCACGTGGCGACGCGTCAGCGCCCAAGAGGACCTCGTCCCAGAGGTGACCCTCGTGCTGCCCGAGTCCGACATGGAGGTCAAACCCGATGATCGTATAGACTTCTTCTTTGAGGCTAGCGATGACTATGGGCTGGACCGGATCGAGCTGGTGGCCATGTCCGACGACGGCGACGAGCTCTCGCGCCAGAGCGTCCGCGAAGCCGGGGCCGCGCGCATTGAAAAGGGTAACGGTATCATTGATATCGCCAAGCTTGGCCTTGAGCCCGGCGAGTCCGCAGATGTGTATTTCGAGGCGCGCGACCTACGGCAAGGCGACGATGGTCCAGGCATCGGCAAGAGCGCGATGCGGCGGCTGACCCTCTATTCCCCGGCGGATGAACACGAGCTCTTCCTTGGGTCCTTAGAGACGATCCTCGACCAGCTCATCGACATCCTCGCCGATCGCATCGAGTCGCCCCTTGATGGCAAGGCTCTCGGCCAGTGGCCCTCGCACGCCCCATCCGTCAAAGGGATCGTGAGCACGATGGCTCAGATCCTCGGAGAGCTTGAGGTCCTGGTCCGCAATTTCTCGACCGACCCCATGGCCTCCGACGCGCTCCGCGAGGGCGTCCGCGCGGTCCATGATCGCCTGTTGACGATCCACGAGCAGGAGTCGAACCACTTTGGGCGCTGGGAGAAGGAACCTATCAAGGTCAATCTTCGGGTAATGATTGAGCTCTTGCATCGACTCAACGACGAGGGGGTCATCGCGACTGAGACGAGTATCTTTGAGTTGAAAGGGCTCATCGATGACGCACGCAAAGACTCGATCATGGATCTCGGGCGCCAGATGCTAGAGACCCAAAACGAGATGATGGAGCTGCTGAAAAAGCTCAAAGAAAACGACGATCCGCAGGCGCGCGAGGCCGCCCTGAAGAAGCTCAAGAAGTTGCAAGAGAAGATGCAGCAGCTTCAGCGTGAGCTCGCGAAACTCCAAGAGAAGTCCCCCTACGAGAACCAGAATCCGGCTCAACGTCCGAACGACCGGCAGATGGAGACGGCCGACATGAAGTCGACGATGGAAAAGATCGAAGAGCTCATGAAAGAAGGCAAGTACGACGAGGCGATGAAGCTCCTAGAGGAGCTCAATAAATCCACGCAAGAGATGATGGCAGGCCTCCAGGACGATCTCGACAGCATGGGCGGCCGAATGAGCGCGGCGGCCAGCAAGCGCCAGAACGAGTTCATGCAGGAGCTCGACAAGATGGCCGATGGCCAGCGCGGGCTCCAAGGCGAGACCGGCGACGTCGGTGGCGAGATGGACGACAGGCTCGCCCAAGAGGCCAAGGACGCACACGGTGAGGGCCTAAAGGCTGCGCGCGATGGCGCGAAGTCCATGCGAAAATCACTTGAAGGTGCAAAGGATTCGAGCCTCCACCCTGACGACCAGCGGGCGCTGGATGGGCTAGGAAAGAAGGCCGCGGCTCTCGAAGACGCCCTCGACTCTGGGCGTTTAGAGCAGGCCAGCGCGCTCGCGAAGGAGCTCTCCGAGGGCATCGGCAAGCTCAAGGGAGAGGTCGGCGAGTCAGCCTCGCGCGAGTCGGACGAGGGTCGTCTCAAAGGACTCAAGGGCAGCGGCGACAAGCTCGGCGAGGCATCAGAGATGTCGTCAGAGATCGCCGAGAAGCTAGGCGAGATGGGCGCCGGTGGGCCGAAGACACCGAACTCACCGGAACAAGCGCGGCTCGATCGACTGTCGCAGCAGCAGCGCGCCCTCAAAGAGCGCCTCGACCAGATGGGTCAAAAGCTCGACGACATGGAGCAAGACAGCCCTGGGATCAAAGAAGAGCTTGGTCCAAAGCTCGACGAGGCCTCGGAGAAGATGGGCGAGGCCGGCGAGGAGCTGGGCCAAGGCCAACCGCGGGGCGCCGAGAGCAGCCAGCAAAAGGCCCTCGAGAAGCTCCGCGAGGCGCAGCAGGCCATGCAAGAGCGGATGGAAAAACAAGGCAAGCAAAAGCCCGGCCAGGGCGGCGGTGTGGGTGTCAACGACCCGAAAGAGAAGGTCGGCATTCCGGACGAGGACCCCTACGCCGCGCCGCGAAATCTCCGCGAGGAGATCATGCGCGCCATGCAAGAGGACGCCCCCGAGAAGTACAAAGAGGTCATCCGGCGCTTCTACGAGGAGCTGACGCGATGAGATCCCTTGCAATTGCGACACTATTTCGCGCCGCGCTCAGCAGCGTCCTCCTCGGGGCCTTGGTCGTCGCTACAAGCACGACGGCGACGGCTTTCCCGGTGGCCGATCAGCAGACCGCTGACGAGGCGCTTGAGTCGTGGAATCTCAAAGAGGCGATCCCGATGGTGGACCGGCTCTTGGCAGACAAACCCACCGATCCATTCAACCTCTACCTCAAAGGCAAGGTCCTGCACCTGCAGGGCAAGTACAGCGAGGCCGTCGATTGGTTCGCGCAGGCCAACACCCTGCAGGAAAACCCCCTCTTTCAGCACTACCTCGAGTTGGCGCGCAGCACCGCCGAGGCCACCCGCGACTACGTCTCCGAGCTTTCGCCCGCGGGGCACTTTCAGATCTTTCATGCCCCCGGCATCGACGCGCTGCTGACGCCCTACGCAGGCGAGGCCCTCGACCGGGCCTACGAAGAGCTGTCGCGCATCTTTGACCACGTGCCCGCGCCGCCCGTCCGGGTCGAGATCTACCCGACGGTCGACGTCCTCGGCGCGGTCAGCCCGCTGACGGTGGCCGAGATCCGGACGTCGGGCACCATCGCGTTGTGTAAATACAATCGGCTGATGATCACCTCGCCGCGGGACCTCGTATACGGCTACGACTGGCTAGACACCCTCTCGCACGAGTTCATCCACTATGTGATTACGCAAAAGTCCCGAAACAAAACGCCTATCTGGCTCCACGAGGGTCTCGCTAAGTACTATGAGGTCAAATGGAAACGGGACGCCAAGCCTAGCCTCGACCGACACAGCGAGTCCTTTCTCGCGAAGGCGCTCAAAGCCGACGCGCTGATCCCCTTCGCCGACATGTCCCCGTCGATGGCCAAGCTACCTAGCCAAGAGGCGACCGCGACGGCCTTCGCCGAGGTCTGGACCGTGATGGCCTTCCTAGAGCAGCGCTCGGGTGGTCAGGTCGCTGCGTCGCTGGTGTCGAAGCTTGGGTCGGGGATGGAAGACCGGGAGGCTGTGGCCGCGGTCGCCAACCTGCCATGGGACCGCTTCGAGAAGAGCTGGAAAGCCTTTCTAAAGCAACAATCCTACCGCGAGCTCGACGCCGCGTATCAGCAGCGCCTTCTCTTTAAAGGCAAGGACACCGAAGCGGACGAGCTCGCGGCCATCAAGATCGATAAAGCCCGCGACCACGTGTGGCTTGGCGACCGGATGCGCATGAAGAAGCGCTGGAACCCCGCGATCTTCGAGTACCACCGCGCCACCGAGCACGTCGGCAACGCGTCGCCCTATGTGCAGGGCAAGCTCGGTTACGCCCTCCTGCGCGCCAATAAGGCGGCTGAGGCGGCCATCGAGCTGGCGCGGCCCATCGCGGATCATCCGCGGCATGTGGTCCTGCACGTCTATCTCGGCGAGGCCCTTATGATGCTGGGCCGATGGGAAGACGCGCGCACACACCTCGAAGAGGCCCTGACCATCAACCCCTTCGATCCCGAACTGCACGAACACCTCGCCAAAGTTTACGACCAGCTCGGCATGACCGACAAGGCGACCATCGAGCGCAACGCTCAGAGGCTCATACACCCATGAACGACAGCACCCCCGCCCTGCCCTCCTCGCCCACGAACGAGACCCAGCGCCTGCCAATCGTGCCCGCGAGCCCCGTCGAGGTCGCCGCCCCGGAGATCACCGCGGCCGACATCGCCAGGGTCGCCGCGGCGCGCGATCGCGTGCTCACGGAGATCCAAAAGCGCATCGTCGGCCAGCAGGACGTGATCGATCTGCTGCTGACGGCCCTCTTTGCCCAGGGGCACGGTCTGTTCATCGGCGTCCCAGGCCTCGCGAAGACCCTGCTCATCCAGACCCTGTCCGAGGCCGTCAGCCTCGACTTCAACCGCATCCAGTTTACGCCCGACCTTATGCCGTCGGACATCACGGGGACGGACGTCTTGGAGCAGGACGCGACGACCGGCAGCCGCTACTTCAAGTTCATCCAGGGTCCTTTGTTCTGCAATATTCTCTTGGCCGACGAGATCAACCGCACGCCGCCAAAGACCCAGGCCGCGCTGCTGCAGGCCATGCAAGAGAGGCGGGTGACCGCGGCGGGCAAGACTTACAAGCTGGGCGCGCCGTTCTGTGTCTTCGCGACCCAAAACCCCATCGAGCAAGAGGGCACCTATCCCCTGCCGGAGGCCCAGCTCGATCGCTTCATGTTCTCGATCCATGTGACCTACCCCTCCTTCGCGGAAGAGGTTGAGGTCGTCACGCGCACGACGGGCCGCCCGATGGCGAAGGTCAACGCCGTCCTTGACGCCGAAGAGCTGCTAGAGCTCCAGCGCATCGCGATGGGCGTCGTCGCGAGCCCTGACGTCATCAGGTACGCCGTGGAAGCGGCGCGCCGCACGCGCCCAGAGAACGACGACGCGCCCGAGGCCGTCAAGCGCTACGTGAGCTGGGGTGCGGGGCCGCGCGCCTCGCAGTACCTGATCGTCGGCGCACGCACCCGCGCAGCCCTCCATGGCCGCCCCCACGCGTCGCGCGAAGACGTCCGCGCCCTCGCCCGCGCAGTCCTCTCACACCGCCTCCTCTTGTCCTTTCAGGCCGAGGCCGATCGCGTCACGACCAATGACATCATTGACGCTGTGCTCGCCTCGATCCCCGCCTCGAAGCTCGCGTAATGGCCCTCTCGAGCCCCGAGGCGCGCCCCAAGGACGGCCGCACGTACATCGACCCGCAGGCGCTCGCGCGTCTCCGCGGCGTCTCCGTGCGGGCCGAGCGCGTCGTGGACGGCGTGCTTCAAGGTAGCCACCGCTCGCCCCATCAAGGGATCTCTGTCGAATTCGCGGAGCACAAAGAGTACGCCCCGGGCGACGACACACGCCACATCGACTGGAAGGTCTATGGGCGCATGGATCGCTATGTGGTCAAAAAGTTTGAACAAGAAACAAACCTGCAGGCGACCTTCATCATCGATGGCTCGGGCTCGATGGGCTACGGCGCCGAGGACATGCTGACGAAGTTCGACTACGCCAGCGTCATGACCGTCTCGTTGGCGCATGTGCTGCTCAAACAACAAGACGCGGTGGGCCTCATCAAATTCGCCGAGGGGGTCGCTGAGACCGTCCCGGCGCGGGCGCGCGCGACCCAGCTCGGACTCCTGGCCCGGACCCTAGAGACGGCCGCGGTAGCCGGGACCACGGGCCTCAACGAGGCCATTGAACACGTCACGGCGCACCAGCGGCGCCGCGGCATGATCTTTTTGTTCTCCGACTTCTTCACCGATCTCTCGGCGACGGCCCGGGTCCTCAGAAACCTCGCGACGCGCGGCCAGGACGTGACCCTCTTTAGCGTCTTCGACGGTGACGAGCTGACCTTCCCCTTTAAAGAGATGACCCTCTTTGAAGGCATGGAGAGCAAGACCCGCCTCCTCGTCGAACCGACGCTGATGCGGCGCGAATACCTCAAACGTTTCAACGCCCACCGCGAGTCGATCAAGACCCTCGCGGCGGACTCGATGGCGAACTTTTGCGAGCTCGACACGCGCGAGGCGCCCGGCGAGGCCATCTTGCGCTTCCTCCGCGAGAAGCGTGGGCGCTCCGCCAATCGTGGACGGGGAGCCTGACGCCATGGGATTCGGAAACATCGCGCTGCTCGGCGGCATGCTGCTCGGGCTCTTGCCCATCATCATCCACCTCGTCAATAAGCGCCGCGCCCGGCTCGTGCGCTTTGCGGCCATCGAGTTCCTACTGCTCAGCGACAAGAAGCTCGCTAGACGCTTGAAGCTCAAACAGATCCTCGTCCTGGCCCTCCGCGTGCTGCTCATCGTCGCGATGGCCTTCGCCTTGGCCAAACCCTACCTCGAGCCGGACCAGGTCGCCGGTGTCAACGTCACCGAGCCGGGCGCCGTGGCGCTCATCATTGACGACTCGGCCTCGATGAACGCGCTGCGCCCGGATGGGACCAGCCGCTTTGAAGAGGTCATGGATGAGGCCCGGCGCCTCATCACGAGCCGCGGCGAGCGCACCAGCGTCGCTATCATCATGAGTGGCGCGCCCGCCCGCCTCTTGACGCGTGGTGTGACCTTTGACGAGGCCGCGCTCATGGCGGCCTTGGCCGAGGCGCGACCTTCCGACCGTGGACAAGACTTCGAGGGCGCCTTGAGGGAGGCCGGCCGCGTCCTTTCCGAAGCTGGGGAGACCCGGCGGCAGGTGCTGGTCCTGTCCGACCAGGCGCGCGACGTCTGGGCCGCAGGGCCAAAGACTTGGACCTGGGCCCCGCTGACCGACATCAAGGCCGTGCCGCCGAAAGAGCCCGCCCGGCTCGCGAACATCGCGGTCGCACAAGTGCGCGTCTCACAAGACGAACAGAGCGCCGGCTTCATCATCGAGGCAGACATCAAGAACTACGGCGACGCCGAGGCCAACGTCGAGGTCTCCCTCAAGATCGGGGAGATGGCGGCCGTCGAACCCGTCACGGTAAAGGCTGGGCGGGTCCAGACCGCGACCTTCCGCAGCAGTGACGGGACGAGCCGTGGCAATGGCACCGTGTCCATTGCACCGAGCGACCAAAATAGTTTGAGTAGCGATGATCTCTGGTACTTCACCGGGACCGAGCGAGTCTCCCTGCACGTATTGTTGGTCAACGGCGCCCCCCGATCGCCCAACTGGCTGGACGAGCTCTTCTTTTTACGCCCTGCGCTGGCTCTGACTCCCCCGGGCCACCCGCCTATTACCACCTCCGTCGTGGCGCCCCAGGACCTCACCGCGGCCCAACTAGACGCCGCTGATGTCGTGGTGCTCGCGAATGTCGCGACCGTGTCAAAAGAGCAGGCCCTCGCCATCAAGCACTGGGTCGAGAGAGGCGGCGGTCTCTTGACGACCGTCGGCGACAACCTCGAGCCGGCGACGGCTAACGCGGCCTTTGGCGATCTCTTGCCCTTCCCGATCCGCGAGGTAAAGTCAGTCGGGCGGGCCAACGACCCCCAGTCGGTTCTGCAGGCGCTGAGTCTGGCCTCCGTCGACTTCGAGCACCCCGTGTTCTCGATCTTCCGTGGCCTTCAAGACGCGAGCCTCTTTAAGGCCCACGTCACGAGCTACGCCCTCGTCGATAGCGAAGGCCAACAGGGGGCGTCGGTCATCGCCTCACTCACGGGCGGCGTGCCCGCCCTCGTCGAGGCGCCCCTTGGACGTGGCCGGGTCATGCTGTGGACAAGCTCTATCGATCGCGACTGGTCGGACATCGCGCTGCGGACAAGCTTTCCTCCGTTGATTCAGCGTCTTGCATCCTATCTCGGGCGTCTCCTTGACCGCACCGGCGACAACGCGCCGACGGGTCTCGGCCTTCAGGTTGGCATGAGCGCGCGCCTGCCGGTGCCGGACGGCGTGGGGCCCATCACGGTCCGGCGTCCCGACGGCGTGGAGATCGCCATCGCAGATCCGCAGGCCATCGACGACGATCGGACCCTAGGGGCTACAATCTTCCTAGAGAACGTCGATGTCGCTGGGCACTGGGAGACGATGCGGACAGGTCAACCAGATCGCGCGCTCGTGACCGCGGTCAACGTCGATCGCGCTGAGTCCGATCTGACGCCCACGGACGAGATGACCATCGCGGCTGCGAGCGCCGTCGTCTTGCAAGACAACGGCGTGCTCCCTGGCTTCGGCCCGGCCGAAGGAGAAAGCGAGAGCATCGCCGCAGCCGGGGTACCCGAGACGCAGCGCACGGTCCTCTGGCCTTGGATCTTGGCCGGACTCTTCCTGCTCTTCGGCAGTGAGGCCTGGCTGCTGATCCGGGCCTAGACGGTCGCCAAGAGGGCGGCAAGCTCGTCCGGTAGAGACGCCAGCGCGGGCAGAGGCCACGCCGTCGTCGGTACTTTCAGTTGCAACTGAAGTCGCCTAATTCGATGCTGGCACGCCTCGCTCGCGCCTTGAAGCTCCGCACCGAGCGCCTCGGCCAGGTCCAGATCACGGCACACACAGGCGAGATCGACATCGGCCGCGTTCAGGCGCTGCGCCAATAGCCGAGGGTCACGCCAGACGTCGAGGGCCTTCATGTCGAGATCGTCTGAGATCACGACCCCATCGTAGCCCAGCTCAGCGCGTAGGATCTTCGGGATGATGACTTCGGACAACGTCGCGGGCCACTGTCGATCCAGAGACGGGTAGACGACGTGCGCCGTCATCAACATCGGGATGTTCGCCTCGACGGCGCGCCGGAAGGGCACGAGCTCGACGGCCTCCAAGGCCTCAATCGGCCTATCGACGACGGGCAGCTCGAGGTGCGAGTCGCTCGTCGTGTCGCCGTGCCCAGGGAAATGCTTCCCACAGCCAAGCACGCCCGCCGACGCGAGCCCGCGAGCCCACGATAGGGCGCGCTCTGCGACCTCTGCGGCGTCCGTCCCAAAGGCCCTCCCACCGATGATCGGGTTGGCAGCCCGCGAGTGGACATCCAAGACGGGAGCGAAGTCTAGGTTGAACCCCAGCGCGCTCAGATGCTGCCCCATCACGCGGCCAAGCGCCTCAAGCTGCTTGGAATTCAACACACTCGCGCAGCGCCCCATCGGCGGGATGGTCGTGACCTCCGGGACACGCGGCGCCTTCAGTCGCTGCACGAGGCCGCCCTCTTGATCGACGGCGATGATCGGCGTCCCGGCGACGAAGAGGGAGACGAGCGATTGTTGCAGATCAACCCACTGGCGCGTCGACTCGAGGTTACGGGCGAAGATCACGACCCCGGCGACCCAGCCCCGACGGACGAGGCGAATCAACTGGTCCGGCGGAGTGAGCCCGTCGAAACCGACGACGAGCCGGGGACAGGCCTTGGACAGACCAGTCACCGACTCATCTCAGACGTCGAACGTCGTCGTGCCAGGTCAGTTGCCCTTCCACTTGTCGAGGACGTCACGGACCATACCGGCGTCGGCCGCGTTCGGCGACAGCTTGAGGTACTTCTCGTAGGCCGCCACGGCGCCAGCACGATCGCCCTGCTTGGCCTTAATCGAGCCGATCTGCTTCCAGGCCGACGCGTGCCCCTTGTCGGCGGCCTGCTTGTAAAGGGCCAGCGCTTTCGGTGGGTTACTGGTATGGAACTCACGCGCCTCTTTGTAGAGGTCGGCCGCGCTCATGTTCGACGTCGCGGGGGTCGCAGTCGCGTTCGTCACGGGCTTCGGCTTCGGGGTCGGGTCTTCGGCTCGGGCCTCCGCCCGCTGCTGATCGACCTTGGCCTTGCGGGCCTTTGCGACGATATCACGCGCCGATGCGAGAGCCGGGGCAAGCGCGAGCGCCTCCTCGCCCTTGGCGATGGACTCATTGTATTGCTTTTTGGCGAGGAAGGCCTTGGCCTCCTCGACGCGCGCGTTCGCGATGGCCGGACCGACAGCGTTCTTTAGCTCGCTGACGCGGGCATAGTAGACGCTGGTCTCCGGGACGACGCCGAGGTCGTTGAGCGCCATCCAAGCGGCCTCAAGGTCCTTTGACTGCTGCGAGGCCTGCGCCATCGCGAAGCCCTCACCGATCTTCTGCTCGCGCAGGACCGTGTCCTTAAGACGAACGGCCTCTGCGTTGCTCTTGTCGAGCACCACGACGATCTCGAGCTGCTTGAGCGCCTCTTCCCAGTTCTGCGCCGCCACGGCGCCTCGGGCCTTCTCGACAGCGCCCTTGACGGCGTCTTCATTCGACGGTTCGGCCACGACGGGCTCCACGACCTCGACCGGCTTAATGGGTTCGACGACGACCGCCTCCACGGGCTTGACCGGGTCGGTTCCGGTCGCGGGCGTGATAGGCTCCGTCCCGGCCACAGGCGCGCCGACATTCGACGCGACGGGTGGCTGCTGAGTTATGATGAAGACAGCGGCGACGGCACCGGCGACGATCAGGAGCAGGAAGAACAGCCAACCCTTGCCCTTCTTCTTGACGGGCTCCTCGATGGCCGCAGCCTGGCCGCGGCCGCCCTCGGCCCAATCCTCGGGGCGATAGATGAACTCTTCGCCTTTTTCGACGAAGCGGAGCTGGACCTTGCCGAGCTCGACGACGTCGCCGCTCTTGAGGACAGACTCTTCCCAGAGCTCGCCGTTGACGCGAATACCGTTCTTCGATTGCAGGTCCACCATCTTGACGGAAGCGCCATCGACCACGATCTTCGCGTGGTTGCGGCTAATCGAGTGGTGATCGATGACGATATCGTTTTCGCCGGTGCGGCCGACGATCATCGTCTTCGCGGTCAGCGAATATTCCTTGCCCGCGATGTCGCTCGTGACCGCGACGAGGGTCGGGTGGACGGCGCCAATACGCTTTTTGCCAGCGCCGAGGCTCTTGCGGGTGCCCGCATCGTCAGGCATTGCCTGGACCGAGACCGTGCTCTCGGCCTTGGCACCACCGCTGTTCTCGGCCTTGGCCGCAGCGATCTGGGCCTTGGCCTTGGCCTCGATCTCTTTCTGCTTCTTCAATTCCGCCGGGGTCAGCTTTTTGACCTCGTGGACCGGCTCCGGAGCCTCTTTCTCGGCGGACTTTTCGACTGGGAGGGCCTCGACGGCCTTCACGCCCTCGAATGAGAGCTCATAGTCGCCGATCTGAATGATGTCCCCGTCGGACACGCGTCGCGCGACGCCAATGCGATCGCCGTTAATACGGGTGCCGTAGCGGCTGAGGTCCTCTACGTGGACCTCATCGCCTTTCTTGGTGAATCGTGCATGCGAACGCGAGACATTTCGCTCGGTTAGGCGAACAGTGTTCCCCTCCTTGCGGCCAATCGTGATCTCGTCGCGGTTCGCGATTGAGATCTTCGTGACTTTGCCTGCGTCGTCCTTGATCTGAAGCTTCATCAAGGTTTCCCCTGTAAGCGGAGACTCGGTCGGGACCACGCGACACTCGCCGTGGTCGTGTGGTCTCTGCGGAGTAGATGAATGGTCTTGGGCGTGGCGAAATCAGCCCGCACCTAGTGGAAAGGAGTAGCAGGTTCGCGGGCGGCTGGCAACTCGTGCCACGGCGAGTCCCGGCGAAACTCATGACAGGAGGAATCGTCGAGGCGCCATCAAAGGCACGCCCCTCGCGGAATACGCAGCGAGTGGCGCCAATGGCCGAGGTGAGAGCTTTGGGTCAGAGAACTTGGGGCCTCTGTTTCGACCGCACCACGCCGCGTCGTGATGACGAGGGCCGACCACGAGTGTTCGGTCGGCGAACGCTCACGAGCGTGTCTGAACGGACACGAGGGGCGTGTCCCGCCTTCCACGCCATGCACACTGGCGCGCGCGTCGGACCGGCCCATGGTGCGCAAGAGCGCTTGTAAGAAAGCTGTCGCTAGCTTTTTACCGGTCTTTTTCAAAAACGGCACGGACCTTGCTTTAGGGCTAGGGACGCGGCCCGCCTTCGGCCGCTGACAGCCGATTATTTATGGAGCCCCCGCATGAAAACGACCACCGCATCAACCCACGAAAGACTTCGCGCCGCGCCAACCTCTGACCGAGACACAAAGGCGGATTTCAACGCGCTGGCGCTTCCCCACTTGTCGGCCCTCCGGCGCCACGCCGAGCGCCTCACGCGCAACCCGGACAGCGCGGAGGACCTGGTCCAGGACGCGCTTGTCCGCGCCTATTGCAAATGGGATCAGTTTGATCTGCAAACAAACTGCCGAGCGTGGCTCGCCCGTATCGTCACGACGACGTTCATCAATGGGTATCGACGACGTGCGAAGGAGCGCGAGATCCTGACGGCGGAGCACAATTGCGCGCTGGGGGATCGTTTCTTCAGTCGCGACGCCAGCCGACGCTGGAGCGAGCCAGACACGGCCTACGCCGAGCGATACCTGTCTCCGGGCGTCCTACACGCCCTATCACAGTTAAAGCCGGAGTTCCGCTCGGTCGTGGAGCTCTCAGATCTCATGGAGCTCCCCTACCGGGACGTCGCGGAGACCCTCGACATCCCCGTCGGCACCGTGATGAGCCGGCTCTTTCGCGCGCGTCAGGCCCTGCGCCGGCAGCTTGGAGACCACGCGCGTGAGTACGGTCTGCTTGGCGAGGCGCGGGTCGCTTGAACCTCGCGATCTCCCGACAAAAAAGCCCCGGACGCTGAGCGACCGAGGCTTTTGTTGTACAGCAAATGCTTTAGTCGCGCGCAGAGACGCGACGACGGATCATCAACAGCGCCAAGGCCGCGAGGAGCAGAGCCGCCGTCGGGAGCTGCTGGCCACCCTGGCAGCCGCCGCTCGCCTTGAGGTCATCCTTCTCGGGGCCGGTGCTGGTGTCGTCGCCGACAGTAACGTCGTCGGCGATGGCAGCGTCCGGGGATTCCTCAGGCATCACCTCGGGACCGACCTCGGGGTTCGGATCGACCGGGCCATTCTCCCACGTCTTGTACGGGGTCGGGTCGTCCTCGTAGTTGCCGGTGCGGTGCGGGTTGGCACCAAAACCATTCCACTCAAAGACGCCGCCCGCGCGACCTTCGGTGCGCCAAGCGTAGAGCCAGCCATCACGCGTCGAGATCGCCACGTCGAGCTTGCCGTCGCCGTCAAAGTCGCCGACCGCGGGGGTCGCGATGATCCAGCCGCCCGTCTGCTTCGGGAAGCCCGCGGGTTTTTCACCCTTGTAGTTCCAGGCCTGTAGCAAGTAGCCACCTGAGCCGACGATCACCTCGGGGCTATTGTCATTGTCGATGTCGACGACCGTCGGCGCGTTAAAGAACTGCCAGTCGTCGTGAACCCGCGGGAAGCCGATCATCATGCGGCCGGTCTCGGTGTCCCAACCCGACATGTGGTGGTCGAACTCGCCGCGCTTGCCGCCACCGGCGAAGGCGAGCGCGAAGTCAAAGCCCGCGGTGCCCTTGACCATGTCGAGACCACCCTCATTGTCGATATTGGCGAAGGCGCCGTTATTCATAAGGATATAGGCGGGGCTGTCCTGGCTGTCCGAGAGCTCGCCGAAGGCTTGGTTGTTCATCCGGCCGTTGTGCGACGGGGTCTTGTAGGGCGTGCCGTCATGGCGGAAGAGCCAACCCTGGGTCGAGATCGTGTCGAAGCTGATCTCGAGCTTTCCGTCGAAGTCGAGGTCGGCCAGCATCGGGTTCGCGACGACGCCGCGACCGACGACCGGCAGCACGTTGACGGTCAAACCAAAGAGAGAGCGCGGCCAGCCGGCCTTGATCTCGCCCGTGCGACCCTCGATGACGTAGGCCGTCGCTTCATTCTCCACGCCGGCTGCGCCGTAGACCTCAGACGAGCCAGACGCGATCTCAGGAAAACCGTCGCCGTCGATGTCGCCCACGGCCGGTGTGGCCACGATGCGGTCACGCCGACGCACCGAGGCCGGCTCGTCTGCCTGATAGAGGCGAATGGGATAGGGCGCCATCGGCGAGCCGTTGTTGTGCCAGACGTAGATGTGCTGGTCCATACCGGCCGCGATGATCTCGAGACCTGGCTCGCCGTCGAGGTCGTAGAGGACCGGCGAGGCCATAAATCCGCTGTCGATGACCATATTTGGGTCAAGGGCGAGGTCTTCGACGATGTCGTAGTCGATGGTCTTCGGCCAGCCCGGGCGCACCGTGCCGTCGTGCTCGAAGACGAAGATCCCGCCGTCCCAGGTCGAGATCACAATCTCAATGTCGCCGTCGCCGTCAAGGTCACCGGCCGACAGGGGCATCATCGCCGTCTGGCGCGCGATGCTGGGGTCGATGCGGCCAATTTTTGCAATACAACCGGTCTTGTCGGTCCGGAACGCGCAGCTACCGCGGACGTTGCCCGCGGAGCCTGCGATCATGGGGCGGCGGTTTTCGACCGGGACCGGGAAGCCCGTCATCTCGCTGCCGTCCTGCTGGAAGACATGCAGCATACCGTCGGAGGTGAAAATAACGAGCTCTTCGTCGTTGTCGCCGTCCATGTTGACGAAGACCGGCGAAGACTCGGCCGAGGTCTGCAGGTTCTTCGGGAAGCCGTCCAAAATCGTCGGATCTTTGTGCAAAAGCACGCCTTTACGGTGCTCGCCCTTGACGACGCTATCGCCGAAGTCGGCCTCGGCGCGGAGGCGCAGGGTCACTGCGAACTGGTGCGGGTCAGTAAGCGGCTTGGTGTAGTCGAAGTCGACGGCGCTGACGTCCCAAGTACCGCAGGTGTCATCACGGCCGGTCGTCGTACCGCTGGCGATCTCGATGAAGTTCTCGTTCGGGTCGACGCCCGCCGCGTACTCAAGGACCCAGCGGACCTCATTGTAGCGGGCGGTGGCACCGTCGGCGCGCTGGTTGAGGCGGCAGTCGACGTTCACGGTCGGGGTGCGGTCGGGATCGATGACCTCAAACCAGGTCGGCGTGTTTATGTAGACCTCCGGCGGGATTCGGCCCTCAACGATGGCGTCGACAGTCCTGCGCGCGTTATTGCGGCCGTAGCCGAAATGCCAGTCGAAGCCGGGGCCGCTCTTGTACTTCTCGGAGTCGTTGTCGAGGGGGTTGATATTGATGTCATCGGCCTCCATCGTGAGGATCTGTTTGACCTCTTCGCCCGTCATCGGTGGATCCAGGTCAGCCTTCAGAGCGGCGGCGTACATGAGACCGACGTGACCAGAGGTGATACCGACGGCCTCCGAGCTGCAGCCGGTGCCGGGGGTCGAGAGCAACAGCTGCATGCCGAAGTTCGTGCAGTTGTTGAAGTTCAAAAAGGTTGAACTCAACTCAGGTGAGGCCTCGTCAAACATGACGGCGTGCACGTAGATCGAGTGCTCGCCCGAGCCAGGATAGTTGTGGTGATAGCTGAGCTCATCGGCGGCCGAGGCGACGACCGCGACGTTGTTCGCGTAGGCGTAGTCAATGGCGGCGGCGGCGAAGGCTGTGTAGTTCACCGTGCCGAGGGCCGACTGGATCACCGAGGCGCCGCTATCGACGGATAAGACAACGCCCTGGGCGAAGTCGTTGGAATCGGTGACGAAGCTGTCGCCGACGCGGATCATCATGACGGTGCAGTCCGGGCAGACGCCGATATCGCCGTTGCCGTTGTTACCTTCGGCGGCCGAGTCGCGGGCTTCGCCGTTGCCGTGGCCGAACTTTGTGTCGTCATGGGCGTCGTTGTCGTCCATGAAGAAGTCCCAGCCGGAGATATCATCAATGTACCCGTTGCCGTCGCTGTCGACGCCGTTCGAGCACTTGATGATGAGGTCCTGCGGGTCCAACATATTGTTATGATTGGCATCCCATTCGAGGAGGGCCAACGCCTGCAAACCCACCGCGGCGTAGTAGTCGCGGATGTCGAACCAACCGCTTCCGTCGACGTCGAAGGCGTCGGCGCCCTCGGGCGGGATCGCCATGGGCGTCGGCTTGCAGTTGTCGAGCTCGCCACGGTTCAAGTAATACTTATTTACAAGATCCGTGTTGTCCCAATAGGCGCCGGAGTCGTGGACCGAGATGATCACGCGGCGATCGCCGGTCGTGACCTGCCATGCCTTGTCAGCCCAGATACCTGGTCCGAGGTTCGTCCGTTCATTCAGGTCGGTAATGTTACCAGCCCAGGCCACAGGATAACTCGACCAGAGGTTCCACTGCCCATTGTAGCCTGGGTCGTTTGGCGGGCCTTCAGGCCAAGGTTCCGCAGCGCGGCCAGAGGAGGGAAAGGTGACCAAAGCCGTCACAATGAGGAACGAGCGGAAAACGAACTTAAAATTCATAGCTAATCCGATGGGAGAGAATCGCGGACTTCTTGGGGCGAACACCCCCCGAGTGAGGCGCGAGCAAGGGTGACCGAAAACGACAAGCAAAGGCAAGACCTTGTTATGTCGGTCACACGGGGAATCGCGTTCTTTCACTGGCTGAACTCAGCCTGAATGATCGTGTAGTATTCACAACACGATTCAATCGAGGCTAACCGAGCGACAGCAACGAAACGATGTCGTTTCCGATGTCTGATATGGCGGGCTGGACGGTCTTACTTCCGAAAAGACGAGAGGCGTGGTGAGGCGTATCCCACGTTGCTCCCTTTATTACACGATAGGAACAGCTCGCGGGATCCACGGCGCTTCCATCGTCCGGAATAGAACTCAGGTTACTTCGCCAGCAGTCACGTACCCATTCGTTCGCGTTTCCAAGAAGGTCAAAGACGCCGGCACCAGTGCGATCAAACGGCTTGCTTCCTCCAGCAACGAAATAACCGTTTCCGCACACTTGAAGGTTCGAATAGTTACATGTGGGTTCCGGCTCGTTGCCCCAAGGCCAAAGATATCCGGGCGCACCTCGCGCGGCCCTTTCCCATTCAGCCTCCGAGCAGAGACGACCGTCAGTCCAAGCGCAAAAGGCCACAGACTGTGTCCAACTCACATAATTAACTGGTAAGTGAGACGTCAGCATACTCCCCGAAGTCGGTCGACTAGGCGTTGGAAATGTGAGCGCGGTGCAACCGCCATCAATCACACACGCCTCATACCTATTCGCCGTAACTTCAAAAATATCGATTAGATACGGCTTAAGCGTAACGGTTTCTTCTGGCGTCGCATCCACCGGACACGAGCCATGACGGTGTATTAGCCCAGTCGAATCATGACTCCATCCGTTCCGTGGTAAGGAACCCTCAGGAGGAGTTAGATATGAGCAAGAAAACCCATACTCGTCGGACCCACAGCGTAGAACAGAAAGCAGTCATTCTT
>Ga0209702_10000482_pt1 | contig 82880 bp, 83 predicted proteins | sample FRY01_FD_187210 | JGI IMG/M metagenome (GOLD analysis project Ga0209702, IMG submission 187210) | Freshwater microbial communities from Lake Fryxell liftoff mats and glacier meltwater in Antarctica - FRY-01 (SPAdes) (version 2) | ecosystem: Environmental > Aquatic > Freshwater > Ice > Glacier...
GCCGATCGCTCGGCCCGGCAAGCCGCTCGGTCAGAGCAACGTCGTGCGCGTCACGCCGCTGCTGCAGCTCGGCTCGGGCGACATTCACCACGTTGTCGAGCTGCGCTGTCAACGGTGCGACGTCGATCGGCTTGCCGTCGTTCGGCATCGACGGGCCGACACCGGCACGCGTCAACGTGGCGAACAGGTCGTCGACCATCAACGCACCCGACGGACCCGCGAACACCGCCATCCACTCGACCAACTGCGGTTGCCCCCGGCCGTTCGAATACTGGCCCTGCACACAGAACACCGGACTAGACACGTCGGCCTTCAACACCGGTGCCTGGTGCCGGCCGAGTTCGACCAGCACCTTGTCGCCAAGCCAGCTGGTAAGCGGATGAAGCGGCGACAGGTAGCCCACTTCCGGCCAGCTCGATTTCGACGACTCGCGGGCCGCAGCCAGTTGCCCTTCAGCAGTGACCGCATCACCGGTCAGCTTCAGAGACTCGGCCACCTTCTGCTCGGCCAAATACGACTGGGGAAGCACACCAAGCCGTCGGACCAGATCCTTCGGTGGTCGAATCGAGAAATAGTCCGGATGATCAGCCTCGGTACGGATGTCGAGTTCGTGCTGGGCATCGTCGAACACGGCATGCATCGCCTCACGGACGAACTCGTTGTCGCTCTCGAACATCGTCGGCGGGCGATCGACCGGAACCTCATGCGTCGTGGCCGGCCCTTCGAGCAACGTCATGATGTCGAACGCCTTCGCAGGCTCCGCAGGGATCACCGCATCGGCGTCCACACCCTCGGAGAGACTCTTCATCACCGACTCCTCTTCGAGGCCGGCGTGATGGAGGCCGAGCAGGCTGCCGCTCTCGCCGAAAGCCTTGTGCGCCTCCTGCTCACGCTGCAGCAACTTGGTGAGGATGCGGACGTCGCCAGTCAGGCGAGGATGGTTCGGTGTCTGGATCAGGGCACGGATGTCGGGGGCGTGCTGCTGGCCGTACCGGTCGATGCGACCGTTGCGCTGCTCGATGGTGATCAACGACCACGGCAGATCGAAGTGGATCAGGTGATGACACTGCCGGTGCAGGTTGACGCCCTCCGACGCCATGTCACCGGTGAACAGCAGGCGGATCTTGTTGTCGCCGAGCCCGAACTGCTCGATCACATCCATCTGCTTCACGTCGGCAAGCCCACCGTGCAACACGAGATGCTGACCGGGCTTCAACCCCAGCAAGCCGGGCACCGTGGCCGCCAGCCAGTCGAGGGTCGCGATGCGCTCTGAGAAGATGACCACTCGCGCCTTCGACTTCGGGCCGACCCCGATCTCACGGAGCTGGGCGACGAGCGAGCCGAGTTTGGACGACGTGCTGTCATCGATTGCGGTCGCACGATCCAACAGCGTCTCCAACGCCCTGTCCTCGGCCTGCTGATCCATGCTCAAGCCCGTCGCTACCGCCGGCTTGGAGGCCAAGGTCTTCCGACGCTGCTCGAGGGTCTGGATCAACGCGTGATGGCTAGACAACGCCGACTTGAACAGCGTCCACGGGAACAGGCTTTTGCCCTTGCCGGTAACCGGTGGGCTACCGCTGACCGGGTGGGTCCACGTGTCGGCCAACTCGGCAAACATCGCCTCCTCCGGCGGTGTCGGGACGATCGCGACCGGCCTCGGTTCCTTCCGATCGGCCCACATCGAACCCACCTCGCGAGCGACCTCCTCGTTGCCCTTGTGGCGACGGAGATACAGATGCTCGATGTCCTCACGACGGATGTTCGTCGGATCAGCGATTGCCGTCGGATCGAGCAGTCGAATCAACTCGGCAAAACTCTCCGGGTCACCATTGTGCGGCGTGGCGCTGGTGAGCAGCAATGCCTCGGTACGCGGCGCAAGCGTGCGCGCGAGCTGGTTGTTCAACGTGCCGCGGTTGACGAGGTTGTGGCATTCGTCGATCACCACGGCGTCCCACCGGATGCCCTCGAGATGGTGGCGGTACCGCCCGGTGTTCTTGAGCGTGTCGATCGAGATGATCGACCGCTTGTAGAACGTGAACGGGTTGCGGTTCGCCGGGATCTGGCGGCGGACACGTTGGATGCCCTCGCTATCGAGCCGCACCAGCGGTATCGCGAAACGAGTCCACAACTCGTGCTGGAACTGCTCGAGAATGTGGCGCGGTGTGACCACGAGAATCTTGTCGCCCTGGCCCCGCCGGATCAGCTCGGACAGGATCATCCCGACCTCGAGCGTCTTGCCGAGCCCGACCGCGTCGGCGATCAGCAACCGCGGGCGAAGGCCCGTGAGCGCCTTGTGAGCCGCCCGGCGCTGATACTGGAGCGGATTGAGCAGCTGATGCTGCGACACGGTCAGATTGGTGTTCGTCGCCGGGATCGGCGTCTTGCGGAGCACCGCTTCGAGGTAGAGGCGCGACGTACGGAAGTGCGGCGACTCGTCCTGTACCAGCGTCGTGTCCTCTGGACGCAAAGGGGTGATGAGGTCGAGGTTCGTGAAGAAGCTGGCCTCGGTGTCGCGGACCAGCGTCGACGTGCCGATGCAGCGCACGAGTAACCCGTCGGCGGGGGTCGGCTGAACCTGTGTGACCAGCCACTCCTCGTCGCGCACCTCCACCTGGCCGCCGGCCGCGATCAATGGCAGGAGATCGTTCGGTGTCGACGCAGGCATGTCGTGCATTGTTCTACACGGTGTGGAGCGTGCTGGCCACGGTCGGGAACCAGTATCCAGCTAACGGCACGGGCTCGATAGACCTGTGGCGAATCACCCCAGCTAATTTTGTCCGCGTGCTAGGTGAGAATGGTCCGGGCTCGGGATGTCGACGAGCCGTAGCCGACGATTGCGAGGCCGATGCCGATGCCGATGCCGTCGTGGAGCGTCGATGCCCGCCGGATCGCATTTAGGATCCACCCGGTCCAATTTCCAAATACTCTTCCGCCGACGAGCGTCAGGAGCACGTTGCGGTTGCCTGTCCGCTCGGCGTTAGTCGCGGCTGCTGAAAATGTCGCTTCGTAGGTTGTATCGAGCATGAGCCAGGCGAGAGGCTCCCAGCTGCTCGCCGATTGATCCGAGTAGCCGACCGGGAAGGCAGAGCAATAGGCCTGGCTGACGAGGTGGCCGGGGGAGTTCTCAGTTGTGGCATACGTGGCCTCAGTATTGGACTGCAACCCGATTCGCATGCGACGGCGACGGCGACGATGGTTTGGGTGGAGAGCCGTACTATGTTCCCTTCTCAAAGGGGGTGAGCCATGAAGTGGATGGTGCCGATAAATCAGTTGGATGCGACGCAGGAGCGTGCCATTTCCGACATCGTCGACAATGTCCGAGACGATCACCTTGTCAGCGGTTTCGCTGGCTCCGGCAAAACGATCGTGCTCACACATGTTGTCGAGCGATTGGCTGCGCTGCCTCGTGGCAAGACGGTTTGCTTCGCGACGTTCACACATGCGCTCAAGGACATGGTCATCTCGGGGCTCTCAGCGTCAGCGCTGCGAAACACTGAAATTATGACGTTTGATGCGCTGGCTAAAGACGGGACCGTCTTCGACATTCTGATCGCCGACGAACTGCAGGACCTCAAAGCGCAGCGCATTGGAAAGGTGGTGGGCCGCTACAAAAGCATCGTCGCAGCTGCGGACTTCAACCAACGCATCTACCGCTCTGCAGCGAAGCGCCCCGAGATCGACGTGTTGATCGCCGACGCGAGCGAGCACCAGCTCGGGGAGATCCATCGAATCAACGAGAACATCTTCCAGATCGCAACGATGATTCACCCAGACGCTGCGCCGAGACGCGCACCACAGATCCGCGACGACGACGAAAAAGCACGCTACTACCAAGCCCCCTCCAAACGCGAGGAGTTCCGGGCGATCTACGCCGAGGCAAGCCGCCTAGCCGTGCCCGAATACCCCAGTGCGGTGTTATTTCCGAGCAAGAAGATCATGAAGGACTTTATTGACGTGCTCGCCGCAGCTCACTCATGGGGGTCACCTCCGGAGCTCGAGAGCAACGCTGACGAATCAGACGGGCCGTTCGACGCTATGAACGGCTTTCTTGACGCCAAGAGCACGAGGCTCCAAATCCTTGGAAGTGGCAGCGGGGAGATGGCGCTCAGTGACGACGAGGACGTCGTGTACCTGATGACCTATCACTCGTCGAAGGGGCTCGACTTTCCCAATGTGTTCCTGCCCCATCTCACCGATGACACGTCGCTCGACCCGATGAAGGGGGCGATGGAGGATGAGGAGCGCCGGCTGTTCTTTGTGGCGGTCACCCGGGCTCGACAGAGGCTGTATCTCTCGTTTCACGGGACGCCACACCGCTTCCTCAACAAAATTCCATGGGAGTATGTCGATAAGTTCAGCCCTGCTCGACGTTCCTACTGATGACACAGCCGCACCCAGACGATCGACTACTGCTCGCCGTGACGGCTACCGAGTGGCGCAATCTCTGCGCTCGCGGCTCGATGCGTTTCCAGCCAGCCCGGATCGCAGTTGCGTCGTCGACACCTACCGAGGCCCAGCTGTTCAGCGCATTCTCGGCGAATCCCACCACAAAACCAGAATCATCAGTGGACACATTCGTGCTCGAACTCCGCAACGACTGGCGTGCGACGGCACATACCCACGACTGGAACGACAGTGTCTCGATCCTCGAACTAGATCAAGTGGTGAGCCACCACCTCGTTGCCGAACAAGACCGCGGCTACTACGCACCACAGGCCGAAGAGGTTGGTGTTGCCCTGGCGTCTGACACCTACGAGCCGGCTTGGCGCGCCTGGACAGAAACAGAGGAAACCGATGCAGCGCTTCGTGCCGCGATACACCTAGCAAGCGATCACGGCATCGATCTCAGCACGTCAATGGAACGATGGCGCCCGATCGCTGGTGCGGTATCGACCCGCAACTTTCGTTCCCCCGACCTCCCATCCAATGTGCGCACGTTGCTCCAGGCGGCAACCAAGATCGACGATGCCGCCGCAAGCGTTAGAACGACCCATGCGTATTGGGTAGTCACAGCACTGGAATGGGTCGATGCAGCCACCGGCATCTACCTATTGGACGCTGGCGGCACAGCACCCCGACAAAAGATCAATTTGGGAATTTGGTGGGGTAAGCAGGCGCATTGGGAACGGCCAGTGAATCGCATGGTGTCCAACGCGCTTAAAACCATCCAGTCCGCTGCTCCGGAGGCGTTCACAGAGGGCATCAGCGCCGCAACTGTCGGCCACATCGTGCGACTCTTGGTTGAATCGCGTCACGGCACCCCGGCGCCGGCGAGCGTGACGGCAGCGCTCAATTCCACTTCGTCATCGCCTGACGCGGCAGCACTGATCTGCGTGTTAGCTTCCGCAGCGCTCGGCCCCGAGTTAGTCCGTCAACTGCGAATCAACTTGCGCGCGTCGTAGTGCAAGTTGTCCCAAGTGGGCAGTTGCGTTGACGGGTCGGGCTCTACCGGCCATCAAAACCCAAAATCTGACAGTGGACCGAACGAAATCCGTCAGTCGGGGAGAGAGATGGAAAGGCCGGGTGCTGTCGGGCCCTGACTCCAATCCCGTCACGACCCGTCCCCCCGGGTGGTGGGTCACAGTGCCTCGAGGACCCAGGTATCTGTCAGCGGGCAGCGCAGTCCAAGGCGGGCCTGCAGTCGTTGTTCTGGGAAACTGATTTCGGTGGCGAGGCGAAGAGCGGCTGAGGGGTAGGCAATGGTTGCCGCCACGGCGCCGGACAGCAGCGCTTCAGACGAGGTCAAGTTCTGGTCCCGGTGCGGCATCGCCTGACGAATGAGGTCCCTATCGAGCTGGGGCGGCAGTGAGATCCAACCGGTGGTTGCCCGGTCGGGAAGCGTGACTTTTGCCCTCATGGTGACCGATCGCTAGTTCATATAGTTTGTCTTGATGACGGACGGAGCGATTGAGCACTCGGGTGAGCGGGATCTTGTTGTCTGGGGCCTATGCACCGAGGGTTCAGCGATCGTGAAGGCCAGCACGTACGCCGAGGTCATCCCTGATGACCGGATCTTCGAGGTTTCGGCTGGGATGACGGTGAGGGAGGTCAAAGCGCTCCGCCTGCCTGGGGAGGCGCTGGCATCGCTCACGTTCTCCGACTTGGAGGAATGGGGTGACGATGAGGAGTTCCCTCTCGTCGACAGCATTGAGATGGCCATCGACATCGACTTGCAGGCAGCGATGTTGGATGATCTGCCAGATGAGATCATCAGCCGGTTCGAGTTGGCGTACGAATCTACGCTCGACGGAGCGCTCGGTCGGGTAGACGATGATCAGCTCGAGGATGTGAAGGCAGCGCTGGAAGCCTCCGGCTATTCGTTCGAGCAGCAAGACCAGCCCGAACAAGCGTGAATCGCCCCAGGATCGGCTCAGACTTCGACCCCGGGTGGTCAGAGACCGTCGAGATATCCCACGAGCTGAATTTTACGGAAGCCGAGAGGCAACAACTCTGGGCGCTGGTCGACCGAACGTGATGCCTTAGCAAGGTGCCCCCTGCGGCGTCGACCGTCCACCTTTCCGGCGATGCTCATAGAGCTATACATGGGTCATGGATTACCACGGCTACTACAGGTACAGATCAGCGGAGGCGACGTGCGCGAACTGTTCGTGGAGTGGTCTCGGCGGAGACCTTGCCCAGGGCGATGTCTTCAGTGAACTGATGGAGCTTGACTGTCCGGAGTGTCATCAGAAGGTGTTCGTCGTGTCCTTTCCAACAAGGGCTGAGACGGAGGAGGCGGCAGCGATGGGGGACGAATCGGCCACGAAAGACTCTGTGGCTGACGTTGTCGAGGTACCCGAACACCCGTCCCCGGTCGGGGCCCAGCGGAAGCAGCTCTCGGCGTTCAAGTTCTCGAAGCCCCCGTCGGAGATGACCGAAGAAGAGCTCGGCGAGGTGGTCGACCGAATCCTCGACCAGTGGGTGAAGGATCTCGACGATTCATCGCCCTTGGAAAGCTGACCTCGTTCAGAGTCGGGCCAAGGGAACTCGATCGGACGACCGCTAGAGCGAGTCGCTCGACCCAGGCTCCTCGGAGAGATCGAGCTGTGCGATGCGTGGAGCGAGTGCACGCTCGAAGCGCACCATTGTCTGAGCGAGCTCCATCAGTCCCTCGGAGCGCTCGTCAAGGTTGTCGTTCCAGCCGGGTGCGCCATCAACGTTGGCGACGATCTTGCAGGACCGGGCGTCGTCCATGCGGAGCCACTCGAGTTCGCCACCGAAGTCGGCTTCGATCCCGTCTCGGTCGTCGTGGAGTTGATCGAAGATCGACCAGTTGAGTTCGCCGTGGTCCTTGCCCCGGTCGATCCACAGCACGATCCGGCCATCGTCCTTCGTGACCCAGTACTGGTACGACAACCCCGTCGTGCCAGCACCGGTTGAGACGTAGGGGTGATTGCCGGCGCTGATGCCCGAGTGGAGCTTCGAGACCTGGTTGGCGACCTCAAGGAGACGCTCCCAATACGCGTAACGGTAGGCGTGACGGGCCGCCAGTTCCTTCTTGCTGGCGGCGACTTCTTTGGTGTGGCTCGTGGGCTGAACGATCGGGGTAAGCAGCGGTGCCGGGCGTGACTCTCCGATGCGGATCGCTTCGACCCTGAACAGGTAGACCGACGCTGCTGTCGAATCGTTCAGCCAGGACACGGCTTTAACGTGCTCGGCTCGTGGTTCGGAAGCGATCCAGATAGCAACCTCAGCGTTGAAGGCGGCGAGGTAAGTGATCAGCTTCCCGAGATGATCGTGGTCGGTGCGCTCGAGTTGGTTCTCGATCACGACGGTCCGGCCGGCCTCGTCCTCAGCGAGGAGGTCAACACTGAACGAACCCGTCGACTGTTCGCGATCGGCCGACACGAGCGGGACGTCGAGATGATCTGAAGCGCCCCGGGTTTGATGACTGCGGCAGGACGCGCTTCGGGCATACTGGTGCACATGTGCGCTCAACTTGGAGGCCTCCTCCCTCTCGAACGACGTGGAAGATTCGATTCTGTACATACGAGGTGTACATACGAGAGAGCCGGAACGGGCGAACAAGGGCGAACAGCAACGGTGCTCGGCGAACAAAACCGCAGGTCACGAACGGTCGAAAGGTTCAGCGAACAGCTGGCATCATGTGGCACCAGTGGCACGACGAGTAGCCGACCGACAGCAGCACGGGAACGTTGCGGGCCTTTGCCTCGGCAAACGCCTCGGCTCCCCACGGGAACCAGTCGACTGGATTGTCTCGGTGTTGCCGCAGGTAGGGAGACGTCTCGTCGGCAAGCCGGTTCATGATCGGGAGGGTAACGCCACACGAACCAGCGATGACTGCGCGCTGGTTCTTCGGGTGAGCCCAGGCGCAGATGGCTAGCGTCACGGTCATGAGCATCGTTGGCTGGATCGTCGTCGGATTGATTTCCGGTGGCCTCGCCCGGTGGATCGTTCAGGATGACCGCAGCGGTTGCGTGTACACGATGATCGTCGGCGTGCTCGGAGCGCTCATTGGCGGCTGGCTGATGTCAACGATCGACAGTGAGGGTGTGAACGAGTTCTCGATTCGGAGCATTGGAGTAGCGGCAATTGGTGCGGTGCTCTTACTCCTGGTGCTCCAGGCCATTGCGGGGCGCGGAGCGACTCGTCGGCGCTGACCGATCTCGACGGCTGAGCCCGCCTACACACCAGTTGCGTGAAAGCCGCCGTCGCAGTGGACGATCTCGCCGGTTGTTTTCGGGAACCAGTCGGACAACATGGCGCAGACAGTGCGCGCCACGGGCTCGGAGTCGTTGACGTCCCAGCCCAGGGGAGCGCGGTCGTCCCAGATGTCTTCGAACTTGGCGAAGCCAGGGATTGACTTGGCTGCCATCGTGCGGATCGGGCCAGCGGCAACGAGGTTGCAGCGGATGCCCTGTGGCCCAAGCTCCTTGGCCAGGTAGCGCGACAGGCTCTGCAACGCCGACTTAGCGACGCCCATCCAGTTGTAGGCAGGCCAGGCAACTGAGTTGTCAAAGTCGAGACCGACGATCGAACCGCCCGGCTGCATCAGCGGCACGAACGCGTCGGCGAGGGCCTTCAGCGAATAGGTCGACACATGCATCGCGACGGCGACGTCGTCCCATGGGGCGTCCATGAAATCATCACCGAGGCACGACGCCGGTGCGAAACCAACAGCGTGCAGCACTCCATCGACCCGTCCCCACTTTGTGGCCAGCGCATCACGGACCGCCACGCCGTGCTCGGGCACAGTGACGTCGAGTTCGAACACTTCGATTTCGGAACCGTCCGGGTTTGTGCCGAGCTTGCGGGCGGTGCGCTGCGTTAAACGCAGTGCGCGACCAGCGCCGGTGAGGACGATGTTCGCACCCTGTTCCTGTGCGATCTTCGCCACGCCGAATGCGAGTGATGCATCCGTGAGGACGCCGGTGATCACAATGTTTTTTCCGTCGAGCAGACCCATGAGCCGAAACGTAGCCGCTGGAGCACCCTGATTTTGTGTGAGCGATAGCAGCCTCGGTTGCCGGAATCGCTCACACAAAACGGAGCCGAGGCGTTTGTGCGAGCTGAAGCGGCGTCGGTTGCTGCTATCGCTCACACAAAACGGAGTGAGCTGTGACTCGCGCCCGACACTCAAGGGGGTGTTGCAGCGATGTGGCACGCTGGCCCTGTGACATCAATGGGAATGAAACAGGGCACTGCGAGCGTTGAGCGATGACGATGCAACTTTTTGACACAGCACGCCGCGAGATCGTCCCCTTCGAACCCGGCGAGAACGTCTTGATGTACACGTGCGGCATCACGCCGTACGACGCGACCCATCTCGGCCACGCCGCCACATTTATCGCGTATGACATGCTGCAGCGCAGGCTGATCGACATGGGCCACACTGTCAGATGCGTCCGTAACGTCACTGACGTCGACGATCCGTTGTTCGCCAAAGCCCGCGAACTCGGCGTGCATTACCTCGACCTTGCCGCATCCGAAGAAGCTCGCTTCGAGCGCGACATGGAGGCGCTCAATGCGTTGCCCGTCGCATCGAGCCCGCGAGCATCGTCTGCCATTCCTGACATCCGCGGTTTCATCGGCATGGTGCTCGACCGGGGTTTTGCCTACGAAGCTGGTGGCTCGGTGTACTTCGACGTGTCGAAGGTTGACTCGTTCGGTTCGATGAGTGGCTACTCCGAAGAGCAGATGCTCGCCTACGCGAAAGACCGCGGCGGCAACATCAACGACCCGAACAAGAAATCACCGCTCGACTTCGTTCTGTGGCATCCCTCCGCATCTGACGAGCCGGCGTGGGACACGATGTGGGGCGCAGGCCGCCCGGGCTGGCACATCGAGTGTTCTGCCCTTGCGTTACGTGAGCTCGGCACGACGATCGATCTGCACGGCGGCGGTGCCGACCTGATCTTTCCGCATCACGAGTGCGAGAAGGCGCAGTCCGAAGCGGCGACCGGCGAGCAATTCGTCAAGCACTGGATGCATACGGCACTCATCTCGATGGACGGCCAGAAAATGTCGAAGAGCCTTGGCAACCTCGTGTTCGTTGATGCGCTGCGTGCTGAGTACGACCCGCGCTCGATTCGCCTGGCGATCATCGAACACAATTACCGGGTCGAATGGGAATGGGACGACGAGTTGATGCCGCGCAATAAGGCGCGCCTTGAATCGTGGCTCGCCAACGACGCGTCCAACCTCGGCCTGCTGGACGCGGTGCGCGATTGCCTCGACGACGACCTCGACACACCGGGTGCACTTGCCGCGATCGATGCCGCTGCAGCCGCGGGCCAAGGCGTTCGCGAGGCAGCAGAACTGCTCGGCGTCAACTTCGAGTGATTCTCGCGCAGGGTTGCGGCGCGCCGCACCACCTGCAACGCACGCAAGACAGGACAAGACGTGATGGGTCGTGATGTGAGCGTCGCTTTACCGTAAGTTCATTCAGGCGCCTCACCTGCGCAACTGCAGTGTCCTAGTGTTTGGTTTCATGAGTGACGGCCCAGGAGCGGGCAATCTGCAACGCCGGGTGCGCAAGATCGGCGCTCCCGTTGTGTCGATATTGTGGGATATTCAGCTCAGTGGCTACGAGCGCCTCCCGGCCGACGGCCCGGCAATCCTGTGCCCGAATCACATTTCATTTCTCGACTCGGCGTTCTTGGCGTTTACGGTGCCGCGCAACATCTCGTTCGTGGGTAAGGCCGAATACATGGACTCTTGGAAGACCAAATTTCTGTTCCCGGCGTTGGGCATGATCCCCATCGACCGTTCGGGCGGATCAGCGAGCAACGCTGCGCTCGACGCCGCAGAAGAAGTACTTAACCGCGGCGAGTTGTTCGGGATCTATCCCGAAGGCACCCGGAGCCGCGACGGCACCCTCGGCAAGGGCCGCACCGGTGCAGCGCGGTTGGCCATGAAGGTCGGCTGCCCGATCTATCCGGTTGGCATCGTTGGAACCGACGAAATCCAACCGCCGGATGCCAAGGTCCCCAAGCTGCGCAAGACCGCCGAAATTAGGATCGGTCGCCCGATCAAACCCGAGCGGTACATGAACCGCTGCGCAGAGCACATGGCATGGCGCTCGATGATCGATGAGGTTATGTTCGAGGTCCGCGAGCTGTCAGGTCAGACGTACGTCAACCAGTATCACGGCCAGACTGCTGAGACGGAGCCGACCGTTGCTGCCCGTGTGGGCAATGTCACCGACGCTGCGAACCGGTTTGAACAGCAGCAGGTCGACGAAGCGCGAATCGCGCTCGCCGCAAAGGGCTGAGCGCTGGTTCCCGAGCAGGGGCCAATCCGAAACGGTTCGCCGGACAACGAGCCGTCGCTTCTATCCTGGGCTGTTCATGTCGAACATCACGATCTCGCTTCCTGACGGAACGACGCGCGAATTGCCCGAAGGCTCAACTGCCCTCGATCTCGCTGCGTCGATTGGTTCAGGCCTCCGCAAGGCCGCTGTGGCCGCAACGATTGCCGGGCACGAGACCGACCTCACCACCACGCTGACCGAGGGCGATGTGGTGTCGATCATCACGAACGACACCGACGAGGGCCGTCACGTCCTGCGCCACTCGACGGCCCACGTCCTCGCTCAGGCGGTGACGCAGCTCTACCCGGGCGCGAAGTTCACGATTGGCCCAGCCATCGAGAACGGCTTCTACTACGACTTCGATCTGCCCAACGGCAAGACGTTTAACGACGACGATCTCGTGCTCATCGAGAAGCAGATGAAGGAAATCGTCAAGCAAAATCAGCCGTTCACGCGCTCTGAGCACACGATGGCACAAGCAAAGGAACTCTTCGCAGACCAGCCGTACAAGGTCGAAATCATCGAGCGTGTGGAGTCAATTCAGCAAGATGGCGGCGCAGCCGACTCCGAAGATGCTGGCGAAGTCAGTGGCGGAGGCGTGATCAGCGCATACCGCAACACTGACGAGTTCGTCGACATGTGCGTCGGGCCGCACGTGCCCAGCACCGGCAAGCTTCCCTTCTTTAAGTTGCAGCGGGTCTCCGGCTCGTACTGGCGTGGCAACGAGAAGGGTCCGCAGCTCCAACGCGTCTACGGCACGGCCTGGGAGTCAAAGCAGGCGCTGGCCGATCATCTCCATCAGCTCGAAGAGGCACTCAAGCGCGATCACCGCAAGATCGCTGTCGAACAAGACCTACTCAGCTTCCCGAGCAAACTCGGCGGCGGCCTCGCCGTGTGGCATCCGAAGGGCGCCATCATCCGCAAGCTGATGGAGGACTACAGCCGTCAGCGCCACGAGAACGGCGGTTACGACTTCGTCTACTCACCGCACCTCGCAAACGCGAACCTCTTCGAGACGTCTGGCCACCTCGACTTCTATGCCGACGGTATGTACCCGCCGATGGAGATGGACAACGGCACGTATTACCCGAAGCCGATGAACTGCCCGATGCACTGTTTGATCTTCGACAGCCGTCAGCGGAGCTACCGCGAACTGCCGCTTCGCCTCTTCGAGCTTGGCACCGTCTACCGCTACGAGCGTGCCGGCACGCTGCACGGCCTCATGCGGATCCGTGGCTTCACACAGGACGACAGCCACATCTACTGCACCGAAGAGCAGCTCGCAGGCGAAGTCGCTGGCCTCCTCGACTTTGTGCTGTCGGTTCTCCGTGCGTTTGGTTTCGAAGAATTCACGTTCAACCTGTCGACGCGTGACCCTGACAAGTCGGTTGGCACCGATGAGATCTGGGAGACCGCAACGACGGCGCTGCGCGAGGCGCTCGACTCCCACGGCCTCGAATATGCGGTCAAAAAGGGCGATGCAGCGTTCTACGGTCCCAAGATCGACATCGACGTTCGAGATGCCATTGGCCGTTCCTGGCAGCTGTCCACCATTCAGGCCGACTTCAACCTGCCCGAGCGGTTCGACCTCGAATACGTGGGCGCCGATAACAACAGGCATCGGCCGATCATGTTGCACCGCGCCCTCATGGGGTCGATCGAACGGTTCTTCGGGGTACTCATCGAGCACTACGCCGGCAACTTCCCGACCTGGCTCGCGCCCGTGCAGGTTCGTGTGCTCCCTGTGTCGTCACCTCACGAGGAGTACGCTGCAGAAGTCGTTGCAGCCCTCAAGGCCGCAGGCGCACGCGTCGACATGGTTGCAGCGGACGATGGCTTAGGCAAACGAATCCGCAACGGAAAAATCGATAAAATCCCGTACGTGCTCGTCGTGGGTGACGACGATGTCGCGGCCCGCACAATCGGCGTGAACATCCGTACCGACATGCAGGCCGAAGGCGTGCCTGATGTCGAGCGCGACGTGCCACTCGATGGTTTTGTTGCCCGTTTCCAGGCTGAAGTCGCTGACGCCGAGACTGCTGCACTGCAGGCCTGATGCTCGAACGGATCTGGTCGGGGTGGCGCTCAAGCTACGTGGTTGGCGTCGGAGCGAACCCGGCAACGGGCAGCGAAGCGGACGACCCGAGCGTCTTCACACAGTTACTCGAGTCCGGATTGCCAGACGAGGAGACGCACATCGTGCACCGTGCGGAGCACGTCTTTTCGATCGTCAACATCCATCCGTACACGTCCGGTCATGTGCTCGTCTTGCCGTATCGCGAGGTGGCGGAGATCGAGCTGCTCACAGCCGAGGAGAGCGCGGAACTCTGGGCAGTCACGACGCAGGCGGCTGCGGTGGTGCGCGAGGAGTATCGGCCGCACGGCATGAACATTGGGCTCAATTTGGGCCGTCCAGCTGGTGGCTCGATCCCCACACATCTCCACATGCACGTTGTGCCGCGTTGGAACGGCGACTCGAACTTCATGTCGACAATCGCCAACGTGCAGACGCTGCCTGAGGCACTCGTCGTCACTGCCAGCCGCATTCGTACAGCCTGGAACGCGCCGACCGCCTGAACGCGCAGATCGCCTGGTCCGTAGATCGCCTGGCCCTGCGATCGCCTGGCCCTGCGAGACAAGGTTCCGGGCGTCACAGGTGGCCCGACCTCCATGTGGCGCTCGTAGGCTGATGGCGATGACCGACGATCAAATCGACGTGCTGCCTGACGACTTGAACCCGGCGGGGTTCGTTGGTGCCTATCTCTTTCCAGACAACAGCCGTCGGCGCTGGCCCGGAGCGATGTACTTGGTGCTTGCAGCAGTTGCTGCGCTCGTCTACTTCGTTGCGACTGACGCCGCCGTGGTGAACACCGGCTGGCTCGTTGGGGCCGGGGTGCTGGGCGCTGTCGGAATTTTCTCGATGACGAGTGGCTGGCGGATGAGTATTGACGAAAAGCAAGCACTCGTTGCAGCCCAGGGTGCGGTCGGTTTTGCCGTCGGACATGCTTCGGCCCAGCAGGTCTGGCGGGGCTTTCGGAGCCGCCCGACATGGCGCGTGCTGTGCTACTCGGCCGAAGAACCACCCGTCCAGCGCGGTCTGGTTCTCGTCGATGCTGTCGACGGAAAAATCCTGGAGCACCTCATCGAGGAGAACGACGAGACCGAGTAAGGTCGTTGCAGCATGTTTGACGGCACTTTCAGAAAGCCGGTCGACAGAGCGGTGAAGCCGATCGGCGCACTTCTGCGCAAGACCCGCCTCACCCCCGACCATCTCACCATCGTTGGCCTGCTGGTCGGCATTGCAGCGGCAGTTGCCATTGGTTTCGGCCGTCTCTGGGTCGGACTCGCCCTCGTCATTCTAGCTGCGCTCCCTGACCTCCTCGACGGGGCGCTGGCCAAAGCCTCAGGAACCTCCAGCCAACGGGGTGCCTTCTTTGACTCGACGGTTGACCGCGTCACCGACTCACTGCTCCTCGGCGGTATCGGCTGGCATTTCGCACTCACCGAAGATCCTCGCATTGTGCTGCTTCCGTTCGCCGTGGCGTCGATTTCTTCGGTGATCAGCTACCAACGAGCCAAGGCAGAGTCGCTCGGAATCGAAGCCAAGGGTGGCCTGATGGAGCGCGCCGAACGGATCATCGCGATTCTCATTGGTCTCGCCTTCAACGTTCTGCTCATCCCGATTCTCTGGGTCATGCTGGTGCTCACATCGATCACGGCGCTCCAGCGATTCTGGAAAGTCTGGAACGCGGCTGATGTCGCACCGGTCACGGCCGCTCGGATCGAGATGCGTCGGTCACGTCGGCAGAGCCGCCGAGTCGCTCGAACCGCGCTTCGCCGCACCAGCATCCCGCGCCGCAAGCCGTGACAGGCCGAGCAACGACACCTGTGGCACGGCGCAACGCCGCGTGAGCGACGACCGGGATTCGACCGCTTCGGACAGTCCGAGTTGGAGCGACCTCGCCGATCCGCGCTGGCATGTCGATCGCATCGCGAGCCGCGTCACGACGAACTCTTACAAGGCCGGTGCGCTCGCAGCACGACTCCTGCCGAGGGCTGTGGCCGCTGGACTCGCCACCCCTGCTGGCTGGGGCGCCAACTTTTCGAGCCCGGAACGCCGGGCCATGATCGAGCGGCATCTCCAACGCGTCGACCCCACGTTGCGCGGGTTACGGCTCCGTCGAGCTGTCCAGGAGTCGTTCGACTCCTATGCCCGCTACTGGATCGAGAGCTTTCGGCTGCCGTCCATGTCGAAACGTGCCGTGGCCCGACCGTTTCGAGAGGACGGCTACCAGCACCTCCTCACGGCGCTTGATGCGGGCAAGGGTGCGATCATCGCGCTGCCTCATCTGGGCGGTTGGGAATGGGCTGGTCGCTGGATTGCCGACCGGGGGCACCCGATCACCGTGATCGTGGAGCGGCTTGACCCTCCTGAGTTGTTCGACTGGTTCGTCGAATTGCGGTCCAAACTCGGGATGACCGTCGTCCCGGTCGGCCCAGAGGCTGGTCAGGCGGTCATCCGAGCGCTCAACAACAACCACGTCGTGTGTCTGTTGTCTGATCGTGACATTCAAGGTGGCGGCCCCGAAGTCGAGTTTTTCGGCGAACGCACCACTTTGCCCGGTGGGGCAGCAACTGTTGCCTTGCGTACTGGAGCGCCGATCCTCCCGACCGGCATCTACTTCACGGACCGATTTGATGGTCACCTGGGGTACGTCCGGCCGCCTATCCCGGTCGAGCGGCAGGCAAAACGACTTCGTGATGACGTCCAGAGGATCACTCAGCTGATCGCTCAGGAACTGGAAGTCCTGATCCGGCGAGCTCCATCACAATGGCACCTGTTCCAACCCAACTGGCCGAGCGATCCTGGCTACGGGCAGGACTCCAGGTAGGAGACTGTTTCTCGTCGTTCGCGGCTTCGGCGTGACACGCGGGTGACACGATTCGTTCCAGACCCGTATTCAGTGCACGCCGTGTGGCGTCCTCGGACTCGGGCCGTAGATGGGCATACGTGTCGAGCGTGGGCGCATCAGTGCGGCTGTAAGTGGGGGATCTATCTGTTGGGTATAGCAAAGTATTTGCCGATGGAGTAGGTTTCGGTTTCCGTTTCTCAAGGGTGTTTGATGTCTTTTCGTACTGTTCGGCGTTTTGTTGGTGTAGCTGCGGCCTTGTGTTTGGTCGGGTCGGCTGTGGTTGTTGGTTCGATCACTGCACCCGGACAGATTTTGGCTTTGCCGGGTGCGTCAGAATCGACGGTGGTGATGGTCGAGCCAACCCGTGTGCTCGACACCCGTTACAACATTGGTTTGACCGGCCAAGTCGTTGCGAGCACGTCTCATAAACTTGTTGTGACCGGTGTGATCGACACCTACATCGAGGCCACCACAACCATCATTGTCAAACAGGTTGTTCCTGCTGGAGCAACCGGGGTGCTCTTGAACGTCACTGCGGTCTCTCCGACTGCTACCGGGTTTTTGTCGATCCGGCCCGGCACCGCGACCGGTGTTCCCGCGACTGCCGGGTTGAACTTCAACCCCGGTGACGTTGTACCGAACGCGGTCACTGTGGCATTGCCGATCGTTGGGGCAAACGCCGGCAAGATTGACATCTACTACGGCGCAGCGACTGTTGGTGCAACGTTGCATGTGGTTGCTGATGTTGTTGGTTACACCACCAACACCGGACTTGTTGATCTCACCAACCGCCTGATCGCCCTCGAAACCTCCGGTGTCGCTGGACCCAACGGCCCCCAAGGCCCCACCGGAGCCAACGGCGCCCAAGGCCCAGCAGGAAACAATGGGTTGGTCGACGGCAGCGCCTGCGCTGCGGGCGGTATCGCGGGCACAATCCAAGCGTTCTTTGATGCAACGACCGGATCGCTCGCTCTCAGATGCTCCCGTGCTCAAGTCACCACACTTGCCGGTACCGCTGGCAGCATCGAGTCGACCGACGGCACCGGTGCCGCTGCCCGCTTCAAAAAGCCGTACGGTGTGGCTGTTGATGCTGCTGGCAACGTCTACGTCGCCGACACCAACAATCACACGATACGAAAGATCACCTCGGCCGGTGTCGTCACCACACTTGCCGGTACCGCTGGCAGCATCGAGTCGACCGACGGCACCGGTGCCGCGGCCCGCTTCAACTACCCGGGCGGGGTGGCTGTTGATGCTGCTGGCAACGTCTACGTCGCCGACACCATCAATCACCTGATACGAAAGATCACCTCGGCCGGTGTCGTCACCACACTTGCTGGCACCGCTGGCAGCTTCGGGTCGGCCGACGGCACCGGTGCCGCTGCCCGCTTCGAATACCCGTACGGGGTGGCTGTTGATACTGCTGGCAACGTCTACGTCGCCGACACCGACAATTCCACGATACGAAAGATCAGCCCGGGCGGTGTCGTCACCACACTTGCCGGCACCGCTGGCACCCCCGAGTCGGACGACGGCACCGGTGCCGCTGCCCGCTTCAAATACCCGTCCGGGGTGGCTGTTGATGCTGCTGGCAACGTCTACGTCGCCGACCGCAACAATCACCTGATACGAAAGATCACCTCGGGCGGGGCCGTCACCACACTTGCCGGCAGCGCTGGCACCTCCGGGTCGACCGACGGCACCGGTGCCGCTGCCCGCTTCAACTTCCCGTGGGGGGTGGCTGTTGATGCTGCTGGCAACGTCTACGTCGCCGACAGCTTCAATTACACGATACGAAAGATCACCTCGGGCGGTGTCGTCACCACATTTGCCGGCAGCGCTGGCAGCTTCGGGTCGACCGACGCCACCGGTGCCGCTGCCAGCTTCAACCAGCCGGCCGGGGTGGCTGTTGATACTGCTGGCAACGTCTACGTCGCCGACTACGGCAATAACACGATACGAAAGATCAACTGACCGCACGCCTGGATCGGAAACACCAGGCACGAAACCCAACTCCTACCGGTGCCCCAGCCTGGTGACGAGCAGCCCACGTCCACTGTGACCGGGCAGGCTCGCCAGATGTCGAAATGATGCGCCTCCGTCGGCTAGACATGCCGCGGTGAGCAGCCCCGCCTACTCCGATGCCGCCGATGCGCCCCCGATGCGCATCGGGCTCGTGTGCCCGTACAGCCTGACCATCCCGGGTGGAGTGCAGATGCAGGTGCTGGCCATCGCAAGGGAGTTGCGCTCCCGCGGGCACGAGGCGCGAGTGCTCGGCCCGTGTGATGGGCCGCCACCCGAGAGCTTCGTCACGCCGCTCGGCAACTCACTGCCGCTCGCGGCCAACGGCTCGATCGCTCCGCTCGCACCCGACCCACCAGCAGCATTCCGCACGATCCGTGCACTGACCGACGAGGCCTTCGACGTCATCCACGTCCACGAACCGTTGGCGCCGGGGCCGACGCTCACATCAGTCCTGTTCCATCCTGCGCCGATCGTCGCGACGTTCCACGCTGCGGGTTCGTCGACCAGCTACCGACTCCTCAACCGTGCGTTGAGCAGGATCATCAAGCGCATTGACCACAAGGTTGTCGTGTCGAAAGACGCCCTCGCACTGGTGCAGTCGCACCTCGGCGGCGACTACGAGGTGTTGTTCAATGGCGTCGACATCGAAGAGATGCAAGCGTTTGAGCCGCACCAGTACGACCGCCCGAGCGTCTTCTTCTGTGGGCGTCACGAAGATCGCAAGGGTCTACGGGTCCTGATCGATGCATTCGATCAACTCGGAGACGACGTCGACCTGTGGATTGCGGGGGAGGGGCCAGACACTGCTGCGCTCCAAGCCCGAACCAAAGGAGACCCACGCATCCACTGGCTCGGCCGTGTCACGGACAAGGACAAGATCGCCCGGCTCCGAGGCGCCGACGTGTTCTGCGCACCCTCGCTCGGTGGCGAATCATTCGGCGTCGTACTGATCGAATCGATGGCATCCGGAACCACCGTGGTCGCGAGCGGGTTGGACGGGTACCGGAACGTCGCCAGCCACGAGGAGAATGCGCTGCTGGTCGAACCCGGTGACCCAGGAGCATTGGCAGCTGCCATCCAGCGCGCGCTCGACGACGACGATTTGACCGAGCGCCTCCGTACGAACGGATCGCTTCGGGCCCTCGACTTCTCGATGTCGACGCTGGTCGACCACTACATCCGGATCTACCGCACGCTGATCGCCTGACCAGCGGTCAGTACCAGAGAAGGGTCGGCGGGGAATCCCACTGACCGCGCATCGATCGGTCGTACACTGCGCTCATGGTCGTCCTTGTCATCGTCATCGCTGTCGCCATCCTTGCGTTGGTGATCGGTGCCTACAACGGGCTGATTCGTCGTCGCAATCAAATCGAGAACGCTTGGTCCCAGATCGATGTGCAGCTCAAGCGACGCCTCGATTTGATCCCCAACCTCGTCGACACTGTCAAGGGCTACGCCGCGCACGAGCGTGAGACTCTCGAAGGGGTGATTAGCGCCAGGAATGCAGCGATCGCCGCACCCGATACCCCTGATGGCCAAGCCGGCGCCAACAACATGCTGACTGGTGCGCTCGGAAAGCTCTTCGCACTTGGTGAGGCGTACCCCGACCTGAAGGCCAACCAGAACTTCCTGCAACTGCAAGAAGAACTGACCGCGACCGAAGGCCGTGTCGCCTATTCCCGACAGTTCTACAACGACAGCGTGCTCGATTACAACAACAAGCTCGAGCAGTTCCCGACCGTGTTCTTTGCCAAGGCAATGAAGTTCGATCGTCGTGAGTATTTCCAGGCCGAAGAGGCCGCCCGGACAGTTCCGTCCATCGAGTTCTGATCAGTCGACTGCAGTACATCACCTCATGTTTGAACTGATTCGATCGAACAAACGCCGCAGCGTCGCGCTCGTCGCGTGCTTCATGCTCTTCATCGCGCTCATCGGCGCCGCCATTGGCGCGCTCGTCGGCAATGGCATTGCCTTCACACTCGTTGCGCTGGCCTTCAGCGCCAGTGTTGCCTTCTACTCGTACTGGCGAGCCGACAAAATCGCGCTGAAAATCAGCCGAGCCGAGCCGGCCTCGGAAATCGAATACCAAAGGCTCCACAACATCGTCGAGGGGCTCTGTATCGCTGCAGGCCTGCCGAAGCCTGGCGTGTATGTCATCCACGACCCGGCACCGAACGCCTTCGCAACAGGCCGCAACCCTGAACACGCCGCGATCGCAGTAACGAGCGGCCTCCTCGAAAAGCTCAATCGCGTCGAACTCGAGGGAGTCGTCGCACACGAACTCGGCCACATCAAGAACTACGACATCCTCGTTTCGACGCTCGCGGTCACGATGGTCGGAGCGGTCGCCCTCCTCGCCGATGGAGCCATTCGCCTGATGTGGTGGAACGGTGGGCGTGTGTCACGTTCCGGAGACCGCTCAAACGGTACGAACCCGCTGGCCTTCGCTGGTTTCGCTCTGCTGATCCTGTCGCCGCTGATCGCCAAAGCCATGCAGGCTGCGATCTCGCGGCGCCGCGAGACGCTTGCCGACGTCACAGCGTGTCAGCTGACTCGGTATCCGCCGGGCCTGATCTCGGCGCTGGAAAAGCTGAAGGAAGACACCACAGTGACGCACAGCGCTTCAATGGCTACGGCACACTTGTGGATCGAGCAGCCGATGAGCGGAGTCGGCGACAATGGCAAGCTCGGTGGTATCCACAAAATGTTCAACACGCACCCGCCGCTTGACGAACGAATAGCACTCCTGAGAGAACTCTGATGACCAACTCGAAGTATCTGGCCGGCGCCGCGGCGCTGGCCCTCGTTGCCGTCGCATGTAGCGGCGGAAGCTCCCCTGAAGTCGCGATCACCACGGTGACGAGCACGACGAATGCTGTCTTAGAAACAACGACCACGAGCACCATGCCATCAGGTACCACGAGCACCATGCCGGTACCCAGCACCACGCTTGCTCCAGACGTGTTGCGTCAGCCGCTGACTGGTGTGCCCGTTGCGAGCGAAGCCGACATCCCCGATCGGCCCGCACTGGCCGTCAAGATCGACAACGCCCCGCCCGCCCGCCGCAACCACTCCGGCCTCGCCATTGCCGATGTCGTCTTTGAAGAAAAGGTCGAGGGCAGCCTCACTCGCTTCGCCGCGGTGTTCCACTCCCAGGATGCCGACCCGGTCGGCCCGATCCGATCGGGCCGCGAACAGGATGTCAACCTCCTGAGTTCGCTGAACGAACCGCTCTTCGGTTGGAGTGGCGGCAACCAGGGCGTCACGCGACTGATCCGGTCTTCGTTCCTCGTCGACGTCGGCGCACCTTCGAACCCCGGCAGCTACTACCGAGGCCCGGGAAGTGCTCCGCACAACCTCTACTCCGACACGGCGTCCCTCTTCGCGTTGACGCCGGAAGATTCTCCCGGTGCACCGACCCGCCAGTTTGAGTTCCTCGACGACGGCAAGGTTTTTGCGGGCGACGTCGCCAAGAGAGTGTCGTTCGCGATTGGCAGTATCGACATCGTGTGGGACTGGAACGCCAACGAAGGGCGCTACGAGCGTACGCAAGAGGGCGAGAAGCATGTCGACAAGACCTACGGTCAGATCGGCGCACAGAACGTCATTGTGCTCGCCGTCGACTACCGCCAGAGTTCCATCGATTCGAATGCTCCCGAGGCAGTCACGCTGGGCGAAGGTCAAGCGTCCGTGTTCAGTAATGGTGAGGTCATCACCGGGCGCTGGCAGAAAGAGCTCGCGGTCTACAACTTCGTCCTGACTGACGACAACGGAAATCCAATCAAGCTGACGCCTGGTCAGACCTGGATCGAACTCGTCGAAGTGGGTTCGCCAGGCGACCAGGCCGACATCACGATCGAATAGTTACGCCGCTGCAGGGGCGTTCTCACACGGGTACCAGCGATACCCCGGAGAATGCGACAAACGATCAGGCACGAATCGGCCCAGTGAAAGTACGCTGGTCTCCATGAGCGCTGAGAACACTGGAACATTCCCCGTCAAGCGGGGCTTGGCAGAAATGATGAAGGGCGGCGTCATCATGGACGTCGTCAATCCTGAGCAGGCCAAGATCGCTGAAGATGCTGGTGCAGTTGCCGTGATGGCACTCGAGCGCGTGCCAGCCGACATCCGTCGTGACGGCGGCGTCGCCCGCATGTCTGACCCCGAGATGATCATCGGTATCCAGGAGGTCTGCTCGATCCCAGTTATGGCCAAGGCGCGCATTGGACATTTCGTCGAGGCACAAATTCTCCAGTCGCTCGGCGTTGACTTCATTGACGAATCCGAAGTACTCACCCCGGCCGACGAGGCCTACCACATCGACAAGATGGCCTTCGACGTGCCGTTCGTGTGCGGCGCCACCAACCTCGGCGAGGCGCTCCGGCGCATCTCCGAAGGCGCAGCGATGATCCGCTCGAAGGGCGAAGCCGGCACCGGCAACGTCGTCGAAGCCGTGCGTCACCTTCGATCGATCATCGGCGACATGAAGCGCATCACACAGGCCGACGAAGCCGAACTTTTTGGTTGGGCCAAGCAGCTGCAGGCGCCGCTGTCGCTGATTCAAGAGATCGCCAAAACCGGCAAGCTGCCCGTTCCCCTGTTTTGTGCTGGTGGCCTCGCCACCCCGGCAGACGCTGCACTCGCCATGCAGTTGGGTGCCGACGCAGTGTTCGTCGGTTCGGGCATCTTCAAGTCCGACAACCCGTCGCCGCGTGCCAAGGCGATCGTCGAAGCGACGACGCACTACATGGATGCTGACATCCTTGCCAAGGTTAGCCGTGGCATCGGTGCCCCGATGACTGGCATCGGCATGGACGAGATCAGCGTCAAGTACGCCGAACGCGGTTGGTAGCAGGCCCCGTCGTCGGCGTCCTCGCTTTGCAGGGCGCCTTCACAACGCACCAGCAAAGGCTCATGGCACTTGGTGTTCATGCGCCACTCGTCAAAACACCCCAGCAACTCGCTGGTATTGACGCGCTTGTCCTGCCCGGTGGCGAGAGCACGACGATGTCGATGTTGCTCGACACGAGCGGGCTGCGCGATCCGATCGGCGAGCGGCTGGCCGACGGCATGGGGGTCTTCGGCACATGCGCCGGAATGATTCTGTGCGCGACCGAGGTACTCGACGGCCGACCTGACCAGCGAGGCTTCTCGTTGATCGACATGACAGTCCGCCGCAACGGCTACGGCCGCCAGCTCGACAGCTTCGAGACTGATATCGCTGTCGACGGGCTGACGAACGGCTTCCATGCAGTGTTCATCCGAGCTCCGTACGTCGAGCGAGTCGGTCCCGATGTCGAAGTGCTCGCCGTTCACAACGACATTCCCGTTCTCGCCCGCAGCGGACGTTGTACGGTGGCATCGTTCCATCCCGAACTCACGGATGACACTCGACTACACGAAGCGTTCATCACAACGTTGTGACAACCGAACAGCAGAACGACACCTGACGATCAACCCGCCGAGTCCATTGCTCTGGCAGAGAGAGAGCTGACATGTCCGGCCATTCCAAATGGGCAACGATCAAGCACAAGAAGGGTGCCACCGACGCGAAGCGCGGCAAGCTCTTCAACAAGCTGGCCCGCCAGATCGAAGTCGCAGCCAAGGGTGGCGGTGACGTGGATATGAACCCCACTCTGCGTACAGCGGTCCAAAAGGCCAAGGGCGCGCAGATGACAAACGACGCCATCGATCGTGCGATTAAGCGGGGAACGGGTAATGCCGACGGCGCCGCGTACGAGAGCATCATGTACGAGGGCTACGCGCCCGGTGGTGTTGCGCTGATGATCGACGTGCTGACCGACAACCGCAACCGGTCAGGGGCCGACATCCGCCAAATCTTTAGCAAGCTCGGCGGTTCCATGGCCGAACCAGGCGCAGTTGGTTGGCAGTTTTCCCGTAAGGGCGTCATCATCATTGAAGGTGAAGGCGTCGACGAAGACGAACTGATGATGGCGGCACTCGAAGCCGGTGCCGAAGATATGACGCGTTCTGGCGACGACTTCCAGGTCGTCTCTGATCCGTCGCCGGTGTTCGACATCAAGGCGAGCCTCGAAGCTGCTGGTTTCACTGTGCAGTCGGCCGACTCACCGATGTTGGCCGAGAATCTCGTCGAAGTCACCGACGTGAAAGACGCGAAGGGCATCCTCTCAGTGATGGAGGCGCTCGAAGACAACGACGACGTGCAAGACGTCTTCTCAAACTTCGACATGAGCGATGAACTCATGGAGCAGGCCGCAGAATGATCTGTCGTCTGGACGTGTCGTCGTGAGCATCTCTGTCGGCGACACAGCACCCGATTTCACCCTGCCCGGCACTGGTGGCCAGGACTACTCGCTCATCGACTTTGCCGGCCAGCCGGTGGTCCTCGTCTTCTATCCGGGTGACGACACGCCCGTGTGCACGAAGCAGCTCAACAGCTACAACAGAGACATCGAGCAATTTACTGAGATGAACGCGCAAGTCATTGGAATCTCGGCGCAAGACGTGTCGAGCCACGAAGGCTTCGCCAACAAGCACGGCTTCACGTTCCCGCTGCTGGCCGATGTTGACAAGGACGTTGCCGGTCTGTACGGCACGCTTGGGCCTATTGGGTTTCCGCGGCGCAGCGTGTTCATCATCGACAGCACTGGAATTGTTCGCTATGCCCACCGGGCAATAGCTGGGCTCACGTTCCGGCCGGTCAAAGAACTCGTTGCGGAACTCGAGAAGCTTTCTCGCTGATTTCGCAAATTTCGCTGATCGCTCACCGTTCCCAAACGGGTCGGTGTCGCGGGTGCAGCCGAGGTCTTCGAGGATCACCTGATCTGATCGGTCGACCGACTAGAGTACGAACCTGTGTTCGCCAATAGCGTCGACGCCGTACGCGGCGTGACTTCACGTGTCCTTGGGATCGACCCGGGTCTGACCCGTTGCGGCTTCGCCGTGATTGATGGTCGCGGCCCCAATGCTGCCGTTGCGGTGTCGATGGGGGTCATTCGGACGTCGCCGTCCGATCCGCTGCCGCAGCGGCTCGGTGAGCTGCGTACCGAGTTCACGGCCCTGATCGCTGAGTTCCAACCCGATGTTGTTGCGGTTGAGCAGGTGTTCTTTCAGAACAACGTGCGCACCGCAATGAGCGTCGGCCAGGCAAGTGGCCTCGCCCTCGCCGAGGCGGCGCTTGCGGGGTGTGAAGTGCTGCAGTACACGCCCAATCAGGTCAAAGATGCCGTTGCCGGATGGGGCGGTGCCGGGAAGGAACAGGTGCAGAGAATGGTGCAACAGCGGCTCAGGCTGTCGTCGTTGCCGCAGCCGGCCGATGCTGCTGACGCAGCCGCCATCGCGCTCTGCCACCTGGCTATGTCGCCAATCGGGCGTCAAGTTCGTCATCTCAACGGTGACAGCGTCCGCAGTCGTAAGAACCTGCCGCCGGTCGGAGGTGTTCGATGATCGGTTCGTTACGCGGCGAAATACTCGAACGCAATCTCGACGGCACGGTGCTGCTTGAGGTCGCCGGTATTGGCTACATCGTGACCGTCTCGCAACGGGTGATCCCCGAACTCGAGCCAGGCAGCACCACATTTCTGCGGATTCATCACCATATTCGTGAAGATACGCAGACGCTCTTCGGATTCACATCGAAAGAAGACAAGGCAACGTTCCAGGTGCTCCTTGCAACGCACGGTGTCGGCCCAGCAATGGCGATGTCAATCTTGGCCACACACCCCGCTGCGTCGCTGATCGACATCGTGGCGACCAACGACATCGCAGCGCTCCAACTGGTCCCCAAAGTCGGCAAGAAGACTGCCGAACGGCTCATTGTCGAACTCAAGAATCGCTTGTCCCTCGACATCCTCGACGGCGGCTCCACGGTTGCCAGCGGCGGCGGGTCGAGTGTCGCCGATGTGCGCGAAGCGCTGGCTGGCCTGGGTTACGGCACCGAAGAGATCCGTGAGGTGCTCCGTGAACTTCCGAGTGGTGCCGACTCTGCCACCCTGTTGCGTGACGCGCTGAAGACGCTGTCGAAGAACTGACGAACCAAGGTGTGCTCTCATGCGTGACGAATTCCTCGACCCCGGCGTCGGGCACTCGGAAAATGTCGACGAGGAAGAACTTGAAGCCGGTATTCGGCCCCGTGCGCTCGACGAGTTTGTTGGCCAGGGTGAACTCAAAGAACACCTGAAGATCGTCATGGAGGCTGCTCGCCGTCGCGCGCAAGCCGTTGACCACCTCTTGTTCGCTGGCCCGCCCGGCCTTGGCAAAACCACGTTGGCCAGCATCGTCGCCACCGAAATGGGCACCCAGATCCACGTCACGTCAGGCCCTGCGCTCGAACGTGCCGGTGACCTGGCAGCAATCTTGACGAAGCTCGAAGACGGCGACGTGCTGTTCATCGACGAGATCCACCGACTCAGCCGTGCCGTCGAAGAGATTCTCTATCCGGCGATGGAAGATTTCCAGCTCGACATCGTCGTCGGTAAGGGCCCAGCAGCATCGAGTATTCGGCTCACGATGCCGCCATTCACGCTCGTGGGTGCCACCACCCGGACCGGCATGATCACCGGTCCGCTCCGCGACCGGTTCGGCCTCGTTGCCCGGCTCGACTACTACGACCACGTCGAACTGCAGGCAATCGTCGAACGCGCTGCCGGCATCTTCGAGATCGAAATCGATTCCAAGGGGGCGTTTGAGATCGCCCGCCGCTCCCGCGGCACACCGCGTATTGCCAACCGCCTACTGCGCCGTGTTCGTGACTTCGCCGAGGTGCGTGCCGACGGGGTGATCACCGCCGAAGTGGCCGAGGCTGGCTTGAAGCTGTTCGGCGTCGACAACCGCGGCCTCGACAAGGTCGACAGGGCGCTACTCACTGCGCTCTGCGGTCAATTCACCGGCGGGCCCGTTGGCTTGTCCACCCTGGCAATCAGCATCGGCGAGCAGCCCGAGACCGTCGAAGACGTGTACGAGCCGTTCCTCATCACGCAGGGGATGATCGCCCGCACCCCTCGTGGCCGCGTCGCACTCGCCGCCGCATACGACCACATCGGTATCGCCGCACCCCCCAAAGTCACCAACGGCTCCCTCTTCAGTTGACTCGGTCCAGAACGTCCGATCCCGGCGTCACCCCTCACCGCTCGTTGGCGGAGGCCAACTCGGGTCCATGCTTCCTTGGCCTCGAACGTTCTGATCCCGAGTCAATGATTTTGAAAGTGAACACCCTGACCCCCAATCAACCTCGAGAGTTGAGGAACGTTCTGATCGAGCGCCAATGGACGAGATTGGAATGCTTGCGGCAGGTGCTCCGACGGGAATCTGGCTTCTACGCTCCCTCTGATGCAGATGTCTGATTTTGACTACGTGTTGCCGGACGAGCGGATTGCACAAACGCCGATCGAGCCGCGTGATTCGGCCCGGTTGCTGGTTGCCGGCGACCCAGTCCGACACCTGCATGTGTTTGACCTGCCTGATCTGTTGCTGCCCGGTGACTTGCTCGTTGTCAACGAAACACGTGTGATCCCTGCCCGCCTCAGGCTCCACCGAGCCACTGGGGGAGCGGCTGAGGTCTTGCTGCTCGAAGCGACCAACGGGGCGCGGACCGAATGGGAAGCGCTGGTTCGGCCAGGTAAGAAACTCAAAGTCGGCGAGGAACTCTTCGCCGGCGATGTGCCGCTCGTACGGATCGGCGAACGTACCGCAGCGGGCGACACGTTCCACATTGCGTTACTTGGGCCGACCGACGGGAGCGAGTCTCTCGAAACACTCGACACGTACGGCGAGATGCCACTCCCGCCGTACATCACCGAGCGGCTCGACGATCCGGATCGCTACCAGACGATCTATGCGAACGAGCCAGGGAGTGCAGCAGCACCGACAGCGGGCCTCCACTTCACGTCCGAACTGTTCGACCGGCTCGATGCCCGAGGCGTGAATCGCGCGACCGTCGAACTCGTCGTGGGGCTCGACACGTTCCAGCCGATCAGCACAGACAACCCGCTCGACCATCCAATGCACACTGAGCGCTACCGCGTGCCGCCGGAAACCATGCAGCAGTGCATCGACACACGAGCCGCAGGTGGCCGGGTGGTCGCTGTCGGGACCACCGCTGTGCGGGCGCTCGAGTCCGCCGCCAAGCTCGGCGAGCTCGCGGGCAGAACAAACATCTTCATTCACGAGGGCTTCGACTGGCAGGTCGTCGATGTACTGATGACGAACTTCCACCTCCCAAAGACCACGCTCCTCATGATGATCGATGCATTCGCCGGCCCGGTCTGGCGTGACCTCTATGCAGAAGCAATCCAGCGGGAATATCGATTTCTGAGCTTTGGAGACGCAATGCTGCTCGAACGAGCGAGTCGGTAGCGTCGTCGCCCTATGTACCGGGTGCAACTTGACGTCGAAGCCACACACGGCGCTGCCCGCGTGGGCACTGCAAGCACGGCCCGCGGCACATATCAGACGCCGCTGTTCATGCCGGTCGGCACGAGAGGTGCGATCAAGCACCTCAGCGCAGCCGACTACGAACGGCTCGGTGCCGAAATCGTGCTCGGTAACACCTACCACCTGATGTTGCGGCCGGGTTCAGAACTCATCGCGAAGTTCGGTGGCCTCGGCAAGTTCTCCGGCTGGGATGGCCTCACGCTCACTGATTCGGGCGGGTTCCAGGTGTTTTCGCTCGATCCGAAGGTCGACGACGACGGGGTGACCTTTAAGAGCATCTACGACGGGTCGAGTCATCGGTTTACGCCAGAGATCGCTGTTGATGTTCAGCAGCAACTCGGTGCTGACATCCAGATGGTGCTCGACGTGTGTCCGCCATTGCCGAGTCCGCCGGATGTGATCCGGTTGGCGTTGGAGCGCACGAACGACTGGGCTCGTCGGGCCAAGGTTGCCCATACCCGAACCGACCAGTCGCTCTTCGGCATCGTGCAAGGCGGGATCAGCGAGGCACTGCGTGCTGAGAGTGCGCAGCGAACTGTCGAGATCGGCTTCGACGGCTATGGCATTGGCGGCCTCTCGGTTGGCGAGTCTCGCGAGCAGATGCTGCCGGCACTGGCCGCAGCTATTGAGCACCTTCCCCCTGATCAGCCTCGCTATTTGATGGGGGTCGGCGACCCGGCCTCGCTTGTTGAGGCTGTGGCGCTCGGCGTCGATCAGTTCGACTGCGTGATGCAGACGCGCCTTGGCCGCCACGGCACAGCGCTCACCTCGACTGGCCGTTTCCAGGCGAAAGCGGCTCGCAATGCCGAACTTGACGAGCCGCTCGACACGACGTGCCCGTGTGAAATTTGTGCTCGGCATAGCCGCGGCTACATCCGCCACCTCTTGCAGGTCGGCGAACCAACAGCGTCGCGATTGCTGTCGATTCATAACGTGGCGTGGACAATCGACCTGATGCAGCGGATGCGGGTTGCCATCACAGACGGCACGTTCGATGGGCTCCGCAGCGACATACTCGACGTCTGGGGCTGACAACTTCGACAACAACTGAGCAGTCAAGTCACGACATGCCCATGTCAACCGGATGGTGCCGGTAGGATCGCCCGCCGATATGTCATCAACTCTCGCGACCACCCTTTTTGCAGCTGAAGATTCCGGCGGGAGTTCGATTCTTTCGTTCTTGTTCCTGCCGCTGATCCTCGTTGCCATGTACTTCTTGATGATCCGCCCGCAGCGGAAGCGGATGCGTGATCAGCAGGATCTTCAGAAATCCGTCGAGGTCGGCCAGGACGTAGTCACCACATCTGGTGTCTTCGGCACCATCACTGGCGAAGACGGGCCGAATCGGTTCTGGCTCGAAATCGATGACGATGTGCAAATCCGCATCGCTCGTGCCGCCATCCAAAACGTCGTTGACCTCGCTGACGAAGAAGAGGTTGTTGCCGATGATGCCGACGATGACGTTGTGGCCGACGAAGCCGTAGTTGACGACGACCCGGCCGGCGCTGCAGCGTCGACCGAAGATTGAACCACTCAATGAAACGCCGTCTCTGGTTCTCCCTCATCGCCACCGTCGTGGCCGTTATCGCTGCGCTCGCTGGCAACATCGCTACGAACAACGAGCCGATCCTCGGTCTCGACCTGCAGGGTGGCCTCTCGGTCATCCTCGCCCCTGAAGACGGGGCGACCGGTGATGACCTCCTTGTCGTTCGTGACCTCGTGCGGTCGTCGCTCGAACGGAGCGGCGTTGCCGAACCCGACGTCCGCGTGCAGGGATCGAACATCGTGGTCGACCTCCCGGGCGTGAAAGACAAAGAAGAGGCACTGCGCAGCGTCAGCGTTTCTGGCATCGTCGAGTTGCGATCCGTCGTGAACTTCAACGAGTGCGCCGCCTCGCCAGCTCCGGCGGTCCCGACCGACGAAACCATCGCCGAAGGACGTGTCCTCGACAGCGACGGAACGATCACGGTCGATGGTGACCCAACGGGTGAAGTAACGCCCCCCGTCGACGAAGAGAGCATCGGCTTCTTGAACGACGAAGCCAAAACCAGCTTCCGCCGGTCGGCGCCCGATCCTGATGCACCAGTCGAGACCGACGCACCCGCTGAGACTGACGCACCTGCCGAGACTGACGCACCCGCCGAGACTGACGCACCCGCCGAGACTGACGCACCCGCCGACACCTTGGCGCCTGCCGACTCGGTTCCAGCCGACGGCACTGAGCCCGTCGCCGAGGTGCCGCTTGATTTGGCTCCGACGCTCGCACCGTCCATCACCGGCGCTGAATTCCTGCCGACTCTCGACGGCAACGCACTGTGTGCCGGGCCGTCGCAGGCCAGCGGTGAAGTCTTCGCACGTGACAGCGCCTCCGTGCAACTTGGCCAGTTCGGCCAGTTCAGCGTCTCGGTTGACCTTCGAGGCGACGGTGAAGCCTCCTGGAACTCTCTCGCCACCCAGTGCTTCAACCGTCTGCCGAGTTGCCCGTCCACCGGAGTCGACACCGACGGCTCGGCCCGACCCGGCCAGATCGCCATCGTCCTTGACGGCATCGTCCAATCGGCTCCGGTCGTGAACGTTCCCGTCTTCGATGGCTCCGTCTCGATCACCGGCAGCTTCACCCAAGATGAGGCTGACCAGTTGAGCGATGTGCTCAACCGTGGTGCCTTCCCCGTGCAAGTGACCCCGCAGGAGACCCGCACGGTTTCGGCATCGGCTGGTGGCGATTCGTTGCGTGCTGCCATTATCGCTGGCCTCATTGGCCTGGCGTTGGTGCTCGCTTTCCTCCTTGCCTACTACCGCTGGCTTGCGCTCGTGATCATCGGTGGGCTGACCGTGTGGGCAATGGCTGTGTACAGCGCTGCGGCCTTCGTGTCAGGTGCAACAAACTACGCGCTGAGTCTGGCTGGTGTCACCGGCATCATCGTGGCGATCGGCGTCACCGTCGACAGTTACGTTGTCTTCTTCGAACGCATGAAAGACGAGATCCGTAATGGTCGCACGCTGCGCAACGCGGCACCACGGAGCTTCAACAGCACGTGGCGAACGATCTGGTCGGCCGACCTTGTGTCGATCATCGGAGCGCTGATCCTGTTCTCGCTCAGTGTTGGCTCGGTGCGTGGCTTCGCCCTGTATTTGGGCATCACGACGGTGTGTGACCTCTTCGTGTGCTTCTTCTTCACCCGACCTGCGGTGTTGCTGATTGCGAGGAGCAAGTTCATGGTTGGCAAACGGGCGTTCGGGCTGGAGGTGGCGACATCATGAGCCGCGGTGACCAGATTGCATCAACGGCTCTCGGCCGACTCTTCCGCGGGCAGACCGCCATTGACTTCTACGGGCGTCGCCGCGTCGGCTTTATCATCGCCGTCGTCGTCATTATTGCGACCATTGGCTCGCTGTTCACGCGCGGCCTCGACCTCGGCCTCGACTTCGAAGGCGGTGACGCCTGGGATATCCCGGCGAGCCAAACCTTCGGCGTCGACGAAGCAAAGGCCGTGCTCGAAGACAACGGCGTGCCGACCAACGGTGCTCGTATCCAGCGTCGCTCATCCGATACCAACGATCTCATCACTGTGCAGATTGAAGAGGTCACGCAGGCTAATGCCGATCAGATCACGGCTGCATTCGCGGAGGCTGCCGGCGTTGGAACCGACGAGGTCAACTTCTCCTTCACGAGTTCGACCTGGGGTGGTGAGATCACCGATAAGGCTGTCCGCGCCCTCATCATCTTCTTGATCATCGTGTCGATCTTCATTTCGATCCGCTTCGAATGGCGAATGGCGCTCGCTGCGCTTGCGGCCATGGCCCACGATGTCGTTGTGGTGGTCGGTGTCTACACCGTGTTCGGATTTGAGGTGACGCCGGGAACGGTGATTGCCTTCCTGACGATCCTTGGCTACTCGTTGTACGACACGATTGTTGTCTTCGACCGCGTGCGCGAGAACGAGGGCAAGTACGCAGGTATCCGCATGCCGTACGAGGACATCGTCAACATTTCGATGAACCAGGTCTTGATGCGCTCGATCAACACGAGTATCTCGTCGGTCATCCCCGTCGTCTCGCTGCTGCTGATCGGGTCGGGTCTGCTCGGTGCGGTCACGTTGCGCGAGTTCGGGCTGGCGCTGCTGGTCGGCATGATCTCGGGCATCTACTCCTCGATCTTCGTGGCCACGCCGCTGCTTGCAGGGTTCAAGTCGAATGTCGGTCGCAAACCTCGTCGCGAAAGGCTCACCGGCGACAAGCTACGGGCCGCGGTGATCGGCAGCGGTGTCACCGGACGTCTGGCAACAACAGGCGCCAGCGTTGACGCTGGCAGCACCGCCAGGAGTGGCAGTCATGATGACGATGTGAAGACGGCGGCAGTGCTCCAGCCTGTGGGTCAGCTACTCACACATCCCCCTCGGCCGCGCAAGAAGAAGCGTCGGTGAGCTCCTCGTGAAGGCGGATAGCCTCACCGCATGACAGCTGATCACAGCTCCCTCCGGAGCTATGTACGCGATATCGCCGATTACCCAATCGAGGGTGTGACGTTTCGTGACATCACGCCGCTCCTTGGCGACGCAGCTGCCCTGGCTCAGGCCGTCGATGGCATGGTCGAACAGTTCGAGGGCGTTGCAATCGACCATGTGGTCGGTGTCGAGGCCCGCGGGTTCATCTTCGGTGCCGCAGTTGCGTATCGAGCGGGTGCAGGCTTCGTGCCGGTCCGTAAAGCTGGCAAACTTCCGTGGGCCGTTGTCCGCGAGGAGTACAGCCTCGAATACGGCAGCGACAAGCTGGAGATCCACCGTGACGCCATCCATCCTGGCGAGCAGATTCTGATTGTCGACGACGTACTCGCCACAGGTGGTACTGCAGCAGCCACTGCCAAACTCGTCGAGACACTGGGAGGCGTCGTCGCCGGCCTCGCGTTCCTCATCGAGATCGACGAACTCGGTGGCCGAACGAAACTCGGCGACCGATCAGCGAAGGCATTGCTGCACTACTGATCATGGGGACGGTCGATCGGGTTCTGCCCTGGCGTCGCTCGCAGACCGCAGCGACCGCGATTGAACTCGCACCGCTTCTTGCCGCCTATCGCCGTCGTCACCCACGGGCACCGATCACGACGATCAACCGTGCATTCCGGGTCGCTTCGGCGGCGCACGGTTCGCAACGGCGTGGGAGTGGTGAGAGCTACATCAACCATCCGCTGGCGGTCGCGCAGATCGTTGCCGACATCGGTCTCGACGAAATCTCGATTGTCGCAGCGCTCCTGCATGACGCCGTCGAAGACACGGAGATCACGGTTGCTGATGTCGAGCGCGATTTCGGCGCCGACGTCGCAGCGATCGTGGACGGTGTCACGAAGCTCGAACGCATCCGTTTTGACAGCCGCGAAGAGCAACAGGCCGCCACGATGCGCAAGATGCTCGTGGCGATGGCCAAAGACCTGCGGGTGCTGGTCATCAAGCTTGCTGACCGTCTCCACAACATGCGCACATTGGCCGGTATGCCGCTCGAGAAGCAGCACCGCATCTCCCAAGAGACCATCGACATCTACGCGCCGCTGGCTCACCGCCTCGGCATGCAGGAGATGAAGCAGCAGCTCGAAGACTTGGCCTTTGCTTCGCTGCATCCAAAGCGGTTTGCCGAACTCGATTATCTCGTCAGCAACCGGACACCTGAGCGCGACATGTACCTGGCCAAGGCCGTGGCCGAGGTTCGTGCCCGCCTCGCCGAGTTGGGCATCCACGCTGAAGTCACGGGGCGTGGCAAACACCTCTGGAGCATCTACGAGAAGATGGTCGTGAAGAGTCGCGAGTTCGACGAGATCTTCGACCTCGTTGCCATCCGTGTGATCGTTCCGTCGATGAAGGACTGCTATGCGGCGCTCGGCTGTATTCACGGCCGATGGCGGCCGATTGTCGGTCGGTTCAAGGACTACATCGCGATGCCGAAGTTCAACCTCTATCAGAGCTTGCACACCACCGTGATTGGCCCCTCCGGCAAGCCAATCGAAGTCCAGATCCGAACCCACGAGATGCATCAGCGTGCCGAATGGGGCGTTGCTGCGCACTGGGCGTATAAGGATCGGAGTGGTCTGCCCGAAGATATCGATTGGCTGAATCGCATCATCGATTGGCAGGAAGAGGTTTCCGATCCTGCCCAGTTCATGGAGAGCCTCAAGACCGACCTCGAACAAGACGAGGTCTATGTCTTTACTCCCAAGGGCAGAGTGATCACGCTGCCGGTCGGTTCGACCACGGTCGACTTCGCCTATGCGGTACACACCGAAGTCGGCCACGCCTGCATCGGGTCGAAGGTCAACGGGCGACTGGTGTCACTTGACCACGTCGTGCAGAGCGGTGACAACATCGAGATCTTCACCTCCAAGGTCGAAACAGCTGGCCCGTCGCAAGACTGGATGGCCTTCGTCGCATCGCCTCGGGCCCGCAACAAGATCCGTCAGTGGTTCAGCCGTGAACGCCGTCTCGACACCATTGAGGCAGGGCGAGACGATCTCACCGCCCAGTTCCGCCGAGAAGGCTTGTCGGCCCAACGCATCTGGAAATCCGAGCAGTTAGCTGCGGTTGTCGAGGAGTTGAGCTACGTCGATCTCGACGCACTCCTGCAGGCCGTCGGCGAGCATCACGTGTCGCCGCAGAGCGTTGCACAGCGCATTGCTCGTCTCTTCGGGTCAGGTGATGACGCTGAGCAACTGCCGTCTACCGTCGGCGCTCCCCGCCGCGAACAGCCCGCCGACGGCGAGACCCGATTTGGCGTTCACGTCGAGGGGCTCGACGATGTAATGGTGCGGCTCGCCATCTGCTGCACCCCGGTACCGGGCGATTCGATCATTGGATTCGTCACCCGTGGCCGCGGTGTGAGCGTGCATCGCAGCGACTGTGCCAACGCTGTATCGCTGATGGCTGAGCAGGCAACGCGTCTCATCGACGTCGAGTGGGATGGCGAAGAGCGGTCTGAAGCCACCTTCATCGCGGCCGTCGAGGTGGCCGCGTTCGACCGCTCGCGGTTGCTTGTTGATGTCGCCATCGCCCTGTCAGAGCACAAGATCAACATCGTCTCGTCGCAGACGCTCACAGGCACCGACCGCGTGGCCAAAATGCGCTTCGAATTCGAACTGGTCAATGCCGCGCACCTTGACTCGGTTTTACGCACGATCAAGAACATCGACTCGGTCTACGACGCCTACCGACTCAACCCCGGTAGCGCACCCGACGACGCCGCCAACGCCGGTTAGTACGCATGGGGTCAGGCCCCTTTCGCAACTCTGTCGCGACAGAGTTGCGAAAGGGGCCTGACCCCATGCGTAACTCTGAAACGCTTCCGCACCTGACCGATAACGTGGAGAGCTGTGTCATCGTTCCAGACCAGCCCCGGTATGCGGGATATTCTCCCGCCCGAGAGCAGTCGTTGGCGTGCCTTCACGCAGGTGTTTGCAGATGTTGTGGAAGCTGCCGGATATCAGCAGCTCATCACGCCGTTGCTCGAGGACCTGGGCGTCTTTACCCGGATTGGTGACGCCACCGATGTCGTCACTAAAGAGATGTACGACTTTGTCGACAAAGGTGACCGTCGGGTGGCGCTGCGGCCAGAACAGACGGCGAGCGTTTGTCGCTCGTTCGCCCAGCACCGGCCTGTCACCCCGTGGAAGGTCTTCTACTCGGGGCCGAACTTCCGCTACGAGCGGCCGCAGCGTGGCCGCTATCGACAGTTCGACCAGGTCGGCATCGAAGTGCTTGGTGTCGATGACCCGATGCTCGACGTCGAAGTGATTGCGCTTGCGTGGGAGTTCTACGAGCAGCTCGGCCTGCAGCAGGTCAGCCTGATCATCAACAGCCTCGGTGAGCCTGACGATCGGTCGCGTTACGTCGAAGCACTGCGGACGCACTTCGTAGCCGCCGGCGATGCGCTGACAGAGCAGAGCCGCACGACGTTGGCCAAGAACCCGCTGCGCGTTCTTGACTCGAAACGCGAACCCGACGCACCGTTCATCGCGTCGGCACCCCAGATCGCCGACTTCTACAGCGACGAAGCAGCAGCACACTTCGACGCAGTGCAGGCAGGCCTCCGAGCCCTCGACATCCCGTTCACGCTCGAACCGAAACTGGTACGTGGGCTTGACTACTACCGCCGCACCATCTTTGAGTTCCAGGGTGGCACCCTCGACTCCGCGCAGAACGCCCTCGGTGGAGGCGGGCGCTACGACGGGCTCGTCGAAGCACTCGGTGGCCCGGCGACGTCTGGTATCGGTTTCGCACTCGGCGTGGACCGGACGTTGTTGGCATGCGATGACGAGGGCGTGTTTGGCGCAGAGCCCCGTGATCTTGACGCATTCGTCGTCGATGTCGTCGGTGGCATCGAAGCCGTCAAGCTGACCGCTGAGCTGCGCCAGGCAGGTTTCGCGGCCGATCGGGGCTACGACAACCGCAGCATGAAAGCACAGATGAAGCTGGCCAACCGCAGCAATGCTGCTGTGGCGGTCATTGTCGGCGAAGACGAACTCGACGCCAAAACCGTAGTTGTTAAGCCGATGCGCGGCGGCGACCAACAGACCATCCCCCGATCCGAACTCATCGCACATCTTTCAAGAACTCTCTCTCAGGAATCCGGAAACCATGACTGAACCATCTACTTCGATTCAGGCCACTTCGACTCAGGCCACATCCATGCGCACGCACCTCTGTGGTGAGCTGCGTGAGTCCGACATCGGCCGCACCGTCAGCGTGTGTGGCTGGGTTGGTCGTCGCCGCGAGCACGGCGAACACCTCGCCTTCGTTGACCTGCGCGACCACTCGGGCATCATTCAGTGCGTCATCAACGACGATGTCGATGTCCGCAGTGAATACGTACTGAAGATCACGGGCATCGTCCGTGTGCGCCCCGAGGGAACGGTCAACGACAACCTGCCGACAGGCAAGGTCGAAATCGGTGACTGCGAAGTGGAGATCCTGCGCACCGCCACGCCGCCCCCGTTCCCGATCGACGCGCGCGCCGACGACGTCGACGAGAACATTCGCCTGAAGCACCGCTACCTCGACCTCCGTCGGGAACGCATGCAGAAAAATCTGCGCCTCCGCTCGAAGATCAACGCTGCGGTCCGCAGTGCCATGGACCTCCAGCACTTCGTCGAAGTCGAGACGCCGATGCTCGTCCCGTCCACGCCGGAAGGCGCTCGCGAGTTTCTTGTACCTTCGCGCAAAGAGCCTGGCTCGTTTTATGCGCTGCCGCAGAGCCCGCAGCTCTTCAAGCAGCTGCTCATGGTGGCCGGCGTCGATCGCTACTACCAGATGGCACGCTGCTTGCGCGACGAAGACCTCCGTGCAGACCGTCAGTACGAGTTCATGCAGATGGACATGGAGATGAGCTTCGTCAACCAGGATGACGTGCTTGATGCCGTGTCGGCAGCCGTCCTCGCTGCCGCCGAGGCTGCCACGGGCGAACGCCCGGCACCGATCGAGCGGATCACCTGGCACGACGCAATGAACCGTTTCGGCAGCGACAAGCCCGACCTTCGTTTCGGGATGGAGCTCCAGGAGCTCACTCCGGTGTTCGCAAACACCGAGTTCAAGGCGTTTGCCGGTGCAGGTGCGATCAAGGCAATCAAGGTCGACGGGGGCGCCAGCGAGTACGGCCGCAACCAACTCGACAAGCTCACCGACAAGGCAAAGTCGGCTGGGGCCAAGGGCATGGTGTGGCTCAAGTGCACCGACGAGGGCTTTGATTCACCTGTCGCAAAGTTCTTGTCCGATGACGAAGTCCCGGCAGTCAAGGCAGCTCTGGAAGCCGAAACGGATGACCTCATCCTGATTATCGCCGACCAGTGGGACACGACCTGTGAAGTGCTGGGCATGCTCCGCAACGAGATCGGCCGTCCGCCGGTGCACGAAGGACCGTACCGCTACGTGTGGGTCGTCGAATTCCCGTTGTTCGTCGGTCGTAACAAAGAGACGGGGCAGCCGAAGTCTGGCCATCATCCGTTCACGATGCCGCACCCGGACGACCTCGACAAGTTTGAGACCGACCCGATGTCGGTGCGCTCCATTGCGTACGACCTCGTACTCAATGGTTGGGAGCTCGGTTCTGGTTCGATCAGAATCCATGAGCCTGAACTGCAGCGCAAGGTGTTCACCGCGCTCGGCATCTCTGACGAGGAAGCCGAAAAGAAGTTTGGCTTTTTCCTCAACCCGTTCGAGTACGGCGCGCCCCCGCACGGCGGGTTTGCTTTCGGCCTCGACCGTCTCGTCGCAATTCTGGCCGGTGAAGAAAACATTCGCGAGGTGATCGCTTTCCCGAAAACGCAGAGCGGTTCGGACCCGATGACCAACAGCCCAATCCCAGGCGATCCCAAGGCGATGGTCGAGCTGGGCCTGCGGGTTCTGCCGCCCACCGACTGACCGACGGGCGGCTCAACGCTTTCGCGGCGGTTGTCGGCGGTCGGTGATTCCCGTCGTGGCCTCAGACGATGGCAGGAGCCTCAGGGAACAACGCTCGCGCAGCCGGCGGCGGACAGCGGCGCTAGCTTCGGCATGTGCGCGACTTCACACCGATCGACCATCACCGTCGAGTAACGACAATGCAGTCGCTCCTCGCCTCGGGAGAAATCGGTGTTGATGCGCTGCTGTTCACCGATCTGACCGACATCAGGTGGCTGACCGGCTTCACGGGGTCGAATGGCTGGGCAGTCGTCCGTTCGGCTGTGACAACGCTTGGAACCGACACGCGCTACGGCGACCGGGCAGTGGCTGAAACGCAGGGGAGTGGCGTCGAGATCGTGGCCCTCCAAAATCGTTCGGCCCTCCAGGACGCCATGATTGAGGCTGCGGGATCTGGCGAGGTCGGCATCGATGGACGAACTGTCACTCAAGCGCTGTGGTCGCGGCTGGCGGTTGACCTCAAACTCGCGTCGGTTGACTCTCTCGTTGCAACGGCTCGCGAAACCAAGGACGCTGCTGAGATCGAACGCATCGAGGTGGCAGCCGTCGCCGCTGATGCCGCACTTGCTGAAGTCGAACCAATGCTGTTCGGCACGATCGACGAACCGGTCACCGAAGCTGACGTCCGCAACGAACTCGAATATCGGATGCGCCGTCATGGCGCAGACGACCGGAGCTACGACACGATCGTTGCGTCTGGGCCAGAGCATGCAGCTCGTCCGCACCATGAGGTCGGGGACCGCACGATTGTTGCAGGCGACACGGTCGTGATCGACGTCGGGGCGCTCGTCGACGGCTACCACTCGGACATGACCCGGTCGTACGTGATCGGCGAGCCAACAGCGCAGCAGCGTGAGATCTATGACCTGGTGCAGGTGTCCCAGACCGCCGGCCTCGAGGCATTGCGAAACGGCGTCACGGCGCACGCTGTCGACACCGCGTGCCGCGATGTGTTCACCGCAGCCGGCTACGGCGACTGGTACTTACACGGGACAGGCCACGGTGTGGGCCTCCAGATCCACGAACCGCCGTTCCATTCTCAGGTCTCCGATGAGGTGATCCAGACAGGAAACGTGGTCACAATCGAGCCGGGCCTCTATCGTGGAGGGTTCGGAGGCATTCGCATCGAAGATCTCGTCGTCGTCACGAGCGACGGGCATCGTGTGCTGACGCATCATCCGAAGCAACCGTTCGCTAGCTGAACCCGAATCGAAACCGAGACTCCCATGCCGCAGATTTCCGTGAACGACCTCAAGAATGGTGTGACCCTCGAACTCGAGAACGGGCTGTTCCAAGTCATCGAGTTCCAACACGTCAAGCCCGGCAAGGGTGGGGCTTTCGTTCGCACCAAGATCCGTAACGCTCGCACGGGCGCCGTCATCGACAAGACCTTCAATGCAGGCATCAAGGTCGAGCAGGCAATCGTCGACCGCCAGGACATGCAGTACCTGTACGCCGATGGCGACGACTACGTGTTCATGAACACGAGCACCTACGACCAGATGAATGTGCAACGCACAGCACTCGGAGATGCCGCCGATTACCTGATCGAGCAGATGATCGCGCAAGTGGCGATGTACCAGGGCGAGATCATCGGCGTGGAGATCGCTGCATCGGTCGAGCTGACCGTCACGATCACGGAGCCGGGCCTGCAGGGCGACCGATCAAGCGGTGGCACTAAGCCGGCAACGCTCGAAACGGGCAAGGAAGTCAAGGTGCCGCTCTTCGTGAACATCGGTGACCGCATCAAGGTCGACACTCGCACCGGCGAGTACATGGCTCGCGCCTGATCGACCCCCATGGCTGAAAACATGTCACGCCCGGACGAGCGTTCAGATTCTCGCGAGCGGGCTCTGTACCTCCTCTATGAAGCACATTCCAAAGGCATCAGCCCGAGTGACGCGCTGAGCTTGCAAGTGCTCGAACCTGACGAGATGACGATCGACCTCGTGAAAGGCGTCGAAGCCAAATCCGAGCAGCTCGACGCGGCGATTGCCGGCAAGGCCAAGGGCTGGACACTGGCGCGTATGCCCGTGCTCGACCTCAACGTGCTGCGTCTCGGAGCATTCGAGCTGAGCGAACGCCCTGATGTCCCTGTGGCGGTCGTCCTCGACGAAGCCGTCACGCTGGCTAAGCGATTTTCGACCGACGACAGCGGCAAATTCGTCAACGGCGTGCTTTCTGCGCTCGTGTCCTCGTTGCGCACCGAGCAGGCCTGACTCGCGGCGTCCGTCTGATGACGGAACGCGGGCGGGATTGTTTGCGAGAATGAGGTGGTGACCGATCAACTGCCCGTCGATGAGCAGGCAGTTCTGCCCATTGACGCAAGTGATCAGGTCGGGCCAGGCGCGGCTGATCGACCGGTCGATGCTGCCAAGGCTCATCGCCGCTCGCTGAACGAGTGGCTCAGTGATCGAACGGTGCCGCAGGCGCTGATGGTGCTCGCTGTGGTGCTCTACACCGCGTACTTCACGCAGCGCAGTCTCGACATCCATCATGGGCTCGGCACCGCGTCGTATGACTCGGCGCTCTACGACCAGGGCATGTGGCTGCTGTCGCGTGGCCAAGCCCCCTTCGTCACGCTGATGGGCCGCAACATGTTCGGCGACCACACGTCATTCATCTTGCTGTTTCTCGTTCCGCTGTACTGGATTGCTCCGGGCGCGTGGATCATGTTCTTTGCGCAGTCGGCCGCGATTGGCGCCGGGGCGATCCCCATTTTCCTGTATGGCCGGAGGCGCCTCGGCTCAGAATGGATGGCATTCGTTGGTGGGCTCGTGTACCTCGTCCATCCAGCGGTTGGGTGGACGAATCTCGAGAACTTCCATCCCGATGCATTTCTGGGGGTGCTCGTCGGCTGCGCGATCTATGGCGCGCTCGAACGCAAACGGCGCGTCTACGGCGTTTTCGTCGTGCTCTCGCTCATGGTGAAAGAGGATGTGTCGCTCGTGATCGTGCCGCTCGGGATCTGGGTGGCGCTGCGCCGTGATCGTCGAATTGGCCTGATCACGATTCTCGGCTCGATCGGGTTCATGTTCACGGCCATGTACGTCGTGATGCGTGGGCTGATCGGCGTGCCAACACGCAACGCATGGCGGCTGCCGTTCAGACAGGACGGCGACAGCACGTTCAGGGGAGCGGCCCGGCTCGTCGAGACTGGCGTCACGAACCCGACCGCACTGGCCGATCATCTGCGTGCCGAGAATCGCCCGTGGTACATCTGGCAGATGACCTCGCCGTTCGCGCTGCTGTTCCTGCGGCTGCCAAGCGTGGCGCTGATCGGCAGCCTCGTGTTGTTCACCAACATCCTCAGCACCTTCTGGTACCAGTTCCAGATCGAGTACCACTACAGCCTGATTGCTGTACCGGCGTTGGCGATGGGCACGATGTATGCAATCGGAGCGATTCGCGACCGACAGGACGTTCTGGCGATCCACGCTGGCGCTGACGACCACGATGACGACCACGATGATGACCGCGCTGACGACCCGGCGACGCAGTTGTTCGTGCCGACTCGGTTGCTGGCGATGGGAGCGCTTGCCGTGACTGCGGCTGTGACGTCGATGATGTGGGCGCCGGTGCCGTGGAGCCGGATGCAGCTCTATTACGGGCAACCCGACAACATCTATGCGACAACGATGCGCGACATCATCTCGGACATTCCCGATGACGTCCCCGTCGCAGCCCACTACCGAGTCACCCCGCACCTGGCCTACCGCACAGATATCTACCAATTCCCGAACCCGTTCCGGGTCGACCTCTACGGAGCCGACGAAGCCATTGCCGGCACCCGGCTCGCTGATCGTGCCGATCGGATCGAGTTCGTGGTGCTCCCGACGAGCGAAGACGAGAACCTTGCTGATGACTGGGCGCTCGTGTCGAGCGCCTTCGACGAAGTCGACCGCAATGACATCTGGATCCTCTATCGGCGTGATCGGTCCGTCGCACTCCCTGGAAACCCTGTCATTCAGAGCTGAGCATGGTGGCCGACAGCAGAGAATCTCACCGCTGTGTTTTCAGTGGGTCGAGCTCGGTGATATCTTCAAGCTCCGAACCGTGAAGTGAGTCCAGTGAGGCTCACACGGAAAGGACAACATGACGAACACCCCCGACGAACAGTCGCCCGAGCCTGTCGGTAAGCAGGTGCTGGGTCCCGACGACGTGCGCCGAGCAATCACTCGGATGGCACACGAGATCATCGAGCGCAACCGTGGCCTTGCTGGTGTCGCACTGGTTGGCATCCAAACCGGAGGCGTCTGGGTCGCTGAACTCCTCGCCGCCGAGATCGCCCGTATCGAGCCGCACACCGACGGCGTACGCCTCGGCTCGGTCGACGCCTCGCTCTACCGTGACGACATTGGGCTCCGCCCTGTCACGCCGGGCACCGTTAGCGACCTGACTTTCTCGGTCGAAGGTGCCACAGTGGTACTCGTCGACGATGTGCTGTACACCGGCCGAACGGTGCGATCGGCGCTTGACGCGATCGGCGACTACGGTCGACCGAAATCTGTTCAGCTCGCCGTGATCGTTGATCGGGGCCACCGCGAGTTGCCGATCCGCCCCGACTACGTGGGCAAGAACCTGCCGACCAGCTCCGAGGAGAGTGTCAGCGTCACCGTAGACGGCGTCGTGATCTCTGGTGGCGGCTCCTGATGGGTCGCTCGCTGCTGTCGATCAGCGAACTTGGCGAGCCTCGGCTGCGCCGCCTGCTTTCGATCGCTGATCACATGGCTGAGGTCAACCGTCGCCCCAATCCAAAGGTGCCGGCGCTGCGTGGAAAAACCGTTTGCAACCTCTTCTTCGAAGACTCGACCCGCACCCGATTGAGCTTCGAGACCGCTGCCAAACGGCTCTCTGCCGACACGATGAACTTCGCCGTGAGCCAGTCGAGCCTGAACAAGGGTGAGAGCCTGCGTGACACGGTCGAGACGATTGCTGCGATGGGCGTCGACGCCTTCGTTATTCGCCACGGGTCGAGCGGAGCACCTTGGCAACTCAGCGCCTGGACGGATGCCAGCGTGATCAACGCCGGCGACGGCTGGCATGCCCACCCGACTCAGGCGTTGCTCGACATGTACACCGTGCGCACATCACTGAACCGGCTGGAAGGCTTCGAAGGTTTACGCGTCGCCATGGTCGGCGACATCAAGCACAGCCGTGTTGCCCGCAGTACGACCGAGGCGTTCAAGATGCTCGGTGCCGACGTCACCTGGGTTTCGCCCCGCACGCTGCTGCCACCGTCGCACAAGGAACATGTCGTCTCTAACCTCGACGAAGTTCTCGACGACATCGACATCCTCTACCTCCTCAGGATGCAGAAGGAACGGATGAACGAAGCACTCGTGCCGAATCTGCGCGAGTACACGACTCGGTTCGGCCTCACCCCAGAGCGGGCGGCTCGCCTCGGCGATCACGTTCTCGTCATGCACCCGGGTCCGATGAACCGCGGTGTCGAGATGGCAGTCGACCCCAGCGAACTCCGGGGCAACGTCATCAACCAACAGGTCACCAACGGCATCAACGTCCGCATGGCCGTGCTCTTCGATCTCCTCGGGAGCGGATCCGAGAACTCACTCGCAGGAAGCCCAGAAGCATGAAATCCACGCCCCGGAAGCTGTTGATCACCAATGGTCGGCTCATCGACGCCGGTGGTGAACGCAGTGCCGATGTCCGAATCGCGGACGGAGTCGTCACCGAAGTCGGTGTCGGCTTGCTGTCGAGCGACGGCGAGCAGATCGTTGATGCGGCCGGCATGGTCGTTTGCCCGGGTTTCGTTGACCTCCATGTGCACCTCCGCGAGCCCGGCCGGGAAGAAGCGGAAACCATCGAGACGGGGAGCAGGGGAGCGGCGATTGGCGGATTCACGGCCATCGTTGCCATGCCGAACACGGATCCGACGCAAGACTCGGTCGGCGTTGTCGAGTTCGTCCGCCAGCAGGGTGAACGTGCCGGGCTCTGCGAAGTGCTCCCGTCGGGTTCGATCACGGTCGGCCGCAAGGGCGAGACCCTCACGCCGTTCGCCGAACTTGCTGCCGCCGGTGTTCGGCTCTTCACCGACGACGGCAACGGGGTCCAAGACCCGCAGCTGATGCGCCGGGCCTACGAGTACGCCAGCGACCTCGGGATCACGATGGCGCAGCACTGCGAAGTCGAACGGTTGACCGAAGGTGCAGTCATGCACGAGGGTTCGTGCTGCAGTCATCTCGGGCTGCCCGGCTGGCCATCGCTCGCCGAAGAGTTGATGGTTCACCGCGATATCGAGTTGGTGCGCCTCACCGGTGCACCCGCCCACTTTCTCCACCTGTCGACCGCTGGTTCGGTCGAACTCGTCCGCAAGGCCAAGGCAGACGGCCTCGCCGTGACTGCCGAGGCGACCCCACACCACATCAGTCTCACCGACGAACTCCTGAGGTCGTACAGCGCGCTCTACAAGGTGAACCCTCCGCTGCGCACGATGGACGACATCACAGCAATCCGCGAGGGACTCCGCGACGGCACGATCGACGCAATCGCCACCGACCATGCACCGCATGTTTCGGCGAGCAAGGAGTTGCCGCTCGATCAGGCGCCGCCCGGCATGCTCGGATTGGAAACTGCGCTGGGTGTGTCGATTGCTCACCTCGATATGCCGCTTGTCGACATCGTTGCAGCATTGTCCTGGAAGCCAGCTGAGATCGCCGGCGTCGCCGATCGGCATGGCCGTCCAATCGAAGTCGGCGAGCCAGCGAACCTGACGGCATTCGATCCCGCAGAGGAGTGGGAAGTGGTGCCGGGGCAACTGGCGAGCAAGAGCCGTAATACACCGTTTGTTGGTGTCCCGCTGACTGGACGGGTGAAGCACACGATCTTCAATGGCGAGGTCGTTGTGTTGGACGGAGTGGCGCAGAAATGAATGACCATCCAGTAGACTGCATGAACATGCAGCCGAGTCAGATGATGCAGAATGATCCACACGGAGCGAAAAACAATGCCTAAAACGATTCGAGAAGGGGCGCTCGTTCTTGCAGACGGCAGCGTCTTCGAAGGTGAACTGATCGGGGCCGCGCCCGGGGCCGGTTCGGGCAGCGGCATCGCCACCGGTGAGGTCGTGTTCAACACGGTGATGAGCGGGTATCAAGAAGTGATCACTGACCCCAGCTATGCCGGGCAGATCATCACGTTCACGTACCCTCACATCGGGAACTACGGCATCAGCGCCGCTGACTTCGAGTCGCGTGGAACGTTCTGCCGAGGCATCGTCGTCCGCGACCTCGCTCGCCGCCACAGCAACTTCCGCGCCGAAAGCGACCTCGGTTCGATGCTCGAGCAGCAGGGCGTGCCGGGAATCGCAGGGATCGACACTCGTCGCCTCACACGACTGATTCGTGCCACCGGAGCGTTACCGGGAGCATTCGGCAGCGCACCCGAAGTCGAACTGCTCGCAGCCGCAAAGGCCGAGCCTGGCACCGACGGCATCGACCTGGTCTCCACAGTCACGACTCCGCAGAACTACACCGTCGAGGCAGCCGACCCGGACAGCCGCATCCAGATCGTGGCGATGGACTTCGGCATGAAGACCAACATCGTCAACAACCTGGTGCAGCTCGGCCGAGTCGACGTCGTGCGCTCCGACACATCGGCTGGCGACGTCCTGGCGCTCAACCCGCACGGCGTGTTCTTGAGCAACGGACCAGGTGACCCGACGATGTCGCCGTCTGCCATCGAGGCCATTCGCGGCTTGCTTGGCAACGTCCCGATTTTCGGCATCTGCCTCGGGCACCAACTGCTGGGTCATGCCATCGGCGCGACCACGGTGAAGTTGCCGTTCGGCCATCACGGTGGCAACCATCCGGTCCAGAACCTGCTGACCCGCAAGGTTGAGATCACCAGCCAGAACCACAATTTCGCCGTCGACCCCGACTCGCTCAGCGGCATCGCCGAGATGACCCATATCAACCTGAACGACGGTGTTTGCGAGGGCCTGCAAGTCAATGGCGAGCAGGCATTCAGCGTCCAGCACCATCCTGAAGCCAATCCCGGCCCGCATGATGCGAACTACCTGTTCGGTCAGTTCGCCGACATGATTGCTGCCAGCGCAGCTCCGACCAACCGGAAGGCTGGCATCTGATGCCTCGGCGTAACGACATCGAATCGATCCTCATCATCGGCTCCGGGCCAATTGTGATTGGCCAGGCCTGCGAGTTCGACTACTCGGGCACCCAGGCCTGCCGTGTGCTGAAAGAAGAGGGCTACCGCGTCATTCTGGCCAACTCGAACCCGGCGACGATCATGACCGATCCGGACTTCGCTGACGCGACCTACATCGAGCCGCTCACCTGGGAAGTGCTCGCAGCGATCATCGACCGGGAACAGCCCGATGCGGTGCTGCCGACACTCGGCGGTCAGACCGGCCTGAACATCGCCATGGAGCTTTTTGAGCGCGGCCTGATCGGCGTCCCGGGCAAGCCTGAGATGATCGGCGCGAACGCCGAGGCGATCTCGACCGCCGAAGACCGCGGGAAGTTCAAGATTGCGATGACCGAGATCGGCCTCGAATCATGCCGCTCGCGGATCGCTCACAACATGGACGATGCCCGGGTCGCCATGGTCGAGATCGGCCTCCCGACCATGATCCGTCCGGCATACATCCTCGGCGGACGTGGTACGGGCATTGCCTACTCAGTTGAAGAGTTCGAGAAGCTGGCGGCGGCTGGCATCTCAGCCAGCCCGATCAACGAGATTTTGGTCGAGGAATCGATCGTCGGTTGGAAGGAATACGAGCTTGAAGTGATGCGTGACCACGCCGACAACTGCGTGATCATTTGCGGCATCGAGAACTTCGACCCGATGGGCGTGCACACCGGTGACTCGATCACCGTTGCACCGATTCAAACACTCACCGATGTCGAGTATCAGAAGATGCGCGACGCAGCCATTGCCTGCATCCGTCGTGTCGGCGTTGAAACGGGTGGCTCGAACGTGCAGTTCGCTGTCAATCCAGCCGATGGTCGACAGGTCGTTATCGAGATGAACCCGCGCGTGTCGCGTTCTTCAGCGCTGGCCTCGAAGGCGACCGGCTTCCCGATCGCCAAGATTGCCGCCAAGCTGGCCGTCGGGTACACCCTCGACGAAATCCCGAACGACATCACTGCTCACGACGCAGCCGGTGAAGCTCCTTCCGTCGCCGCCGTGCTGAGCCGGGGACTGACCCCTGATGGGACAGGCCAAACCCGCTATGCAACGCCGGCGAGCTTTGAGCCGGCCATCGATTATGTCGTGACCAAGATCCCGCGCTGGGCGTTCGAGAAGCTGCCCGGTGCGTCTGGCATCCTCGGCACCCAGATGCAGGCCGTTGGCGAAGTGATGGCAATCGGCCGTACCTTCCCCGAGAGCCTGCAGAAGGCGATTCGCTCGCTCGAACTCGGGTACAACGGGCTCGGCTGCCATGCTGGCGAAGACCACCTGATCGCCGAGTTTACTGACGACGAATCGCTCCTCGTTCAAGCTGCGATCCCGACACCCGACCGAGTCCTGCACGTCGGCGAGGCGTTGCGCCGTGGGATTTCGATCGAGGTCATCCACGAACGCACGGGGATCGACCCGTGGTTTCTCGATCAGATGTCGCTGATCACCGAAGAGCGCGTCCACCTCGCGGCCACAGGGTTTGAGGCGATGTCTCCACGCGACTGGAAGCGGGCAAAGCAGCTTGGCTTCTCCGACGCTCAGTTGTCCTATCAATGGGATGTCGCCGAGGCCGACGTCCGGATTGCACGCGAGGCCGCCGGCGTCGTGCCGACGTACAAGACGGTTGACACCTGCGCGGCCGAGTTTGAGGCCGAGACGCCGTACCACTACTCCACCTACGAAGACGAGACTGAAGTTCGCGCCTCCGACGGCAAGAAGGTCATGATCCTCGGATCGGGTCCGAACCGGATTGGCCAGGGCATCGAGTTCGACTACTGCTGCGTGCATGCGTCCTTCGCGCTGCGTGAAGCAGGCTTCGAGACCATCATGGTCAACTGCAACCCGGAGACGGTCTCGACTGACTACGACACCTCGGACCGCTTGTACTTCGAGCCGTTGACCAAAGAAGATGTGCTCAATATCATCGACGCGGAGCAGCCGTACAAGGTGATCGTCTCGCTCGGTGGGCAGACGCCACTCAAACTTGCAGGTGAGATTCCGCTCGAGCTGGTCGCGGGGACCTCACCCGATTCGATCGACGCTGCCGAAGACCGCGAACGCTGGAACAAAATTTGCGACGAGTTGCACATCCCGCAGCCGCCCGGAGGTACTGCGGTCAACGTCGAGCAGGCGTTACTGATCACCGAGCGCATCGGTTTCCCGGTGCTTGTGCGCCCCAGCTACGTGCTCGGTGGCCGAGCAATGCAGATCGTTCACGACCGAGACCATCTGGCCGCGGCGATGGCCGAACTCGCCGGGTTCGGCAGCCTTGGCAAAGAAGGTGGTCTCTCCGCGGAACGCCCCGTGTTAGTCGACCGGTTCCTGGCGGATGCAACCGAGGTCGACGTCGATGCAATCCGCGATCACACGGGCGAGGTGCTGATTGGTGGCGTGATGGAACACGTCGAAGAAGCTGGGGTGCACTCCGGTGACTCGGCATGTGCCATCCCGCCGCAGACACTTCCGTCGTGGGTCATTGAGGTCATGGAGGCGTACACCGCGTCGATCGCGAAGCGGCTCGACGTTCGTGGTCTGATCAACGTGCAATTCGCCGTTGCCGGTACGACCGTCTACGTCATCGAGGCGAATCCGCGTGCTAGTCGGACGGTGCCCTTCGTCGCCAAGGCGACCGGCGTCCCGCTGGCCAAGGTTGCGACACGAGTGATGCTCGGCGCCACGCTGGCCGAGTTGCGTGACGAAGGATTACTCCGGCCGCCGATCACGGGCCACGTCTCGGTCAAGGAAGCCGTTCTGCCGTTTACCCGATTCCCGGAAGTCGACCCGGCACTTGGCCCAGAAATGCGGTCAACTGGCGAAGTGATGGGTATTGCCGACACGTTCGGCAAGGCTTTCTATAAGGCTGAACTCGCCGCCGGCACCATGCTCCCTGAAGAAGGCACGGTCTTTCTGTCGCTCGCCGACCACGACAAGCCGGCAGGTCTCGTCGTTGCGCAGCGCATGCAAGCCCTCGGCTTCGGTGTCGTTGCCACCGCTGGCACAGCGGAATACCTCGCCCGATTCGGTGTCGCAGTCGATCAAGTGCTGGCCAAGGTGCAAGACGGCACAGGTGTCACGGCCGTCGACCTGATTGCCAACGGCGAGATCCATTTTGTGGTGAATACGCCGCGGGGCCGCATCGGCCGTGCCGACGGCGCACACATCCGTAAGGCGGCGAGCCTGCATCACGTTGCCTGTGTCACCACCGTCGATGCTGCCATCGCAGCTGCGCAGGGATTGTCCGAGCGGCACGGAGTCCTGCTCGGCGTCAAGTCCTTGCAGGAGTACCACGCCACAGGAACCACCGTTGAGTGAGAGCCGAGTGAAGATTGACACCAGTGTTCAGATCGGGTCGCTCACGCTTGACGCGCCGGTGATGATGGCATCGGGCACTGCGGGCTACGGCACCGAGATGGCGCCGTTCGTCGACCTGTCGGCTCTCGGCGCGATCGTCACCAAGTCGCTTGCGCCGTACGAGTGGGCTGGAAATCCGGCGCCACGCGTCCACCCGACCCCACAGGGGATGTTGAATGCTGTCGGGCTCCAAGGCCCAGGCATCGAATACTGGCTCGACAAGGTGCTCCCGCCGTTGATCGACACTGGCGCCACCGTGATCTGCAGCATCTGGGGACGGTCGCTGGAGGACTACCAGTTGGCTGCAGAAATGCTTGCCGATGCCCCGCCAGAGGTGGTCGCCGTCGAAGTCAATCTGTCGTGCCCCAATCTCGAAGGGCGCGGGTCGATCTTCGCGCACGACATCGAACTGTCGAGGAACGTGATCGCAGCCACAGCGGCGTGTGGTCGACCGCGCTGGGCGAAGCTCAGCGCGAACACCGACAGGATCGTTGATGTCGCACACGCCGTCCACGAAGCAGGTGCCGAGGCGGTGACGTGTGTGAACACACTGCTCGGCTTGGCCTATGACCCGGACACGCTGGCAACGACGCTGGGAGCGGGCGGTGGCGGTTACTCGGGCCGTGCCATGCACCCCGTCGCGGTTCGCGCTGTCCACGACGTGCACGCAGCGCTTCCCGATCTGGCGATTATCGGCGTCGGGGGAGTCGCTTCTGGTTGGGACGCCGTGGAGATGTTTCTGGCGGGAGCGAGCGCCGTTCAGGTCGGAACTGCAACGTTTGCGGATCCTCGGGCAGCTGCAAACGTCCAGCGTGAGCTTGTGGAATGGGCCACAGAACGCAAGATCCGACGCATCAGCGATCTGTCCGCGTTAGTGTAAGTTCATGGCTACACCTCCACTATTGACACCAGAGCAGCGGGCCGCAGCTCTCGTCAAAGCGGGCCAGGCTCGCGCCGCTCGCGCTGAGATCAAAGCCCGCCTGAAAATGGGGTCGATGTCGCTCGTTGAGGCACTTGATTCCGACGATATAAACGTCGGCAAACTTAAGGTCGTTTCGATGCTCGAATCGCTCCCCGGGGTCGGCAAGGTCAAAGCCCGTCGGCTGATGGAAGAAATTGGTATCGCCGACAATCGTCGTGTGCAAGGGCTCGGTGCGCAGCAGCGTGCCTCCCTGCTCAGCCATCTCGGCTGACGCACTTCGTGAGGCTTCTTTCCGCATGATCGTCGTCGTCAGTGGCCCCGGTGGGGTCGGCAAAGGCACGATCGTCGATGCGGCGGTCAAACGTGATAGCGGGCTGTGGCTGAGCCGTTCCTGGACCACCCGGGACCAACGCCCGGGTGAAGCCGACGACGCTTACGTGTTCGTCACACCTACTGAGTTCGAAGCGCATATCGGCGCTGGTGGTTTCCTCGAATGGACCGAGTTCCTCGGGAATTACTACGGAACGCCGGTGCCCGATGAGTCTGCTCCCGACGTCAACGGTCGCGACATCGTCCTTGAAATCGAGGTGGACGGTGCCCAACAGGTCAAACGGATCCACCCGGACGTCATGCTCATCTTTGTGCTGCCTCCGAGCCGCGAAGAACAAGAGCGACGGCTCCGCGGCCGCGGTGACGTTGACCACAAGGTCCTCGCACGCCTGAAGAAGGCCGAACAGGAAGAGCCAATTGGGCGCGAGTTGGCCGACCACGTTGTGGTCAACGACGACCTCGAAGACACGATTGCTGAGATGCTGGCGATTATCGACGCAGCCCGCTGAGCGGCAGCATGGCCTTGCGTTGCGCACCGCAGGTCCTGCGAGCGGCTGGCACACGCGTGGCGCCGCCTGAGGTGCGATGTCCGGTAGCATGGTCAGTCTTATGGCGCTTGATCACGACACGATGATTGATCCTCCTATCGAGACGCTCCTCGACAAGGTCGATTCAAAGTTCACCCTCGTCACGCTCGCAGCGCGCCGAGCGCGCAACATCAACTCGTACTTCAACCAGCTGGGTGATGGCCTCGGCCACATGATCCCTCCGCAGGTGTCGTCGACAGCGCATAAGCCACTCTCGATGGCATTCGAAGAAATCGCTGCTGACAAGATCGTCTGGACCGCAGCTCCTGTGCCGGTCGAAGAAGTCGTGGCGGAAGAAGACCCCGACGCCGAAGCGCAGACCGCTGTTGACGCAGCAGTCGACGCCGAGGGCTGAGCACCGCTCCAACGTTCCGATGAGTGCGTCGCCCCTCGCTGGCAAGCGCATCGTCCTCGGAGTTACGGGCGGCATTGCTGCCTACAAGGCCATTGAAGTGTCACGCCGTCTCGTTGACGCGGGCGCCCACGTGGTGCCGATCATGACTGAGGCGGCACACCACTTCGTCGGCACGACCACCCTGAGCGCGCTCGCGTCTGAGCCGGTGCAGACCGAGTTGTGGCACAACGCGACATCGCCGATTCCTCACACGTTCGTCGGCCAGGGCGCCGATCTGATCATCGTTGCTCCGGCTACCGCCAAGTCGATTGCTGCGTATCGGATGGGCTACAGCCACGATCTACTGCAGAACACACTGATTGCGACCCGTGCCCCGGTCATCGTCTGCCCTGCCATGCACACGGAGATGTGGGAGCACCCCAGCGTCGTCGACAACATCGCGGTGCTTCGCTCGCGAGGCGTGCACATTGTCGAGCCCGAATCTGGGCGCCTTGCAGGTGGCGACGAAGGTGCTGGCCGACTGGCCTCGCCCGAATCGATCGTTGCCGCCGCCGAACGTGTGCTCGGCCCCGCCGATCTGGCTGGTGTCAGCGTCGTGGTCTCAGCTGGCGGCACACGCGAACCGATCGATGCGGTCAGGGTCATCGCTAATCGCAGTTCCGGCAAGCAGGGCTACGCCGTGGCTGCCGAAGCTGCAGCCCGGGGGGCTTCGGTCACGCTGGTGACCACCGTTTCTTTGCCAACGCCGCAGGGCTGCCGCATCGTTCCGGTCGAAACCGCTGCACAGATGCAAGCCGCCATGGAGCAGGCCGCTGCGACGCACGACGTGGTCGTGATGGCAGCCGCGGTTGCTGACTTCCGGCCAGCCCAGGTTGCTGAGGGCAAACTCAAGAAACGCGATGGCGCCCCCAAGATCATTCTGGAACCGACGCCCGACATCCTGGCTGGCCTTGGTTCGAACAAGCGTGTCGGCCAAGTGCTGGTCGGTTTCGCGGCCGAGACCGATGACCTTGTCGCCAACGCCCAGTCGAAGCTCGACAAGAAGCATCTCGATCTGATCGTTGCGAACGATGTCAGTGCGCCCGGGGTTGGCTTCGCTCATGACACAAACGCGGTTACGCTGCTGCGGCCTGACGCGGAGCCTGTCGAGATCGACCTTGCTTCCAAGCGAGATATCGCCCGGGTGGTGATCGACGCAATCATCGCTCTTCGCGATGCTCGCTGACACCATCAACGATCCCATTCTTTTCCCACACTTCTGACAGGACAAAGCGGACCAACAACATGGCCAACTACACCTTCACCTCTGAATCAGTCACCGAGGGCCATCCCGACAAGATTGCTGACCAGATCTCCGACGCTGTGCTCGATGCAATCCTCACCGAGGACCCCCACGCACGCGTTGCTTGCGAAACCATGGTCACCACCGGTCTCTGCGTCGTTGCCGGCGAGATTACGACCACGGCGTACGTCGACATCCAGCGCATTGCACGCGACACGATCAATGGCATTGGCTACGACGACGCTCAGAAGGGGTTCGACGGTCACACATGTGGGGTCATGGTGACCCTCGACGAGCAGAGCCCAGATATTGCCCAAGGCGTCAACGCGAGCGAAGAATTTCGTGGCGGTTCAGCCGGCGAAGACGAGCTCAACCTGCAGGGCGCAGGCGACCAGGGCATGATGTTTGGGTACGCCTGCAACGAAACCGACGTACTGATGCCATTGCCGATCAACACCGCGCATCGCCTGGCAGAGCGTCTGGCCGAAGTCCGCAAGAGCGGTCAGGTGCCCTACCTGCGGCCTGACGGCAAGACTCAGGTCACATTCGATTACGAAGACGGAGTTCCGGTAGCGCTCAAGGCTGTGCTCATTTCGACGCAGCACCAGGCCGGCATCGACCGTGACACGGTGATCCGTCCGGACCTCATCGACCAGGTCATCCGGCCAGTCATCCCTGAGCAGTTCGCTGATGATGACTACGCCGTGTTCATCAACCCGACCGGCAACTTCGTGATCGGTGGCCCGCAGGGCGACTGTGGTCTCACCGGCCGCAAGATCATTGTCGACACCTACGGCGGCATGGGTCGTCACGGTGGCGGTGCCTTCTCCGGCAAGGATCCGTCCAAGGTTGACCGTTCGGGTGCCTACGCAGGCCGCTGGGTTGCCAAGCACGTCGTCGCCTCTGGCGCCGCCGATCGCTGCGAAATCCAGCTTGCCTATGCCATTGGTATGGCGCAGCCCATGAGCATCCTCGTCGAGACCTTCGGCACGGCCAAAGAAGACCCAGCCAAGATTGAAGCCGCCGTTCGGGCAATTTTCGACCTGCGTCCGGGTGCGATTGTCCGCGATCTCGACCTCTTGCGTCCGATCTACAAGGACTCGGCGGCGTACGGCCACTTCGGCCGCGAGCAGTTTCCGTGGGAGCAACTCGGTCGTCTCGACGAGTTCAAGGCTGCTGTCGGCGCCTGATTGTGATGACCGGTCACACTGTGCCAGGCACAGTGTGACCGGCCGCGTCGCTCGCGTCTTGCCCAACGTCACCGGGCTGGACAAGAGTTTCGACTATCTCATTCCTGACGACCTGCAGGTCCCGGCGCACTTCGGCCCGGTTCGGATCGGGACCATTGTCCGAGTCGAACTGCATGGTCGACGGATCGGCGGTTGGATCAGCGACATCGTCGATGTCGACGATGCTGCGGTCGATCGAACATCGTTGAAACGGATCGCGAAGGTCACAGGGCACGGTCCCGACGTCGAGTTGTTCGAACTCGCCGAGTGGGCGTCGATCCGCTGGGCAGCCCGACGGTCTCGGCCGTTTCTCGTTGCGGCGTCCCCGTCCCGGGCGATCACGGCCTTGCCACCTGACCGACGCACGGCCCCGGTTCTCGTACCGTCGTCGCCAGCGACGACCGAGCTGCTGGCCGCCGGCGGGGGAGTGCTGCGGCTGCCGCCGCTGAGCGATGTCCTCCCCGCCCTTCGCTCGGTCATAGCCCACGGTCCGACGCTCGTCGTGACACCGACAATCAGCGATGCACGGACCTTGGCGACGCGCCTCCGACGATTGGGCGTGTCTGTGGCACTGATGCCTGATGACTGGGCGGCAGCGAGGGGTGGGGTCGACGTGGTGATTGGCCCGCGATCTGCTGCATGGGCGCCCTGCCCGGACATGGCATCGGCTGTCGTCATCGACGAGCACGACGAAGCCTTGCAGGAAGAACGAGCGCCGACCTGGCATGCGCGCGACGTCCTGGTCGAACGATGCCGCCGAAGCGGCATTCCGCATGTACTGATCTCGCCAGCGCCATCGCTCACCGCAGTCGTGACGGCGGCCGGGGAGTCGGGTGTTGTCCACCCGCCGTTCACGCGCGAGCGGGCGGCGTGGCCGAAGATCACCATCGTCGATCGAACGAACGAGGAGCCGTGGAAGAAGTCGCTCGTCACCTCGACGTTGATCGACCGGATACGCAACCCCGATCTCACGGTGGTCTGTATCAGTAACATCACCGGCCGAGCCCGTGTCTTGGCATGCAGGTCGTGCGAGGTGCTGATCCGCTGTGAGATCTGCGACGCAGCGGTCGGGCTGACGTCTGACAACGTGCTGTCGTGTACCCGTTGCGGCACTGACCGGCCAGCTGTGTGTCAGGCCTGCGGGGCTTCGAACTTCGCAAACCTCCGCCCTGGCGTCAGCAGGTTGCGCGAAGAACTCGAAGGCGCGGCAGCCCGGCAGGTCGTCGAGATCACTGGGGCCGACACCGAACGCCCACCCGCAGCCGGGGTCTACGTCGGCACCGAAGCGGCGCTCTACCGCGTGCCGTCTGCCGATGTCGTCGCCTTCCTCGAATTCGACTCCGAGATGCTCGCACCAAGGTTCCGGGCCGCCGAGCAGGCGCTGTCGCTCATTATCCGAGCCGGTCGGTTGGCGCCCGAGGTGCTGATCCAGACCTTTATGCCCGACCATGTCGTGCTGCAAGCAGCGGCCGCAGGTCACCCTGACGAAGTGACCAGAGTCGAACGAGAACGGCGCGAGATGCTCGGTTTCCCCCCGTTCGGTGCGCTTGCCAGCGTCACGGGCCCCGGGTCATCGGAGCTGGTTGGACAGCTTGAGTCGAACGTGCAAGTCGGAGGCGACGATGCGACTGGCTACGTCGTACGAGCCGACGACTGGATGACGCTCGGTGCGGCGCTCAATGCAACCGAGCGTCCAAAAGGCAGCCGACTCCGTATCGAGATCGATCCGCCTCGGCTGTAGGTCCTGCACCTCATCGATGTTGGGGCTCCTCGGCGATTCCAATCATGGCCTTGACCGATCGTGACGAATCTGACCGTCAGCGCTCCGGCGACGGTTGGGCGTGAGCCGACTTCGGACTGACGCTGAGAAGTCGGAACCCGGCCTTGGAAGCAATCCTCTCGGTCAGGTGCCCTTGGGATTGCAGCCAACGCTGCAACGAGTCGGCACCCAGATGCTTCTGGACGACGAGTGCGGCAATGCCATCGTTGTCGAGGAGCGCAAGCCATTCCAGCAGGAGCGCGCGCATCGCAGGCTTGCCGATTCGTACCGGCGGATTCGACCACAGCGTGGCGAACCGGATGTCGGCTGGAACGTCACCGGGTGCGACAGCGCGCAGGTTGGTAATACCGTTTCGTTCGGCGTTGCGGGTGCATAGATCGCGGGCGCGGCTGTTGATGTCGACCGCCCACACGGTGGCGTTGGGGGAGCGGCGCGCCATCGCCAGGGCAATGGGTCCGGCCCCAGCTCCAAGGTCGAGGAGATGGCCCGTGGACGCAATTGGAAGCTCAGCACGCAGCAGCAGACTCGTGCCGGTGTCGACGTGCCCGCGGCTGAACACGCCTCGATCGGTCTCCAACGTAAACGCCGTGTCCGGGAGCATGACGTCAATGGTCACGGGGTCAGACGGCACCGTCGGGTCGTCGTCGAAGTAGTGAGCGTCGGGGCTCGTCGAGCCAGTTGATTCGGCTCCGGTCTGGGCGTCGGTATCGGGATCAGAGCTCACGGGCCGTAGCCTGGCAGGAATGTCGTACAAGATCAGGACATACGGCGATCCAGTGCTGAAAACAAAGGCCGCACCGATCGAGAACGTCGACGGCAGAGTCATCCGCCTTGTCGACGAAATGTTCGACACCCTCGTCGATTCCGGCAACGGTCTGGCGCTCGCTGCACCCCAGGTGGGCGTGCAGAAGCAAGTGGTCGTCTGGGACTTTGGCGACGATCCGTTGGCGATCGTGAACCCCGAGATCATCGAGTCCGATGGCGAGTGGCTGTTTGACGAAGGTTGTCTCTCGATTCCCGGGCTCTACGTGGAGATGCTTCGTCCCAAGCAGGTCTTGGTACGCGGCGTCAGCCTCGACGGCGAGATTATTGAGATTGAAGCCGACGAGCTCGAAGCCCGGATGTTCCAACACGAGATCGACCACCTCAACGGCGTCCTCATGTTCGATCGGCTCGAAGGCGACCAGCGCAAAGAAGCCATGCGCGAGTATCGGCGCATGGAAGAACAAGCTGCCGCCGGGGTCCAGCAACGTCAGCCGTTGCGTAAGCGTCTCGGCCTGTCCTGAGCTGGTTCGACTGATGAGGATCGTCTACCTCGGGACGCCCGAGATGGCGGTTCCGCCCCTCCAAGCGCTGCATGCAGCAGGTCATGAAATCCTGCTCGTCGTCACCCGAGTCGATAAGAAACGGGGGCGAGGTTCGGCCCTGTCGCCGAGCCCGGTCAAGGCCGCAGCACTCGAACTCGACATCGCAGTGTCGCACGAGCCCGACGACGTGCTTGGCGCAGTGGCCGACGGTGCTGAGCTGGGTGTCGTCGTTGCCTACGGACGCCTGATCAAGCCACACATCCTCGACGCAATCCCAATGATCAATGCGCACTTCTCGCTGTTGCCGCGCTGGCGAGGTGCGGCACCGGTGGAGCGGGCGCTTCTGGCTGGCGACGGTCTGACCGGAGTCGACATCATGCGACTCGAAGAGGGTCTCGACACCGGCGGAATCTACGCCGAGACTGTCGTGCCGATCGGTGCGACATCAACAGCTGCTGAGCTGCGCTCTGAGTTGGTCGATGCGGCGTGTGAGCTGCTCGTCAAAACGCTGTCTGACCCGCTCGGCGTCTGGATCGATAGTGCAGCGACCCAGATTGGCGACACCGTCTACGCCGCGAAGCTCACCAAGGAAGAGTTCGCGATCGACTGGACGCAACCGGTCGTGCACATCCATCGTCTCATCCGAGTTGGTGGTGCCTGGACAATGTTCCGCGGCAAACGCCTCAAGATTCATGCCGCTGATCTCGTCGATGGAAAGTTGGCCCTCGTGACCGTGCAGCCCGAAGGAAAAGGCCCCATGGAGTTCGCGGCGTGGCGTCACGGCGCGCAGCCCACTGACGATGAATTGTTTGGTGAGCTGTGAGCGTCTGGGACGCGCCGACAGGGCCAGCGGCTGATTCGTCGAAGCCGCTGAACCGCAAACAGCGGCGTGCTGCAAAGCAGAGCGAAGACTGGAACAACAAAGGTCGAACTGACCCGGAGGCGCGTCGCAACGCCGAACACGAGCCACGGAGCGCCACCGGGCGACTCGAGAACGACAAGATTCCCACGGGGCATACCAATGCCCGACAACTCGCGCTCGATGTCTTGCAACGGATCGAACACGATGGGGCGTACGCGAACCTGGTGCTCGGCCCGACGCTTGCTGCATCACATCTGAGCGACCAAGATCGTCGATTCGCTACCGAACTCGTCTACGGCTCCACGAGAATGCGCCGAGCATGCGATGCGATCGTTGACCGGTTCGTCAGCCAACCGCCCGATGACGAAACCCGGTCTATTCTTCGGCTCGGCGCCTACCAGCTGGCCTATGCGGGCGTTCCTGCTCACGCGGCCGTGAGTGCAACGGTCGACCTCGCACCCGGCAAGACGCGCGGTTTCATCAACGCGGTGCTGCGCAGAGTCGCCGACAACCCGATCTACGAGATGACCTGGCCCTCGGAGGCTTCTCGGCTGAGCTATCCGAACTGGCTGGCGGATCGTCTGACTGCTGAGCTCGGCGACGAGGCCGTTGCCACGATGTTGCAGATGAACGAGCCGCCGTCGGTCACGACTCGCGCTGATGGCTATGTGCAAGACGAGTCGTCACAGTGGGTCGCAGCGTCTGTTGAGGCCACAGCAGGGGAGATGGTGCTCGACATGTGCGCCGCGCCCGGCGGTAAAGCCACAGCGATCGCTGGCGCCGGTGCCATCGTTGTCGCCGCCGATATGCGACATCGGCGTTCCGAACTTGTGCGTGAGAACGCCGACAAGCTTGACCTTGACATTGCCGTGGTGACTGGCGATGGCACGGCCCCGCCGTTCCGACCTGGAGCTTTCGATGCGGTCCTCCTTGACGCACCGTGTTCTGGCCTCGGCGCACTCCGCCGCCGTCCGGATGCGCGCTGGCGCATCGAGGCATCAGACATCACTGAACTTGCTGTGCTGCAGCGTTCGCTGCTGTTGGCAGCTGCTTCGCTCGTCAAGCCCGGCGGCCGGTTGATCTACAGCGTCTGCACCGTCACCGCTGAGGAATCGATCGATCACCCGACGCCCGAGGGCTTCGAAGTCGATGATGCAACCCCGCCGGCGGGCGAGTGGCGGTCGTACGGCCAAGGCTGGCGTGTCCTGCCGCACGATGCAGACACTGATGGAATGGTGCTGATTCGCTACCGTCGGACCCTATGAGCGCAACGCTGCCCCCTCAGCAGGCCAAGGTGTTGACCTGCAGCGACGGTGTCATCCACGGCACACGTGAAGACAAGAGTGGCGCTGCACTGGTCGAACATCTCACGAACGCTGGCTTCGACGTCGTCGAGCAACGCGTCATCGCCGATGGCACCGACAATGTGGCAGCCGCACTCACCGAGATGACCGACCAGTTCGCTGGTCTCGTCGTATCGACGGGCGGCACCGGCTTCGCGCCGCGGGACCAAACCCCTGAGGGCACGCGGTGCGTGATTGAACGAGACGCGCCAGGCCTGGCCGAAGCGATGCGACTCTGCAATCCGCTCGGGCGACTCTCGCGGGGTCTTGCCGGCATCAGGGGCAACGCGATCATCGTCAACACGCCGGGAAGTACAACGGGCTGCGTCGAACAACTCGATGCGATCCTCGACGTGCTGCCGCACGCCCTCCGGCTGCTCCACGACGCCGACAACACGCATTAACCAACTTCGATTTATCCGTCCGGCTCTCGTGAGCCGCCGCCGGTAACCTCTCGGCGTGCTTCGCGTCGTACTTCCCAAGGGATCCCTCGAAAAGGCCACACTCGAACTCTTCGAGGCCGCCGACCTGCCCGTCAACCGATCGTCGTCCGTCGACTATCAGGCGTCGATCGACGATCCCCGAATCGAATCGGTGCGGATTCTTCGGCCCCAAGAGATCCCCACCTACGTGGCCGAAGGATTGTTCGACATCGGAATCACCGGCCGCGACTGGGTCGAAGAGACTGGCGCAGTTGTCGAGAGCCTCGGTGAACTGAAGTACTCGAAGAACACGTCAAATCCGATCCGCATGGTCGTTGCCGTGGCGGGCGACTCACCTGCTGAGTCGGTCAAGGACCTACCGAACGGCGTCCGCGTACAGACCGAGTACCTCGAGTCCACTCGGCGCTATTTTGAGGCGAACGGCGTCGACGCCAACATTCGGCTGTCGTACGGTGCCACCGAGGCAAAGATCCCCGATATCGCCGATTGCGTGGTCGAGATCACCGAAACCGGTCGTGCGCTCAAGGCTGCCGGCCTCAAAGTGATCGACGTGATTCTGACCAGCTACACCGAAGTTGTCGCCAACCCAGCTGCATACGCCGACCCGGAGAAGCGCAAGGCCATGGAGCAGATCATGACGCTCCTCAATGGCGTGCTCGATGCCCGCGGGCGCGTCATGCTGAAGCTGAACGTCACCGCCGAAAACAAAGACGCTGTTCTTGCTGTGCTGCCCTCGATGAAGTCGCCCACGATCAACGATCTGTCCGGCGGCGGGTTCGCCGTTGAGTCAGTTGTCGAAAAGAAGACGGTCAACCTCGTCATTCCGGCACTTCGCGAGGCGGGTGCAACCGACCTCGTCGAGATGCAGATCTCCAAGATCGTCCCGTAGCTCGGGACCGACCGAAGCGCATGGCCGAACTCGACCGCAGCCACAAACCGACCGGCACGCTTGTCGGCGTCGTGAGCGAGTTCGATGGTGCTGTCGGGCTGGGCTTGATCATCAGCAGTGATGGCTCGTCGCACGCATTTCACGTCATCGAGATCGCTGACGGAACCCGTTCGATCGATGTCGGCGTCGGCGTGTCGTTCGATCTCTTGGCGAAGTTTGGCCGGTACGAGGCCGCGAACATCCGGGTGGCCGCCGCACCGTGAGTACGGATCCGGACCGCGCCACCGAACATGCGACCGAACGCGAGCGCCGGATCATCGATGTCCTGCTGTCACTTGACGTGGGCGAAGTCACCACGTATGGCGATGTCGCTGAGGTGGCCGGCTATCCGAAGATGTCTCGTCTCGTTGGACGGATCGTCGGTCACACCGATGTGGAGATCCCGTGGTGGCGAGTCGTCAACTCCACAGGGCACCTTCGGGCGAGCGATCCGAATGAGCAGGCTGTGATCCTCGCCGAGGAAGACGTCGTCTGCCGAAACGGCCGCGTGATCCGCGCGCCGATCGGTCGATTCGCACGGGACCACTGAGCCGCTGTCACACCCTGGTGGGCAAGCTTGCAAGCCTCAGTCGGCGTCGGGGCCACCGTCGGCATCTGCGTCGGCAGCGCCTTTGATCTGGACGAATGCGAGACGAATGTTATTGAGGGCATCGCGCATCGTCGGCGCGTCGGGGCCGATTCGGTCGCCGAGGCCGTCGACCAGGCAGGCAAGAGCATCGATGGCCAGCGCCGATTGGGCGAGTTCCGGGGGAGTCGCGGACAGGTGAATGGCGGCGAGTTCGTAGAGGCCCATGACATGGTTGGTGATGACGACTTCAGCTGGCACGGAGGCGAGCCGCTCGCGTGAGGCATCCATCGCACGCTGAGCCTCTTCCAGGGCGTCAATTGGTGCTTGATCGGGCTCGCCCTCATTCGTCTGATCGTCGGCTCCGAAGCCGGCCAGGCCCTCTGCAAGGTTTGCGTTGATGTCGCCAAAATCGGCGTTCTGGTCGGGCGTGGTGGTTTCGTCAGTCACGCAGATACCCTACAGAGCAACAATTGAGGCGAAGTGGGGGAAACTCCCACCTGGCCACGACCGCATGTTCTTCGGAACATCAACCGTGCGTTCAGGTCCCGGCTGTAACCAGCCATCTGCTCGAAGCCAGAGCTGCACGGCATCTGCCGTGCTTTCCGGCTTCGTGTCGGTGTTTGGCCGCTCCGTGACATTTCGCGTTGAGCGCCATCATATACGACACATGGGGAGGCCCATTTGCACAGGAGAGCAGTCTCATAGCACCTCGAAACGACACCCGCGGCGAACAGCACCGCATCAACGATCGCATCCGCTCACGTGAAGTCCGTCTTATCGGACCGACCGGCGACCAGCTTGGTATTAAGCCGGTTCCGGACGCGCTGCGCATGGCCCGTGGATTTGACCTCGACCTCGTCGAAGTCGCTCCCGGTGCGAACCCACCCGTCTGTCGGATCATGGACTACGGGAAGTTCAAGTACGAGGAAGGCCAAAAGGCCAAAGAGGCTCGGAAGAAGTCTACGAATGTCACGGTGAAGGAAGTGAAGTACCGGCCGAAAATCGGCAAGGGCGACTTTGACACCAAGACGCGTAACGTCATCCGATTCATCGAAGAGGGCCACAAGGTCAAAATCACGCTGCAGTTTCGCGGTCGTGAGATGGCTCACCCGGAACTCGGTTCGAAGATCCTCGACCAAGTGCTCGAATCCGTGGGAGCGGCCGCAAAGGTCGACACCCAGGCACGTTTCGAGGGCCGCAGCATGACCATGGTGCTGTCCCCAGACAAGCAAGCCCAAGAAGTAATGAAGAAAGCAGCAGCGGAGGCCGGAAAAGAAGCCGCAGCCGCAGCCGCAGCCGAAGTGGGCGTAACGCCTGCCGAAGCACCCGAAGTTGAAGCAGTCGAAACGTCTCTTGAAGCACCGGAAGTTGCAGCAGTCGAAATGTCTGCTGAAGCACCGGAAGTTGCAGCAGTCGAAACGTCTACCGACGCACCGGACGCTGATGCAGATGACGAATCTGCAGAAGCACCCGACACGGCCACCGCCGAGTCGGGCGACACAGAAGACCCCCAATAGTAAGGGAGCATTCGATGCCCAAGATGAAGACATCGAAGACCGCAGCAAAGCGGTTCAAGACAACCGGCACCGGCAAACTGCGCCACGAGCAGCAGAACAACCAGCACAAGTTCGAGGGTAAATCGTCCTCGCGCAAGCATCGCCTCGACCGCGATGCCGATGTCCACAAGGGCGATGCCCGCAAGATCAAGCGCCTCCTGGCTAAGCGCTGAGTAGAAGGAAAAGACTATGGCACGAGTGAAACGTGGCGTCGCGTCGAAAAAGCGGCACAAGAAGATACTGAAGCAAGCCAAGGGCTATTACGGCAATAAAAGCCGTTCGTTCAAGTCGGCAAACGAGCAGGTCATGCGTTCGGGCAACTATGCCTTCCGTGACCGTCGCGCCCGCAAGGGCGAGATGCGTCGTCTGTGGATCCAGCGGATCAACGCAGCGACCCGTCAGCACGACATGAGCTACAGCCGGTTCATTGCCGGGCTGAGCGCAGCGAACATCGAAGTCGACCGCAAGATCCTCGCGGATCTCGCCGTCACCGAGCCCGCAGCGTTTGCGAAGCTCGTCGAGAGCGCGAAAGCTGCCCTCTGATCAACTAGACCAAGGGATGTATGACATCTCTTGATTTTAAGAACTCACGAGTTCAGCAACTGCGGCGCCTTCTGGGGCGCCGCAGTTCGCGTTACGAGGAAGGTTCCTTCGTTGTTGAAGGCCCGGTCCTGGTTGCGGAGGCGATTCGTGCCGGATGGATCTGTGATTCGCAGTTCGTCCCTGAGAACAGTGATACTGCGATCGAAGGCGGGGGTTCGATCTTCGAGCTGGCGTCAGGTGTCCTCGAACGAGTGGCGTCCACGAACGCCCCGCAGCCGCCGCTGGCAATCGTTCAGATGCGTGAAGTCGGTGACGTATCAGAGCGTCTGCAGGCCGCGTCGTTTGTTGTTGCGCTCGATCGGATCAGTGACCCTGGCAACCTCGGAACGATTCTTCGTTCAGCCGAAGCAGCCGGTGCCGACCTGGTCGTGCTCACCGCCGGCGGGGTCGACCCGTACAACTCGAAGGTGGTTCGGGCCGCGGCAGGCGCACTCTTCCACGTCCCGTTCGTCGTCGCCGAACTCGACGAGGTCGCAGCGGCGGGGCTCCGCTTGGTCGGTACGAGTAGTCACAGCGCCGACGGGCGCACCGTGCGGCCGCACACCGATGTCGACTTCACCGGCCGGGTGGCGATTGTCATGGGCAACGAAGCTGCAGGCCTTCCCGAATACTGGGATGATGCGAATGGCCCGATCCGTGAGTGGGTGACGATTCCGCACCGGGGTCGCACCGAATCACTCAACGTCGCGATGGCCACGACGGTCCTTGTCTTCGAAGCAGCTCGCCAACGCAACTGATCTGGCCGAGCGGTGAGCATCGTGCCGGCTGAGCCGGTTGGCGGCTCACCGCTCTGGTGATCTGTGGGTCCGGTGATCTGTGGGCAGCGGGGGCTACGATACGAGGCGTGAAACTGCAGTCGCAGCGATTTCTGTTCCCCGGGTGACCGGGGACGTGACAAGCACGGAATCGCTCCTGCCTACGTTTCTGCCTCATCCGGGGACTGACACGTACTCCGGATGACCTGAAAGGAACCCCTGTGATCACAGACATCACTGCTGCCAAAGACGCAGCACTGGCCGATATCGACGCGGCCACAACCGTCGATGAGATCGTCGCCCTCGCGGCCCAGTACGCCGGCAAGAAGGGCGAGCTTGTCGGCCTCAAGAAGCGACTTGGCGGCCTCGACACGATCGACGAGAAGAAGGCCGCAGGCGCTGCGGTGAACGACGCGATGAACGCCGTCGACGCCGCGCTCAGCGAACGGCGCTCAACGCTCGAATCTGCAGCGCTCGACGCGCAGGTCGAACGCGAACGTTTGGACCTCACCGAGTACTTCACCGCACCCACCAGGGGGCACGCGCACCTCGTGACCCAGGCATGGGAGCGCCTCGAAGACGTCTTCGTGGGTCTCGGTTTCACGGTGGCTGAAGGACCCGAAATTGAAACCGACTGGCACAACTTCGAAGCGCTCAACATGCCGATCGGCCACCCGGCCCGCGGCGAATGGGACACGCTCTTTGTCGACCACGTGCCCCCGGGCGGCGAATCCGGCACCACGGTGTTGCGCACCCACACATCACCGGTACAGATCCGCACGATGCTTGCCGAGGAGCCGCCGATTTACATCGTTGCGCCCGGCCGCGTGTTCCGTCGCGACACACCCGACGCCACGCACATGCCCGTGTTCCACCAGATCGAAGGCCTCGTCATCGATCGCAACATCACGATGGCCGACCTGGCCGGCACGATCGACGCGTTCACCAAGGCCTACTTCGGGCCGGGATTCAACTCGCGGCTTCGCCCGAGCTACTTCCCCTTCACCGAGCCATCAGCCGAGTTCGACATCCAGCGGCCCGACGGCAGCTGGATCGAACTGGGCGGCAGCGGCATGGTGCACCCGAACGTGCTGCGTGCCTGCAACCTGGATCCCGAGGAGTGGAGCGGCTTCGCGTTCGGCTTCGGTATCGACCGGATGGCGAAGGAACGTCACGGCGTGGGCGACTTGCGTGACATGTACGCCGACGACAAGCGATTCGTCGAACAATTCTAGGGAAGTGCAGTTCTGATGAAGATTCTTCTGTCTTGGCTCAACGATTACGGCGACTTCGGTGATCCGACCGATGCTGCTGCGGTCCAGCGCGTGGCCGATGCGCTGACATCCCTCGGCCTCGAGGTCGAATCGGCCGCCGTCATCGGCGAGACCGTCGAAGGCGTTGTCGCTGCACGTATCAACCGGCTCGAAGGCCATCCTGATGCGGCAAAGGTGCAACGCGTCTACGTCGATGCCGGTGACGGCCAAGAGCGCCACGTGTGGTGCGGCGCCGACAACATCTCCGAAGGCGACATCGTCCCGCTGGCGACGCTCGGCACGCACATGCCCAACGGTATGAAAATCGAGCGGCGCGGCATCCTCGGCATCGACTCCGAAGGCATGCTGTGCTCGGCGCAAGAACTCGGGCTTGGCGAAGATCACTCAGGCATCCGCCTGCTGCCCGCCGAGACGCCGTTGGGTCAGCCCTACGGTGAGGCCCTCGGACTCAGCCTTGACGTCGTGATTGATGCCGACGTCACGCGGAACCTGCCGCACTGCTTTGGTTACGTCGGAATTGCTCGCGATCTCGCCGCCAAGATGGGCGTTGAGTTCCGTCCACCGACTCCTGGTTTCGCCATCACTGGCGACCTTCGCACAACGCCCGTCGAGATCGTCGACGGCGATCGATGTACCCGATTCACATCAACCGTCATGTCCGGCGTCGAAGTGAAGCCGTCACCCGAGTGGATGGCGAATCGTCTCGCTGCAGCCGGTATGCGTTCGATCAGCAACGTCGTCGACGTCAGCAACTACGTGATGCTGGAGCTGAACCAGCCGAATCATGCATATGACCTCGACACGCTCGGCGGCGGGGGCTTCCGCATTCGCCTCGCGAGCGACGGTGAGCACCTCACGACGCTCGACGGCGAAGAGCGAGCGTTTAGCGCAGCCGACCTCCTCATCTGCGACGCCAACGACATACCAATCGGCGTCGGCGGAGTGATGGGCGGCCTCGACAGCGAGATCAGCGATGGCACGACGACTGTCGCACTTGAGATGGCATGGTTCAGCTTGGTCGGAATCGGCCAGACGGTGACCCGTACCAACCTCCGCTCTGAGGCGTCGACACGCTTCGAACGCGGCGTCGACCCGCACGGCATGCCACTGGCAGTTCTGCGTTTCGCCGAGCTACTGAGCGAAACCTGCCCTGACCTTGTTGTCCATGCGGGAGGAGCAGATGCTCAATCGAGTGACCTGATGCCCGCCAAGCGGACGGTCGAGGTTCGCGTTGATGCCGTCAACCGCGTGCTTGGAACAACGCTGGTTGCCGCCGACCTGCCCGGCCTGCTCGATCCGATCGGCTACACGGTGAGCGGCGCGGGTGACACCCGGACCGTCGTGCTCCCGACGTGGCGGCTTGACTCGACTGCCGAGATCGACGTGGTCGAAGAAATCGCCAAGCACTACGGCTACGACCAACTCGGCTCGAGCGTCCCGAAATCGGTACTTCACGGTGGGCTGACCGAGCGGCAGCAGCGCCGTCGCCTCGTTCGCGAGGTGCTCCTCGGCCTCGGGATCTCTGAAGCAATGCCCAACCCGTTCCTCGCTCCGGGCGCACTGGCCAAAGCGGGGCTGCCGGCGGAAGCGATCTCGATCACAAACCCACTGGTCGCAGAGGAGAGCGTGCTGCGCACCTCCCTGCGGCCCGGTCTGTTGGGAGTAATCGCCTACAACGAGAGTCACCGCCAGACGGGACTCAGCTTGTTCGAGATTGGGCACGTCTACCCGCCGAGCGAATCCGAACTGCCGGCCGAGTACGAGGCATTGACGGTGGTACTCGCGGGTCGTGAGGCTCCAGCAGCCGTTGCTGTATGGCGCGAGCTCACCACCAATCTGGGCTTTGGAGCCCGAGTTGATCAGAGCAAGGTCCCAGCGGGGCTGCATGCAACGCGAAGTGCGACGCTGCAGGCCGGCAAGGCACCGCTTGGGGCTGTCGGCGAGGTTGCCCCCGAGGTGCTCGTAGCGTTCGATGTCACCGAACGCGTTGCCATCCTCGAGGTCAACCTCGATGAGTTGCTCGACCGTCAGGCGAAGCCGGCGCAGTGGAAACAGACAAGCCGTCAGCCCTCCAGCGACCTCGACCTTGCGTTCGCGCTGAACGATGACATCGCTGCAGAGAAGCTCGAGAAGGCAGTCCGTCAGGGTGCCGGAAAGCTGCTCGTCGACCTGTCGTTGTTCGACGTCTACCGAGGCACTGGCGTCGCTGACGGCCGTCGTTCGCTTGCTTACCGGCTTCGACTGCAGGCTGCCGATCGCACGCTGACCGATGCCGACATCGCTGACGTTCGCCGTGGCGTCGAAGCGGCGGCGACAAAGCTGGGCGCTGATCTCCGAAGCTGATCGGGTTCCAACTCGACGAAAGGATCGTTATGGCTGTTCCTGGTGAAACCGACCTCGACAAAATGCTCGCCTCGCTGCAGGTCGAGCGACGCCCAGGTGTGTTCACCTACGCAGCAGTCGCCGTTGCGACGCCAGAGCTCTTGGCCGCAGCGCACGGGATGGTCGCCGAAGCCGAATCCATCACGCTGATCCTGCCTGTTGAGGCGGCCGAGCTCGCTGGCCTTCCGGTCGACATCGAACTGGCCTGGCTGTCACTCACGGTGCAGTCGAGCCTCGAAGCCGTTGGGCTCACCGCTGCGTTCGCTGCCACCCTCGGCGCGCATGACATCCCCTGCAACGTGCTGGCCGGCTATCACCATGACCACATTTTGGTCCCAGTCGACAAGGCCCAGCTGGCGATTGACGTGTTGACCGCTGGCTGATGCGCCGGGAACACGACTGACGGTCTCGTTGTCGAGTTTGGTGGGCCATCACGATGTCTGACGAAGGCTTCATTCCAAGTGCCGAAGAGAGCGCAGAAGGAACGACCGCAGGTGAGTCGTACGTGGGAATTTGTGTTGCCTTCGCGATATTCAAGGTGTAGTTGTACTAGCGGGGGCTATTTGGTGGGGACGTCGCCCGCCGGGATGGGAGCAATCATGTCGAACGAACTGCTTGTCGATGTGGACACGCTGCGTACACAAGTGCGTGAGAAATATCGCGATGTCGCGATCGATCCACACGGCCCACACCACTTCCACACTGGCCGCCCGCTGGCAAAGCGACTCGGCTACGACGACGCAATCTTCGATGACTTCCCGGATCGCGCCGTGGAGTCGTTTGCCGGGGTTGGCAACCCGTTCTCGCTGGGGCGCATCGAAGCAGGCGCCAAGGTCGTCGACGTCGGTTCCGGCGCGGGGTTTGACTCCTTCATCGCGGCGACGTACGTCGGACCGGCCGGTCGAGTTATCGGTATCGACATGACACCCGAAATGCTGACCAAGTCGGGCGCCACGGCCGCACATCTCGGGTTCGATCACGTCGAGTTCCGCGAAGGGCTCGCAGAGAGCATGCCCGTCGATGACGGATGGGCCGACGTGGTCATCTCCAACGGCGTGATCAACCTGTGCGCCGACAAGCAAGCGGTCTTCGCCGAAATCTTCCGAGTCCTGCGCCCCGGCGGAACGCTGCAATTCGCCGACATCGCCAACGGCCGCCCCGTCCCGATCGAGGCGGTACGCGACGTCGATCTATGGACCGGTTGAATCGCCGGAGGGCTGCCCCGTGCGGGCTGGCAACAGATGCTCGAAGACTCCGGGTTCGAACGCGTCACCATTGGACCCGCGGTCGACACGTTCGGCGACGCCATCGGCGAAGCGAACGCCCGCTCGTTCGAGGTGTACGGCTACGCCTTCCTCGCTCAACGAACAGAAACCAACCGATCGGCCTGAACACGTCCGCTGTACAGCGTTCCTTGCAATGCGAACTCGCTTCGACTCTCGCCCCTCATCGACGCGTTGACGGCTGGCCGATGTGTCGAACAGGAGAGGTCGGCGACGATCACCGGTTACCGGTGGAAGAAGGCCGGCAGGAACAGCACCCTGACCGGCTCAGTCGGATCATCTGGAACAGCAGTGGTGACGACAACGGTCCGGCCAGCGGTTTCGATTGATACGACTGTGACGAAGTTGCCCATCACCTGCTCGGTGCCGCCTCTCGGTGTCGGAACGACGTTGTTGGGGCCAAACAAGGCGTCGACCGACGGTCGGGCAGCAGCAGCGTCGGCTTCGTCGTTGAACAAATATACGTATGTCGTGCGAGCGGATGGTCCGCTACCCGACCTTCCAATACCGAGTGATGAGAATGGCCGGTCAATCAGATTTACCCGTTCGACTCCCTGGCCGTCCTGCTGCAATACGGTGCCGATAGAAAAGTCGCTCTGGGTCAGTTGGAACCCGATGAGGCCTGGCATGCGATCGAGTTGCTCGGCGACTGCCGCAAGGTCAGGTGATGAGGTCAGGCGCGATTCGGCGGAGCGATTCAGGTCCGCTGAGAGGAAGCCGAGGCCACTGTCGACCGCCACGGTCTCGGCTACCGGATCGAACTCGACCATGATTGGCCGCCCGAGGGGACGGAGAGAGGTCCGGTCCGCAACGTTGATCTCTCCTGGTTCGCCCGCTCCGATCTGGAGGAAGTTGTCATCGCCAACAGCAGCCCCGACCCCGTCGGCTCCGCTGATCAACGTGAACACGTCGAGCGCACCAGCGTGGTTCTCCACGGCAACTGTGGTGTAGCTCGTGACATCGAGGGGCGAGAACGACAGTTCGGCGATGAACGCATCTGCGTCGGCCAGACCGCGTTGGAACAGATCGGACCGCTGCACTGTCCCGGCTTCTTGGCGCCCTACCACCTCAGCCCAAGGGCCTGCGGCGACGAACTTTGCGGGGCGTTCGACTCCGGCCAACCGGGCCAATGCGTCGAGGTCGACACCAGCAATCCGGAGGTCGTTGCCGATATCGGCGTAGACAGCAATGCCGGCGGGCAGGGAGTTGATGGCGTCGACGACGAAGTCCCCGCTCGGGTCGTCGACAGGGGTTGAATCTGTGTCGCTCTCAGAGAAGGCCCACAGAGCGACGAGGGCAACGAGGACCGCTGTTGCTGCCGCGTATGCGACCAGGCCACCTCGACGGGGTGCCCGACGTCGAGTGTCGGGAACCGACGATTCCAGGTCGACCCATGCGATTTCTGTGTTCATGTCGCTTGCTCCGCATCGACCGAGAAACTCGTCATTGAAGGGCCCGGGGCGTTCGATATTCTGGTAGCCAGGATAGGCCGATTCTCACCATCGATCATCGTGACAACTTCGGAGCCTGCCCGCGAGACAACGCGATCGCCGCGATGGCGAGCACCGCGCTGAGTCCGCCATGCCAGCAGTCGCGTTAGTTCAGGCTGAGGTCGTCCGGTGCATTGGCGAGCCAGGCGAGTCGGCCCGGCTGGCGGCGCAGCACGTTGCGCCACAGTTCATCGGGTTCGGAGCTGAACACGTCGCTGGTCTCGGCGTCGAGGACCAGCCAGGCTCCGGCATCGATTTCGCCTTCGAGTTGTCCTGGACCCCAGCCGGCGTAACCGCGGAACACGCGGACCTGGTCGACTGCTGCGGCAACGATGGCCGGATCCGCGGTGAGGTCGGCCGACACGATGTCGCCGACGATCGGGGTGAGGTTTTCGTCCTCGCCCGTACCTTGCTTGGCATGTGCCAGCGCGATCAAGGCGCTGTCTTCGACGGGGCCACCATCAAAGATTGACGACGGGACGGTCTGGAGGTCGATCCAGCGGTCGAGCGGCTCGTCAAGCGCTTCGTCGCTTGGCCGGTTGATGACCACGCCAACGGCACCATCATTGTGGTGCTCGAGGATGTAGATCACCGCTCGGTCGAAGTTTGGATCATCGAGCGGAGGTGTGGCGACGAGCAACCGGCCCTTGGTTGCAGGTGTGAAACCGAACACCTCTACAGTCTGCCCGTTTGCGGGTGAAATGCACGTCGCGGTATTGGCCTCGACTACCGCAGGGCTGACGAAGGGCGCTCCGTCGGACCATCCGTGCATGTTCATACATTGATGTGTATGATCATGCAATGAGTGAGCAGATTGCAGTCGGCATCATCGGCGCATCCGGGTACACCGGGGCCGAGCTGCTACGTCTGGCAGCACAACATCCGAACTTCGACATTCGCCTGGCGACTGGTGACTCGATGGCTGGTCGCCGTGCGGCCGACGTGTACCCATCGTTGGTCGGGGCGTATCCCGACCTGGTCTTCGAGTCATTCGACGTAGCAGCAGCCGAGGGGCTCGATCTCGTATTCCTCGGGCTCCCGCACGAAGCATCGATGGAGCTCGTCCCCCAACTCGTGGGCAAGGTCGGCTGCATTGTTGACCTGTCAGCGGCGTATCGGCTTCGAGACACTGCCCAATACCCAGAGTTTTACGGCTTCGAACACACGCAAACAGGGTTGCTGGCCGACGCTGTCTACGGCCTCCCAGAGTTCCATCGTGAGCGACTCAAGGGTGCGCAGTTGATCGCCACGCCCGGCTGTCACGTCACGGCTGCAGCGCTCGCACTCAAGCCGCTCGTCGATGCGGGGCTGATCGCCACCTCTGGTCTTACCGTGAACTCCTTGACGGGGATCACCGGCGCTGGCCGCACGCCGACCGATGTGAATATGTTCACGAGTATCGATTCGAACGCTCGGGCGTACGGGCTTCTCAACCACCGGCACACCCCTGAAATCGAGCAGGAGATCGGCGCACAGGTGCTGTTCACGCCGCATCACGTGCCGATGAACCGCGGCATTCTGGCTACTTGTACTGCTCCGGCCACCGGCGCGGCGTCAGCCGAGGCCGTGATGGCGGCGCTGACCGACTTCTATGTCAACGAGCCGTTTGTCAGTGTGATTGATCGGCCGCCCGAAACGAAGTCGGTCCTTGGCTCCAATGCTGCTCACGTGTCGGCGCGATACGACGCGCGGACCGGCACGGTCGTCGCAATGTGTGCGATCGACAATCTGACCAAGGGTGCATCGGGCGGAGCCGTCCAGGCTGCGAACGTGGCGTTGGGTATCGACGAAGCCGCTGGCTTGACCACCGTCGGGATCGCACCGTGAGCGCACTCAATGACATGTCGGCCTCGTTGAAGGCTGAGATGCTCGCCGAGGCACTGCCGTATATTCGGCGTTTCGCTGGCAAGACCGTCGTTGTCAAGTACGGCGGCAACGCGCTTGCGGGTACGTCGGGTCACGATCCGTTGGCGTTGTTCGCAGAAGACATCGTGATGATGCGCCTCGTCGGCATGCGGCCGGTGGTCGTCCACGGCGGTGGCCCACAAATCTCTGCGCTGATGAAGCGGCTTGGCAAAGAACCCGAGTTTGTCAACGGGCTGCGCGTCACCGACGCCGAAACCGTCGAGATCGCCCGCATGGTGCTCAAAGGTCAGGTTAACCCGCAACTCGTGGCGGCGATCAACGTGCACGGCAACTACGCCGTCGGCGTCAGCGGTGTCGACGGCGGCTTGATCCGGGCGCATGCCCGAAGCCCCGAACTCGGCTTCGTCGGCGACGTCACCGCCATCAATCCTGAGGTGATCAACGGCTTGCTCGACAATGAGTTCATTCCGGTGATTGCAACGATCGGCTGCGATGAAGCCGGTCAGGCGTACAACATCAATGCCGACACCGCAGCAGGCGCGATCGCCGAAGCGCTTGACGCCGAGAAGCTGATCTACTTGACCGATATCGAAGGCTTGCGCCGCGACGTGAACGACGCCGCGACGCTGATCCGCCAGACCACCGCCGACGAACTCGATTCCCTTGTCGATGACGGCACCATCGCCGGGGGCATGATCCCGAAGATTTCGAGCTGTACACATGCCGTCCGTAACGGCGTCAACGGCGGCCATATCCTCGATGGCCGGGTGGCGCATGTCCTGCTGCTTGAACTGTTCACCGACGCCGGCATCGGCACCATGATTACGCACGCAGGGGCCACACCGGCAGGGAACACACACGCAGCGAACACACAAGCAGGGATGACCCGTGCAGGAGCGGACCAATGAGCCACAACTTTGACACACAAACGGAGCAGACGTGTCCGTTCATGCCGGTGTTCGGCCCGCCAGCGATCATGTTCGAACGGGGGAGTGGAACCGAGCTGTGGGACACCGACGGCAAGCGCTACCTCGACTTCCTGGCCGGGATCGCCGTGACGTCACTTGGCCACGCCAACCCGGTGGTTGCCGCAGCGATCTCGAAGCAGGCCGACCAACTACTGCACGTGTCCAACTTCTTCGCCAACTCGACTGCGACCGAGGCAGCGCTCAAGGTCAACGCCCTCTTGCGCGAAGCAACCGGCGACGACGGGCAGCTGTTCTTCACGAACTCTGGGGCCGAGTCGAACGAATGCGCCATCAAGTTGGCCCGCAAGCACGGCGGCCGAGGTCGCCACACTGTTGTCAGCGCCTTCGGTAGCTTCCACGGTCGCACGCTGGCGTCGCTCGCCGCGACCGGCCAGCCGGCCAAGCACGAGCCGTTCCACCCGATGCCCGAAGGTTTCAAGCACGTTGCCTGGGACGATCTTGATGCGATGCGCGCCGCGGTCGACGGAACCGTTGCTGCCGTGCTGATCGAATCGGTGCAGGGCGAAGGCGGTGTCAACCCGGCAACGACCGAATACTTGCAGGGCATCCGCCAGATCTGTGACGAGACCGGCGCGCTGCTGATGATCGATGAGATCCAGACCGGTTTTGCCCGGACCGGCAAGTGGTTCGGCTTTGAGCACTCCGGTGTACGGCCCGATGTCGTCACTCTGGCCAAAGCAATGGGCAACGGTATGCCGGTCGGAGCGTGCTGGGCGCGCACCGAGGTGGCGGCGGTGTTCCAGCCGGGCGACCATGGCAGCACCTATTCCGGCACGGCCATCGCCACGGCCGCCGTCAACGCGACGATCGACGAGATGCGCCGGCTTGATGCTCCGACACTCGCCACCACGACCGGGGCGCGGCTCACCACCAGCCTGCTGGCCCTCGATGGTGTGGTCGGCGTCCGCGGTTTCGGACTCATGCTCGGTGTCGAGTTGGTTGATGGGCTTGACGCCCGGGTGGCGTACACCGATCTCCTCGACGCAGGGCTCATTGTGAACGCAGTGAACCCCTCCACCATCCGGCTCATCCCGCCGCTGACCGTGAGTGCCGCAGAAGTCGACGAGGCTGTTGCCTTGATCGACACCGCTCTCCTGACCCAAATGGGCGCGTCATGACCCGGCACCTGATCGACGTCGTCGACTTCAGCGCCACCGAGATCAACGCGATCCTCGATCTGGCCGAGACACCGATCAGCGATCTTCGCCAACCGCTCGCCGGCAAGGGAGCGGCACTGATTTTTGAGAAGCCCTCGGCACGTACCCGTCACTCCATGGAGATGGCCGTGGTCCAACTCGGTGGGCATCCCGTGTTTACGCGTGGTGAAGAAATTGGGTTCGACATCCGTGAGCCTGTCGAAGACGTGGCCCGGATCATGGAGGGCTTCCATTCCCTTATCGCAGCACGAGTCTTCGACCACAGCACCGTCACCCGGCTTGCTGCCGTTTCGAGCGTGCCGGTCGTCAACATGTTGAGCGACCATTCGCATCCGCTGCAGGCGTTTGCTGATGCGCTCACGATGCGCCAAAACCTCGGTGACCTCGCGGAAAAGACTGTCGCGTTCGTCGGCGACTACAACAATGTCGCTCGCTCGCTGGCCGAGATTTCGGCGCTCCTCGGGATGCACGTTCATCTCGCATCCCCACCCGGCTTCGAAGCTGACGAAGCCGAGCTCGAACGGATTCTTCTCCTCGGGGCGGCATCAGTCGAGCAGGGGAACCGCCCGATCGACATGGTCGTTGGAGCCGACGCAGTCCACACCGACACCTGGGTCTCGATGGGCGAAGAAGCCGACAAGGCCGAGAAGCTCCAAAAGTTCGAAGGCTTCACGGTCGATGACACGATGATGGCTGCCGCGGGAACCAACTCGATCTTCATGCACTGCCTGCCCGCCTATCGCGGTTTCGAAGTGTCGGCCGACGTGATCGACGGGCCCCGCTCAGTCGTGTTTCAGCAGGGCCACAACCGGATGCATGCCGCTCGCGGCGCCCTCGCCTTTCTCCTGGGAGACAACGCATGACCACGAAAGTCCAACGCCAAACGCTGATCGCCCGATTGGTCGGCGACCACGAGGTCAGCAGCCAGCCCGAGCTTCTCGAACTGCTGGCCGGCGAAGGCATTGAAGCCACGCAGGCAACTGTGTCACGCGATCTCGAAGACATCGGCGCCGTCAAGGTGCGCGTGCCAGGTGGCAACACGCTGTACGCCATCCCCGAATTCGCACCCGACCGGCTCGCTCCGGTCGAACATGTCCGCCGGGTCATGGGGGAGTGGGTGGCCGATGTCGCCGTCTCGGGCAACATTGTTGTCCTACGCACACCACCGGGCTGCGCTCACGTGGTTGCATCGGCCCTCGATCGCAGCCGGATCGAAGGGCTGCTCGGCACCGTCGCTGGCGACGACACGCTGATGTGCATTTCCGCAATCCCAGACGGCACCCAACTCTGCAATGACCTGAAAGACCTCGCTGGCCTCGACTGACGGCTCGCCGAACACACGAAAAGACACGTATGGATCTCGATGATGAACACAAATTTGCGCGTGACGGCGAACTGCCGGCAAAGGCCAAGACCCTCTGGCACGGCCGTTTCACCGGCGGGCCAAGCGAGTCGCTCATGGCCTACACGGTCAGCCTGTCCTACGACCAGCGGATGTGGCGCGACGACATTGCAGGCTCGAAAGCCCATGTCCGCGGCCTCGCGCGCGTCGGGCTGCTGACTGAAGACGAACGCAACGACATCTTGTCGGCACTCGATCAGGTCGCTGTCGAAATGGAGTCGGCTACGTTCGAGTTTGTTGCCAGCGACGAAGACATCCACACCGCCATCGAGCGTCGGGTCACCGAGATCGCCGGTCCTGCGGGCGGCAAACTACACACCGCGCGCAGTCGCAACGATCAGGTCGCCACTGACCTTCGGTTGTGGTGCAAGCGGGAACTCAAAGACGTCGCGATTCGTCTCGTCGAGATGCAAGAGGCCCTCCTCGAGCAGGCTCTCGGAGCGGGTGACACATACCTTCCCGGGTACACCCATCTGCAGCGGGCACAGCCCGTGCTCCTCTCGCATCATCTGATGGCCCATGGCTGGGCCCTTGGCCGTGACGTGAGCCGATTGATCGACACGCTGCACCGTCTCGACGTGTCACCGTTGGGTGCAGGTGCACTCGCTGGCTCATCGTTGCCTATCGATCCGGTGGGCACTGCGGCCGATCTCGGTTTCGCTAAGGCGTTCGACAACAGCCTCGATGCCGTGAGCGACCGTGACTTCGTTGCCGAAGCCGTGTTCGACCTCGCTCTGATTGGTATCCATCTCTCGCGAATCGGCGAGGAGTGGGTGCTGTGGACCTCCGGTGAATTCGGGTTCGTCAAGCTCGACGACGGCTACGCGACCGGTTCGTCGATGTTGCCGCAGAAGAAAAATCCCGACATCGCCGAATTGGCCCGAGGCAAGAGTGGCCGTTTGATCGGCAACCTGACGGGCCTGCTCGCCACCTTGAAGGGTCTGCCGATGGCGTACAACAGGGATCTCCAGGAAGACAAGGAGCCGTTGTTCGATTCGGTCGAGCAAGTGACATTGGCTGTCGCTGCGCTCACCGGCATGATCGCCACTGCGACGTTCAACGTCGATGTGATGCAGGCCGCAGCCGATGAAGAGACGATGGCGGCAACCGACCTTGCCGAGTTCCTCGTCCGCGGCGGCATGCCATTTCGTGAAGCTCACGCTGTTGTCGGAGCGCATGTCCAGGCGTGCATTGCGGGCGAGGGCAGCTTGGCTGACCTGGTGCGCGCCGACCCACTTCTCGGAGAGGATGGGGCTGCGCTTGTGGCGCCCGGAGTCGGGGTCAAGATGCGAACATCCCGAGGAGCTGCCGGGCCGGCTGCTCGTGAGGAACAAGTCGGTTCCTACCGAACGATGCTTGAGAACGAGATGATCGAAATTCGCTCCCTCACCGGAGTTACCGGAGTCAACTGAGGCAACGTTTCGATCGTGCGTGCGTGGATCGACAGAGCATTTTCAAAACGAAGCGCCCATCGTCGGTCAGTTGCACGCGTCTCCGCGATTGGTCACGACGTCAAGATGGTCATCCGTGATTTTGTGGCGAGCCACTTTCGCGAAGCCTCCGCTTCCTGACGGAATGAGCACACGAACTACGTTGACGTCAGTGAAGAGCTTCGCTGGAAAGATCGCTGTTGTCACTGGTGGAGGCACCGGGATGGGGCGTGAGCTTGTCGTGCAACTTGCAGCCGCCGGTGCCCACGTCTCTACGTGTGACTTGTCCGACGAGCGGATGCAGGAAACGGCGACACTCGCCCGAGCCGCAGCCCCGGCGTCAGACATCAGGATCAGTACGCACGTCTGTGATGTCAGTGACGAAGCGGCCATGTATGTCTTTCGCGACGAGGTCCTCGCAGCGCACGACACCGAGCACATCAACCTGTTGTTTAACAATGCCGGCCTCAGCGGTGGCGGCAGCGTGGTGACCGACAGCCGCGAGTCCTGGGACCGTTGCTTCGACATCTGCTTCAACGGTGTCCGTTGGGGTGTTCTGGCGTTCCTTCCCGCGCTGATCAAGTCCGACGAGGGCCACATCGTTAACACGTCCAGCGTCAATGGCTTCTGGGCGTCGATCGGCCCTGACCGGCCACACACGGCCTACTCGGCAGCGAAGTTCGCCGTCAAGGGCTTCACCGAAGCGCTGATCACCGACATGCAGGTCAACGCGCCGCACGTGCTTGTCTCGGTGGTCATGCCCGGTCACATCGGCACGTCGATCGTCCAGAACTCAATGAACTTCGGGTCCCGCTCGCTCAGTGCTGAAGAAAAAGAGCTGATGTCGCTGGCCGACCAGATGTTCCAAGAGAACGCCCCGATGACCGCCGCCGATGCAACAACGGTCATCCTCACCGATGTGCTTGCTGAACGCTGGCGCATCCTCGTTGGTGACGACGCGTATGCACTTGACAGTGCGGTGCGAGCCGATCCGGAGGCCGCCTATGACGGCGTGATTTCGGAAATCCTGTTCCGCAACCTGAACGAGGCCCGAGACGCGCTCGAGGCCGCAATCGACTGAGTTCAGTCTGCTGCGCCGGGCGTCCAGTGCAACCAGTATCCGTGAGGATGCGCTGTTGCCAAATGGCGCTGTGTTCGTTTGCCCTGACGCCACGTCGCCATGGAGAGCACGGTCAGGTTTGGGTCGTCGATCTCGGCCTTCCAGGGCAGGCCGGGGGTGAGGGCCGGTGACTCAGCGAACACCCATGACATGTCGTGATCGGATCCGAACCGGTCGAGTTCGGTGACGTACGCACGCTGCTGTTCGACCGGGAGGTAGTTGAGCGCCCAGGAGTTGGTGACAACGGGGTGGCCGCGCTGTGCGAGGCGCTCTAGTGCTGGCCGGACGGATGCAACCGCCTCGCCGGCGAGGATTTCGGGCGGCGACGTTGCGGCGATGGCGAGCGCAGAGCGAAGCCGCTGAAACCGTGCGGCCTGGTCGGGCCACACGCAGGCTTCGAGCCAGCGGGCAGCGCTGGGGTCCGTGACGTCGATGGGATGCAGATCGATTCCGCACCGTGTGGCAATTGTGGGGATCGTCACAGGGATCGGCCCAGTCCCCCGAACGTCGACGGCGATCTCGACGCTCGATGGAGGACCGATGTCGGCGACCTTCTCGCCTTCGCTCCAATACGTGAAGTGGTATCGGTCGAGGAGGAGGGTGAGTCCGGCACTGGTTCCGACGTCGAGGAGCACGAGTTCACCGAACTCGCTGGCGACGAGGTCCAGTGCAGGCAACAGCAGCCCCGTCCGACCAACTTCGTTGGTCTGCACCGAGCGGCTCGACAGTGTCGCCATGATCGCTGGAGCGTGAGCGTCCACGAATGAGGTGAATGTCACAAGCAACGCGGAGTCGCGGGGGTCACGATGGTGGTCGGTCAGGTTCGGGTACCACAGGGCAAGCGGGTGCGACGGGTCGGCCAGGAGCAGGTCGTGTACCGCCGCGAAGAGCAGGACAGGGAGCCGTTGCTCGGGCGGGGCATGAAGCAGTAAACCGTGGAGGGCAGGATCTCGAGCGATGCCAGCACCGAGGGCCGCGTAGAGAGGCGCACGAGGTTTCATGGTTGCCGATGTCTCTCTGAACCGTCGGGCCAGTTCGGATTCGTCCCACGGGTCGCGCATCACCCGAGAGTAACGTCGAAGATATATGTCTTCTTTACACCTTGTCGACGGTGACCTGATCGCAGACCTCGAAGCTCGCAACCTCATCCACGATTCGACCGACCGTGAGTTCCTACGGGCCGCGGTCGCCGAAGGGCGCGTCGGGGTCTACTACGGCTGCGATCCGACAGCGGACAGCCTCCATGTCGGAAACCTGATCGGCCTGGTCGTACTGCGTCGCTTTCAAGACGCGGGCCATCGAGCCATTGCACTTGCCGGTGGGGCGACAGGAATGGTGGGTGATCCCGGAGGCCGTTCCGAAGAGCGCAACCTGCTCGACGAGGACACGCTCAGCTTCAACGTGAGCAAAATCAAGGAGCAACTTGGCCGAGTGGTCGATCTGACCGACGAACAGCGAGGTGTGCTGGTCGACAATCGTGACTGGACTCGCGAGATTGGTGTGCTCGAATTTCTCCGTGACGTCGGTAAACACGTGACGGTCAACCAGATGCTCGCCCGTGAGAGCATCAAGGTCCGGATGAACTCCGAGCACGGGATCTCGTTCACTGAGTTCAGCTACATGCTGCTCCAGGCCAACGATTACCTCTGGTTACACGACAACCTCAGCTGCTCCATTCAGATTGGTGGGTCTGATCAGTGGGGCAACATCATCTCTGGTGTCGACCTGATCCGCCGCAAGCGCCAAGTGCACGTGCACGCCTTCTCGTGGCCGTTGCTCACTGCATCTGATGGGACCAAGCTCGGCAAGACCACTGGGGCCCGGGTTTGGCTTGATGCGGCCAAGACCAGTCCTTACCAACTCCGCCAGTACTTCATGCAGATCGCCGACGCTGATGTGGAGACCCAGCTCCTGACGTTCTCGCTGCGCCCGGTCGCTGAGATCAAGGACCTTGCAGCTGCCCATGTTGAGGCTCCGCAGCTCCGATTGGCGCAGAAGGCGTTGGCCGACGACATGGTGACGCTGATTCATGGTGCCGCTGCCGCCGCGGCCGCTGCAGAGGCTGCCGATTTGCTGTTCTCAAAGGATCCGGGTGCGGCGTCGGAGGCAGCGTTCGAAACGCTGGCAGCGGAGATTCCATTCAGTCAAATGACAGCGATGGAACTTACCGAAGCTCCCAGTGCGCTGGTTGCGATGAATCTTGCGACATCACATGGTGACGCCCGTCGCAACTTGACCCAGAAGTCGTACTACGCGAATGGCGTGCAGTTGGATGAAAAAGCCCAGCTCAGCGAGCACAAACTCGTCCATGGGAAGTACCTGTTGATGCGCAAGGGTAAGAAGTCGCACCACCTCGTCGAACAAGTTCTTTAAGGCGAGGTTGTGCGAACCCCTCGATGGTTATAGCTTGGTTCTTCGTTCCACGGAGGCAGTAGCCGCCGGAAGAACGAAGCACCGAGGCCAATGATCTGGTGAAAGTCCAGGTCAAGGCATGTGCGCAGAGCTTTTTGCTCCTTGAAAACAGAAGAGAGACAGAATGCCAGTG
>Ga0209702_10000484_pt1 | contig 82853 bp, 74 predicted proteins | sample FRY01_FD_187210 | JGI IMG/M metagenome (GOLD analysis project Ga0209702, IMG submission 187210) | Freshwater microbial communities from Lake Fryxell liftoff mats and glacier meltwater in Antarctica - FRY-01 (SPAdes) (version 2) | ecosystem: Environmental > Aquatic > Freshwater > Ice > Glacier...
GCCGTTTCGTCTTGCTTTTAAAAAAATTATACTTGTTCCTTTCTGCAAATTGGTTATGTTTATGTTTTAGAAAAATTCCTTAAAAAATTAAAATATTTTAAGCGGTGGAAGAAACAAAATTTAAAATATTGCCAATTGATCTTTTAGAAAAGTATTGCGAAAGTATTTCGGATAGTTTTTTAAAAATACAGGAGCAATTGGTAGAAAGTGAATTGTCTGTAGGTACATTCAGTTTTTACACTTCTGTTTCTGCTGTTTTTTCTTCAAAAATTGAAGGAGAAAATATTGAATTAGATTCTTACGTAAAACATAAAAGGTTTGGAATAGCATTTTTACCAGATTACACTCAAAAAATTGATGATTTGTATAATGCTTATCAGTTTGCAAAAACATCAACCTGTAATGCAGAAAACATTGCCGAAATTCAAAAAATGTTGACCAAACACATTTTACCAGAAGGTAGCCAAGGAAAAATAAGAACCGGAAATATGTTTGTGACCACTGACGATGGAAAGATAGAATATGTTGCTGTTTCGGCTTTTGCTGTGAAGAATGAACTAGAAAAACTATACAACGACCTTGCTGTTTTATTACAAATGAAATTGACTTTACAAGAAGTGTTTTTCTTTGCCTCTTTATTGCATTTAGTTTTTGTAAAAATTCATCCTTTTGATGATGGCAATGGTAGAAGTGCAAGACTTATAGAAAAATGGTTTTTAGCAGAAAAGCTTGGAGATAAAGCTTGGTTAATACAATCTGAGAAAAACTATTATGCAAATCATCAAACTTATTACAAAAATATTAGGCTTTTGGGCTTAGAATACGAAACACTAGATTATTCTAAGGCTTTACCATTTTTAATGATGCTTCCAAAAGCATTAACACTTAACGAAGAAAACAAATAACGGATTTAAATTACATATTTTGAGCCACCTGCAAAGGCGTTAACGATTGCAGCGGCAGCTCCCGTTCCGATAGCTATCGGTATCAACGGGACTATAGCGGAAAGCGTGTTTAAACTCACCAAACAATTCATTTTTTAGAATCAAAGTCGTAATTATTACGCTTAGCTTGTGCTTTTAAAATAAAAATCTACCCATGTCTTTCTGCAAATTTTCAAGCTTTTACTTTAAAAGATTTAGTATAAAAATTTGAGTTCAAACTTTAACTTTGAGACTATTAACCGTTTTCTCGTTTTACATTTAGATAAAAAAATATGAAAAATAAAATTCTACTACTTTTATGCTGCCTATACTTTTCTTCTGTAGGCGCACAAACCACCTATTTCCCCGATAACACATGGCAGGTAAAAACAGCAGCAGAAATGAAGCTGAATAAAACTTTGCTAGATAGTGCGGTGAATTTTGCATTAAACAATGAGAATAAAGTGGAGAGAGATTTACGTATTGCCAATCTAAAATCTTACGCTAGGGAACCAGATTATAAAATAATTGGACCTATGAAAGAGCGTGGTGGTGCGGCTGGTGTGATTTTAAAAAATGGATATATTGTTGCGCAATGGGGAGATATTAACAGAGTAGATATGACTTTTAGCGTCACCAAAAGTTTTCTTTCTACCACAGCGGGATTGGCAATAGATAACGGATTGATAAAAAATGTGAATTAAAGTGTTAAAAACTATGTTTGGGATGGCACTTTTGACGGGAATCATAACTCGACAATTACATGGGCTCATTTGCTAACCCAATCTTCTGACTGGAGCGGTACACTCTTTGGCTTACATGATTGGGCAGATAGACCACCAAGTGAAGGTGGAATTGATGATTGGAAAAATAGGAAACTGAATGAACCGGGAACTGTATTTAAATATAATGATGTGCGTGTTAACCTACTGGCCTATTCTTTATTGCAAGTTTGGAGAAAACCATTACCCATTATTCTTAAAGAAAAAATAATGGATCCTATTGGTGCTTCTACTACTTGGCGCTGGTATGGATATGATAATTCGTTTGTAAATGTTGATGGATTAATGATGCAGTCGGTAAGTGGTGGTGGCCATTCTGGAGGAGGAATTTTTATAAGTGCCATAGACCAAGCTAGGTTTGGTTTATTATTCTTAAGAAATGGTAAATGGAAAAACGAACAATTGATATCAGAAAAATGGGTTAATGCTGCTCATCAATCTTCTAATGCGAATAAAGATTACGGCTATATGTGGTGGATAAATAGCAGTAAAAAATGGAAAGATGTTTCGCCTGATATTTACTTTGCCGCTGGTTTTGGAGGGAATTATATTGTAATTGACCAAGAGAATGATTTGGTTATGGTTACTCGATGGATGGATGACAGTAAAATGGGCGATTTTGTGAAATTGGTTGAGCAGGCGGTGAAAAAATAATTGAATTTGTGACGATTTATGTAAAGTGCATCTCGTAGTTTAAATCATAAGAATTTATAGTGCTGTTAGACTTATATTTTTTGAAAACCGTAAGTTTGTGTAACCCCTAATCTCTAAACCAACCTTTTCTAGCAAAATACCATACTTGCGCAAAAACAATAACAATCATGACTGCCCAAACATAGAGGTAACCGTTTTCAGTGTACAACTCGGGCATATTATTGAGGAAAACCTTTCCGGTTGTAGGGTCTTCTCTAGAAAAATTCATCCCATAAATACCTGCAATAAAAGTTAGCGGAATAAAAATAGCAGAGATGATGGTTAAGGTTTTCATCACCTCGTTCATCTTATTACTCATTAAAGAAAGATACAAATCCAGCAAGCTGGCAGATGTTTCTCGCATACTTTCTATCAAATCTATAATCTGAATGCTGTGATCATAAGCATCTCTTAAAAACAGTTTAACATCTACGTTTATTAAATCATTGGTAGATCGTAATAAATCATTCAACTTATCTCGCTCTGGCCAAGCTCCTCTTCGCATACTGATTACCAATTTTTTGATTCCTTGGATACGAAACATTAACTGCTTTCTAGGTTTTTGATAAAGGTGATCTTCTATAATGTCTAACTGATCGCCTATACGGTTAACGATGATAAAATAATGGTCAATTACAGTGTCCATTAAAGCATAAAGCATGTAAGAAGGACCTAAAGTTCTGATATTTCCATTTACGTTTTTTCTTAACCTATTCCTAACTGGGTCTAAAACATCGTCATAATCTTCTTGGAAACTAATTAAAGTGTTATTAAAAAGCAGAAAAGAAAGTTGCTCATTTTTTAACTGTAATCCCCTATCTAACTCTAACATCCTACTCACAACAAAAAGATAATCTTTATGCTCTTCTACTTTTGGTCTTTGGTGCGTGTGTACAATATCCTCCATAACCAAAGGATTAACTTTAAATTCTTTTTGTATAAAGTCTAAAACAGATTGTGTTCCTAAACCTTTAACATCTATCCAATAAGTGTAGTTTGGATGCTTTTGTGTGAAAGCAAAGGCCTCTTTTATACTTTCTGTCTCTAATTCTTTTAAGTTATCGCTATCATAAGCATAAACAAAGATTTTGCTAGGTATGGCATTCTCGCTAATAAAAAAAGAGCCAGGTACTGCGCCAGGACTTTCAGTTCTTTTTGGCTGTATAATATTAACCTTAGTAAAACTTAACTTTGGCAGCGGAATTTTAATTTTCGAGATCTGTTCTTTAATTTCCATAAAGCAATGTTTTAAAAATATTTAGAAGCTTGTGGTCCTACACTAAAAATTAAATCTATTACACTTATATTGTTGTGCGTCTCGTTTCTATCGTCAAATACCTGAAAATAAGGTTTGTTTTTATAACCAGTCTCTTTTTTTAAACTTAAACTAGTTCTAAAATCTACCCTATCCGTATATTCTTTATGGTATTCATCAACAAAATTATAGGAAACCTTTAACTTTAAAATCTTGATTAAAGCATTTAGCATTTGCTCGTTATAATCCAATAAAAATTCAAACTTTTGGGTATAAAATGGTTTAAAAATATCCTCATAAAACTCGAAGTACGATGAACTTCTATAGCTTGCTTCTAAAGATAGCCAATGTATACGCTGCCAATCCTCGTCATAACTAATTCTAATATCTCTATAAACCGTGTATTTATTACTTGGCTTTTGTACAGGTACTGTAAGCGAAAGTTTACCATTTGCGCCGCTAATGTATGTTCGGTTTCTAAAAGTTTGCTTTGGGTAATGTTCTTTATCTTCTAAAAGAAGGTTTTCTTTATAATCTGATAGATTTTTAAAGTATTCTATGTTTGGTAAGTAAAACAAAGGCAGCACAGCACCATTTTCCATTTCAAAATATTTATGTTTGCAAACTAAAACGTTTCACCGAAATTAATGATAAAAAGAGCTCTTTTATTGATTGGTATATTTTTTTTACGCCTTCTCTCCTATTTGCCTTTTGCTGTTTTATATTTAATTTCAGATTTTTTGTTTGTAATTCTTTATTACTTAGTAAAATATAGAAGAATAGTTGTTTATGATAATTTAAAAAATTCTTTTCCAAATAAATCAGAAACTGAGCTTAAAGTCATAGAAAAAGAGTTTTTTAGTTATCTAGCTGATCTAATTATAGAAACTGTAAAGCTGATTACCGCTTCTGAAAAAGACATTCTGAAAAGATTTACCATAACCAATATTGAAGTAGTTAAGAAATTTGAAGAGCAAAATCAAAGTTATTTAATGGCGGCTTCCCATTATGGCAATTGGGAATGGAACACCATCATTTCGCCATTAGCATTTAAAGCGCAAACTTTAATTATTTATAAAGAATTAAACAACCAAACGTTTAATATTTTTCTTAAAAATATAAGAGAAAAAAGTGGTGTTAAAATGGTGACCATGAAATCTTCTTTTAGGGCAATTATTAAACATAAAAACGAATTAACCAATACTGTTTTTGCTGCCGACCAAACTCCTGCTCATTTAGAAGCTCAAATTTTAATAGATTTTCTAAATCAAAAAACTTTAGTTTTTTATGGACTAGAAAAATCGGCAAAGGCAACCAATTATCCGGTTATTTTTTGTGATTTAAAACGTGTTAAACGTGGTTATTATGCTGGCGACTTTAAATTAATTACTGAAAACCCTGCCAAGGAACCTGAAGATGCCATTACCAAAAAATACTTTTCTTTGTTAGAAGATAGAATAAATCTGGAGCCTGCTTATTGGTTATGGTCGCATAAAAGATGGAAATATTCACCAAAGAACAATCATGAATAGTCCAAAAGTTGCCATCGTTATTCTGAATTGGAACGGAGAAAATTTTCTGGCTCAGTTTTTACCATCAGTTTTCAATAGTGTTTATCCAAACCTAGAAATTATTGTGGGTGATAACGACTCTACAGATAACTCTTGCAACTACCTTAAAGAGAACTTCCCGCAGATTAAGGTCATCAGAAATGAAAAAAATTATGGCTTTGCCGAAGGATATAATAAAGTTTTGGCTCAAGTAGATGCTGATTATTTTATCCTCTTAAATTCTGATGTTGAGGTAACTCCGAACTGGATTAAGCCTATTATAGATTTAATGGAAAGCGATCCACAGATTGCTATTGCTCAGCCTAAAATTAGGTCGTTTTCTAGAAAAAATTATTTTGAGTACGCTGGTGCTGCAGGTTGTTTTATAGACAGATTAGGTTATCCTTTTTGTCGCGGACGTATTTTTGAGACCGTAGAAGAAGACCATGGACAATACGATGATACCAAAGAGATTTTTTGGGCAGCTGGTTGTGCTTTATTTATAAAATCGGCGGTTTGGAAAAGAGTAAACGGCTTAGACGAGAACTTTTTTGCGCACATGGAAGAAATAGATTTGTGCTGGCGAGTTAAAAACTTAGGTTATAAAGTGATGTATAGCGCTGCTTCTACCATTTACCATGTAGGCGGCGGCACTTTAAATGCCGATAGTCCTTTTAAAACTTATTTAAACTTTAGAAATAACCACTTTCTGATTAAGAAAAACATCAAACCAGAAAAAGCAAATTGGATTATTTTATTTAGATTTTGTCTAGATTTTTTGGCGTTAATTAAATTTTGTGCAGAAGGGAAATTTAAAAATGCTTGGGCTATTTCCAAAGCGCATCAGCATATTATCAAAGCTTTTTTAGATAAAAAAGTAATTTATAATACAGATGTGATAGATAAACCAAACTTAACCGGAATGTACGCAAAGAGTGTAGTTTGGCAATATTTTGGATTAAAAAAGAACACGTTTAATCAGTTATAAAATTATGCTTTGGGCGTTTAAACACGCTTTCCACTTTATCTTTTTTTGTCTCCCTCACCATTGTCGAAGGGCGCAAAAAAAGGATGTCGCTTCTCCGAAGGTCCTAAGGACTCGTTTGGAGAGTCCTTTGGACAATCGTTAACGCATTACCTGTTAAAACAAAAACAACCTAAACCAACCATTAATCTAATTCATAAATCTCTGATTCTTTTTTCATAACATTACTTTTTGGGTAACGATATTTCAGGAAGAGATACTCATTAAACTAAAAAAGACTTTTGAAATCAATCAAAAGCCTCTTATAATTTTTAATAGTCTATAGCTAATAAGCTTCTTCTTCAAAGAAATTGATAGCTTCTTTACTTTCCAAAGAAGAATGTCCCATTAAAAATTGATCTATTTTACGAGCAGCTTCTCTACCTTCAGAAATCGCCCAAACCACTAAAGACTGACCTCTACGCATGTCTCCTGCAGTAAAAACCTTCTCTACAGATGTTTTAAATTTACCTTCTATTGCGCTAACATTTTTTCTTGGGTCTAAGTCTACCGCTAACTGAGCTAACATACCCTCGTATTGTGGATTTAAAAAACCCATGGCTAGGAATACTCTTTGGCAAGGAATTATTCTTTCTGTGCCCTCAACTTCAGCAAATTTTATAGGTCTACCTAAGAAATCTGTTTCCCATTCTACATCTACTAACCTTAATTCTTTTAACTCGCCATTTTCATCACCAATAAACTCTTTGGTATTAACACCCCAAAATCTCTGGCAACCTTCATCATGCGAACTGGTTGTTTTTAGTAGCATTGGAAATTGTGGCCAAGGCATGTTTTCGGTTCGCTCTTTTGGCGGTTGAAACATCAATTCAAACTGGGTAATTGACTTAGCTCCTTGTCTGTTAGAAGTTCCAACGCAATCAGAACCCGTATCACCACCACCAATTACTACCACATCTTTATCAGTAGCTATAATTTCATCTACGGTTACGTCAATATAACTAACACGTTTATTTTGTTGCTTTAGAAATTCCATTGCAAAATAAACTCCTTTTAAATCTCTTCCAGGCATGGGTAAATCTCTTGGAACGGTAGACCCACCTGATAAAAGCACAGCATCATAATCTCTTATTAAATCTCTAGCGTCTATATCTTTACCCACTTCGGTATTGCACTTAAAAGTAATACCACTTTCTACCATTATTTTTATCCTGCGCCTTACTACTTCTTTGTCTAGTTTAAAATCAGGAATTCCATAACGTAAAAGCCCGCCAGCTTCATCGTCTCTTTCAAAAACGGTAACATCATGTCCTACCTTAATTAATTGAGCAGCAGCAGCTAAACCAGCAGGACCTGAACCTACAATTGCAATTTTTTTATTGGTTTTTAAAATAGGAGAATATGGTTTTACATATCCATTTTCAAAAGCTATTTCTATAATATGTTTCTCAATTTCCTCTATGGCTACAGCTGGTTTGTTAATCCCAAGCACACAAGCAGATTCGCATGGTGCAGGACAAATTCTACCTGTAAATTCTGGGAAATTATTAGTAGAGCTTAAAATTTTATAGGCTTCATGCCAATTTTCTTTATAAACGGCATCGTTAAACTCGGGAATTACATTCCCAAGCGGACAACCGTTATGGCAAAATGGAATACCACAATTCATGCATCTTGCAGATTGCTCATTCAATTTTTCATCGGAATACATTCCAACAAACTCTTTATAATTTGTTACTCTTTCTTGAGCTGGTACTTTTTCTGGAAGCTCTCTTCCGTATTCTTTAAATCCTGTTACTTTTCCCATATTAATAAATCGATTCTAATTGCTCTTTCTGTGCCAATACTTTTTTAAACTCTTTAGGGAAAACCTTAATAAATCTAGAAGATTCATCTTTCCAGCATTCAACTAAAAATTTAGCAACCGCACTTTGAGTTAATTTATAATGTTTCTTTAGTAGTTTGATAATTAATTCTTCGTCCTTTATTCTTAAAGGATCCAAATCAACCATTTCTTGGTTACAATTATCGGCAAATGTACCATCAACATCATAAATCATGGCTATACCACCACTCATTCCAGCCGCAAAATTCCGACCTGTTTTACCTATGATTAACGCCACTCCACCAGTCATATACTCGCAACCATGGTCACCAACTCCTTCTACAACGGCAGTAGCGCCAGAGTTTCTAACAGCAAAACGTTCACCCGCCTGTCCTCTAATATAGATTTCGCCTGAAGTAGCACCATAAAGCACCACATTTCCTACTATAATATTATCTTCGGGTACAAACGTGACTTCCTTATCAGGGTAAATAGCTATTTGCGCTCCTGATAATCCTTTACCTACATAATCATTGGCTTCGCCTTCTAATTCAAAAGAAATTCCTTTTGCCGCAAATGCTGCAAAACTTTGTCCAGCAGAGCCTTTAAACTTAAAGTTGATGGTATTATCTGGTAAACCTGTGCCTCCGTATATTTTAGCAATCTCGTTAGAAAGTAAAGTTCCTACAGTTCTATCTGTATTTTTCAATACAAATTCGCCAAATACCGGAATTTTAGATTCTAATGCAGATTTAGATGCTTCTAATAATTTCCAATCAATAATATTGTCCATTCCATGGTCTTGCTTTTCACTGTTATAAAGCGTTAAACCTTTTGGATAAACCATTGGGTGTAAAATAGCTGAGAAATCTAATTTTTTAGCTTTCCAGTGGGTAATACCATCTTTAACTTTCAGAAATTGAACACGACCAACCATATCATTGATTGTTCTAAAGCCCAATTCAGCCATAATTTCCCGTAATTCTTGGGCTAGAAATTTAAATAAATTAACCACATGCTCTGGCTTACCACTAAATAGTTTCCTTAGTTCAGGATCTTGGGTAGCAACACCAACCGGACAAGTATTTAAATGACATTTACGCATCATGATACAACCTCCAGCCACCAAAGCCGCAGTTGCAACACCCCATTCTTCGGCACCTAATAAAGCTGCTATAGCTAAATCTCTACCCGTTTTTAACTGTCCATCTACTTGTAAAACTACCCTACTTCTTAGCTTGTTTTTAACTAAGGTTTGATGAGCTTCTGCTAAACCGAGTTCCCATGGTAAGCCAGCGTGTTTTACCGAACTTAATGGAGATGCTCCTGTTCCTCCGTCGTATCCTGCAATTAAAATCACATCTGCATGTGCTTTAGCAACACCAGCAGCTATGGTTCCTACACCTGCTTTAGAAACTAACTTTACGTTAATTCTTGCAGCTCTATTTGCATTTTTTAAATCGAAAATTAATTGTGCTAAATCTTCAATAGAATAAATATCGTGATGTGGCGGCGGAGAAATTAATCCTACGCCTGGGGTTGCATAACGAACTTTCGCAATCCAATCGTCTACTTTATGTCCAGGTAACTGTCCGCCCTCTCCAGGTTTTGCACCTTGAGCCATTTTAATTTGAAGTTCGTCTGCATTGGTTAAATAATTTATGGTTACTCCAAATCTACCAGACGCAACTTGTTTAATTGCCGAACGCATAGAATCGCCATTTGGCAAAGTTTCAAAGCGCATTTCGTCTTCCCCACCTTCACCTGTATTACTTTTACCACCAACACGGTTCATGGCAATGGCTAAAGTACTATGAGCTTCGTGAGATATAGAACCAAAACTCATGGCTCCAGTAGCAAAGCGTTTCATAATATTTTCTGCTGGTTCTACCTCACTAATATCTATTGACTCGCGGTGTTTGGAGAAATCAAGTAAGCCTCGTAAGGTGTACATTTTCTCCTTTTGATCATTAATTGCTGCTGCATACTTTTTATAGGTTTCGTAATCACCCATTTTAGTAGCATTCTGCAATAAATGCACTGTAACAGGATTAAACAAATGCGCTTCTCCTCTACGTTTCCACTGATAAATTCCACCGTCTGGAAGTAAATGTTCTGCATCTCCCTTAAACCCATTGATGTGTTTGGTTAATGCTTCTCTAGCTAATTCATCTAAACCTAGACCACCAATTCGACTAATTCCACCACAGAAATAATGATCAACTACCTCATTGTTAATTCCTAAAATTTCGAATACCTGCGACCCATGATAAGATTGTAAAGTTGAAATTCCCATTTTAGAGAAAATCTTTAATAATCCATTACAAACTGATTTAACGTAGTTTTTAATTAATTCCTTCTCTTCTAAATCTGTTTCTAATTTATCTTCTTTTAAAGCATGAATAGATGCTAAAGCCAAATATGGATTAATTGCAGTTGCACCAAAAGCTAATAAACAAGCAAAATGATGAACTTCCCAAATGTCTCCCGCTTCTACTACTAAACCTACTGCGCCACGTAAACCTTTTTTGATTAAATAATGGTGTACCGCCGATACCGCTAAAAGGGAAGGAATTGGAGCATGCTCAGAGTCTATCGCCCTATCAGATAGAATTAATACTTCAAAGCCATCATTAACAGCATCTTCTGCATATCTACATAATCTATCAATACCACTTTGCATAGCACCAGGAAGTCCATCGGCTTTAAAATAAGTTTGCAAAGTTTTAGCATGAAATAAACCAGTGTCTATACTCCTCAGTTTTTCTAATTCGTTATCTATTAATATAGGTTGTTTAAGCATTACACAATGGCAGTGCATTTTATCTTCGTCTAAGATATTGCCATTGTTTCCTATAAATGTAGCCAAACTCATTACCAAACGTTCTCTAATGGGATCTATTGGTGGGTTTGTAACCTGAGCGAAAAACTGCTTAAAGTAACTAGAAATGTGTTGTGGCCGATCAGAAAGAACAGCTAAAGGAACATCTGTTCCCATAGAACCAATTGGTTCTTTACCATCTAAGGCCATTGGTTTTATAATAGTATCTATATCCTCGCGAGAGTATCCAAATACTTTTTGATAACGATAAACCGATTCTTTAGACATTCCAGTAAATGAAACCCTAGGTTCTGGCAGTTCTTCTAATCTAATTTTATAATTCTCTAACCATCGGCCGTAAGGCTGTCTGCCTGCAATTTGATGTTTTATTTCTTCGTCGGTGATAATTTGTCCATGCTCTAAATCAATTAAGAACATTTTCCCAGGCTGTAATCTACCTTTTCTTAAAATCGTTTTTTCATCAATAGGTAATACGCCAGCTTCAGAAGCAACAATTACTCGGTTATCATTAGTAATCACATATCTTAATGGACGTAAACCATTTCTATCTAAAATAGAACCAATTAATTTACCATCTGTAAAGGTTAAAGCTGCTGGTCCGTCCCAAGGCTCCATTAATGTGGCATGGAATTCGTAAAATGCTTTTTTCAACGGATCCATGGCTTCGTTACCATCCCAAGCTTCGGGTACTAACATCATCATTACATGTGGTAAAGAACGTCCCGAGTGGAATAGAACCTCCACAATATTATCTAAACAAGCAGAATCTGATTGATTGTTATCAATTACAGGAAGAATAATTTCCATCTCTTCATGAGAGAAGTAGGGAGATAAATAAGACCTCACTCCAGCATAAAACCAGTTTAAATTTCCGGTTAAAGTGTTGATTTCTCCATTATGGGACATATATCTAAATGGCTGTGCCAAACGCCAAGAAGGAAAAGTATTGGTAGAGAAACGAGAGTGAATCATTCCAAAAGCAGAAACTACTCTGACGTCCTGTAAATCATAATAATATTGACGAACCTGATAAGTTGTTAACTGACCCTTATAAACGATAACTCTAGAGGAAAGAGAAGTGAAATAAAATGCTGCTTCACCCTCGGCTAAGGTTTCATTTAGTGTTTTAGAAATTAAACGACGTAAAACGTATAGCTTACGTTCAAATTCATCATTACTTACAATATAGTCTGGTTTTCCAATAAAAATTTGTTTAATAGATGGTTCAACTGCTCTCGATGTTTCTCCTACTACCTCAGAGTTTACAGGTACTTTACGGTAACCCAAAACTGGTAAATTTAATTTATTGGCACAGGCTTCTATAATTTTACGGACTGCTTCACGCGATGGCGTGTCCTTTGGCATAAACATCATACCTACACCATAATTCCCAGGTTCACGTAAATTTATAGCTTCAGACATACATTCGTCTAAGAAAAATTCATGTGGAATCTGGATCATGATACCAGCTCCATCGCCACTATCTGGGTCGCATCCACATGCACCACGGTGTTCCATGTTTTCTAGCATGGTTAAAGCATCAACTATATTTTGGTGCGACTTTTTTCCGTTAATGTTTGTGATAAATCCAGTACCACAAGCATCATGCTCAAACTTTGGATTATATAAACCTTCTGGCTGCTGAAAGGGTTGATTCATTAATATTTGTTTTAGTTTCGATTGAATTTCTAAAATAGCCATTTTTGAAAGAATTTAACAGAACTCTAAGTTTTTTAACATAATTAAAAATAATAATGTCTTTTTTTAAAAATTAATCAAAATAACAAGATTATTAAAGGTCGAAATTTAGCATTTTGGTATTTTTTGTTTTAGACAAAATTAATTTAAACCCTGTTTTTAAAAGTGTTTTAACTGTAATTCATCAAATTATTTGAGGTATAACAGATTTTTTTACCAATTGAACCATTTTACAAAATGGTATATTTTATGCTTGCATAGTATTTTTTTGAATATTTTATTTTATACCTTCGCAAAAAAACAAGCATATATTAATGATGAATAAAGCAATTTTTTTAGACCGAGATGGAGTAATAAATAAAGAACTTGGAGATTACGTTTGTAGGTTTGAAGATTTTGAAATTTTACCTCATAACTATGAAACTTTACTAGAATTGCAAAATAGAGGCTACCTAATTTTGGTTGCTACAAACCAAGGTGGAATTGCTAAAGGCTGGTACACTTTAGATACCCTAAGCCAAATGCATAACCACCTCAAAGAAGATTATGCGAAGCATGGAATTACTATTACAGATTTATATTTCTGTCCACATCATCCAAATTTTACTGGACCATGCGATTGTAGAAAACCAAAACCAGGAATGCTATTGAGGGGAATATCTGAGCACAATCTAGATGCTACCGCAAGTTATTTTATTGGGGACAAACCTACCGATGTAGAAGCCGCCGAAGCTGCAGGTGTAAATGGTATTCAAATTAAGATAGATCAGCCTATTTGCGAGATTTTACATTTAATTAAATAATTGAAATTAAAATATTTTGACTATTTTTGTCAAAACAAAATTATTCAAAATGAAAAGCTTTGGTGAAACTATTAAGGAATTAAGAGCGCTTAAAGATTTACCTTTAAGGGTTGTTTCTGCTTATTTAGATATAGATCAGGCTATTTTAAGTAAAATTGAGCGTGGATTGAGAAATCCAAACAGAGATATGGTCATTAAACTTGCCTCCTATTTTGAGGTAGATAAAAATGATTTTCTAATAGCTTGGTTATCTGACAGATTGGTTTTGGAATTAGAAGACGAAGATACTGCTTTAGCAGCTTTACAAGTTGCGGAGGCTAAAGTAGTTTATCACACTAAAAAATCGGCGCCCATAAATATAATTGACTCTTTAAAGAATACATTAGATCATGATGGAAGAGTTAATGCTGCTTGGTTATTTGGATCTGTTGCCCGTGGAGAAGATAATTATAAGAGCGATATAGATTTAATGATAGAATTAAAAACGGATAAAAAGTATTCGATGTTTGATTTATTAGATTTAGAATACCAATTAGAAAAACCTATTAAACGTAAAGTTGATGTGGTAGAAAAAGGTTATTTAACTGGCTTTTCTTTAGCATCGGCGCAGTCAGATTTAATAAAAATATATGGATAAGATAGCTTTAAAAGAGCGTATTATCCATATTCATAAAGCCATATTGTTAATTGAACAATTTGTAGATAGCGTTTCTGAGCCTCTTTTTTTAGAAGATATTAAACTGCAAAGTGCTGTACAATATCAGTTTCTAATTATTGGAGAAGCAGTAAAATATATTGATATATCTATTTTAGAGAGATATCCTTATCCTTGGCATATTCCTCGTTCTTTCAGAAACTTCATAATTCATGAATATCATGGCGTAAAAATGGAACGTATTTTTTATGCCGCTAATGATTTACTATTACTAAAAAGCAAAATAGAAATGATTTTAAAACAAGAGTGTTAATTGATAACTTTTTGCGCTAAAATATCGGCAATAATCAAATCGGCATGTTCCCTGCTATTTTCTATAAACCATAAATGCGTATCCATTCCGCCACAAACTACACCAGCTAAATACATCCCTTTTTGGTTAGTCTCCATTGTTTCTGTGCTATGCTGAGGATATTTATTATCGTCTTCACTTAATTTAACTCCTATTTTTTCTAGAAAACTAAAGTTTGGCTGATAGCCCGTCAAAGCCAAAACAAAATCATTTTCTATCCTAATTTTACCTTCCAAAGTTTGAATTTCAACATCGCTTTCGCTGATTTGGGAAAGATTAGCATTAAAATGGGCTTTAATACTTCCTTCTTTTATTCGGTTAATAATATCGGGTTTAACCCAATATTTTACTCTTTCTCCAATTTCTGACCCTCTAATAACCATAGTAACTTCAGCACCTTTCCTATAACATTCTAAAGCGGCATCAACAGAAGAATTACTTGCACCCACAACGACTACTTTTTGCATCGCATAATAATGCGGGTCTTTGTAATAATGGCTCACCTTGTTTAAATCTTCACCAGGTATATTCATTAGTGCAGGTAAATCATAAAATCCTGTAGAAACAATGATGTTTTTTGCACTATAATTTTCCTTATTTGTTTTTACTTCAAATAAATCTGATTTAGAAATGCCAGTAACAGTCTCAAACAATTGAATGTTAAGCTCAAATTTGAGTGCTACGCGTCTATAATATTCTAAAGACTCGCTTCTGGTAGGTTTAGGACTATTAGATACAAACGGAACCCCTCCTATTTCTAATTTTTCTGATGTAGAAAAGAAAGTCATGTTTTGAGGATAATTGTACAAAGAGTTTACTAGGCAACCTTTATCTATAATTAAATAAGACAAACCCGCTTCTTTGGCCTTAATTCCACAGGTTAAACCAATTGGACCAGCACCTATTATTATGATATCAAATGATTGCATGCTATAAATTAAATAATTTTTAATAGGAGAAATTTTGGGCGTTTAAACACGCTTTCCGCTATATCTTTTTGCCAAAAAAAGCAAAAAAGATGCCGCTTCTCCGAAGGAGTCCTTTGGACAATCGTTAACGCTCTTATATCCTGAATTTATGAACCAAGTTTTTGAATATGAGCTAAACTTGACATTTTGTGAAAAAAATCTCGTTTCCCTAAAATAAAAAAGGGTTCAAATTGATTTTGAACCCCTTTAATTTTTTTATTGATTATCTCGCCACTCGTACACCCAAGCAGATTGTATTTGCTCTAAATGCCCCTCATTACATTCTTCTTTTGTGCCTTTAAAATCGGGAATACTTAACACCCAGTCCATTAACTCGGTAAAGCGAATGCGGTAAATTTTTGATTCACCAAAATCATCGCCAAATTTTTCGTAAAGACCCATAGCAATATCTTCGTAATCGTTCCAATGTATTGGAAGTGAAAATTTATCTTGATTCATAATTTCTTTTATTTAGTGCCCCATAAACTGAGACTGATCAGGAATGGTAACTTCAAAGTCGCCATCTATTAAAATACATTGGCAGGCTAACCTTGAGCTAATACGAGGATTAATCGCTCGGTCTATAAAGTCTTCTTCTTTATCTGATATTTCTTGGATTTTATCTTCGCCTTTATTCACATATACGTGACATGTACTGCAACCACAAACACCACCGCAATTGTGTTGTAAATCTATACCGTGATCAAGGCAAACGTCTAAAACAGATTCTCCCGATGCTATTGGAAGTTCTAGTGTTGGATGATCTTTTTCCTCGAAGTTTATTTTGAGTTTGTAAATATTCATAAAAGTGCAAATTAACAATTTATTTGTTGCCCAAATTAGCTTGCTTAAACTTTTTGACTAATTGTTGACTAATTAACTGGTAAATCTCTTCAATATGTGGCTGATTTTCTAAAACAGATAAATGTTTAGTAATGGTAGATTGATCGTCTCTTTTAGCAGGACCTGTTTGAATTAGAGCGGGTGAATTTAACATTGCTTTTTCGGCAGTTTCTAAAATTAATGGCCTAATCAAATTAAAATCTAAGTTTTTGGCATTTAGTAAATCTTCTGCAATGCTATAAAAATAGTTAGTAAAATTACAAGCAAAAACCGCTGCAATATGTAGCGTTAATCTATCTACACTGTTTACAACTCTAATACGATTAGATATTTTATTAGTTATTTTAGATAACAATTCTAAAGCATGATCATCATTTGCCTCTATACAAAGTGGAATATTAGAAAAATCTAAATCAGTATTTTTAGAGAAGGTTTGTAAAGGATACAAAACCCCTATTTGAGAACTAAAACCATTTAAAACAGTTAACGAAGTAGAACCTGATGTATGTAAAATCAGCTTTTGATTTAAAGCAGAAGGAATTTCTTGTGCTACCTTTAGAATGGCATCATCGGCTACAGCAATAATAATTACATCAATATTTTTGCTTAAATCTGTAATACTAACAATAGAATTTGCCCCTATTTCTAAAGCCAAATTAACAGCATTATTGTTATCTCTACTCCAAATTTGCTTAATTGGAAAACCAGCCTTAATTAATGCCTTACTTAAATGAGCAGCAACATTGCCCGCACCTAAAATAGCTACATTCATACTGCCTTAACCTCTTTTGCTCTTCTAAAAATTGATAAAATGAAACCTATAACCATAATAATTGTGCCTCCCCAAAACAGATTAATATAAGGGAAAGAAATGGCTTTCAGCACCACCCAATCCTTTTTATCAGATTTTGGCTTTTCGTAAACGGTAAGCTCTAACTTATCTTTAGCTGGAAGTACATTAGTAAATCTTAATTTTAAACCTGCTTCATCTACCTTTTTACCAAAATCTACTTTAGTATTTCCTTTTATTAAGAAAATAGGTTCGGTTTCGTAAACCTGATCATTAGCATTTACTTCTAAAACCATTCCAATTGCAGCATCTCCTTTAGTTAAAGGAATATCTTTAATAGTCGCATTTCTGTTAATAGATTTAACTAAAATAAAACCAGTTCTGAAACGGATGGTATCCCCTATACTTACTTCATGTTTTACAGGTTGTATGTAATTTTCATCATCAGAATGTCCTTCATGGTCATCATGCGCTTCTTCTTTTAAAGGTACACTACTAACATGAGTATACACATCATGAAACAAATAATGCTTAGTATCTGGTGATGCTATGATCTGACGCATTTTAGCATTTTGTTGGGCATTAGGGTACAAATCGAAGTTTTCCGTAATCTTACCTTCATCATTAATTACTTGGTAATTTATACGATAATAGGTATTTACTCCAGAGGTAGAATCGCCACGATAAGTAACCGTGTACTTATTCATTTTAGTAGGCTCATTTTCATAAAGTATAATATTCTCTCTTGGATTATTACTTTTATTAAACTCGTCGCCAAAACCTATTCCTGTGGTGTTTAAAGAAATGACTTTATTATTAGCCGCTGCAATTAAAGCTCCTAGTAATAATAATGCAAAGCCAATATGTGCAATTGCCGACCCTGATAATTTCCATTTACCCTTAAAAGCTTCCCCTAAAACTTTACTGTTACAAAGTATAGAGAATATAGCAGCCCATGTCAATAAAATGTACATTACGTTTTGGTAAATATCTGCGATAAATACCACTGCTGCTGTTAGTAAAGCTGCAACAACAAAAGAAACCAATAAGCTTACAAAAAACTTTTTAGGGTCGGTTTTTTTATATTTTAAAAATTGTGAAAAAGCAGAGATAGTAGCTATAGCAAATGAAAAAGCTATTTGCCATTTGTTATAATGTTGAATTGCGTTTGTGGGTGGTGCTATTTCTGTCCCAAAAATGGCATTAAATACAGGTATAGAGGTGGTAGCAATGATTTGTATACAAGAAACAACCAAAACTATAGAACCTATAAATAACCAAAACTCTCTAGAATAGGTGTCTTCGTCTTTTTTGGTAATAGGAAGTTTTTTCCAATTGATAATGATTAACGCAGTTGGTAGAATAAAAAATACACCTAGGTAGATTAATAATTGGTTATCCATGCCCATAGATGTAAAAGCATGAACTGATGTATCGCCTAGTATTCCACTTCTGGTTAAAAAAGAAGCGTACAATACCAGTATAAAACTAATGATGATTAAGAATAAAGCCGTGAAATAAGAATGACCAGAATTTTTAAAGGCTATCATCACATGAACTCCAGCAATTAATGTTAACCACGGAATAATAGAAGCATTTTCTACCGGATCCCAAGCCCAAAAACCTCCAAAGTTTAAAGCTTCATAAGCCCAAAAAGAACCCATAATAATTCCTGTTCCTAAAATCATTACTGCAAACAAAGCCCAAGGCAATGCAGGTTTAACCCACTCGCTGTATCTCTTTTCCCATAAAGCTGCTGTACCGTAAGCAAAAGGAACAACCATAGAAGCAAAACCTAAAAATAAGGTTGGAGGGTGAATAACCATCCAATAATTCTGTAACAAAGGATTTAGTCCATTCCCATCAGCTATTAGCGACAAATAATCTGCTCTGTTAAAAATTGGAGCATCCATAGCCTCTCTTAATAAAATAAAAGGTGATGATCCGATTTTAAGACCAAATATCTCTACTCCTAAAAGCATGAATGCTAAAAACACCTGAGACAAAGAGATAATAGTTAAAACACTATTTTCCCAGCTTTTAGCCTTAACCATTACAATGCAACCTAAAACACCTTGCCAAAAAGTCCAAAGCCAAAAACTACCTTCTTGACCTTCCCAAAAGCAAGAAATGATATAATATACTGGTAATGTTTTAGAGGAGTGTGCCCAAGCGTAATGATACTCGAAAAGGTGATTATAGATAATGTAAAATAAACAAACACCGATGCCTAAAACGGCAAATAGATTTAAACGAAAAGCAAAACGCCCTAGTTTTGTCCAAGTTAAGTCTAGCTTATCTTTATTGATTGTAGCAAAATAATAGCTTATTAATGAAATTAATGATGTACCTATAGATAATATGATAAAGAACTGTCCGAGTTTGCCCGGCAACAGGTGTTCACCTGCGAATTGAATTTCCATTAAATAATTTAACTTTTTACTTGCGCTTTTGCTTCCGTTACCTCAATCTGATCTTGTTTATATTTAGATGGGCACTTCATTAGAATTTTATTAGCTTGAAATTTACCATTATACATTTGTCCTGTTAAAACAATTTGTTCTGAACGCTCAAAATCTTGTGGCTTAGTCCCGGTAAATTCTACTTTACACTCTTTTCCTTTATTATCTATCATATAAAAAGAAAAATAGTTAGCATCAACCTCGGGGTTGTAAACCATTTCTTTACTTTTTTGCAACTTGCCCACAACATGAAGCTCTTTTAGAGTTTCTTGAGCATCTGTAAATGAACCGTAGGTACTGCTATCTGCATAAGTGCTAATAATTACACCTATGGCTAAAGCTATAATGATCATTCCAATAATTGAACTTTTTTTCATGATATTTTAATTGGATTAAGAAATACAAAAATACAAATACATAGTCTTAAGGACTAAAATTACCAAGCTATATACTTATTAAGAATCATTCTAAATAAATAGTGCATTTGGGCGTTTTAACACGCTATCCGTTTATACGCCTGCAGGCCTTATGCACTTGGCAGGTATCCACTTCTATCGTTAACGCACTTGTATAACAGTAAAAGACACTTAAAGATTTTATTATTTTAAAATATTTATAGGATTATTTATCCCAGATATTTTTAAGCTTCAATTCAATTTTATCTTTAAAAAACAACTTTGTGCTCTGTTCAAATGCAGTAGTTTTATCGGACACATAAAACTGATGTTTAACTACAGAATTTGAAGTATTTAGAATTTGAAGTGCTTCTAATTTATCTTTAACATCACCGGCAACAATTTTAGCAGTATTTAGAATATCAACTTTCCCCATAAAGTATTCATTAATTTCTTCTCTAATTAGGGGGTAATGTGTACAGGCTAATATTAAAGAATCAATATACTTTAGTTTTGAAGATGATAAATAAGCATTAATAATGGTTTTACTAATGTTATTATTAAAAAAACCTTCTTCAATCATTGGCGCTAAAAGTGGCGTAGCTAAAGATTGTACTTTAATATCAGGAATCTCTATTTTTAATTTTTTTGCATAAATATCAGATTTAATGGTTGCCTTAGTTCCAATAACACCAATTTTATGATAATGATTCTGGGTTTTACAATAATTAACAACGGGGTCAATCACATTTAAAATAGGTAATTTATCACCTAAAAATTCTTTTAAATCTTGATATCCTAAAGAAGAAGCGGTATTGCAGGCAATTACGATAACCTTACACCCTTGGTCTTGTAAAAATTTACCAATTTTTAAGCTGTAGTATTTTATAGCTTCGGTAGATTTATCACCATAAGGCATGTGGGCTGTATCGCCAAAATAAACTATACTCTCTTGGGGTAAAACTTGTCTTATTGCATTAGCAACAGTTAAACCACCAATTCCAGAATCAAAAATACCTATTGGATTTTGCATAAATAAAACTAAAGTTACGAGCTAAGATTAACGCTTTAAAAGTAATTGTTTTAAAATAAAAATGCGAAGTAGTATGATTTACCACTTCGCATTTATCACTATAATTAATTAAATTATTTTAAACCCAATTTCAATTTAACATCTGCTAAAATGTTAATACCACCATCAAAATATACAATACCTGGCTGGGTGGTATCAAATACATAAGCAAAACCTTTTTCTTTGGCTACTGCTTTCACAGCATCTTCTGCTTTCTTTAAAATAGGGTCATATAACTCTGTTCTTTTCTTTTCAAAGTCTTCACCTGCTTTTTGTTGAAACTCTTCAATACGTTTTTGTAAATCTTGAATTTCTTTTACTTTAGCCTCTTTTAAAGCCTCGCTTAATGTTTTCTCTTTACCTTGAAAATCAGTCACTTTCGCTTGATACTCTGTGTACATTGTTTTACCATCTGCATCTAAAGATCCTTTAAAAGTTTCTAGTTGTTTATCCGCAGTAACTACCTCTGGCATAGATTTAATTAAATCTGCCGAGTTAATGTGGGCAATCTTTTGTTGAGCATTTGCTAAATTACCAACAAAAAATAAACCTCCGGCTACTAATGCAATTTTAAATAATTTTCTCATTTCTTTTTTTGTGTCTTTTTTTAATTTTTAATTTTAATAATTCTTGCTAATTAGCAAATGACCCGGGTTTGTAACCTAATTTAATAATCACATTGTTAGTGGCATTAAAATTAGGTCTAGCAAAAAGCAAAGTTACTGTGCTTTTATCTAATACCAAATCAATATTTTCCTTATTTGCATATTCTTCAATTGCTTTAGCAACTTTATCTTGAATAGGCTTTATTAATCTTAGTTTCTCTTTATATAATTGTCCCTCAAAACCAAATTTAGATTGTTGTAAGTCGTTTGCTTCATTTTCTTTCTGTAAAATATCTACCTGTCGGTTCTTACGCATGTCATCGGTTAACAACACCTCATCTGCTTTGTAATCTAATTTCAGTTTTTCAACTTCGGCAAATTTATCATTTATATTCTTTTGCCACAACTCTGACATTGCATTTAGTTGTTTTTGTGCCGATGAATATTCTGGAATGTGCTGCATTACATATTCAGAATCTACGTACGCTAATGTTTGAGCCGATGCTCCAAAACCAAATATGATTAGAAAAACAAATAACGTGATATATTTACTCATATTTTAATTTTACAATTTTAGTTATTGAAACCACCTAACTGCTGTGCAATACTAAAGGTAAAGTTTTGTCTTCCACCATCATTTTGATTTCCAGGTATTGGATCAAAACCTCTACCGTAATCTATACCTAATAAACCAAATATAGGTAGGTATATTCTTGCTCCAAAACCTGCAGAACGTTTCACATTAAACGGATTAAACGTTGAAAAGTTATTCCAAGTGTTTCCACCCTCGGCAAAAGCCAAAACAAACACAGTAGCAGATTGATTTAAAGTAATTGGATGTCTTAGTTCTAGTATATACCTATTAAATATTGGACTACCTGCATTTTGTAACGCTCCTTCTGGTATCACCGCGTTGTTTGCATAACCTCTTAATGCTATAATCTCTGATCCTTGTAAGAAATCAAATCCTTGTAAACCATCACCACCCAATTTAAATCTACCAAATGGTGCTTGTCCAACTTCTTGATTGTAATAACCAATAAAACCAAATTGAGCTTGGGCTTTTAGAATTAGCTTACCATATATTCTTTGGAAAAACTGGGACTCAAATTTCCATTTGTGGTATTCGGCAAATTTATATCGGTCTGTTGTAGAAAGGTTATTATAGTTTTTTCCATTAAATGATGAATATGGAAGTGTAGCCTGCACTGTAAATTTTAGGTTTGAACCTGATGTTGGAAAAATAGGCGCATCTACAGAGTTTCTACTTAATACTTGACTCACGCTTAAATCATAAGATGTACCATTATCAAATAAGAAACCAGAGTAGTTATTTAATTTAAACTGTTGTAAATTAGTCGCATAATCTACTCTAAAATAATCATCAGGCCATTTTAATTGTTTACCCAAGCTAAAAGTCATACCGTTTAATCTAATTCTTTGCGTATTTCTGTTAGCTCTATCGAATCCATTACTCTGTAATGATGTAAAGGCACTTATACCAAAATAAATAGGTTTTTTACCTCCAAACCAAGGCTCAGAAAATGAAAAGTTATACGATTGGAAAAACTTGCCATTGGTTTGCCCTCTAATACTTAACTTCTGACCATCGCCACGAGGAAGTGGTTTGTACTCTTTTAAATTAAATAAATTACGGGCAGAAAAGTTATTAAAAGTTAAACCCAAAGTTCCTACTACCCTTCCACCACCAAAACCGCCAGAAAGCTCTATTTGATCTGAAGGTTTCTCTACCACAGTATATTGAATATCTACAGTTCCGTCAGCTGGATTTGGAATAGGTTTGATATCAATTTGTTGCTCATCAAAATTTCCTAACTGCGAAATTTGTCTTTGCGAACGAACTAATAAATCTTTTGAAAATTTCTGACCAGGCTTTGTTCTAATCTCTCTCAAAACAACCTTATCATTGGTAACTTCATTTCCTTTTAATATAATTTTATTAATGGTGTATTGCGGACCTTCGTAAATTCTAATTTCTAAATCTACGGTATCATTATAAATTCTTGTTTGTACAGGATCTGCGTTAAAGGTGAGGTAACCATCATTTAAATAAACTGAGGAAACATCATCACTAGAAGGACTACTTCTTAAGGTCTTCTCTAATTTTGCCTCGCTAAAAACTTCGCCTTTCTCTATTTTTAGTATTTGTTGTAATACGCTAGATGGATATTTTGCGTTACCTGCAAAAGTGATATTACCAAAAAAGTACTTTTTACCTTCGTTTAGTTTGATATCTATATTAACAGATTCATCATCAAATTTATAAACAGAATCTCTAATAATTTCAGCATCGCGATAACCTTTTTCACGCATTTTAGCTATTAGACTTTCTTTATCTTCTTCGTATTTATCTTTTAAAAACTTTCCAGAGCCTAAGACTTTATACCAAACCATTGGATTTGTTTTCTTTAAATACTTATTCAACTTAGCATCAGAAAAATCTTTGTTACCCTCAAAATTGATGGCATGCACTTTTACTTTACTCTTTTTATCTACTATAATATTTACTATTCTGCTATTAGCATCTGTTGTGTCTTGTATAGGCACTATTTTTACTACTGTGTTTAAATAGCCTTTTTCTGCAAAATGCTTGGTAATAATAGAATTGATAACGTTTTTTAGATTCTCGTTAACGATTTTACCTTTTTGGTTATTCAATTTTTCTTGTATATCAGAAGTTTCGCTTTTCCCTAAACCTTTTATTACTACTCTAGAAACTCTTGGTCTTTCGGCCAATATCAAATCAAAATAAATGGTATCGTTACTTGTTTTGCTCACTTCTAGGGAAACATCATCAAATAAACCTTGAGCCCATAAATTCTTAACCGCATTAGAGGTTGCTTCGCCCGGAACTAATATACGATCACCTACCGCTAGTTTGGAAATGGTTATCAAGACAGAAACATCTAAATACTTAACCCCTTTTACTTCTATACCGCCAATAACAAATTCTTGCGGATTTGAATAATCAAAACCTTCCGCTTTAACGGGTTCGGTAGTTTTAGTTCTAAGTTGAGCATAACCTTGTACAGAAAGGAATATGGTAAAAATAATTAGTATAAAATTCTTCATTGATTTACTTAATGGGGCTAAATTACTTCTATTCTTTGTTAATTTTTGTTAAAAGTAAAATTTAGCTTACTTGCTCGCTGGTTAGACCAAACCTGCGTTCTCTTTGTTGATAATTAAAAATGGCTTCAAACAAATCTTCTCGTCTAAAATCTGGCCATAATTTAGGGGTAAAGTAAAGCTCAGCGTAGGCTAACTGCCATAAAAGGTAATTACTTATTCTATGTTCGCCACTGGTTCTAATCATTAATTCAGGGTCGGGAAGGTTGTGTGTTGATAAATAGCCTTCAAACATTTTTTCATTGATATCGTCTTCATTAATAATTCCAGCTTTTACATCTATAGCTATTTTTTTTGCAGCATTTGCTATTTCCCATCTAGAACTGTAAGAAAGCGCTAGTGTTAAGGTTAACCTGTTGTTATCTTTGGTTTTTTCTATAGCTTCTAACAATTCTTTATGACATCTTTTTGGTAAAGAGTCTAAATCGCCAATGGCATTTAGTCTAACGTTATTCTCCATTAATGTTTTGGTTTCTTTATTTATAGTGCTAACCAATAACTCCATTAGTGCAGTAACTTCTAATTTTGGTCTATTCCAGTTCTCGGTAGAAAAAGCGTATAAAGTTAAATTCTCTATCCCTAACTCAGCTGCACCTTCTACGGTATCTCTAACAGCCAAAACACCATTTTTATGACCAAAAACTCTTAATTTTCCTTTTTCTTTTGCCCATCTACCATTTCCATCCATAATAACTGCTACATGTTTGGGCAATTTATGTGTGTTCAACTTATCTCTAAAACTCATTTTATTAAGGAAAATTCTAATTTAAAAATAACAATTTTGGCTCACAAAGGTATAAGATAAGGTTATACCCACAAACACATAACTATCTTTTTTTCTAAAATCTCCTCTTTGGCTCCCAGGATTAGCTATTTTATTAATAGATCTATCGGCCAAAGCCACTCTAGCGGCTGTATTGTTTGGATTTGGATCTTGCAATTGAACTGCTGTTGGATATAATCCACTTACATCGTCTAAAAAATCTGTGTTTAAATTCCTGTAACCTATTTCTCCAATAATATTAAAATAATTGCCGAAATTATATTTGACCCCTGCTCCAAAAGGTATAGAGTAAGTGGTCGTATTGTAATCTGTTTGTCCTTCAGTTTTGTAATATTTTAGCTCATACTCACTCCCATTAAAGGTTGTTTTAGGATTAAACATGGTTAAAGCAATACCAGTAAAAAGAAAAGGCGTAAATCTTGTTTGTCCATCGTTAAAACCATAGTCAAAAAAGTTAAATTCTAAAATCATGTTACCTTCATTAATAGGTGTAAAAAAACTTAAATTTCTTGTCCTTTCGTAAACACTTTTAGATTTAGATTCATCATCACTTACCTTACCTTTTAAAAAGCCAAGCTTTAAAGACCAATAAGCATCAAAATTTCTTTTGACATTGAAGCCATATCCTAACTGATTAATTTGAAGGAAATTTTTCTGATTTAAATCTCCATTATAGCCTAAGCCGCCAGCAGTAACGCCAATTTCCCATGTTTGTGCCCTAGATGTGCAAGCAGTAATCATGATTAGCATAAATACTTTGAAATTTAACGACATTAAAAAGGTTTAGTAGTTTCTGGTATCAATACCCCAAAATAATTTATTTCTTAACGTAGATAGGTAGCTTTCATTGTTAAGTCTAATTAAATTTATATCAAATTTAGCTCTTTTAACATGTATGCGATAGTTTGCATCTATAACTTCTGTTCTAGAGTCGCAACTCACTAAGTATTTAGAACTACGCCCTTCAATTTCGAAAGTAAGTGTGTTTTCATCAGAAATAATTACTGGCCTTACATTTAGATTATGTGGAGAAATTGGAGTTAGTACAAAATTACCAGATCGTGGAAACATAATTGGACCTCCGCAGCTTAAAGAATACGCTGTAGAACCTGTAGGTGTGGCTACTATTAAACCATCTGCCCAGTAGGAGTTTAAAAATTCTCCGTTAAGGAAGCAATGAATTAAAATCATGGCTGATGTGTCTCGCTTTAATATTGTAAAATCATTTAAAGCAAAATTAGTATCCCCAAACAAACCAGTGCTAGAATTAACTTCTAACAATCTTCTAGTGTCTAAGGTAAATTTCTTTTGTATTAATTCATCTATTGCCGTTTTGATGCCTTCTTTGTTAATACTTGCTAAAAAACCTAATCTGCCAAAATTAATTCCAATCATGGGAATACCAGAGTCTCTTACCAAGGTAACGGTATCTAACATAGTGCCATCTCCGCCTAAACTTATCATGACATCTATATTTTCTTTAAGATCTAGATGGGTTTTAAAAGAACCAAATTTTTTGGGCAAGAAAAGTTTGTCTTTAAGGAAGTCGTAAAAGTCTTGATAGATTAAAACTTCTAGATTTTTTTCCACTAAACAATCAAAAACTTGCTGTACATAAGGTATAACGGTATTATTAAATTGGCGGCCGTAAACTCCTATTCTCATTCAAATATTTTTAAAAACTTAGATAATTCATTAAAGAATCAAAACGATCTAATGAACTGTCATTATCACGGGTAGCATTATGTGTTGATAATACAGTATAATCATACCTTAAAAATGAAGCTACAATTTGACTTATCTCTGTTTTATTGATTTTAAGGGTAACTGTTAATTTAGTAGAATTTGGCGCACTATCTGTATATGAACTTAAAATTTGAGCGTTTTCAGATTCTACCACTTGCGCCATGTGCGCTAAAGAATTATCTCTGCTGTTAATTTCTAAGACAATAATACTTCCGGGTGTGCTCACAGCAGTTAAGCTTGCCATATAATCTACCATAGAATTGATAGAGATTAAACCAATATAATTGAGTTGATGATCTAAGACTGGTAAAACGGTAATTCTTTGTTCGTGAAAAATTCTAATGGCATCATAAATATGCTGCGTGTTTAAGATGTATGGATTTATTAAAGAAAGGCTTAAAGCCCCTACCGGAGTATCATAGTTTTCAACCTCTATGGTATCGTCCTCAGAAAGTAAACCTAAAAATTGCTCGTTATTAACAATAGGCAAGTGTGTTACCCTAAACTCTAACATTCTATCAATTACCTTTTGTACGGTATCTGAAGTTTTTAAAGCGGGTATTGCGTATGATATTAATTCATTTGCAATCATTTCTATTTTATTTTATCCAAAAACTTAGTTAAAATTTTATTAAATTCTATTGGGTGTTCCATCATTGGAGCATGTCCGCAATGGTCTATCCAATTTAATTCAGAATCAGATAGAAGCTCTTTAAACTCTACTGCTACCCGAGGTGGTGTAATCTTATCATCTTTTCCCCAAATTAAAGAAACAGGAATAGTTATCTTATTCAATTCTTTTCCAATGTTATGTCTAATCGCAGATTTAGCCATTGCTAAAATCCTTATCACTTTATGTCTGTCGTTAACAGTTTCATAAACTTCATCAACCAATTCTTTTGTTGCTATTTCTGGATTGTAAAAAGTATATTGTACTTTTTCTTTTATAAAATCGTAGCTTTCTCTTTTAGGAAAAGAGCCACCAAAAGCATTCTCATAAAGTCCAGAACTTCCAGTTAAAACCAATGCTTTTACAAAATCTTTATGTGCTAAGGTATAAATAAGCCCCACATGACCGCCTAAAGAGTTACCTAAAAGTATTACGCTTTTGTAATCTTTAAATTTAACAAATTTGTGTACATATTTAGATAAAGTTTTAACACCTGTTGTTAATAACGGTAAATCGTAAATAGGCAACATCGGGATAATCACCTTATATTTATGTTTAAACTCTTCAATTACGCCTTCCCAATTACTTAAAGCACCCATTAAACCATGTAAAAGTAATAAAACCTCTCCCTCGCCTTCTTCTATATATTTAAAACCGGCTTCTTCTTTAATAATGTACTCCATATAATATCACAAAATGTGTCTTCAATATCTATGCTAAATTAATAGTCTATTTTAAAAATGAGTATAAAAACTTATTATTTGGTTGCTAAATTACTATTAAAGCTTGTGCTAAAAGAATTTAATTAGCCTAATAATAGCTTTATTGTTTCTGAAATTGCTTTACCATCGGCTTTGCCAGACAATTCTTTATTTGCCATACCCATAATTTTACCCATTTCTTTAACCGATGTTACATTTAGTTTTTCAATTAATCCTTTTATATAACTATTTAACTCCTCTTGCGACATTTGTTTGGGTAAATATTTTTCGATTACCGCAATTTCATTAATTTCTATCTGATACAAATCTTCTCTATTTTGAGTCTTATAAATATCAGCCGACTCTTTACGTTGCTTAACTAACCTTTGCAAAACCTTAATTTCTACTTCTTCGGTTATTTCTGTTGCAGCACCTTTTTCTGTTTTAGCTAATAATATGGCCGCTTTAACAGCCCTTAAACTACTTAACGTAATTTGATCTTTAGCTAACATGGCTGTCTTAATATCTTGATTGATGGTATTTTCTAACATGTTTTGATAATTTAATACGTGTTGATTTTATTAAAAATAGATTTAAATTTTAGACGATTTTTTTTATGCGTTCCGATAGCTATCGGAATAACACGCTTTACGTTCATACACCTGCAGGCCTTAAGCTCTTGGCCGGTATACACTTTAATCGTTAACGCTCTATGCTAAATCAAAAAACTTATCTATTTCTTATTCCAATAAACAGCAGACGCTTGCGCAGTTGGCATAATGGTTAAATCGTTAATGTCTATATGAGCGGCTCTGCTTGTTACAAAATGAATAGTTTCTGCAATGTCTTTTGCTACCAAAGGATCATATCCATGGTAAACTTTAGCTGCCTTTTCATTATCGCCATGGAACCTTACTACAGAAAATTCCGTTTCTACAGCCCCAGGATTTACAGCCGTAACTCTAATGCCATGTGGCAATAAATCTATTCGCATAGCTTTATTTAGTGCATCTACAGCGTGTTTAGTTGCACAATAAACATTACCGTTGGCATAAACTTCTTTACCTGCAATAGAACCAATATTTACAATATGACCTTTTTTATTTTCAATCATCCAATTGGATACAATTTTGGTTACATACAATAAACCCTTAATATTAGTATCAATCATGGTGTCCCAATCTGTTAAACTTCCATTTTGGATAGGGTCTAAACCTTGACTTAAACCTGCATTATTAATCAAAATATCAATCTTTTTAAATGCTGATGGAAGAACGTTTAAATTAGCCGTTACAGCTGCCGAATCTCTGACATCAAAACATAAAGCAATTACCTTTAAGGTATTGTCTTTTTCTAATTCTACTTTGAGCTGATTTAATTTATCTTCTCTCCTACCTGTAATTACCAAGTTATAACCTTCTTTTGCATATAGATAAGCACATGCTTGCCCAATGCCAGACGTTGCACCGGTAATTAAAACTGTTTGTTGTTCCATTAAATTTTTGATTTACAAATTACTCAAAATACAAACTAAATACAAAATTACGTAAAAAGAGTTTGTCTATTGGACTTGTGTAAGGATGTTCTTCCCTTTTTAAGATTGAATTTAAAGAGTTACTAAATTTAAACTCTGGGGAAAGTTTAAAAAACTCGAAATAAAAATCAAAACCAATTCCCGCCTCGTAAGATAGAATGGTTTTATTGTTCTTCATTAATCTATTGATCGCAATCTCTCCTTGGTCTTCTGGCACTTTTTTAGCTGCAATATCTATCCCATATTTTCCTCCTGCAAGAACATAGGCTCTAAAATTATTACGTCTATCAGATTTTATTTTTATACCTACAGGAAACTCAAACATGGTTGATGATACTATTCTTCTGGTATAACCTTTCGGAGATTCTGTATCTGCCCTATCATAAGATGCCCCATCATTAAACTCGTAATCTATTATTCTATCTGCAAAGATAAAAACTGGTGTAAATCTTAAATCTACGTTAGGAGCTACATATAAATTAGATACAAACCCTATTCCAAAACCAGGATTTTGTATGGATCTGATACTTTTTAAACCTTGCGTAACCTGTTTTCCATCTTCGAAATAGGGTGCTTCCCAATTTACATTTTTAATTATTTTATATTCTGAAGAGATGTATTGAAAACCAAATCCGAAATGTAAATTTTGATTGTCTACGCCACCACCATAGTTTCCTTGGGCAAAGGTGGAGTGCACAACAAAAGTAAATATTAGAAATAGAAATGATTTTATTTTAATCATTTAGTACCCGTATAAATTGAACAGATACCAAACGCCAATGGTCTACATTTGGTATTTTTGTAACCTACTTTATCCATTAAAGCGGTAAAACTTTTACCATCTGGAAAAGCCGCCACCGACTCTGGTAAATAAGCATAAGCGCTATTATCTTTAGAGAAAACTTTCCCAATTGTAGGTGTTATATACTTGAAATACACATTATACAACTGCTTTATTGGAAACGCTTTTGGTTTAGAAAATTCTAAAATAACCGCTTTACCATTTGGCTTCAATACACGTAGCATATCTGCAATACCTTGTTCTAAGTTTTCAAAGTTTCTTACTCCATAGGCAACAGTAACAGCGTCAAAAGCGTTATCTTCGAATAATAATTTTTCAGAATCACCTAGTCTAACTTCAAAAACGTCAGATTTTTTTCTTTCCAAAATCTTTTTATCCGCAACGGCAAGCATCCCTTCAGAGATATCTACACCAATAATTTTTTTAGGTTTAAGGATTTCTAAAGCCTCAAAAGCAAAATCGCCTGTTCCTGTTGCAACATCTAAAATAGTATTTGGTTTATCGTTGAGTAGCTCTTTAATTGCAATTTTTCGCCAAACTATATCTATCCCTAGGGATAAAAAGTGATTTAAAAAATCGTACGTTTTAGAGATATTATTGAACATGGTTGCTACCTGTTCTTTTTTAGGAGTATCTAGATTTTTATAAGGTGTTACCTTGTTATGTGTCATTAGCGCAAAGATATTATTTTGAATCTAAGTTTTTTTTTAAACATAATAGCTCTTTTTCTTAATTTGTTTTTTTATTGATGAATACATTTTGCAATATTGCTTTGTAGAACAGATCAATTCTGTCTTTTATAACCATTTTATAGGTGCGTTAACGATTGTCCCAAAGGGAAGCCTTTGGCTAAGCGACCGCCTGAACGGAACGGGCAGGGATACCTGCCAAGAGCATAAGGCCTGCATGCGTATGAGCAAAAAGCCCAAAAGGGGTCACTTTGTGACGTGTTATTCCGATAGCTATCGGAACGCCCAAAACAAATAATTAATAAGAAAATTTTATATAATGAAGCATACTGTAACTAGTTTTTACGACCAACTGAGTAGTGAATACACCGAATTAATTGCCAAATGCGTACCAAGGTATGATGAAATGCTTTATAACTTATTTTGTTATTTACCAGCAGAATTTAAGCCACAAAGAATTTTAGACCTGGGTTGTGGTACTGGTAATTTAACAGCATTAATTTTGGCCAAATACCCCGATGCCGAAATTTATGCATTAGATATATCGCCAGAAATTTTGAAACAATGCCAAGGAAGGTTTAAAGGAAATACTAATATTACTTACGTAGAGCAGGGTTTTGAAAAGATTTCTTTTGAATCAAATTATTTTGATTTGATTGTTTCTAGCATTGCTATACACCATGTAAATGATGAAGCTAAGGTTAATTTGTATAGAAAAGTTTATGAGATTTTGAAACCGGGTGGGATTTTTGAATTTGCTGATCAGACTTATGGTGCAACAGAAAAAATTTACCAAACCCATTTAGAAAGATGGAAAAATGCCGCTTTTGAACTAGGAAGTACTCCAGAAAATTGGGACATGTGGATGGAGCATCAAAAACAGCATGACTACCATAGTCCAGTTTTGTGGCATATTAAAAACTTAGAAAATAACGGGTTTAAGAATGTTGATGTTTTATGGAAAAACATCATGTGGCTGGTAACTTATGCGGAGAAAGGTTAAAATTATTTTACTAAAACGTGTTGATAAGCATATTTAATTAAATCTACGGTAGAGTGGCTATCCGTTTTTCTAATCATATTTTTACGGTGGGTTTCTACGCTATGTTTTAGTATAAATAGGAATTCGGCAATTTCTTTGCTGTTTTTATCTTTTCTAATTAATTTCAGAACATCAATTTCCACGTCGGTAAGAATAAGTTCTTCTTTTCATAAAACTAATCCCGCTAATTGTTTATTCGTTTACTTTATTACTCCAAAATTAAACGCCATTTTTAACAACATCATAAGCAGTTATCAACTCTTGTTGAACATGATTTCTGGACACCAATACAGAAAAATGCACTTTGGTCAATATTTTTATTCCTGTTTAAAAAGCAAAAAAAAGATTTAACTCTTTAATAAAGAGTTAAATCCATCCTAAATAATATTCTTGAATTTTTATTCTACAATAATTAAGTAGTAGTTCTTTTTCCCTTTTTGAGCTACCAAAAACTGATTATTGATTAAATGAGTCGTTTTATAAACAGCAGCTGGATCAGTAATCTTTTCTTTGTTGATGGCCACTCCCCCTCCAACAATCATTTTTTTAGCTTCTCCTTTAGAGGGGAAAATAGCCGTTTTATCTGCCAATAAAGTTAAAGCATCATAACCTGCTTCAAATTCTGTTTTATTGATGGTAAACTGAGGAATTCCTTCAAAAACCTGTAAAACCTCTTCAGAATTTAGCGACTCTAAAAACTCTAAAGAACCATTTCCAAAAAGGAAATCGGTGGTTTTCAAAGCTGTTTCCAAAGCTTTTTCGCCGTGAACTAGAATGGTTAAATCTTGCGCTAATACTTTTTGTAATGATCTTTGATGTGGAGCTTCTGCATGTTTAGCAATAAGCTCTTTGATATAATCCTCGGTAAAAAAAGTAAATATTTTGATGTAGTTAGCAGCATCGTCATCAGAGGCATTTAACCAAAATTGGTAAAACTGGTACGGACTAGTTTTGGAAGGATCTAACCAAATGTTGCCCCCTTCGGTTTTACCAAACTTAGTGCCATCTGCTTTTTTAATTAATGGTGAAGTTAAAGCAAAGGCTTGTCCCCCATCTTTTCTTCTTATAAATTCTGTTCCGGTAACGATGTTTCCCCATTGGTCTGACCCTCCCATTTGTAAAACACATTTTTTGTGTTTCCACAAATAGTAAAAATCATAGCCTTGTACCAATTGGTAAGAAAACTCGGTAAAAGACATACCCACTTCACTTTCTAAACGCTTCTTTACCGAATCTTTGGCCATCATGTAGTTAACTGTGATATGTTTACCTACATCGCGAATAAAATCTAAAAAAGTAAAGCTTTTAAACCAATCGTAATTGTTTACAATTTCTGCACTGTTTGCACCACAGTTAAAATCTAAAAACCTTTCTAACTGACCTTGAATACCCTTTAAGTTTTTATCTAGGATATCTTCCGATAGCAAATTTCTTTCCTGAGACTTCCCAGATGGATCGCCCACCATGCCTGTTGCACCACCTACCAAAGCAAATGGCTTATGTCCAGCTTTTTGGAAACGCATTAAGGTGATAATTTGTAATAAACTACCTACATGAAGAGAATCTGCAGTTGGATCAAAACCAATATAACCAGCGGTCATACCTTTAGCTAATTCTTCCTCGGTGCCAGGCATAATATCATGCAACAATCCTCTCCAGCGTAATTCTTCAACAAAATTCATTTATGTGGTGTATTTAAAATCAACAATTTTTAAAGGCGCAAATATAATAATAGGATTTAGGAATTTGTTTTTTGATTGATATTTCAAGCTTTTAGATTGAATTTAATAGATTAAATACGAAGTTCACAAAAAAAAATTCACAGAGACTACTCAGTAAAAGGGGAAAATCAGATAATATCAAAATCCCAAACTTTCACCATTTGATCATCACCTACAGAAATCAGTTTTTTCCCATCGCTAGACCAGCTCATATCATTTACAGATAAACGATGTCCATCATATCCTTTTTCTTTGCTTAAGTTTTTAAACAAAGTGAAATCATCACTTCGCCAAATTTTGATGGACTTATCTCTGCTTGCAGTGGCAAAGTAAGGTAAATTAGGATGAAATATAATTTTATAGATGGTGAATAAATGTGCCGCAAATTCTTTAGTACAAATCATGTTTTCTAAGTCCCAAACTTTCAAATTAGCGTCCTTCCCTCCTGTTATTAAAAACTTGTTTGATGGATCATAAGCTAACGCTGATGTTCCCATATCATGTCCTTTAAATTGATTTATAAAGGTGTAATCATCTAAATGATAGAAACTCATCATCCCATCGTTAGAAACAATGGTTAAATTATTTAAAGCAGTATTGACTTCAAAAGATCTAATTTTTTGATTGCTAGCAGTAAATTGATGTACTATTTCATTTTGATTTAAACTCAAAACGTACATAATACCTTTATCTGTGCTGATCAACAACTCATTTTTGAATTTTAAGAACTTGATTTTAAATATTGCGGAGCCAAGTTTAATGCTTTCAATCAATTTAAATTCCTTTAAATCAATTAATAGTAAGTCGCCATTATTACATCCGGCCACTAAAATATCTTGTTCTTCTATGATTTCTAAAGCGTAAGTTGTTGCTTTAATAGCATTAAATATTCTTTGGTGAGTGTTAGTATTGATATCCCATTCTACAATTCCTTTATCATTTCCAGCTGTATAAAAATAAGGTTTAGTAGGATGATATTTTACCGCGTAAATTGGATTTTGATGACCAGAAAGGGTTGTGACTTGCAACATGATTTGAATTTAAATTGATTGTAAATTTAAGTGATTGTAACTTGATTTTCTAGTTTAGTGTTTTATTTTGACGGTATGACTTCATAAGCCGATTTGATTGTTAGCGGATTAAACACGGTTTTTTTTTTAGGGAGGAATGAAGAGGTAATGGGGATTTCAAACCACGGAGAACACGGAGCTGGATTCATGAATTTTCCTTTGCGAGCTTTGCGTAAATTCTTTGCGAGCTTTGCGTGAGACTTTTTTTAAACCACAGAGGTCGCTGAGAACACAGAGCTGGATGGCTAATGTTTTCCTTTGCGAGTTTTGCGTGAATTCTTCGCGAACTTTGCGTGAAACTTTTTTTAAACCACAGAGGTCGCTGAGAACACAGAGCTGGATGGCTAATGATTTTTCCTTTGCGAGCTTTGAGTGAATTCTTTGCGAGTTTTGCGTGAAACTTTTTTTTAAAACCACAGAGGTCGCTGAGAACACAGAGCTGGATGGCTAGTGTTTTTCTTTGCGAGTTTTACGTAAATTCTTTGCGAGCTTTGCGTGAAACTTTTTTTAAACCACAGAGGTCGCTGAGAACACAGAGCTGAATGGCTAATGGTTTTTCCTTTGCGAGCTTTGCATGAAACTTTTTTTTTAAAACCACAGAGGTCGCTGAGAACACAGAGCTGGATGGCTACTGATTTTTCTTCACGAACTTTGCGTGAAACTTTTTAACCACAAAGGCCTCAGAAAAGAAATAAATTTATAACAAAACCCATTCTTAACTCAATACCTCCTCCAAAATCAAATTAGATTTTATAGTTCCAAAATCTTCTATATGCAGTTTATAAAAGTCGATGATTTTAGATAAAAGGTATTTTCTTGTTTTGGCATCAATTTTTAAATCGTAAAAATTATCTATGGATTGCAAGCATAAATTTCGCCAAGCATGAATATATTCTTCTTCTATAAAGTAAATATGAGGCGGCTGATGAGGAACAAAAACGCCATCTTTTAAATCGAAAAAAGGATAATTTTTCTCTAGTTCTAATTCTGGATAAAAACCTAAAAAGCGAGTCAGTTTAATCAAGAATATCAAATGAAAATTTACAAAATTGCTTTCGCTTTTGTCTAAAAGTTCTATACTTTTTTCGATAAAGGTGAACATAATTTCATCTTCATGTTGTTGTTTTAAAGATTTGTAAATCATCTCATTCAAAAACATCACCATCGCACTTTTGATAATATGATAAGGAATAGATTGTAGCACAGGGTCGGATTTGGCATCTGAAATACGCTGAATATTACCTTGAGGCTTATGATAAACCACCAAATCTAAAATATGCAACGGTTGCAACATATTCATCCTGATTTTGGCTTTTGGCTTTTTTACACCGTTAATAAGGTAAGATTGTAATCCAAATTTAGAAGTGTAAATTTTAGCAATTACGCTGTTATCTGCATAATCTGTTGTTTTCAGCACAATACCTTTGGTTTTATACAGCATAACTATTTAACAAAAAGAATTTTAGAAACAGCGGTATCACTACCGTCTTTATTCACCACCAAAACTAAATAAACACCTGTGTCCGCTTTATCACCATTTCTTAACCTACCATCCCAGTTTGCTTGTCCGCCTAAAGCATTGGTCTGAAAAACTAAACTTCCGTTGATATCTGTAATTTTTACGTTTGCATTTTCTGCCAATCCTTTAATCCCAATAGTACCCTCAAAATTTGGACGAACAGGATTAGGGAAAACAGTAATCTTATTCATTTTAGCAACAGGCTCGGTAGCATCACCATGGTAGGAGATTATTCCGCTAGCAGTTCCCATAAAAACTTCTCCTGTGGATGCTTCGATAGCTATTGAAATGATGTTATTATCTATTAAAGGACTATTGTTCTGATTAAAAAAATGAATTTGCTTTGAACCATCGGTACTAAAAAGCCAAACGCCGTTGTTAGTGCCTATCCATTTTCTATTAGCGCCATCCATGGCAATGCAATTGATGTTTTCCGTTGCTAAAAGCGGACGTAAAAACTGACCATCTATTAAGTTTGGGATTTCTACATTTGCACCTCTTAAAACTTCCGAGGGATTATAAGCAACAGCAACACCTTGGTTAGTCCCAATCCAAACGGCGCCATCTTTATCTAAGGTTAAACAATTTACGTTTGAACCTGGTAAATTCCCATTATTAACATTAAACCCTAGTTTTCTTGATATAGAGCCATCAAAAATGATAATTCCGTCGTTTCTAATTGGCATCCATTTACGCTCGTCAAAATCTAACAATAACCCAGTAACATTTACCGAAGGTGATGAAACTACGCTAGAGAAAGAAAAAGAGGTCCACTGTCCGTCTGCGGTTTTTTTAGACAACGGTTTTTGCACACCGTATTGCGTAACCCAAACGTTTTTATTCGCATCTACTTGAACGCCATTTGTTCTAATACTGGCAACATCGCCAATGGTTGTTTGTAAACTGCTGTTATTTTGATTGTAAATTTTAAAAAGATTATCGGGCTTAAATTCAATTAATCCGTTGAAATAAGAATTCAAATAAAATGTTTGATTTTGGGTATCGAAAGAAGAATTTACAATATCTCTAACAGCAACAAAATTGGGTAGTTGCTTGTCATAACTTTTCCATTCGTTATTTTCGTAAACACCAAATCCGTCAAAGTTAAAGCTTGGCGAAAAAACCTGTGAAATGGTTCCGGGAGATAAAATTAATTTCCCATCTACAGCATTTAAATTTTGAACAGCATTGGTATTAGGTCCGTTTGGTTTGATATTAATAAACTGATTAGTACCTACTACTTTAATTAATCCTTTTTGAGCATCGGCCAAATATAAATCGCCGTTGCTAGATGCAAGTGCATCGTTAAGGTTATTAAATTGATTAGTATTCTGAATATTTTTTACGATAACTTCTTGATTGTTGTAGGTAATTAATCTAAAATCGGCTACAGTAAGCAAAAAACCATTGCTGGTTTTTAAACCCTTCACATTTGGCGAGAAAATGGATGTTAATTGCCAATTGTTTTTATTGAATTTATAAATCCCGTTGGTAAACAAACCGTAAACAAAACCATTAAAGGTAGTGATAGAGGTTACATTTCCGTTTGGATAATTTTGATTATTAGCATGTTTAAGCCATGTATTTGAATTGGTTATTTGAGGATTGTTGATGTTGTTTTCTAATATGCCACTATTGGTAACAGCTAAAATCACATCGTCTAAGATGGCAATTGCTAAAACTTCTGTATTGGTGCCATTAGCACCAATAAAATAGGTATCCTTAACTTCCCGTCGGGCTAAATCATAAACTACAATACCAAAACCCATGCTTAAATAAGCAAGCTGATTTTTAAAGGTAATGGCATTAATGGTTTTATTCCCTAAGCCTTGTTTAGCGAAAATATCATTGAGTTTAAAAATATTTTCTTTAGACAAAAGATCTATTTTACTGTTTTGGTAGGCAATAAAAAGTTGCGAAGTGTTTTGATTGAAACTTAAAATTTTAGTATCTATCCCTGATAGATTATCTATGGTACTCCATTTTTTTAGTTCGCTATTTGATTTAGATAAACTAAAAAGCCCGCCGGAAGTAGCGCAATAAATATTTTCTACATCTTCTGAAACTGATAAAGCTTGATGGTAAGGTAAATGTGTGCGCCACTGCCCTATTGGAACTTGCTGACCAAAACAAATGTGATGTACGAGCAATAAGAATAAGACAACAGATTTCTTCATTTTTTTGGAAAGCACTAAACTACACATTGTAGTGCTACAATAAAGAATAGCCAATCTTAAAATCTTCAATAAAACTTCATGAGTTTGTTAAGCAAACCTATGACACTTTTTTCTTTTCGCCGTATCTTTTAAACATGTATAAAATGTAAAAGATTAAGCCTAGGGCCAAAATCATCAGGCCAGAACCCATTACGTACTTGCCATAAAGTTCTGAAAAGAAATATAGTATAAAGCCTAAGGCTAAAATAACAACTCCAATTTTAAATAAGGGTAAAGATTTCCTAAGCATATATTTTTTAAAAAAAATTAGGAATACAATATTTGTTCCAAAAACGAAAAGCTCTAAAAATTAGAATTTTCCTTTAAAGATAAGTAAAAATATATTTCACAAAGATATGAAGCAAATAAATTACTGTTACATAGCGAGAAGTAGAATCTAAATGAAAATGAGGTTAATTAAAGAATCTTCTAATGTTATCTAAAGGTTTAGATTAAAAGTGAATAACAAGAATGCCCTGATCTTGAATTTCTTCAATTTAAAAATCATACAATAAGATTATAAAATTGGAATTAGTGGGTATTAATAAAAGTCGTTTTTACGTATTCTATTTGCGTTAACGATAGCAACGGCAGCTTTTTTTTGCGCTTGCCCCTTAGCAAATAGCAAGAAAAACTATAGTGAGCGTGTTATCCCGATAGCTATCGGGACGCCCAAAGCAACATTTTTTTTTAAATAACGACTTCCTATGATTCAAAATATTAGTGGATTAATTAAAGTGATAATACTAAACTATTTAAATCTCAATTCGTAAATTTGCATCCTTAAAATTTGAGAGAGCATAGCTAATGTATAAAGAATATAAGCAATTAAATTTATCGCAAATAGGGAAAGAGGTTTTAGAAGACTGGAAAACGAATCAAATTTTTGAGAAGAGTATTCAAAACCGTCCTGCAAATAAACCTTACACCTTTTACGAAGGTCCACCTTCGGCAAATGGCATGCCTGGTATTCACCATGTAATGGCAAGGTCTATTAAAGATATTTTTTGCAGATACAAAACACTAAAAGGCTTTCAGGTTAAAAGAAAAGGCGGCTGGGATACGCATGGGCTACCTATTGAGCTTGCTGTAGAGAAATCTTTAGGCATAACCAAAGAAGATATTGGTAAAAAAATATCGGTGCAAGATTATAATGATGCCTGCCGAAAGGAGGTGATGCGATATACCGATGTTTGGAACGATTTAACCGAAAAAATGGGTTATTGGGTAGATTTAAACGACCCATACATTACCTACAAAAACGAATACATAGAAACACTTTGGTGGATTTTAAAGCAATTGCACCAAAAAGGATTTTTGTATAAAGGATATACGGTACAGCCTTATTCTCCTGCTGCGGGTACAGGTTTAAGCTCTCACGAGTTGAATCAGCCGGGCACTTACAAAGATGTTAAAGACACTTCTATAGTGGCACAGTTTAGGTTAAAATCCAATCAAGTGCATCCTTTAATAAGTACTTTATTTGAAACAGAGGCAGAAGACACCACCATTATTGCTTGGACAACCACACCATGGACTTTACCGTCTAACTGTGCTTTAGCCATTGGCGAAAAAATACAATATGTAAAGGTTAAAACTTTTAACCAGTATACTTTTTTACCCGTTAGCGTAATTTTAGCTAAAGATTTAGTAGGTAAATATTTTAAAGAAGATGCTAAAAACGCTTCTTTTCAAGATTATAAAGCAGGCGACAAAATTATCCCTTGGGAAATTACAGCTAACTTTACTGGAGCCGATTTATTGGGATTGAGGTATCATCAATTAATGCCTTATGTTACCAATGAAGATTTAGAAAAAAATGGTTTTAGAGTTATTGTAGGCGACTTTGTAACTACAGAGGACGGTACAGGAATTGTACACACGGCTTCTATTTTTGGTGCCGATGACTTTAGGGTAGCTAGAGAGGCTGGTATTCCTTCTGTTTTAGTACAAGACGAAAATGGAAACGACACCCCGCTAGTAAACAAACAAGGTAAATTTGTTGCCGAAGTAAGTGATTTTGCCGGTAAATATGTAAAAGAAGAATATTACAGCGATGAAGTAAGAGCAGAGAAAGATTTTAAACCTACCGATGTTTTAATAGCCATTAAATTAAAAGAAGACAATAAAGCTTTTGATGTAAAGAAATACGAACACAGTTACCCACATTGCTGGCGAACAGATAAACCTATTTTGTACTATCCTTTAGATAGCTGGTTTATTAAAACTACTGCCGTTAAAGAGAAACTAATTGCGCTGAATAAAACCATTAATTGGAAACCAGAAAGTACCGGAACAGGTCGTTTTGGTAATTGGTTAGAAAACTTGGTGGATTGGAATTTATCTCGTTCTAGATATTGGGGCACACCATTACCAATATGGCGAACAGAAGATGGCACAGAAGAAATTTGCATTGGCGCTATACAAGAGTTAAAAGAACAAATGATTATTGCGATAGATAGCGATAAACTTTCTGCCACAGAAACCTTAAAGGTAAACACCTATTTGCAATCTATTGGTCTTACGGAGTTTGATTTACATCGCCCGTTTGTAGATGATGTGATATTGGTATCGCCGAAAGGCAAAAAAATGTACCGCGAGCTAGACTTAATAGACGTTTGGTTTGATAGTGGCGCTATGCCTTATGCACAATGGCATTATCCTTTTGAGAATAAAGAAGCTTTTGAAAATTCTTACCCAGCAGATTTTATTGCCGAAGGTGTAGACCAAACTCGTGGATGGTTTTTTACTTTACATGCCATTGCTACCATGCTAAGCGAGACCAGTGAAGATATTAAAGCCGTTAACGAGAAAAACCACAATAAAGGAATTGCCTTTAAAAATGTAATATCTAACGGATTGGTGTTAGATAAAAACGGCAATAAAATGTCTAAAAGATTGGGCAACGCTGTAGATCCATTTATTACCATAGAAAAATACAGTGCCGATGCTACTCGCTGGTATATGATTAGCAATGCATCGCCATGGGATAACCTAAAATTTAACGAAGAAGGTTTAGACGAAGTTAGAAGAAAGTTTTTTGGAACGCTTTACAACACCTATGCTTTTTTTGTGCTTTATGCTAACATAGATAAATTTAGTTACGCAGAACCAGAAATAGAACTAGCCCAAAGACCAGAAATAGACCAGTGGATTATTTCTTTATTAAACACTTTGGCAAAAGAAGTAGACGAGTTTTATAACGATTTTGAACCCACAAAAGCAGCCAGGTCTATCCAAAGTTTTGTGGATGAGCATTTAAGCAACTGGTTTGTGAGACTAAGCCGTAGAAGATTTTGGAAAGGCGATTATAGCGAAGACAAAATATCGGCATACCAAACTTTATATACTTGTTTAATCACCATCAGTAAATTAATGTCGCCAATAGCACCATTCTTTGCCGATAGGTTATTTAACGATTTAAACACGGTAACCAACAAAGAGAATTGCGAATCTGTACATTTATCAAACTTCCCTACTTTTACAGGTGCGCTGGTAAACAAAGATTTAGAAGAGAGAATGGCATTGGCGCAAGATATATCATCATTAGTGCTGTCTTTACGTAAAAAAGTAAGCATCAATGTTCGCCAGCCTTTAGGTAAAATATTATTACCCGTATTGGACAGTAGCTTCCAAGAAAAAGTAGAAAAGGTAAAAGAACTGATACTGTCAGAAACAAATATCAAAGACATTGAGTTTATCAACGATACTGCAGGCATCATTAAAAAGAAAATCAAACCCAATTTTAAAACCTTAGGTAAAAAATTAGGTAAAGACATGAAAGCCGTTGCCGATGTCATTAACAATTACAGCTCGGACGAAATAGAGAAATTTGAGCAACAAGGCAAAGTAGAAATTTCTGGTTACCAAATATTGCCAGAAGATGTAGAGATTATTGCAGAAGACGTACCCGGCTGGCAAGTCACCAATTTAGGTAAACTAACAGTAGCCTTAGACATTAACATCACTACGGTTTTAAAAGAAGAAGGCATTGCAAGAGAAGTGATAAACCGAATCCAAAATTTAAGAAAAGAGTTAAATTTTGAAGTAACAGACAAAATAAATGTTACCCTACAAAACCACGTTTTAATAGCAAAAGCAGTAGAAAATAATTTAAGCTATATTAGCGCCGAAATACTAGCAAGTTCTCTGCTATTGAGCGACAGCATAATTTCGGCAAATAAAATAGAAATAGAACAAATAGAATTAATGCTATCAATAAATAAAGATTAACATCATGGAAAAAGCCAACATAAAAACCCGTTACTCCGACTCAGAATTATTAGAGTTTAAAGAATTAATAACCGACAAATTAACTAGTGCAAGAGAAGAGTTGTTAAACTTAACATCTTCGCTAAGTAGCCCTAATAAAAACGGCACAGATGATACCGCGGGTACTTACAAAACGTTAGAAGATGGTTCTGCAACGTTAGAGAAAGAGTCATTAAATCAGCTCGCATCTCGTCAGAAAAAGTTTATAGAAAATTTAGAGGCTGCATTGGTACGTATAGAAAATAAAACTTACGGCATTTGCAGAGAAACCGGTAAACTAATCCAAAAAGAACGTTTAAGAGCAGTTCCGCATGCAACATTAAGCATAGAAGCCAAACTAAAACAAAATTAATGAAGGGTTACAATAAGCCAATAATAGCCATATTGGTAATTTTAGTATTAGACCAAGCACTAAAAACATGGGTAAAAACCAATATGTTTATAGGGCAAGAGTTTTACCTTATTAAAGATATAGCCATTATCCATTTTACAGAAAACAACGGAATGGCATTTGGAATGGAATTTGGAGGCGAGCTAGGTAAACTAGCCCTTTCTATTTTCAGAATAATTGCAGTGGCAGGTATAGGTTACGGTTTACATTATTTAATTAAGCACAAATATCACCGAGGCTTAATTCTTAATGTAGCATTTATTTTTGCTGGTGCATTGGGAAACATCATCGACTCTGTTTTTTACGGTTTATTTTACAATTACGAACGAATTTTTCACGGTCGTGTGGTAGATATGTTTTACTTCCCGTTGTTTCAAGGCAATTTTCCAGCATGGCTACCCATTTGGGGAGGCGAAGAATACATCTTCTTCCGTCCGGTTTTTAACATCGCCGACTCTGCCATTTCAATAGGCGTAATTATGATATTAATTTATCAGAAAAACTATTTTAAAGAAGAAATAAAAGAACAACCAAGCATAAATAGCGAAGTAGTAGAAGATTAAAACTTCAAAAACTAATAACAATTAGGAAAGCTAGATTTTAAATCTGGCTTTTTTTATGCACCATAATTTTCATAGATAAGGTTAACTGTTTATACTTTACCTTTTACTATTCACTACTGACTAATGAACTATTATCGCTAACCACTGCTAATTGTCGCCTAATGACTAATAAACTTTGACTAATCACCACAAACTTTTCACAGCTTCTATCCTTCCAAATTAACCTTTCATTCTCTCCTTCAAAATTATTGTCTTTTCCCTAATAACTAATGAACCATTAACAAATAAACTAATCCCCTAATAGCTAATGAACTATTTATTCCCTAATCTGGGCGTTCCCAGCTAACTAGCTGGTCGGTGGCTTATGTACTCCACTTCGTTTCGGTTTTTTGTCCGCCGAAAAAGCGGACAAAAGAACTGGTTTTTTCGGAAAAAGAAAAAACCATACGCCAGCCGCCTAACGCGAGGTTGAACGGATATTGAAAACCCCAATTTCTTTCGTCTAATTTAAACTTACCAAGTTTCGATAGGTAGCTAGCAGATAAACCTCGTCAGTTTTGTTTCATTTCCAAATTTACATTGAAGCCTAAAACCTTAAAAACCAAAATTTTCATTCACCCAATTCCCACAAAATAAGTTTACCCCTTTTTTGTCCCAAAGGGTAATGTCATTAATTAAGGTGTTTTCCGTCAACCTAAGGAACGAGAACTTACACCAGCAATTCTTCTTTTAGGATTTGCCACCTTTTTGTGAGATGTCTCTCCGCCAGTTGGCTTATGCAGCAAACAACAGAAACCGAAGTAATGAGGTTCATGAATGCCGCTTAAAAAAAACATTAACTTATGAATAAATTTACACACATGTAAGAACTAAAAGTCTACAAAACGTTAAAAGCCCATTTGATGATTTATAATAATTTTGCAAAAAATAAAAGAAGTAAAAACTTCCTTAATATCTCTATATTAGCGATGTTATGGAAGTTAAACTATACATATATACAAGTTATGCCTCATTGTAAAAAGACCGTGCTAACCATAAGCTGACTGCTCGACAACGGACAAAAAGGTCAACGCTTCTGCAAAATTAAAAGAGGTGTTTTGCCACCACACTTCCCGACACAAAAACACCACATTTAATTTTGCCCGACCGCACCCAAGCCCACCCACCACCCCTGCATATAGACAATTTCAACAACTGTTAATAAATATTTCTCACTGACAGTTGTGTAATTCAAATAATCATTTTACATTTGACACTTATTGTCAAGTTAAAATTTATAAATTGAAAACAACAGGCGAAATAATTAGAAATCAGCGAGAAACAAAAGGGCTACTCCTTAGACAGGTAGCTGCTAAACTCGACATTGACACAGCTATTCTTAGCAAAATAGAACGAGGTGAAAGGAAGGCAACCAGAGAGCAAATCGCTAAGCTGGCTGACATTCTTGACTTAAAAAAAGACGATTTACTAATTCAGTATTTAAGCGAAAACATCGCTTATGAAATTGCTGATGATGATTTAGCAAAACAGGCTTTGAAAGTTGCTGAGAAAAAAGTCGATTATATTAAAAAAAATAGAAAATGACCGAAAAAGATTTTTTAGAGACATTAGGTTTCAAAAGTAAAAACGGAACTCACTATGAAAAGGAGTTTAAGTTGCAGAGCTATACAATAAAAGCAGACATTGTAAAAGGCAAAATATTTTACCGGAATGACGACCAAACCACAGTTGAAAGACAAGCCGATGGACAAATACAGCTTGGCGACAAAACGACTTCTAATTTCAGTCAATCTGAAAATTTTGTTGTATTGGAATGTGTTGACAGACTTCTTAGAAAGGGCTATCACCCAAACGACATTCATTTAGAAAGACGTTATCCATCGGGCAGAGGAGCAAGTGGAGGCAAGTCCGATGTTTGCGTTTACGGTAAAGATGGAAAATCACTTTTAGTTATTGAGTGTAAAACTTGGGGGGACGAGTTTGAAAAAGAAAAGAAAAAAATGGACGAACACGGGGGACAGTTGTTTGCATATTTAGCAAACGACCAAAACGCCAAGTTCCTTGTTTTATATGCATCTAAATTCATTCAAGCAAAAAACGATGATGATAAATTTGACTACGAAAATTTAATTGTTCAAGTCAAAGACCGTGAAGAAGATTTAAAGAAAAGCACCAAACAAATTGAAGAAGAAAACATCAAACTTTACAAAGATGCAAAGAACAAATCAGAACTCTTTGAAGTTTGGAAAGAATCATTCAACAAATATTCTCATTTCAATGGAATTTTTGACGAAGATGCAAATGCCTACTCACTTGAATTAAAAGCACTCAAAAAGAAAAATCTAAAAAATCTTGACGATGCAACTGGTTTGTTCAACAAGTTTGCAGAAATATTAAGACACAACAACATTTCAGACAATGCAAATGCTTTCAATAAAATCCTTTCAATTTTCCTTTGCAAAATTGTTGATGAAGAAAAAAACGATGAAGATATTTTAGACTTCCAAGTAAAAGAAGATGAAGAATACGAACACATCATTGACCGCTTGCAATCCCTTTATCAAAAGGGAATGAAGAAACTAAACGAAGAGATTATTTACTATTCAGAAAAAGATTTACGAGAAATAATTAAACTCTATCCAAAGCAAACTCCAATTGAAAAAGTTGAAGCAATTTTTAGAGAATTAAAATATTACACCAACAATGAATTTGCATTTAAGGAAGTGCATAATAAAAAGTTGTTTACTCATAATGGTAGGGTATTGACAGAAGTAATTAAACTCTTCCAAAATTTCAAATTCCGTTTTACAAGCAAACAACAAGTTCTTGGCGACTTCTTTGAACTAATGCTTAATCATGGAGTAAAACAATCGGAAGGACAATTTTTTACTCCAATTCCAATTGTGCGATACATCATTTTATCGCTTGGGTTTGAAACTATAATCAAATCAAAAATCGATAAAGGCGAAGATGAAATTCTCCCAAAGATTTTAGATTATGCTTGTGGTGCAGGACACTTCCTAACGGAAAGCGTTGAAGAACTTCAAACACTCATAAAACAAATTGACGCTTCAAAACTTTCAGTTAACCTTCAAAAGAAAATTGAAGTTTATAGAAAAGGAACAGAGTGGGCAGAGGATTTTATTTTCGGTATTGAAAAAGATTATCGCCTTGCAAGAGCATCGCAGATTGCTTGCTATATCAACGGAGATGGAGATGCAAGCATTATTTTTGGTGACGGCTTGGAAAACCATCACAAACTGAAAATTGAAAAGAAAAAATTTGATTTGGTTATTGCAAATCCACCCTATTCTGTTGAAGCATTTAAAAACTATTTGAATGTGGGCAAAGCCCACTATGAATTGTTTGACAGCTTAACAGATACAAGTGATGAAATAGAAACTGTATTCATTGAGAGGACAAAACAAGTATTGGAATATAATGGACTTGCAGGTTTAGTTCTTCCAACTTCAATTTTTGAAAGTGGAGGCATCTACACAAAAGCAAGAGAACTTCTATTAAAACATTTTGAGATAAAAGGAATTACAGAATTAGGAAGTAAAACATTTATAGCAACGAATGTGAAAACCTTAATTGTGTTTTTGAAACGGAGGAATGATGATTTCTTAAAAGATAGGGAATACATTGCTTCTGATTTATTTTCAAATACAAAACATACGGCAGACATAAGATACATTGATGCAAACCGATTTTTAAAAATGTATGTTGAATACAGAAATTTTGATTTAGTGGATTACGAAAGGTTTTTAAAAATAGAAATCAATCAAGAGTTGTCAGAGACAGAAATGTTCGCAGAATACAAAACTGCATTTGACAATGACAGCGAAACAAAAGCACTAAAAGCTAAAACCTACTTTAAAAACTATTCCAAAGCAGAACAGTTAGCTGAACTAACGAAACGCTTTTACAGCTATTGCAAAGACATTGAAAAAGAAAAGTTCTTTTATTTTATGCTTTGCCTTTCAGACGGAGAAAAGAAAACGGAGACCATTGAGAACTACTACAATTTTCAGCAAACAGTTATTGTGAAAACAGGTAAAGATATTGACGAGCAAAAAGATTTTCTTGGTTATGAGTTTACCAAAAGAAGAAGACAAGAGGGAATAAAAATCAACAATATCGGAGGTAAACTTTTTGATGAAAGCAATTACTTAAATCCGTTGAGAGCAAATTCCTACATAAGAAAATCAATTTCAAATGACCCTGCAATTAGCATTGACGAATCACTAAGTAAAAATGTTCAAATCAATTCGCTTGTTGAATTGATAAACTTTGAGCAAATAGATTTTGATAAAAAATTAAACTCTGAAACAGTTTCTAAAACAAATTGGGAAGATGTTTGGGAATCATCCGACATTAAACCGCTATCAACAGAAATTGCAATAGTTCAAAAAGGTAGTTCAATCACGAAAGCAAAAACAGTATCAGGTAAAATTCCGGTTGTTGCAGGTGGACAACAACCTGCATATTTTCACAATGTTGCAAACAGAAGCAAAAACATAATTACAGTTAGTGCTTCTGGCGCTTACGCTGGGTTCTTGAATTTTTGGGACACGGAAATTTTCGCATCGGACTGCACAACAATTAAATCTGCAAACGAAAGCGAAATTTCAACCGAGTTGCTTTACGAAATACTTAAAGTCATTCAAACAGAAATTTACAAACTACAAAGAGGACAGGCACAACCGCATGTTTACCCAAGAGACATTTCAAAAATAAAAATTCCTATTCCATCAAAGGCAGCCCAAAAAATAATTCTCAAAGAACTTGTAGAACTGGATAAGGACAAAGGAAAACTTTTAACAAAGGGAACATCGGTAAAAGATTTAGCAGAACTAATTCAAGCAGAGAAAAAGAAAATAATTATCAAGCACTCATTTAAAAAAACAAAGAAGTAAACATGATTATGCCAACACGTTTGCAAGCACATTTTAATTTTTTCCAAACGCACAAGCCAATGCAAAAAAAATGAAAAAGAGCTTGCAAGCCAACGCACTACACTGACCAAAATGGACAGACTACTAACGATAGAAAAGAACAACGAAGGCATAACAGCACCTACAAGAAATTGGCGGTTCAGTGGTTCAATGAAACTTTGTGCTTCGTATCAAGTTTTGTGGTGGCAGAAAGTTTTGAGCTTCGAATCGCCAACTTCTTGTAGCTGCCAAACGTTATAGGAAATCTTACCGAACTGAACGAATTAATTTTATACTTAAAAACCGAACAAAATGGAGGATTTAAAATTTTATGTACTTACTAAAAAAGTAACAATTGACCCTTTCAAGCAAGGTGGTCTATCGAAAGAAGAGATAAATATTGACAAACTTAAATCAGACACATTTGCAAATACTCAAGAAGTTCTAAGGTTTGACAAATATAAAATAGATAAAGATTCCATAAAGACCGAAGTGATTAATGGAGAACTTTATGTTGTAATGTTAGCCTTTTACGATAGCACAGCCAGCTAGACATTGTAAAGCTTGCATTAAATAGTATTTTGCTTCTTGATATGTAAGACCCTTTAGACTTTCTAACAGAGCATTAACTTTTTCTTGTTCTACCATAATACAAATGTAAGTAGTCTTTCTAATGTATTTTGGTTAGGGTAGCTTACCAAACTTTGTGGTTAGAAAAATTTGCAGGGTTGAAATATATTAACGTATTTTATCTAATATAAAAACTGAACAAAATGGAAGAACAAATTGAAACATTAACAGACGTAATTGAAAATCTTGACATTCGTGTTGACCAATTAAGTACTGACCTACAGCACACAAGAGAAGAATTTAGAAAAAGTCGTGAAGAAATGGAAACCTTGCGAAGACGGATTAGCGACCTTATTGACGTACTGATTGAGCAAGACAGATAATCGTTTCTAACTTGTGCTGGCTTGTCGCTTGTCTAATCATTTGTAGTTTTACCGAACTTTGTAAGTCAGAATTTAAAAGTATTTTTACTTTATCAAGTGACTTGTTTTCCAAATTAGAAATATCACTGTTAATCTTAGTAAGTGCTTTAAGTTCCATATGTTGTGTTTTAATTTAAACAAAGATAATTAACATATTTAATCATATTTCACATGGCTCTAATTACAAAAACTTATAAACTACTGTTGCTAATACCTGTGTCGGTAGGGTTACAAATAGGGGTGATAAAGTGCTTAAATTTCGTTTATGAATGGGGTCTAAACTATAGTTTATTGGTAGCACTTATCTTTACACTAATTTTATCTGTCGGCTTTTCTACAATTGTGGGTACTTTTTTTATTTATTTTAGCCGTAGAGATTATGAAATTTCAATTTATAGTTTTACTCCTATTTTAGCAGTCTGCCTTTACTATTCGGTATTTGTTTTTGGTTTTATTTGGTTAACTGCTTTAATATTGTTTTATCCTTTTATGTATTTAGGTGGTATAAGACATCACTTAATAAACGATTTGGGTTATCAACTGCATATTCAAATAGAACGGGAATCCGAGAGGAACAGACAACTTTTAAAAGAATTATTGGAAATTGAAAAAGAGGATATTTAATACTAAACAAAATGGCAAAGAAAGACGAACAAACAAGCAAAAAAATTGCAAGCATCGCATCTAAATTATTAAAGGACAAGGAAAGTAAAACGGATGTTAAAAAGGTTTCCGCTTCTGCACTTACGCAAGCTTCTGACAAACCTAAGAAGGAGAAGGTAGTAAAGAAGTGATGTTAATAGTTTTGGTTATACAGCATTTTGGTATGGACATTATTCCTGTTCCTTGAAATAGTGAAGTATTTGTTTCGTCTGCTATATGTGGTACTATTGTGTAATGGGTAGCTTTGTCTTCAATGACCCAACCTATGCTTTGGTGTGTTGGCAGTTCTGCTTCATAATCTGAAATATCAGCCCACGTTCTGCTATTGCCGACCTGACTGTCTAACCATTCGATATAAATTAAATCTTCCTTTCTCATTAAACAAATATACGTCCCGAACTTCATGTATTTTGGGGGTGGTTAGCTGACAATCTGAACTTATGAAAAAATCTTTAAAAGTATTATTAGTAATCCCAATAACCATATTGGCGTATCTATTTGGATATTTATCAATGTACTACTCTCAATTGGTAATTATTAAACTTCTGTTTGGCGGCGATATTGACAAGGGTTTTAGTGTATTTTCTTTCCCCCTTTTGTGTAGTGGTGGTGGTATGGTAATGGCTGTAGTTGCTGGTACATTATTCTCTCCATTATCTAATCTAAGTTCATTAAAAATTTTTCTGTTTATTTTGGGCTTAATGTGTCTGTTAAGTATTGTACCAATATTTTCTAACGGTTATAGTATTCGTCCCATAGCTGAAATTGTAGGACTTACAACAGGCTATTTAATTGCCCGAACAGTTATACTAAAGGAATTTTCAGATAAGGACATCTAAGCTCACCACCTTTTGAAATTATGAAAGAATTAGACAGTAGGGTATTCAAAATACTTGAATTTTTATCGAAAGCTGAATATGGGATTAAGAGTGATATATTACCAATTATGGTTGAAATGTTCCCAATAATTAATGTGAATGACGAACAAGAGCGTAATATTAAGTGCCATAACGTTAAACTTTTTTATGAGAAATTAATTTCAGATAAGCTTATAGATGCTCGTCCAGACGGTTTAAGTTCACTTGGAATTGGTAATTTTGGTAATTATAATTGGCTGAACCACTTACAACCTATAAACGCCTATATTACTGAAAAAGGTAGTAAGGTTTTAGAAAAAGAACATCAGCGTTTACGAAATCTCTCTATAACTAACCAGCAATCCAAAAATAATGAAAGACCTATAAAGAAGTTCCTGCTAAAATGGAGAGCCACATATTCGGCAAGAAGGTTGTTATTTGACGCAATTGAGATAGCTATAATGATATTCGGTGTCATCATTGCTTATTTAACATTTACTCGTTGACAACTTTTAATAGGTGCGACCTTAACTTGTGGACAGGAAAAAGACTTCCTATAACAGCTAAGGTTTCGTTGGGCTCGGAGAGCCAACAATGAAACCGTGGTTGGACGGAACCGTACACATTCACATTTATTATGGGTTTATCGTTCTCAGATTTCTGTTGTTTAAATCGATATTAGCGATTTCAATTTTTGCAGGTAGACTAAACTCATCATTTTCTCTCCATTTCCGATATACAGTCGCATAAAATCTCTTATCCATCCCGCCAATTAGCGGAATAGGGGAAACGTATTTTGGGTAATACCGATGTAACAAGCAAGTGGACCTAAAAACAACATTTTCATTATCTTTACAGAAAAGTGCTTGAATGAAACAAAGAATTTATATGGATACTTCTGTTATTGATGTTTTCTCTCAAAAACATTAAATTTTAAAGTCAATATTCAGGATTTTAATATATTATGGATATAAATGGAAAATAGGTCGGCGTCAAATCATTCGGCATCCTGTTTCGAACTTAAGGGTGTTAAATAAGTTTATATCAACCACAATAACATTGTAGTACAAAGTACACTTTCTATAGGAATGAGGATTGGAACATATTTGAAATTTTATTCTACTTCAGGTTTATATCCCTCATGCTTACTCAGAATAACGGCTACATTCGTCAACAGTATACCATAAATTACTTTTGAACAAATATCTGCTACCGTATAGGTAATCTGTCGTCCAACAACCCCGGATTCGTTAAAAAATCCTCCTTCAATTCCGAGTAAATGCGGCATCAGGTAGGCACCTGGGTACAACATCCAAGATACTAGAAATAAAACCCATATAGAATTCAAGGTTTGCTGAGCTTTGAGAGGAATACCCTCTTTTCCCTCGTTAATTACTTTTTTCATCAAGTATAGGATATGGATAAAAAACAGGGTTGAGATTGCTCCCCAAACCGCAAACGCTACTAAGTTTGTAACTTCGTAAAACTGGCCAATATATCCGGTAATGATCATCCCTGCGCCTGAAAACCAGAACTGATTACGAATACTACTGAAGCTAGAGCGTTTTAGCGTGATAACAAACAAGATTTGAAACAGCAACATGGGTACATCAATAAGCCAATTAAGGTATCGGTAACCGTTATTAAACAAATCGGAGCCATTTCCTAAGTAATATCTACCCCTTTCTATATCAAACTTAAAGCTACTGGTCCAGTTGTTTGCCTGTACGTATAGCAACAGAAAAGCTGATACCATAACCACCACCGAGAGTATGGATGACATCCGGTATTTGGGCGCAACGCCCTTAATAGCAAGTACAAAATAAAAAAGTGCCGCCAGCATTACTGCATAACTGAGTGTAAGCACATGGGCTACCATTTGGTAAGCCATCTCGCTAAATCCTTGTTCCAAACCTATGTAGTTTTCAAAAGTCGAGTTTCCTAAATTATCCATCTTATTTTACATTTATTTAAATAATGTGTTCTTTTTTATAAACGTTGGTCAAGATTTTTTAATTTCTTAACCCATTTGATATCGTAGTGAATTGTTTTGTTAAGGGCTATTAGAGCTAAGCTTTAGGCTAACTCATTCAATTTTTTTTTTGTAAAACATTTCAGACGACCTAAATACATCTGACAACTTTAAAATTATTTCAGGGTTTGGTGGATCAGACGAAATAACAATAACAGCGATGGAGATTCCTTTTTCTTCATTGACAAATTTTAATAAGTTAGACTCAATGTTGTATGAAACTTTAGAAACACAATTAAATAAATTAGTTCAATGACAATGTGGTATTCAGACAGGAATTTAACGACAAAAAAAGAAGCCCGAACGCATAACAGGCGTTTGGCAAAAGTGGCGGTTCAGTAATCCGCAAACACATTTGTGGTTAATCAAAGTTTGGTTCTTAGCATCAACATTTGTGTTGAAAATCGCCACCTTCGCCAAGCGCCAAAACGTTAGCACCAATACTACTCGACAAAATCTACTTTTCTGAAGGAAAAATAAGTATTGCTTTTTAGTAACTTATAAGTTACCTTTGATTGATGAAAGTTAGGGAAGTCATAGCCTTTAAAGATTATTTCGAAAGTTTTTTAAAAACTCAACCTCAAAAGGTTCAGGACAAAATTTTCAAGATAATCGAAGCTATCGAAACCCTTGAAAGAGTTCCTACAAATTATCTTAAATTTCTTGTAGGAACTAAAGGACTTTACGAAGCAAGAATTCAATTGGGTTCTAACATTTGGCGTGTGTTCTGTTTTTTCGACAACGAAAAACTTGTTATTTTACTGAACGGTTTCCAGAAGAAAACACAAAAGACACCAAAGAACGAAATTGAAAAAGCTTTAAAATTGATGACTGAATATCACGACCAAAAAAGGAAAGAAAATGGAAACTAAAAGCTGGAAAGAAATCAAAAATAACGTTTACGGAATTAAGGGAACTGACCGAAGGGACGAACTTGAAAGAGATTTTGAAAGTTTTAAGATTGGTGTGCTTTTAAGAAAAGCAAGGGAAGACAAGCATCTAACACAATCTGAATTAGCCGACCTTGTTAACCGTAAACGAGAATATATTTCTAGAATTGAAAATAATGGAAGCAATCTGACCTTGAAAACTTTGTTTGACATTGTTGAAAAAGGCTTGGGCGGAAAAGTAAATATTTCCATTGAACTGTAGAAAAGCACTAATGATAATAGCAAATTTGTTCAAAAATGGCTGACGGTGGTTCACGTTAATTAATCAGTTATTTACTTAATTTAATGCGGTGTGAAAATAGTTCTGCATTAATGCCATTTCTGCACAAATTTACCAACCGTTATGCCTCACTGTAAAAAGACAGCCGACCGCACAAATGGCACATTTGGTTTTTGCCGACACTCAGCCCAAAGCTGAAAAACCAAAAGAGCCATTTTTTGCCAACGCAACGACAGAAAAAACTAATTTTGGAATGGAAAATTTGAGAACAGAATAAATGACACTAGACCAATATATTGACAACATAAATAAACGCTTCAAACTTGGTAATGCGACCGAGCATACTTTTCGTGGCGACCTGCAACAACTTTTAGAAAGTTTAATGCCTGACATCAGGGCGACCAACGAACCCAAAAGATAATCTTGTAGAGCACCCGACTACATTCTGACCAAAAAAGAAATTCCAGTAGGTTTTATTGAAGCGAAAGACATAGGCGACAAAGACCTTGAAGGAGATAAGAAAACTGGAAACAAAGAATAGTTTGACCGTTATAGAGCTTCATTAAATAACCTCATATTTACCGATTATCTAGACTTCCATTTATACATTGACGGAATTTTTATTACAAAAATTGCAATTGCTGAAATACAAAACAGCTATTCTATTTTTTAATTTAGCATACATCTCCAAAAAATATAGTACGAAAAAAAAGGAGACCGTTTGGTCTCCTTTTCAATAAAAAGAATCAATCTCAGTTAAAAAGCATACACTAATGCTAAAGAAAACTGAGATGCTGATTTAGTTGCTACTCCATTACCATCAACAAAACCAAAAGTATTAGTTTTAGCATTATCTAATCTAAATTCTGGTATAAAAGTTAAACCTCCGCTTTTTAAATTTGCAGTAAAAGTTAAAGCTGTAATAGTCTCATCGCCAGAGTTCTTTTTGAATTTGAAACTTTCGCCTCTTAATCCTAAAGCAAAACCATCTGTAACAGCTACAGAGGGATAAATTGCTATACCAGAATATCCTACGTCTGTACCATTAGTGAAATCTGCAGCGTTTAAACCTAATTTAAATTTCTCTGTAATTTGGTAAGCTGTTGTTAAATCATAAATTGTACCTGATGCAGAACCAGATGCAAAATTAAGGTATGCCGACCAATCTTCTACAGGTGTTAGCGTAAGTTGTGCACCAAATGTATTTAATCCCAATGAAGGATTTGCTACGTAAGAATTCCAAGTATCTTGAAATAAACCAGCCATTATTCCAACCTTATCTGATATGGCGAAATTTGCTTTAATACCTGCATTTTGGAACGGACCATTGGTAAACAAATAAGATGTTGAGTAATGAAAATTTCCTACTGGAGAAATTACTTCGTAACCTACAAATGTACCCATGTAACCAGCTGTCATGCTAAATTTATCTGTAAAAGCATAAGTCGCATATAAGTTTTGGATGTTGAAAGATGAACCAGCTGGATCTGCATCTGGAATAGACTGACCTTGACCTCTAGGACCAAAAGAAATTTCACCTACAAAAGATGCTTTTCCCGTCGTTTTCTTTAAGGCAATGTCTAGCATACCTAAAGAAAGTGAATTTTGATCTGATGCAAAGCTGGTACCTATATTTCCAGTTTTAGCAAAATCGTATTTCCAGTAAGCATCTGCAGAACCAGAGATTTCAAGTGGAGTAGACGTAGAGTCTGTCTGCGCTTGGGCAGTAAATGCTAATGCTGATGCAGCAACTAATGTCAATAATTGTTTTTTCATTATATTTTGTTTAGGGTTGTTAGATTGTTTATTTATTTATTTATCTAGATTTTATTTAAAAATTCTCCGTTAGAACTGAGTCCTTACGAGAAGTTTTTATTTGGACTTTATTACCAACTATTGAAGTGGTATAAGCATGTACTCCGTGTTCGTGAATATCAAGACCTTCTGTCTCTTCCTCGACAGATACTCTAATACCCATAGTATATTTTAAGATTGCAAAAATGATAAATGAAGCACTAAAAGCGGCAGCTCCGTATACAGCTATACCTTTTAATTGAGCAACAAAGCTCATATCTGTACCCCAAATACCTACGGCTAAAGTTCCCCATACGCCACAAACTAAATGAACAGGAACAGCACCTACGACATCATCTAATTTGATTTTTTCTAAAAATTGTACAGCAAGAACAACTAAAATACCAGCTATAAAACCGATGTAAATAGATTCCATTGGAGAAACAACATCTGCACCAGCAGTAATACCTACTAAACCAGCAAGAATACCGTTTAATACCATCCCGTAATCATAAGTTTTTAATAAAATAGTAGCCAATATAAATGCACCTACTGCACCAGCACAAGCACCTAAAGTTGTATTGGTTAAAACTAAAGAAGTTAAAGCAGGGTCTGACGATAATACAGAACCACCGTTAAAACCAAACCAGCCTAACCATAATATAAAAACACCAATGGTAGCAAAGGCTAAGTTTGAAGCTGGGAATGGATTTCCTTTTCCTGCAAACCTACCAATACGTGGGCCTAATAATATAATACCAGCTAAAGCGCCCCAGCCACCTACAGAGTGAACTAAAGTAGAACCAGCAAAATCATGGAAGCCCCAAGAAGAAACCATTCCTGCTCCCCACTGCCAGCTACCACATATAGGATAAACTACGCCGACAAAGAAAATGGTAAAAATTAAATAAGCGCTAAATTTAATACGTTCTGCTACAGCTCCAGAAACAATTGTTGCTGTAGTTGCAGCAAACATAGCTTGGAACAAGAAATCTGTATAATAAGGATAACCGGCTGCATAAGCTGCAGTTCCTCCACCTTCTGGTAATGATAAGCCGAAACCAGCAAAACCAAACCAGCCCGGTACATCACCAAAACCAGGATACATTAAATTAAATCCACATAAAGCATACAATAAAATACCAATTACAGGAGTAATTGCATTTTTAAATAGAATGTTAACCGTGTTTTTGGTTTGAGAGAATCCAGCCTCTACAGACGCAAATCCAAGGTTCATGATGAACACTAAGGCAGCACATACCATCATCCATACGTTACTGGCATTCATAAATACTTCTTTAGCTGCATCTGCGGTTGCGGCCACTTCTTGCATGGGCGCCAACATGGCTAAAACTGGTAACTTAAGCTGAGTTACGTCAGCAATTTGAGTTGTTAAAAAGGATAAATTCTGCATTTGTTAATTGTTTAGGATTTAGTTTGAATTAATATTTGTAATTTTTAGTTATTTTAACATTTAAAAATTAATAAAGAATTAAAATAAATAAGTTCGTTTTTGCAATGCCTAAAATGAAGTTTTTATGAAAAACAACAAAATTTATTATACATTTTTCATAATTTTTACCAAAAAGTTAAAACAATACCAATAATTATGAACAAAATTGATAAATTTTTAATAAAAAAGCTTTGATATTAAAGTATCTTTAAAAGAAATTAAAGAAAGAAACAGATAAAAAAGAGTGATTTTGATTTAAAAGTTGAAAAATTGTAACAAAACAGACTTATTATAGCGGATTTTTCAAAAAATTGAGATATTTTTGAGCTAATCATCAATAAAATTTTGAATAAATTTTACTTTTTGCTATAAAAGTTAATAAAAATGAATATTTTAGCCTAGTTTATATCAGATAACTCATATATATTTAATAATAACCTCATAAATACCCTAAACAATGTCAACTATTAGATTTCAAGCTTTACAACTCGTACTAGGTAGAACAGTACCTGAAGTTAAAGCACCCACTTCAAAAATTTCTGATTATTTCGGATGTAATGTTTTTGATAATTCAAAGATGAAAGACTATATGTCTAAGGAAGCTTTTCAGGCAATAGTAAGTGCTGGCGTAAGCGGCACCCCTATAACTAGAGAAGTGGCTGAAAACATTGCAACAGCGATGAAGTCTTGGGCAATGGGTAAAGGTGTTACTCATTATACACACTGGTTTCAACCATTAACTGGGACAACCGCAGAAAAGCATGATTCATTTTTTGAACCAGATTCTAATGGCATAGCTGTAGAGAAATTTTCTGGTGGTGCATTAGTGCAGCAAGAACCAGATGCATCTAGTTTCCCCAACGGCGGAATTAGAAGTACTTTCGAAGCTAGAGGTTATACTGCTTGGGATCCATCATCACCAGCATTTATATTTGGTAAAACTTTATGTATTCCAACAGTATTTGTTTCTTATACTGGCGAAGCTTTAGACTATAAGGCTCCTTTATTAAAAGCATTATCTGCCTTAGATAAAGCCGCGGTAGATGTTTGTCATTTATTTGATAAAGGCATTTCTAAAGTAAACGCATCTTTAGGTATAGAGCAAGAATATTTCTTGGTAGACCTTGCTTTATTTAACGCAAGACCAGATATGTTATTAACTGGTAGATCATTATTTGGACATTCTTCTGCTAAAAATCAACAATTAGACGATCATTATTTTGGCTCTATTCCAGAGCGAGTTCTTGCTTACATGCAAGATTTCGAAACTGAAGCCTTAAAATTAGGTATTCCTTTAAAAACACGTCACAACGAAGTTGCACCATCTCAATTTGAGTGCGCTCCTATATATGAAGAAATCAATTTAGCTATTGATCACAATCAATTGTTAATGGATTTGATGGATAAGGTTGCCAAAAGACATCATTTTAAAGTTCTTTTGCATGAGAAACCTTACGCAGGAATTAATGGATCTGGAAAGCATAATAACTGGTCTTTAATCACAGATACTGGTAAAAATTTATTAGCTCCAGGAAAAACGCCTAAAAACAACTTGATGTTCTTAACATTCTTTGTTAATACTGTAAAAGCAGTACACGAGCATTCAGATTTATTAAGAGCCTCTATTGCATCAGTAAATAACGACCACCGTTTAGGAGCAAACGAAGCACCGCCAGCAATTATATCTATTTTCTTAGGTTCTCAGTTAAACGATGTATTAGACGAAATTGAAACCTCTAGAATTAGTAAAAAAGCGAAGGAAGAAAGTACAATGTGGCACAGCATTCCTAAAATTCCTACTATCTTATTAGATAATACAGATAGAAACCGAACTTCACCATTTGCTTTTACTGGAAACAAATTCGAGTTAAGAGCTGTAGGTTCTTCCGCTAACTCTTCTAACCCAATGACTGTTTTAAACATGATTATGGCAGAACAGCTAGTTAAGTTTAAAGCAGAAGTTGAAAAACTACTTAAAAAAGGAGAAAAGAAAGATGTTGCCATTTTAACCATTCTTAAGAAATACATTAAGGAATCTAAAAATATCCGTTTTGAAGGAAATGGATATAGTGATGAATGGGCAGCAGAAGCAGAAGCAAGAGGTTTGTCTAACATTAAAACTACTCCAAAGGCTTTAGATGCTTTAATTTCTGAAAAATCTACCAAATTATTTAAAGATACTGGTGTATTTAGCGAAAGAGAAGCTCATGCTCGACATGAAATATTATTAGAAGACTATTACAAGAAACTTCAAATCGAAGCCAGAGTAATTGGCGATATGGTTACCAATGTGATCATTCCGGCAGCCATTAAATACCAAACTTCTATGATAGAGAATGTGAAAGGCTTAAAAGATATTGGCTTGGGAGAAGAAACTTATTCTGTTCAAATGTACATCATTAAACAAATCTCAGAACATGTGAGTTTTATCAAGAAAAACGTTGAACAAATGGTTACTGAAAGAAAAGCAGCAAACGTAATTGAAGACGTTCGTGATAAGTCTATTGCTTATGACGAAAAAGTTAAAAGCTACTTTGAGCCAATTCGTTATCATGTAGATAAATTAGAGTTATTAGTAGATGACAACATTTGGCCTTTACCAAAATTTAGAGAATTATTATTTATTAAATAGGTAAATAATAAGTGAATTAATAAAAAAGCCGTTTCAATTCATTTGAAACGGCTTTTTTATTTTTGGACTAGTTTATTAGCCAATAGATGAAATAGCATTCATTTGAAAGAGTAAGTAATTAATCTTCATTAATCACGTCAATAATATTGGGATAGGTGTTGGCTCTTATAATTCGCCAATCTTGTTTTGCAAACCATTTAACTTCTGTAATACCTTCCTCTATTTGTGGTTTAAGTTTTTGATTTCCTTTGGCATGCATGGTATACCAATGAGATATTTTCAATACAACTTTCCCCTTTAGCTCATAAATATGGTAGGTTTTCAAAAGCTTTTTATCTAGCTTTTTAACTTTTATACCACACTCCTCCTCTACCTCCCTCACAGCGGCATCTTTCTTTTTTTCATTTAATTCTAATTTACCTTTTGGTAAATCCCATTTACCATTTCGTTTAATAAAAAGGTATTTCCCTTCTTCATTTACTACAAAACCACCTGCAGCTTCAATAATTCTGAGCTCACTTTTAATAGCTTTAAAAAGCTTTTTAGGATTTTCAGTTATTAGGTAAAATAAGGATTTAGGGTTATTACCTAAAGATTGATAAAAATTTAAAAAATCAAAATCTTGTGCTTCAATAAGTTGATAATCCGAGGTCTCTTTAGGACTATCAGAAGTTATAATTAAAGCCTTTTGGTTAATATAAATATTGTATTTTTGCGCCATGTACAATAAAAGTGAGATTGAACTGAAAATTGCTGAGTTTCTGTTACAAATAAAAGCAATTAAATTACAACCTACTAATCCTTTTACATGGGCTTCTGGTTTAAAGTCGCCAATATACTGCGATAATCGTATAACACTTTCTCACCCTACCATAAGAACTTATATACGCCAAAAATTAGCCGAGCTTGTACAAGAAGAATTTGGTAGCGCTAGTGTTATTGCTGGCGTAGCCACTGCGGGTATCCCGCAAGGTGTTTTAGTAGCACAAGAATTAGGTTTACCTTTCATTTACGTAAGAAGCCAAGCTAAAGAACACGGCACTCAAAGCTTAATAGAAGGCGAAATAAACCCAGGTCAACGCGTAATTGTAGTAGAAGATTTAATTTCTACTGGCCAAAGCAGCATAAAAGCCATTCATGCATTAAGAGACGCAGGATACGAGGTTGCCGGTTTAGTCGCGATTTTTTCTTACGGATTAGATATTGCAACAAAAAACTTTGCAGATGCTAAATGTAGATTCTCTACTTTATCAAATTATGCTGCATTAATTAATTATGCTGCCGAGCATCACTTTATTCAAAAAGATGATGTAAATGTTTTAAATGATTGGAGAAATAGTCCCGAAAACTGGAATTTACAATACGAATCTAAAAATTAGTAAAATGACAAATTTTGAAAGTAAAGTTAACCTTTCATCAGACATCAATAAAGTATATGCTTTTTTAAGTGATTTAAATAATCATAAAAAATTAATGCCCCAAAATATTAACAATTGGAGCAGCACAACAGATGAAGCTCGTTTTACGATACAAAACATGTCTAAATTAGCTTTAAAAGTATCATCTAGAGTAGAAAATCAAGAAATTAACATTATACCAGCAGAAGAAGCTCCTTTTGCAATAGAAATGAAATGGCTAATTAGCCAAAATGGAACAGAAACAGAAGCTAAACTCATTGTTTCTGCCGAACTAAACATGATGATGAAAATGCTTGCCAGTACACCTTTGCAAAAGCTAGTAGATCATCAAACCGCTTCCTTAAAAGATATTTTATAGTAAATGAAATGGGGATTAAGAATTTTTGGCCTTTTAGATGCCATCACATTCTTAATTTTTATATCCGCTAAAGTTAATTTCCTTTTAAACACATTTTACCTTTCCTATTCTCTAAGCGACAAAATTGGAGCTATTTGGGAAGTATTGATTCTATTACTATTCATAATCACAGGAATTTTACTTTGGTTTAAACCAAAATTAGGTCTTTCGTTTAGCTTCTTATTAATTCCATTTAGAATAATATTTCTTTATTTCAGTTTAGATTTTTTAAGTTTTGCAACCTATTACTTGGGATATATTGAGTTTATCTCTACTCCTATTTTTAATCAATTTTGGTTTTACGTCTTATTAACTACAGAGATTACAAGATATACCTTTTCATTTTATTGGTATTATAAATTGAAGGAGGATTAAAATTGATTTAATCAACCTTTCCGCCAAACAAGTTTTAGATGTAATGTATTCTGTTTGGTAAAATATTCCATTAATTTTATGGAATACAAGTCCTTTAGTTCATCATTAATCTTGTCGGCTACAGGTCTAATTTTTTTGTATATAAGTCAATTATTTATCTTGGATAATCTTTTTAGACTTCATATTCTAAAATTTTTTTAGCGTTTTAATCTCTAAAATTTCATGTTTTATTTAGATTTGTATTAACATATTTTTAAGTCATATCCTGTAATTAGACTATAACCTTATTACCTAAAAAACAAGTTTCTATTGTAGTCTTATTACCTTCTATTGCCAGTTTAAATATTTAACAACTATTCAGACTTTTATATTTATTCAGAAATAATCAAAAGAAAAATTCTTCAAAATTATTTGGATATAGATTAATATGATTAACTAAAAGTAATATGTTTCGACTGTAAAAGATTTATTTGTAATTTTACGTAAATATTTCAGTTATGGAAGAAAATTTTAAGTCTTTAGAAAAATATAACTTTTGGAAAAATAATCTGCCCCAATTAGGTTTTTTACGTGAAAGTTATTTAAAAAAAATATTTGGATACATTGATAACAAACTTGTTAAAGTTTTAGTAGGGCAAAGACGAAGTGGTAAAAGCTATATACTTCGTCAGATAGCAAATGAATTGATAAAGAACGGTGTTGATCCTAAAAATATCTTTTACATCAACAAAGAATTTATAAACTTCGATTTTTTAAACCATTATAAGGATTTAGAAGATTTACTAAACTTTTATAAATCAAAATTAAAACCATTAGGTAAAATATATTTATTTATAGACGAAATACAAAACATAGCAGAATGGGAAAGGTTCGTGAATTCACACTCACAAGATTATACCGAGAATTTTGAGATTTTTATTAGCGGTTCTAATTCTAATATGCTTTCAGGCGAATTAGCAACATTACTTTCTGGCCGTTATGTAAGTTTTGAAATTTTTCCTTTTAGTTTTGAGGAATACATAGGCATAACCCAGCAATTAATTAACAAGCAAAGTTACATAGCATACATGGAAAGTGGTGGCTTGCCTGAGCTTTTTGTACTACCAAATAATGAAACCAAAAGACATTATGTATCTTCAATAAAAGATACCGTATTACTTAAAGATATTATTCAAAGGTATGCTATCAAAGACGCAAAATTATTGGAAGATATTTTTGTTTATCTGGTTAACAATGCTTCAAACTTAATGTCGGTTAATAATATAGCTAACTTTCTAAAAAGTAATGGTAGAAAAACCACCTATGATACTGTAGCCAATTACATCAATTATATTGAAGAAACTTTTATTATACATAAAGTCCTACGATATGACATCAAAGGAAAAGAAACTTTATTGGGTAACGGAAAGTATTATTGTAATGATTTAGCCTACAAAAACTATTTATACAGCGGGTTTGGTTATGGTATTGGTTACCTATTAGAAAATTTAATTTATCTAGAGCTGAGACGCAACGGTTTTGAAGTATACGTTGGTGTAATACCTCATAAAGAAATAGATTTTGTAGCAAAAAAAGAAGATAAAATACTTTATATACAAAGTTCCTATTTGTTATTTGATGAGGAAACCATCAAAAGAGAATTTTCTGCTTTAGAAGCTATTACAGATAATTATGAGAAAATAGTAGTGACTTTAGACGACGTAACTTTTCCTCAGCAACAAGGCATAAAGCATTTACAAGCGTGGCAACTACACAATTATTTAAAAAATTGGTAGCATATTAAATTTTTGATGACTGAGAAAATAATAAAACTCAATTCTTTTGTTTATTTATTTAAAAATTAAAATTAGTGATTTAAATTATCTAGTAATAAGCTGAAATTTTGACAGTTAATTTTTAACCAGTTAGACAAAAATTCCCTTGTAATCAGCTATTTATGACATTAGTCACATTTAATATTTAAACCTTTCTTTGGTTTTATTTTTGTGCATCAATACTCGAGGAAAAAAATTATGAACTTTAACAATTTCACTATAAAAGCACAAGAAGCAGTACAAAAAGCTTCAGAAATAGCCGTGGGCTTTCAACAACAGGCTGTAGAAAATGCGCATTTATTAAAAGCACTTTTGTCTGTTGATGAAAATGTGGTTGGATATATTTTAAAAAAACTAAACGTAAACATCAATAGATTAAATCTTTCATTAGACGAGCAAATTGCAAGCTTCCCTAAAGTAAGCGGTTCTAATGTTTATTTATCTAATGCTGCAAATTCTACTTTGCAAAAAGCAACCAGCTACTTAAAAGAGTTTAAAGATCAATTTGTATCGGTAGAACATTTATTATTAGGAATATTAGCCGCAAACGATAAAACATCAGCTTTGCTAAAAGACCAAGGTGTAACAGATAAAGACTTAAAAAAAGCAATCTTAGCTTTAAGAGGAGATGCTAAAGTAACCGATCAAAATGCCGAAGCAAGCTATCAGGCATTGAATAAATATGCCCGTAATTTAAACGAATATGCCGAATCTGGTAAACTCGACCCTGTAATTGGTCGTGATGAGGAGATTAGGAGGGTGATGCAAATTCTTTCTAGGCGTACAAAAAATAATCCCATTTTAATTGGCGAACCTGGCGTAGGTAAAACTGCCATTGCAGAAGGTATTGCTTTTAGAATTATTAAAGGTGATGTTCCCGAAAATTTAAAATCTAAAGTGGTTTACTCTTTAGACATGGGAGCTTTGATAGCTGGAGCTAAGTATAAAGGCGAATTTGAAGAACGCTTAAAAGCGGTAATTAAAGAGGTGAGCGATAGCGATGGAGAAACCATCTTATTTATTGATGAAATACACACTTTAGTTGGAGCAGGTGGTGGAGAAGGCGCTATGGATGCTGCAAATATTTTAAAACCCGCTTTAGCAAGAGGCGAATTAAGAGCAATTGGTGCAACTACTTTAAACGAGTATCAAAAGTATTTAGAGAAAGACAAAGCTTTAGAACGTAGGTTTCAGAAAGTAATGGTAGAAGAACCAAATACGGTAGATGCCATTTCTATTTTAAGAGGCTTGAAAGAACGATACGAAACTCACCATAAAGTAAGGATTAAAGACGAAGCCATTATTTCTGCTGTAGAATTATCTCAACGTTATATTTCTGACCGCTATTTACCCGATAAAGCCATTGATTTAATGGACGAAGCTGCTTCTAAACTAAGAATGGAAATGGATTCTGTGCCAGAGGTGGTAGATGAATTGGACAGAAAAATAATGCAACTAGAAATAGAACGCGAAGCTATAAAAAGAGAAAAAAACGAAAGAAAAGTAAGCGATTTATCTCAGGAAATAGCCGATTTAAGTTCGGAAAGGAATGAATTAAGAGCCAAATGGCAAGGCGAAAAAGATTTAGTCGATAATTTAAACTCAAAAATAGAGTCTATTGAAGATTTAAAATTAGAAGCAGAACAAGCAGAGCGAGCTGGAGATTATGGTAAAGTTGCCGAAATACGCTATGGCCGAATAAAAGAAACTCAAGAGGAAGTAAATAAATTAAAAGCCGAGCTAGAAAGTAAAACTACGGATAGCAGAATGCTAAAAGAAGAAGTTACTTCTGAAGATATTGCTGGTGTGGTAGCTAGGTGGACAGGGATTCCTGTAAATAAATTAGTGGCTAGCGAGCGAGATAAATTATTAAACTTAGAAGACGAGTTACACAAAAGAGTAGCAGGACAATCTGAGGCAATTGAAGCTTTATCTGATGCGATACGTAGATCTAGAGCCGGTTTATCTGACCAAAAGAAACCCTTAGGATCTTTTATTTTCTTAGGAACAACGGGTGTTGGTAAAACAGAATTGGCTAAGGCTTTAGCCGAGTTTTTGTTTAACGATGAACAGAACATGGTGAGAATTGATATGAGTGAATATCAAGAACGCCATGCGGTGAGTAGGTTAATTGGTGCGCCTCCGGGATATGTTGGTTATGATGAAGGCGGACAGCTGACAGAAGCCGTTAGAAGAAAACCATATTCGGTTATTTTGTTAGATGAAATTGAAAAAGCGCACCCAGATGTATTTAATATCTTGTTACAAGTATTAGATGATGGAAGATTAACTGATAATAAAGGCAGAGTGGTGAATTTTAAAAACACCATCATCATCATGACTTCAAATATTGGTTCTAACCTGATACAAGATAACTTCACACTATTAAATGATGATAACCGTGATGAAGTCATTGCAAGAACTAAAAATCAGGTTTTTGAATTGTTAAAAAAATCCATGCGTCCAGAGTTTTTAAACCGTATTGATGAAATCATCATGTTTACACCGTTAAACAGGAACGAAATTAGAGCTATTGTTCAACTGCAATTTGCTGGTGTACAACATTCTTTATTAGAAATGGGCGTTACTATAACGGCAACAGAAGAAGCTCTAGATTGGTTAGCAGAATTAGGTTACGATCCACAGTTTGGTGCCCGCCCGTTAAAAAGGGTAATTCAAAAACGTATTTTAAACGAACTTTCTAAGCAAATTTTAGGTGGAGCTGTAAATAGGGATAGCCAAATTAAGTTAGATGTTTTCGATCATCAATTTGTATTTATGAATGCAGAAAAGGATATAGTATCCTAAATATAAAATATCAATATTAAAGACAGCCATTTAAGATTTTAAGTGGCTGTTTTTATTTAAAAATATTTATACCGCATTACAATTAAACAATCTTTTAAATTAAAACCTATTCATGAATTTTGTGAGCTCTGAGGTTTTTTACTTTTTAAAAAGTAATCTATTATAAAAGGACTTATTATTTTTTACCTTGTAATTTATATTTCACAAATAAATAGCATGATAATAAATAATATATTTAAAGCTGATGCAGTAGAAACGATAACATCTAGAATTAAGAAATTAAATCAAGATAGTCAGCCACAATGGGGTAAAATGAATGTTGCACAAATGCTTGCGCATTTAAACATAACCTATGAAATGGTTTTTACCAATAAACACCCAAAGCCAAAAGGGTTGATGAAAATAATTCTAAAATTATTTATCAAAAAGCTAGTTACAGGAGACAAACCTTATAAAAAAAGTTCGCAAACGGCCCCAGCATTTATAATTAGCGATACCAGAGATTTTAACAAAGAGCAAGAAAGGTTAATTGCACATATTAATCAGGTTAACGATTTGGGAGAAAAACATTTTGAAGGAAAAGAATCGCTTTCTTTTGGTAGATTAACTGTTGGCGAATGGAACAATATGTTTTATAAACATTTAAACCATCACTTAGAACAGTTTGGAGTGTGAATTTAAGTAAAGTCCCTATTGCATTAATATATAGCCGATTATTATTTGGATTTGCAATTTTAGTTATAAGTTTTATAGATTTAGATGGATACGCTATAATTGCTTGTGTTTTAATTACGCTTGGTTTATTAAGCGATATTTTTGACGGAATTATTGCGAGAAAGCTTCATGTTTCTACAGAAAAATTAAGACGTTTAGACTCTACTGTTGACCAAATATTTTACCTCTGCATTGTACTGGCAAGCTATATCCATTGTCCAGATTTTTTTAAAAATCAAAAAATGGAGATTGGAATTATTTTAGCTATTGAAGCATTAGCCTATTTTGTTTGCTTTGTTAAGTTCAAAAAAGAGATTGCGTTTCATTCTATTGGAGCTAAAATTTGGTCGTTATTTTTGTTTGCACTACTTATTCAAATTACGTTTACTTGTTCTTCAAATATGATATTTCAATTGGTTTTTTGGATTGGAATAATTACGCGATTAGAAATTATAGCTATCACCTTAATTTTAAAAAATTGGACCAATGATATCCCTACTCTTTACCATGCTTTACAATTAAGAAAAGGAAAAGACATTAAAAGAAATAAGCTTTTTAATGGTTAAAGATTATTTCGGAAATCGATGTTTTAGTGGATGATAAGATTTTTGCGTTAAGGATAGCAGTGGATACCCGCCTCGAGCTTAAGGCCTGAACAGTATGAACGGATAGCTCCAAAGGAGTCACTTTGCGACCTGTGTAAACGCCCAAATCATTTATTTCAATTACATTATTTGATTTTATCAGATATAACCACGATTTAACTCACTTGTAAATATCGCGTTACGTTAAAAATTCACGCTATATTTTAATGCATATTTGGTAATAACAAACTATTCTAAATCTTTAAATATGATCAAGAAATTACTCCTAAGTTTTATTGTTACGGGATGCTTGTACAGCTCGGCATTTTCTCAAGATAATGTAAGCTATCAAACTCCGCCAAAAGAAATATCTGATTTATTGCTGGCTAAACCTACGCCATCTGTTAGTATTGATAGCAAAGCAGAGTGGATGTTATTTAGCGAACGTAATTCTTATCCATCTGTAGAAGAATTGGCTATGCCCGAGTATAGGATTGCTGGTTTGAGAATTAATCCAAATAATTATTCACCTAGCCGTCAGTCATTTATTAATAATTTTAGTTTAAAGAATATTAAAACTGGACAAAGTTTCCAAGTAACAGGTTTACCAAGTCCTTTGTTAGCCGGTGGCGCAAGTTGGAGCCCTTCAGAAACTAAAATAGTTTTTACTAATACAACACAAAACGGCGTTGATTTATATATGATAGATGTGGCTACTAAAAAAGCTACAAAAATTAATAAAACTTATTTAAATGCTGTTTTAGGAACAGGTGTAACTTGGTTAAACGATGAAACTATAATTTATAGAACGGTTACAAAACCAGCAAGTGCTGCGCCAGCAAAACCTTTAATGCCAAAAGGCCCTACGGTACAAGTAAATTTGGGTAAAACTGCACCAAGTGCTACTTATCAAGATTTAATTAAATCGCCTTATGACGAAAGTTTATTCGAGTTTTATGGCACATCGCAATTGGTAACAAATACTACAGGCGTAGAAACGCCAATTGGCAAACCTGCAATTTATACTGGTGCTGGATTATCTCCCGATAAAAAATATATGTTAACATACACGGTTAGAAAGCCATTTTCTTATTTGGTATCGGCAGGTGGTTTCCCTTCTACCATAACGATTACAGATTTAACAGGAAAAGCTATTAAAGTTTTGGCTCAATTGCCATCAAGAGAAGGTACACCATCTGGGTATGACAACATTCAAGATGTGCCACGTGGTTTTGATTGGAGAGATGACGAAGCTGCAACTATTACTTGGGCTAAACCTTTAGATGGCGGTTTAATTAAAAAAGATGTCCCTTTTCATGATGCTGTTTATGCACTATCTGCTCCGTTTACGGGTGCAGAGAAAGAATTATTTAAAACAGAAACCAGATACCGCGGCACACAATGGGGAAATGCAAACATTGCTTTAGTGCAAGAAGGTTTAAGAAGTAAGCAAACTAGTAAGGTTAGTACTTACAACCCAACAACAGGCAAATTAGAAGAGTTATATGCAAGAAATCAAACTGATGCCTACAATGCGCCCGGAAACCCGGTAACTACAAAAAACCAATATAATAGAGATGTTTTATTAACGATAGATAATGGAACAAAGTTGTTGATGAACAACACCACAGGAGCATCGCCAAAAGGAGATTTACCTTTCTTAGCTAAGTTTGATTTGGCTACCAAGCAAGGCGAAATTATTTGGAGATGCCAAGAAGGTACATACGAATTTGTGAGTGATGTTGTTGACCCTAACAAACTGGTTATTATCACTAGAAAAGAAGGCCAAACGGTTGTTCCAAACTACTTTTTAAAGAACTTAATGCTTAAAATAGCCGATAAACCATTAACAGATTTCACGAACCCTTACCCAGGGTTAGTAGGTGTTAGTAAAGAAAAAATAAGCTATAAAAGAGCAGATGGCATAGATTTAACTGGCGACTTATACCTACCAAAAGGTTATGACAAAGCAAAAGACGGACCTTTACCAACCATTATTTGGGCTTACCCAAGAGAGTTTAACTCGGCGGCAGATGCAGCCCAAGTTAGAGGTAGCGAGAACAGATTCACCACTTTGAGCTGGGCATCGCCAGTGTATTGGGTAACCCGTGGTTATGCAGTTTTAGACAACGCAGAGATGCCAATTGTTGCTGCCGATGGCAAAAAACCTAACGATACTTTTGTAGATCAGTTAGAAATGAACGCTAAAGCTGCAATTGGTAAATTAAGCGATATGGGCATTGGAGACAGAAATAGAATGGCTGTAGGCGGACATAGTTATGGTGCTTTTATGACAGCTAATTTATTAGCGCACACCAATTTATTTGCCGCTGGTATTGCCAGAAGTGGTGCTTATAACCGTACTTTAACTCCTTTTGGTTTCCAAAACGAAGAACGTACTTACTGGCAAGCACCAGAATTGTATGCTGCAATGAGTCCGTTTAGCTATGCCGATAAAATAAAGACTCCACTCCTACTAATTCATGGCGATAGCGATGATAACCCAGGTACTTTCCCTATTAACAGCGAGCGTTTATTTAATGCGATAAAAGGAAACGGTGGCACAGTAAGATTTGTGTTTTTACCTTACGAGGCGCACAGTTACCGCGGAAAAGAAAATATCTTACACATGCTTTACGAGCAAGATGCTTGGTTAGAAACTTATGTAAAGAATAAGATTAATTAAATTATTTGGGCATCCCGATAGCTATCGAGAAAACACGCTTTTCACAATATCTTTTTTTGCCATTTGCAAGATGGCAAGAAGCAAAAAAAGGATGCCGTTTCTCCTAGGGAGTCCTTTGGACAATTGTTAATGCACTTAAAGCGTCTCTACAAATAGAAGTTTAAATTTAAAAAATCCTTAGTAAAGTAATTTTACTGAGGATTTTTTATTTCAAAACTATAGGCAGTCCAGAAACCATAAATATAGCCTCATTAGCTTTTTGAGCTATAAACTGATTAGTCCATCCTTGTAAATCGGTAAATTTTCTACCACTTTCTGTATCGGCGTGTAAACCCATGCCTAACTCGTTAGAAATGATAATAAAGGTTGCACTTTGTGTAGAAAGTAAATCAATCTCTGACTTAATTTCAGTTAAAGCTTCTTCAATATTGTATTTACAATCCACATAAAAATTAGTCAGCCAAAGAGTAACACAATCAATCACCACGACCCTATTGCTAAAGTCTATTTTTGATGGATGTTTTTCTTCCTCTATGTTTTCCCAGCGTTCATCTCTATCTGCCTGATGACGTTTGATACGCTCATTAAAATCAGCATCCCAGTTTCTAGCTGTCGCCAAATAAATAGGATGATTTGAAAGTTGCAGCGCTAGACTTTGTGCATAAGCGCTTTTACCAGACCTTGCCCCTCCTGTGATGTAGTATATCATTTGAATTTAAAATTGATGATTTTAGATTTAAGATTAACTTTTAAAGTTGATTGACCATTCTATGAATTCCTTCTTTTAAAACTTTAGAATTGAAGTTAATGAGTAAACCCAATTTAAAGTGAGATAATTTAAATAAGTAAGTAATTGAGAATAATGAACAGGAATAAGCTTTTCTACCGATTTAACTTCTATAATTATTTTATCCTCTACCACTAAATCTAACCTAAATCCTACATCCATTTTCATTTCCTTGTAAGCGAATGGCATAGCGACTTGTTGTTTCACGTCAAATCTTGCTTCCCTTAAATCATAGGCTAAAGCATTTTCATAAACGGATTCTAATAAGCCAGGACCAATATTTTTATGAAGTTCAAGTGCGGTTCCAATGATATGGTAAGAAAGATTGTTTTCATTCATCCCCTAAATATATAAAACAATAAGATGAATGTTTTATTATTGAAAGAAATATCAAGAGAACTTAAAAGATTCAATCTTTAAAGACTTTATGTCTTTTGCGTAAAATCTTAGCGAGCTTTGCGTGAAACTTTTAAAACCTGCTTTTTCTTATAAAGTCTATTTTTCACGCAAAGAAAAATTAAGGAGACGCAAAGAGCGCAAAGCTTTTAGAATCGCTCTTGTAAATTGAAAAAACATCTTCGCTATTTACTTAATGTCTTAGAAAACTTTGAGTGAAACTTAACCAAGCATAATTTGAAACCTTAAAAATCATTAAGTGAGACTTTTCTCTGAAAAACTCATCTTTTTTAAACCAAAAAAAGCGGTGATAAATCACCGCTCTTAAATATATTTTAATGTATTATTTAATTAGAAACTACTGCTACTGGCTTTAATCTCAATACAGTAAATTTATATTTTGCTAATTCAAAGCCTCCGTAAAGTATAGCTCCAAAAATCAAATTACCAAATAATAAATTGCGTTCAAAAGGAATTGCAGCAACTAGAGATTGGTAATAACCTGTAATGTCTTTATTATACATTGTTCCTGATAGCCAAGGTTGTATATCAGTAATAATCCAATGTACAAAAACACCAGCTACCGAAGCCAAAAATACACTTCCAACATTTACTTTCTTAATTAAAGAGCCAATAAATACCATGATTGCAAAACTTAAATAAACCCATTGAAAGCCTCCGTAAAACAAAGTCCACTCGCCACTGTAAGAATGAGTGACAAAAATATCGCTAGCAAACAATACAAGCAAAGGCACTAAATAGGCTTTCCATCTGTCCTTAAAGTAAGTGCCACCAAATAAAGCAGCCGCTCCTACAGGTGTGAAATTTGCCCAGCTAGATTGGTCTCCTAAATGAACAAAACGAAACGCTACAGTAACAATGATTATGAAAAACAGGACCCAGTTCCTAATGTTAAAATTCTTTAATGACATAGTTTTATTTTTTTTAAAATGTAAAAATAGTAATTCTTTTATGTTTATTAAAATATCCTATTTGTTTAAGAAAATTACTTTGCTTGGTAAAACTCCAGCGTTAACTTTATAAAGTAATTTTCCAGCCTTATCAAAACATAAAACTACACCAGTTCCAGAGTAGGTTTGTGCATCGCAAACAAAGAATTGTTGATTCACTTTATCATAACTTAATCCATAACCAATTTTATAAGTTGTACCATCTGTAATGATATTTTCTTTTATTACTGCATCTGTTTTTAAATCATATTCTTTTATACCTGCAGAAGTTAAGAAATATGCTTTATCTCCAACAATAATCATTCGACTTCCAGAAAACTCTTTACTACTAGTTACAACATCGGTTTTGCTGTCAATGATTGATAAAGATGGTTTAACAGTTCCGTAATTTCCTGTAGATTTTACATAAACTTTCCCATCTGCTGTAGCGGTTACGCCTCCTGGATTTTCAACTACGGTTATTTTTTTAATCTCCGTTAATGTGTTTAAATCGATAACTGAGACTGTTTTATCATAATTTGGATAATCTAAGCCTCCAGAATTGGCTACATAAATTTTATTGTTAGCAATCGCCATTTGCTCTGGGTTTCTACCTACGGTAATATATTTTTCTATGGCTAAACTCGCTGTATCTATAACTGCAACTGTGCCATCAAAAGAAGATACAAAAGCCTTGTTTTTATTAAAAACAATATAGCGTGGTTGTCTTCCTTTACCATTAATTTTAAAATCTAATTGTTTAATGCTTACTGCTGTTTTCGCATTCACTACTTCAACTGTGTTAGAGGCATTCACAACAATATACATTTTAGAACCATAAATCTGTGCATCGTTACCTGTGTCTCCTAGTCCTCTGCTATTTTTTTGAGTAAAGAAGTTACTCACTAAAGAATTATTTTCTAGATTATAAAAATCTAACGAGGAGTTGTTAGAGTTAAAACCGCCTTCATTTAAAATGTAAAATCCCGACCGTACTTCTGGTAATTCTACTTTTACATCCTCTTTAGCACAACTAATAAATGTTACGGCTAAAAAGCCTAATGCTAAAATTTTAAAAATTGATTGATTTGTTTTCATGTATTATATATTTGTTTTAATGGTTAAGCGTATGGATGTCCCAGGCATTGGGAAACTTCTGATGATGGAATAATTCTGATTAAAAACATTGTTAACCTCCGCCGAAAAGCTAACAGGTTTTGCGTAAATTTTTGTTTGATAGTTTGTAGAAATATCACTAACAAAAAAACCTTTAACAAAATAAGTAGGCTGATTATCCCCCAAATAATACCTTCCCGATGAGAAGATATTATTGTAGTAAAAACCCCAGTTTTTGAGTTGATACCCTGCATTAAAAGCAATAGTATGCTGAGGGGTGTAGGGAATTTGATTGTTATAAACAGATGATGTAGGGTCGGTTTTATCTAATGCTAATTGATAAGTATAATTAATATTGGTTTGTATTGTATTTTTTTTATTAATCTGATAATCAAATTTAGTTTGAATATCCGCACCGTAAATATGCACTTTACCCAAATTATACATCGTCCAAATAAATAAATCTTTATTAGGCAATGCTATAATCTTATCATTTATTTGATTAAAATAAACATCGGTGCTAATAGAAAACCAATTAAGCTTGGTGTTAGTATAATTATTATAAACTAAGCCTGTATTATACTGCTTTGCTTTTTCGGGATTTAGTTTTCTATTTCCAAAATTGGTAAAATACAAATCGTTAAAAGTAGGATACCTAAAAATATCTTTGTAAAAACCTCTTAAAGTAAGATTTGAAGATACTTGGTAAGCCATTGAAATTGTGGGCGTAAAAACCATTCGTTCTGGGGATGCACTTCCATTTTTTACTTTTTCTTTAATGTAGGTATTCAATATATTTCCTTCAAAGGCCCATTTTTTTAGCTGATACTTAGCGCCAACAACTTGCAATAAACTTGTTCTTAAAGGATATGCATATTGGTACAAATTAGTTTGGAGCGTAGTAAAGAATAGGTCCGCTGCATAATTTACAATTAAATTTTTAACTGGACTATACGTGGTAGCTACAGATTGATAATACTCATTTTGTGTGTATCTGTTATCCAACTCTCCTCTCTGATTAAGGTAAGAAGGGTCATTATATCTCGTATAATTACTGCTATATTTTGTGCTTGCTAAAAAGTTCCATCTTAGACCTAAATTTTTAGTGTATTTTAATTGCGTATAAAAATCTTTGTTCCACAAGGTTTGCTTACCCGTTGGGTTATAAAAAATAACAGCGTTTGGCAAGCCTCTTTCAGAATCGTAAAAATTTGCTCTTATTTCTAGCAAACCATCTTTTCCTAGCTTCCCTCTTACTCCACCGTCTAATTGTAAAGTGTTAATTAAAGAGTTTTTCCTAACGGCTAATGTATCGGAACCGTCTCCGTCTACTTTGAATTTGTACTCTCCTGTTGCTTTTTGTAAAGCAGAATTGATATTGAAACTCCAATTGTTATTAATTTTTTGGTTGTATTGTATAACCGGATTAATGAGCCCGAATGAACCGCTGGTATATTTTAAAGACAATTTTTTTGTTTTTCCAACATCAAAGGAAGGTGCTTTTGTTTTGATCACGATTAAACTTGCCGATGAAAAAGAACGAGCATTGGTTAATAAATCATCTGGTTGTGCCTGGTAAAGTGAAATAGATTCCACGTTATCCAACATCAATCTTCCCAAATCAATTTGTCCGGATTGAGCATCACTTAGGTTAATACCGTCATATTGTACACCTGTATGGTTTGCACCTAAACTTCTAACAGATACAGTTTTTAGCCCTCCTATGCCTCCGTAATCTTTAATACTTACACCTGCAAAATTTCTTATTGCGTCTGCAACATTGTATGAACTCGTTTTTAAAAAGGAAGTGGAATCTGCAATTTGTGTGGCTCTTGAGCTGGGTTTTTCTAAAGCTATTTTGATCTTTACTTCTTTTATTCTTTGCAGCGAATCTATTTGTGCAAAGGAAACCTCACCGATTAAAATCAGTAAAAAAGTAAAGCCAAATAGATATATTTTAAAAAACATTAATCTAAATTAAGCTCACGGAAATAAAGGAATGGAAATACCCTAAAAAATAGAGAAGTATCTACACTCATCAGCTTCAATCCGCGAAAGCTATGAATTTTATGTGTTTTGGCAGGTCTTCTGACTTACTCCCCGTTTTTCTGTCTTCCCATCCGCTTTACAGCAGACAGTGACTTTAAGATTGAAAAACAGTTATTAGAGCTTACAGCTGCGGGACAGTTTAGGATTTACACCTTATTCCCTTTTAATTCTCGCCTAGGCGAAAAACCATAACTGGCGCAAAGAAAGTCAAAAAAAAATTAATCCTGTATAAAATTGTTATTTATATTAGATAAATTTAATTTGCTTAAAATTATTAATGACAACATTAATTCATTTAAGCACCAAAAAAGCTAATATTTAGTTAATAATTATATCTAAAAATGAATTTAAAAATAATCCTCCTAACAATAATTATGCTTCCTATGCTGGCAAAATCGCAAATTAACCCAATAGAAAAGATCTTAATTAATCATCCAGAATTCTTCAAAGAGATATTATCAGACCCTAATCAAAAAGAAATTCAGATTATTTACACGCAAATAAACAGAGATCAAAATAATATTGCACACTTCAAAACCTATTCTTACAACGTAGATAAACACCATTATTTCTACCCAGCAAGCACTATTAAACTACCCACTGCAATTTTTACTTTAGAAAAATTGAACGAAATAAATATTACAGGTTTAGACAAAAAAACCAGTTTGAAAATAGGTAAAGAGTATGGTAAACAAACAGCAATTACTGAAGATTTAAGTGCTGAAAATGGATTTCCAAGCCTAGCAAATTATATTAAAAAGATATTATTGGTAAGCGATAACGATGCTTATAACCGCTTGTATGAGTTTGTTGGACGACAAGAAATAAATAAAAAATTAAAGCATTACGGTTTCAAAAACTCAAGAATAATTAGTCGTTTATCTGTAGGAGACAATGGCGAAAATGCTCGTTACACCAATCCATTTACTTTTTACAACAATAATCAAATAATTTATCAGCAAGCACAACAATATGACGATAAAGACTATCATTTAAAATTGAAGGGTTTATTGAAAGGTGAAGGCTATATGGATAGTAAGGATAGCCTAATCAAAAAGCCTTTTAATTTTGCCGACAAAAATGTTTTTCAACTCAAAGATCAACATTTTTTAATGCAAAAACTGATGTTTCCAGAGAGCTTTCCAATAAACAAACAATTTAAATTGAGTGAGTCTGACTACCAATTTCTATACACTTACATGAGCAAATATCCTACAGAAAACACGAACCCTTCTTATCAAAATCCAGCGTATTATCCAACTTATTGTAAGTTTTTGTTTTACGGAGCAGATAAAAATATTACCCCAAACTCAAATATCAGAATTTTTAATAAAGTAGGTGATGCTTATGGATATACTATTGATAATATCTACTTTATAGATTATAAAAACAAGGTGGAGTTTATCTTAAGTGCCGTTATTCAATCTAACAACAATCAAATTTATAACGATAACACCTACGAGTACGAGACAATTTGCTTACCCTTTTTGAAAAATTTAGGGCAAAAAGTGTATGAATTAGAGTTAAAAAGAACCAAGAAGTATGAACCCCAATTAGATAAATTTATCCCTTATCAGTAAAAATTAAAATCTTGGTATAGTTATGGTATCAGTATGACGAAAGAATACGTACAGATATAAAATTTAGCGCCATGAACTACTTTAAAAAATCAAAATATAACGCACAAGCCGAAAATTATGGTAGCAAATTTTCTATATTAAACTCCCATGATTACTCGAATTACGAGACTTCAGGAAAAACAACGACAAATTCTTACACCATATTTTTATATGCTTTAAGTCTTATAAGTGTGAGCTGCTGGTTATTATCCCTTACTATTTTACCATTTGGTCATTATTTTCAGTTTTTACTAGGTGGCGTGGTGCTTTTAGTCAATTTCATGGTTTTTAGATGGTCTAAAATATAAACTCAATAATTAACACTATAAATTTGTAAAGCTCGATTGAAAAATCGGGCTTTTTTTATTTTTAAAACCCCGATATTTAGACCAAAATGAGGATTTTAATTATAGAAGACGAAATAGAGTTGGGAAATAGTATCAAAAGCTATTTACAAGAAGAGCAGCTGATTTGTGACATTGCCCTAGATACAGAAATGGCTAAAGAATTTCAAGAAACTTGCCATTACGAATGCATAATTTTAGATGTAATGTTGCCGCAACAATCTGGAATATCTTTTTTAACCGAATTAAGTAGCAGTGGAATGGAAAGTAAAACCATAGTGATATCGGCAAAAAACTCTAGTACAGACCGAATACAAGCTTTAAACCTAGGAGCTATAGCATATTTAGTTAAACCATTCCATTTAGCATCACTAAAGGCCATAGTGCAACAATTAGAGAATAAAGACAATATTATTCAACTACATTCCTATCAAATTAATTTACTTACCAAAAAGGTATCATTTGATAATCAAATGATAGATTTAAATAAAACCGAAATCGACATTATATATTTTTTATTCTTAAACCGCTTTAAAGTAATCTCTAAAAATGCTATTGCAGAACATATTAATCAAAATTCTGCCTTATATTATGATAACTTTACAGCAATTGATTATAATATTGAGCATTTAATTAAAAAATTACCGCTTTTAGGTCAATATTTACAACAGATACATAGCATTGCTTACAAATTAACATAACACCTCTTGAAACTTTTAACATACAGCTCAAAAAAATATTTATGGTCATCCGGCATTATTGTTTTAGTGAGCATACCTCTATTTTATTTTGTAGTCAATAGCTTGCTCATTAATTTTATAGACAATAATTTAGAACAAGATTTAAAACAAGCTCAGCAAAAATTAACTACGATTAATACTCCGCTCGAGCTTGAAAATTGGTTAAAATATAATCCACAGGCAGCTTTACAAACCTTTAAAGAAAAAGATTTTAACCCAGAATATTTCAATAAAGAGATTTATCACCTAGAATCTAAAACAGATCAAAACTATCGCGTTAAGCAACAAAAAGTGACGGTGTTTAAGAGGGAATTTATTCTGTCGGTTAAAACCTCTTTATTTGAAAGTAAAAACCTTTTAAAAAGTGTCTTAATTATTCAATTAATACTGCTAGTTATCTTATTTGTTGTTTTTCAAATCATTACACGTAACATCAGCAAAAAAGTATGGCAACCGTTTAACCAAATTTTAGACTTTTTAAAAGGTTACGATATTAGCAAGCCAAGCTTGCTGAATACAGAAATTTTAGGCATAGAAGAATTTAACGAGCTTAATAAAGAAATAAATTCGCTCATTACTAGAACAGAAAAGAGTTTTAATATTCAGAAAGAATTTACAGAAAATGCTGCCCACGAGTTGCAAACGCCTGTTGCCATTATTAAATCTAAACTAGATTTATTTTTACAAGATCCACAATTAAGTAAAAACCAAGCTAAACTGGTAGAACAAATTAATTATGTACTCCAAAAACTAGCCGATTTAAATAAAAACTTACTCTTACTCTCCAAAATAGAAAATCAGCAATTTGCCTTAACAGATAAAATTAACGTAAACCAGCTGGTGGAAGAAAATATAGAAAACCTTACGTTTTTTGCTCAAGCAAATTATCAGCAACTTATTTATGCCAAGCCAGCAAAAGTAAATTTAATTGGTAGCAAAAATTTGTGTACCCAATTATTTCAAAATTTACTTATAAATGCCATTCAATACGGAAGTAAAGGCACTTTAATAAATATAGTGTTAGAAGAAAAATCATTGTCATTTATTAACGAAGGAAGCCCACTACCCTTCTCCCAAGAGCAGTTATTCTCCCGATTTTCTAAATCCATACAACATAACCAAAAAGGGAACGGACTAGGGCTATCCATATCTCACAAAATAGCCCAAGCGCATCATTTTGATTTAACGTACCAATATTTAAAGGGGAAACATCATTTCAAAATCGATTTTGAAAGACAAGAACATATTACCAACCAAACTCAATAACAGTAATGAATTTTTAAAAGTAAAATTTAAGGAAGGTTAATTATGTTGATTAATTTTAAAATTTATACTTCATTTCGTTACCATTTTTGTTCACCAAATGGCTAACAAAGAACTGACTTTTAAAAAAAAAACCATAATTCAGCCAGCCAACCTCAAAAAAATCACAAGTAAGTAATAATATGTTAATGAACTGTTTTGATGGAAAGTAAAGATACTTCAAAGTACAAATATTAAAGATTTAAACTTTTTATTTCAAAAAAAATACAGCATCAGGTTTAGTTTACAAACAAATACTTTTTCTAAGACACAAGTTTTGCGGCAGGGATTGTAGTGGTTTAGTTAAGGTTTTATTTCAAAACCTTAACCGTAGCAAAAGCGAAGCCACGAAAAGCCCGTTCGTCCGCCCAAATCATAATTCAACGATTAAGGGAACATACATCATCATAACATTCAAAAAAAAAGCATTGTGAAAAATCACAATGCTATTTCTACATGAATCGTTTTTAAACTATTTAAGCCTCAACATCTTCTTTTGCAGCTAAATAACGTTCTGCTTCTAAAGCAGCCATACAGCCTGTTCCAGCTGCTGTTACCGCTTGGCGGTAAACTTTATCTTGCGCATCACCACAAACAAAAACACCTTCAATATCTGTAGCCGTACTATCTGGGTGGGTGATTACGTAACCTACATCATCCATTTTTAACCAATCTTTAAAAATATCTGTATTGGGCTTGTGTCCAATAGCTACAAAAAAGCCAGAAGCAGGAATATCAAATTCTTCGTTAGTTTGGTTATTAATACCTCTTACGCCTGTAACAGATTTTCCATCACCTAAAATTTCTTTAGTTTCTGTGTTGTATAAAATCTCTATATTCTTAGTCTTTAAAACCCGATTAACCATTGCCTTAGAAGCTCTAAACTCGTCTCTTCTAACCAGCATAGTTACTTTATTACACAATTTGGCCAAATAAGTAGCCTCTTCTGCTGCGGTATCTCCTGCTCCTACTATAACCACATCTTGGTTCTTAAAAAAGAAACCATCACAAACCGCACAAGCAGAAACTCCAAAACCGTTGTATTTTTCCTCAGAAGGTATGCCTAACCATTTTGCCGTTGCACCAGTAGATATAATTACGGTATCGGCTAAAATCGTTTTGGTTTCGTCTATTACAACCTTATGCACATCTCCACTAAAATCTACAGAAGAAACGTGTCCAAATCTAATATCCGTTCCAAAACGCTCGGCTTGTTTTCTAAAATCCTCCATCATTTCTGGTCCCATTACACCACCTGGGTAACCTGGATAATTTTCTACATCAGTAGTTTGTGTTAACTGCCCGCCCATTTGCATACCAGTAACCATTACTGGTTTTAAGTCTGCTCTAGCTGCATAAATTGCTGCGGTATAACCTGCTGGGCCAGACCCTATAATTAAGCACTGTACATGTTCTAATTCTTCTGTCATTCCTTTAAATTTATCTTACAAAAATACCATTAGTAAATACATATAACAACAGTTAATATCTATTGTTATATATGTTTTATTGATACCTCATAATCTTTAATTACGCTGGTGTTTTTAATGATAATTTAAGCATTTAACCATTTTATTCGATTTCTTTATTTGCTTTATGCTTCTAATCTGCTCAGAACAGCAAAAAACTGCCCAAAAACTTGCTGGAATTCCGCTTAGCTAAAAGATTCGTTTTTGGAGTAATTTCGTTAAGTTAAAGAAATAAAAAATTTGTTTTAATAAAATGAAAGCAATAGTGTCCTAAACGTTTAAGGATAGTCCAAAAGTAATTTATTGTGTTGAAATTGAGGGGATTTTATAATATTCTAGAAAAGAATCCCCTGTATAGATTGCTTTTCTTTTATTTCCTGATGATCT